>Ga0207667_10003674_pt1 | contig 18911 bp, 19 predicted proteins | sample KBSCornC52_FD_184301 | JGI IMG/M metagenome (GOLD analysis project Ga0207667, IMG submission 184301) | Corn rhizosphere microbial communities from Kellogg Biological Station, Michigan, USA - KBS Corn C5-2 (SPAdes) (version 2) | ecosystem: Host-associated > Plants > Roots > Rhizosphere > Soil ...
CGCTGTCGACGTTCCCCGCGATGAGGAGTGGCACAGGCGGTGCCTCCGCGATTTCGCGGACATGGTCGCTAGGATGGAACGCGGCGAACCACCCCTGTCGAAATCCGATCTTGTCGCTGTTTTGCCTCTAGGGGCGGAACGCGTCGGCCCGGGCTGGCCTTCGACGTGACCCAATGTCCGCTTGGCGGCTTTGAGTCTGAGGAGTCGAACGTCGCAGATGGGTCGGGCCCGGCCTGGTCGCCGTCGCAGACTTGGGTCGGCTATGCTTCCCAACGCGGCCGGCGACTCCAGCGAGCCCGGCGAGCGAAGTCCGACCCGGTGAGGAGGTCGCAGGCCGGCCACTAGCAGTCGACCACGAGCGTCCGGTTTCGGTTGCTTGTCAATCCGATGTTGCCTCCCAATGAAGCCCGCATCTCTTTCAGCCAATGAGCAGATTGAAGCTTTCAATGCTGCTGCAATCGGTCAGTGGACCGAGATCTTCAGAGGAACCCTGAAGGGTTCGAATGCTTATGTTCGAAAGATGGATCGTCTTGCTGCGTCCTGGGCAGATCGCGGTGTCCTGCGCGAGATGCTCAGCGAGCATCTGTCGCAAGAAGACGAGCGTCTGCGGTTCGCAGCAGCGGCCTATCTCGTGAAGTACTTCAGCGACGACGCGGCCATCACCGCATTGCGAGATGTTGTGAGCACTTCTCGGACGTTGGTCGGTGTTTCTGCTGCAGCCGTTCTGCGAAATTACCGCATTGCTTGACCATGCAGCGACCGCTTTGAGGCGTTCTGTTCGGCCGGCTCGGAGTCCGTAACGGGTCGAGCCCGCTGCGCGGCCGCCGCCACCGACTGGCAGGTATGCTACGCATAGCGGTCGCACGCCGGACGATGGCCGGTTGCCTGGCCTCGCAGCCGGCGCCGAAGGCGCAGTTCGGCCATAACGCGACATCCGCCGGCGGCAGCTTGCGGGTACATGGTCGACCTGGCCGAAATTTACGCCATCATCGAAATTTCACGACGCTGCAACGTGCTGAGAATGTTGAAATCGTGGTTTGGCAACACCGAGCCCGCTGCTCGCGGGTATTCTAAAGGCCGTGCTGCTAGGTAGACTCTTCGTTCACCCCAACACCCAGCTACAAGTCGCGACATGAGACTCCTGCTTGCACTGCTGCTCGCACTGTCCTCGCTGCCGGCGCTGTCGGCGCAAAGGTTTTCGTTCGCTGGTCTGACTTGGGGCGACTCTCCGAAGGTTGTGGACCAGAAGCTGCGCGCAGCTGGACATAGCGGCCTAGCGCCTGATCCGATGTTCGACACGATCAAGGACGCCGACGAGAGCGTTCAGCAGTTCTCGGGGCAAGTTGCCAATCATCCGTTCAAGGCGGATGCGACCTTTGCTAGTGACAAGCTCATCGAGGTTCGATTGCGCTGGAACTTGGCGCCTCCCAACGAGCGTGCTGATGACGATGTTCGCAATCTTCTAGAGATCAAGTACGGTAGGTCGAGCGAGCGTGGTACCCCAGCGATCAACTATGAGAGGTTTTGGAAAGGTGCTTCGGGTGATGAGTTGGCGCTTGGATCTTCATCTCGTTCTACCTGGGATGGTTACGGGTCAACATACCTGACGTATGCATCGCCAGAGCTTCTGCAACGTGCCGCCAGGAACGGAGTCATCGCGGCAGCACAGAAGAGGAAGGCTGCGGCAGCCGCTAAGGCAGCGAGTCAGGCCAAGGCAGCTGGCTTGTAAAGCGAAAAGCTTTCTTCCTTGTGCGAAGCTGCACGCGTCGGTGCTGGCATGACCGGCTTTAGCTCCTATCGGCCACAACCGGTTGTTGGCGGATGGCCGGTTCTGGGGGAGCTAGACTGCGCCTTGTGGCGCGTCAGGAAGTCGGAACAACATGATCAAGATCGACACGTCTCCAATTTGGTACTTCTCGAAGCTGGACGAAGGATCGTTTTTCTCTTGGGCCCAGCAGATCCCATGTGTGAAGAGCGTAGAGAACGGTTTTCTGCATATCCGTTCGAAGCGCCTCGGGGAGAGCGATCTGCGAGATCTGATTGCGATCATGTACCGTTACCGGATGCCGATGGCGCAGCTTCAACAGTTTTTGAACGAGCGCAACGAGCACTGGTTCAAGGCTCCGACGATGTACTGGCATCGCGATGTCTTCGGAAACCAGCAGCAAGGATGAGCCCGCCGCTAGGTCGCAGTTCGGCCACTCGCTGACGATCGCGGATGGCTGCTTCTATGAGGACTGTTCTGTCAAGCGCCGTGCGTCACGGCGGCATCTGACCACGGCAGCCCATCGAAACGGCGAGCAACTGCGATCCAAGGTCGGGGACTGTCAAGGGCTCGAGGTCTTGATCGAGCGAGCTTCTATCCGTGCAGGACGTCAACGTCCAACACCACATGCTGCATGCGCGCCAGGCGCACTGCCAGTCCCCGGTTACCAACGCGCCCCATCTTTCGAGACGGTCACATCGAAGTGACCCGCAGACATCACGGGCGCGTTGACCTTTGATCATGATCTCACCGGCTTGGTCGGAGAACTCAGCAGCTCAGGCTTCAGCCAACGCGGGTTTGAGCTGGGCGCCGGCCGGGATTTCCCCGTCCTTGACGTATCGCCAGAGTGCGATAGCCAGGCGCCTGGCCAGCGCGATGATGCCCACACGCCGCATTCGGCCGCCAGCGCTGGCAAAGCGCCGGTTGAACCAGAGCGTTAGGTCGCTGTCTGGCTGGAAGCGCAGCCAGCTCCAGGCGAGTTCGGTCAGCAATGCTCGTACACGTCGATTGCCGGCCTTGCTGATGCCCTGTTCGCGGTCGATGCTGCCGCTGGCGTGCGGCGTTGGCGTCAGACCCAGGCTGCCGGCGAGCTCACGCCGGTTGGAGAACTGCCGCCAGCCGAAGACCTCCTTGACGAGGATCCACGCTCCCTTCGGGCCGACCGCCCGCAATCGCGTGAGGTGATCGACCAACGGCTGGTTGCCTTCCGCGAGCTCGCGGCGGTGTACAGCCTCGATCGCCCGCACCTGATCCTTGACCAGCTTGAGTCGCTCGCACTCACGCTCGAGTTCGGCACGCAACAGTGGGGGCACCTGCGCACGATGCGCCTCCCACCAACGAGGCCAGTCGCGGCCGCCGATGACGATGCCCGGCCGCAGGTTGTGCAAGACGAGCAAAGACCCAATGCGGTTCGTGTGCGCGATGCGCTCGCGCATGAGGCGGTGCAATTCGCGGTGCTCACGCCGTGCATCTTCGTCTGCGGGGCTGGGTTCGCGCAGCACAGACCACACGCGCTCGCCAGCGTGGTGCCGAATGAGCATGGCCAGCAGCTTGTCTGCATCCAGCCGATCGGTCTTGGCACGCCGCGCGCGCCGGTTGACTTCGATGCTGGCCGGATCCACCACGATGTTGTCGATGCCTTGTTCGCGCAACCACCGATGGATCCACCAACCGTCGCGCCCGGCCTCGTAGACGCTGTGCACGAGGGATCGATTGTCGAGCCTGAAGTGCTTAGCGGCCCTGTTGACGCGGTCGGCAACGGCGACCTTGTCGCCAGCTGCCACGGTGAAGCGGCTGATGCCGGAGCGACCATCGCCCACGCAGATCTGCCACTGCTTGTCGCCCAGGTCGAAGCTCATGTACAGGGCGCTGGTGGACGTCGTATCCTTGTGCCGCAGGATTGCTCGAGACGTAGACATTTCGATGCTCCTTCTACAGCTGAGAACTGGAAACCCAGTTGTAGCTCAGGACGCTGTCCCGAGCCGTCCTGCATAGCATCTTTCGGGTCGTCGACACTTTTCTCGTCGTCGTTGTCGGAGTTCTATCGATGAGTCGTCGCTACGCAGTAGTGCTCGGCCTACTAGTGGCTGGCGCGAGGACCGCTTTCGCAGCCGACGCTGGAGGCTTTGTCGAAGTTGGGCCCGTGCCTGCGCGTTGTCCAATCACGGTTGAACCCAAGCCGACATACCGCGTGCCATCAAGCTGGAAATTGACGCCGCAGCAGGCGGTGGAACTCGCAGCGAAGGCAGGGTTCTCGAGGTGCAATGACATTTTTCAGCAGGTGCTCTTCACTGACGCTGAGAACTACTACATCGTTAAGTCCGTCTTCGGACCAATGAGCAGGTCGTCGCGAGCGGTCGTGATTAACGGCGTCACGGGCAAGGTTTCAGTTCAGAACAGCGATGCCACCGCTGCTCAACCAGGCCATTGAGGGGCTGCTTTTTTGGCGACGAATCTTGAAGGCCGAATGGTCGCCGAAGGGTCGGCCTCGGGCGTGGTGTTCTGCACGGCGACCGGCTGCTCAGGGCTGGCGAGCTGTCGTACTATGCCTGGACGGCTTGGAGTGCTGCCGGCCACAAGCCGTCTCTGACCAGCGTCGGCTTTCGGGTAGGCTACCTCATGGATTTTGAAGACCCTACAAATTCCGCTGTCGACTGGCGGCTTGTCGAGACTGCGTATGGCTCGGCACAGAACATTCCAGCGCTTCTAGCTTGCCTTACTGGACCCGATCATGCCGCCGCAATGGCTGCAAGCCATGATTTGTGGTGTGCGTTATGCCATCAGCACGCCTATGTATCAAGCGCTGCGCTCCCGGCTCTTCCTGGATTGCTTTCGGCGCTCGATCAAGCGGACGAAGAGCTTGCCGTGGAAATCTTGGACATTCTGAAGGGTTTCGCTGTCTGCACCTCGGTTACGGCCAAGAACGAAGCGTGGATGAATACGCTTCGCGTACAGCTGCAGGAACAGCGTTCCCGTTTCCTCGTCCTGGCTGGAAGCAAGAACGAGTTGATAGCCGGGTTTGCATCTGAAATCGCTGACAACCTTCGCTTTCCGCCAATGCCGCCGCCAATGGACTCCACGCCGATCACCTGACAATCGCCGATTTCGGCTTTGGGTCAACTCATGCCGGCGGGCATGGCGGCTTGGTCGACGGCTTCCCTCTGGGTCTGAGGCGGCGAGCCGTCGGCCATTCGGTTGTCCGCCAAAGCGGATTTACAAATTGGCGATCGCCTTGCCTCGGTCGAGTGTTGTCGACTATCGCGCGATCAGATCCTCGTAGGGAACAAGATTGTTGCTCATGCGCAAGGCGTGTTCATAGGCCTTCTTCAGCTCTATGGCAACCTGCGAGACGGACAGGAGCAGTTCCTGAGTGTCGGGAATGCCTTCCGCGTCCGCGGTCTTCAATTCTTCTTGCAACCGGTCGATTTCGGCCTGAACGGCCCGAATCGAGACCGCGATGGCTTTGGCGCTGACTTCTGGCATGGATCTTTGACCTGTTAGTGTCCTGCAAACGCGATCTTGCGCACGATGGCATTTCTGGCGAGGTTGTCCAGCGCGCCCTTCATCGAATCGACGCGCATGGTCTTGGCTTTACATTCAATCTGATAATGATTGGCCTTGTACACAGGGTTCCAGTCCGGCCCCTCGATCTTCAGCGAATCCGGAATCTCGGTTCCTGCCGGGACTTCGAAAGAGTGCCAGAACGTGTCACCGAAAACACCCTTCTTGTCGAACAGCGAGGTGCCGCCCCCGGTCTGAGCGTAAAGGACGTCGCCCGAAGTAGATTGGAGGCGCTGCTGCAAGAGAAGCTGACGGACGGCCAGCGTGCCGCCGCTAAGACTATGGCGTGGTGGCTCCGGGGCCGGGCCGACTAGTCGCTACCGGCCACTACCTGACAGTCGCCAGTGGCTGCTATGGGGTCGGCCAGACGTGCAGCCATTTGTTGGCGCTTGTCCGCTGCGGAGAGGCTCAGCACGCTGAGGTTCGGGACATGCAGTGAGTTCTTGTACGGTCGGCGTCGGATGCGATGGCGCTGCCAGTGACAGGCGCCACGCGATGCCGTTTGACTCCAGCAACGCGGTCAGCCGTGCGTTCTCGGCTTGTAGCGAGGAGCGGAGTTCCCGCTCCTTCATGGCGCCAGGCGTTTCGCTACCCGCTTTCAGGCACGAGGCCGTGGCTTCTTTGGAGGAGGGCCGGGTTCGACGAATGCGGCCCCGATGAGGTCGGCTTCCGCGATGAGCGCTTCCAGCGTCGACCTCGCCGCGTCATTCACGTAGATCTTCACCGGTGCTGTCAAAGGGTCCTTGAAGACGGCCGCTTCGGCCGGAACCCTTTCCTCGGAAAAGGCCTCTTTGGACAGGGCACCAGTGGGACGCTTCTCGGAGCGCCCTTCGTCGATGCAGGACACGACGTTGGTCACGTTGTAGAACCAACGGGGCTCGCCCTCGCAATCCATTTCGAGCAGTTGGCCGAACCGCGAGAGGAACGGTTCCAACGCCGCCTTCGCCTTGTCGTTCAGTGCCAGCGCGCCAGGCGTCAATGCGCTGATGTCCGCCAATGGCTGAGGCTTCTTCTTGCGCGGCTCGACGAAGACCTCGATCTTCGGCGTCTTCTTCCACGACAAGGGTTCGCCCTCGGCGTCGAACATGCCCGACTCGATGTCCCGGTCGCTCGTGAAGACGAGCGGGGCGTAGTCGTTGACATTGCCTGGCTTGAACTCCCAAACGGTCATGACGTCCTCAATACTCGAATTCGTTGTTCAGGATCTGGTACTTGATGTCGCACAGCGTCTTGCGACCCTCGGTCTGATTGGACGGCCGAGTGGCCCGCAGTCGCGTGGTGACTGCCAGATGGTAGGCGAACGTGTGGATCACCTCGTGGGCAGTGGCTTCTTCAAGCCCGGCAACCTCTGAAGACCACTTCTTGGGAAGGTAGAGGCCATTGTCCTTGTCGTTGATGCCAATGCCCCATTTGAACAGCAGCGTGCGGGAGCGACGCGCACGCTTGTCCTGCGCGGCCACTACGTGGTGAGCGTCGGCTTCAGTGGGTTTCGCCTCGCCAGTCGCGTTCTTGATGTTGCGGGCGAGGATGCGCGAGTGGCGCACCTTGCGATCAGCGTCTGCCCGCAACTTCTTCGCCGCGGCGGGCAGCGTGACGCCGCTTTCGTAGCGTACCCGTGCCAGGCGACGCTGCAGCAACAGTTCATTGCGCGCCTGGTAGGCATTGACGTGAGCGTCGTTGGGACTCGACAGGTTCGCGTCGATGGTTATCTCTAGGATCTCCTCGGCGGTGTAGTCCTGAGGTGCAGCTACGGTCAGAGGCTCTTTGGCCATGTGTTCGATCTCCCTGCGGTCCCGGCCAGCCCGTGACTGAAGGCTGACAGCCGGTGACGCCGAGCCAGTATGTCATGTGATCCCAGTGACAAAAGGAAACGCTTTCTGGCTCATGCTTTGCACTGCGGTCGAACTCCGCCAACGACTCACCGAGGCCGTAGCTGCCCGCGGTTAGGTCGCAAGTCGGCTAGGCGCCGCCCATTGAAATGGGCGCTTTGTCGCGCCGCGCTTCCGTCGCCCTTTCGACGCCTCGCTAAGATGCGGAAGAGGACTGAACGCCGAGGCAATGACGATGCGAGGACTGTTTTTTGCGGCTGCTACCGTGATGATTGCAGGGTGTGCTTCTGCGCCAACGCCAGAGCTGCACCCTACGTGGTACGAGACGGTCCAATCTGGGCGGATCGACCCTGCACAGTCTCGACGGATGGCAGATTGTGTGGCCGACGGCTGGGGCGGCGCTCACGGTGTGCTGGTCAACGTGACAATGGCTCGCGAGCAGCGCGCGGAAGGTTCGCGCATCGAAGCGCGCACCAACGGCTCCGTGCTCGCCCGAGCGGACATCGGCGACGACGGCACAGCGACGATGTTTCAATGGGCACACGCGCCTGTGATCCTCAGCACCGAGCGCGCCACCTTCGCAGACTGCTTGGCCCAATCCAAGGGTCTGAGTACCAGGTGAGCGTCGCATTCGGCCAGAACCGGTCAGTCGCCAGTGTCGGCTGTCGGCCCCGTGTACATTCCTAGCATGAACGATTTCGCTATACCCAGCAGCTCCAGACGGTGGCGGCGTGTTGGTCTGATCGCCGGTGCATTCACCGGCCTCTTACTAGCTTTCTTGCTGCAGCGCACTGCTCTCATCGGTTGCGGCATGTTGGCGGGGATTCTTGCGGGTCGAGCGATCGATATTCGCAGGAATGTACCCATGCTAGCTCTCTACATTACGTTGATGACGCTCGTTGTAGCTGCCGCAGCGTACATCGCGCTTCGCCGCTTCTAGCGGAGCGCTCACGGGCTCGTAGCGGCCATGAGCGGCATGTTACAGGCGACCGCTTTGGCGACCTTCAGCGCTACCATTTAGCCATGCCCGTTCTCCACGAGAGTGCCGATTTCGCCCATGCGTCTGAACTCCCGAAGGGATGGGAAGACGACGTCTTCCGCTATTGCACCTTTTCCAATATCGAAGTGGAGGGGAAGGCGTTCGAGGGTATCTTGAGCGCCTGCACAATCACGGATTCGTCCTGGTATTGGGGACTGTTCAACACGACGAAGTTCGTCGAAGTGAACTTCCGGAACTGCGTCTTTCGGGGGTCTTCGTTCGCGGGATGCCTCTTCGCGAAATGCCGATTTGAGGCCTGCAAGTTCGTGAAGGACAATCTGAACGGCGACTGCAGCTTCTCCGACTGCTCGTGGTATGAATGCGAGCAAGCGGGATGCGTCGGTCTCCCGCGCCAATTCGCCGCTGAGCTCAGGGCGCGCGCGACGTGAGCGTCAGCCGGCGGCCAGCAGCGGACGGCGGCTGACGTCGGCTTTGGGGCAGGACTTGAAGGGAGTTGAATTGCGAGATGACCCCTTGATCTTGCTGCGGCCGATGTGCTAAATGCGAAGGGCGGCGAGCCCGACCTACGCTTCGTGCGACCGTCTCGCCACCCCCGGACAGGGGACAGGTTTTCCACGACTCGGCGCGTGGCAGCGCATTCATAGAATCTGGCGCCAGTCATCGAGCAGCCGGGCGGGCCGACTCGATCCGCCCCAAGAGGTCGTCCAGGGAGGGACATCCGATGCCGAATCCCCGTGCGTTTCGCGCGTTTGACGTGCGCGCCCGTCTCGTCCTGGGCGCTGTCTTCGCGTCCATCCTGTTGACCGCGTGCAGCGGTGGCGGCGGTGGCGGAAGCTCGGCGCCAACCCTGGCAGTGACGCCGTCCTCGAGTTCCGCGACGCCCGGCGGCGGCCCGGTGACGCTACACGCTGCGTTGATTGGCAGCAGCGCCACGCCCACGTGGACGCTCGCGGGCCCCGGCACGCTCAGCGCAACGAGTGGTACCGACGTCACTTATACGCCGCCGGCGACCACACTCGGCGACGAGGCGGCCACGGCCACGATCACCGCGAGCGCCGCGGGCGTGTCGAGCCAGGCGCAGATCGCGCTGGCCGAGACCGACGGCCCCGGCCACCACTGGAGCATCGCGCTCGCGCCCGGGAGCACCTGGAATGACGTCAAGTGGGGCGGCGGCCGCTTCGTGGCGGTCGGCGACGGCGGCTCGATCGCCAGTTCCACAGACGGCACGCACTGGACGCACTCCGACTCGCCGGATCGCACCTACTGGCAATCCGTGGCCTGGGGTGGCGCGGCGGGCTGGGTGGCGCTGGGCGGCGACAAGCTCGTCGCGACCAGTCCGGATGGCCTCGCCTGGACGGTGCAGCCTGCCCTGGCCGCCAACCCGAGCGCCGGGGTGATAGCGTTCGGTAACGGCGTCTTCGTGGCGACGAGCGCCGCAGGCTCCTGGGTGTCGACCGACGGCAAGACGTGGACGACCGTGGCCGCAAACCTGTCTGGCATCGCGTTCGGCAACGGCGTGTTCGTGGGCGTGGCGGCGGGCGGCCCGGTGGCGAGCGCTGACGGCCGAACCTGGCCGGCAGGGGCCGGCGCTGCCATCACCACGCCCTACAACAACGACGGCGTCGCGTTCGGCAACGGCACGTTCCTGGCAACCAGCAGCGGCACGGTTTCCACCAGCACCGACGGCCGCGCCTGGACACCGGTGACGCCATCGCCAGGCTTCGGGCCGCCGTCGTTCGCGGTCAACCGCTTCTACCTGTTCTCGGGCGGCTCGTCGGTCGACGGCCGTGCCTGGGACTCCCTGCCGTCGTACAACAGGCGCATCGGCGCCACCAACGCCGACGCCAGCGTGGTCGTCGTCAGCGCGGAAGACGACAGCACCACGCCGTCGAACACCGGGCTGGCCAGCGGCGCCAGCGTCGCCAGTGCCACGCCGGTGCTGCGCGGCCCGCTGGGCTCGTTCACCGGCATCGACTGCGGCATCGCCGACTGCGTGGCCGTGACGCAAGACTATGCCTTCCGTAGTGTCGACCGCACCACGTGGACCGCGAGCCCGATGCCTCTCATGGCGAGCCGGCTCATGCGCCTCGAACCGTTCGGCAACTTCCTGGCCGGCGGGCTGCAGGGCAACTCGGTCGCAATGATGACCAGCCTGGACGGCGTCGACTGGATCACCGCCGACTCGCCAGCGCAATCGAGCAACGGCGGCTACGGGATAGCGTTCACGCGGAGCCCGAACGGCGTGCTCGCGGTCGCCGAGTCCGGCGACGTGATGACCAGCCCGGACGGTGGCACATGGACGACCGTCGCCCATCTGCCCTTGAACGCCACCCTCGGGGTGGCTTGGGGAAGCCGCCGCTTCGTAGCCGTGGGGGTGAACGGCGTCACGGCCACGAGCGCGGACGGCATCACCTGGACGAGCGGCACCATCTTGAGCGACAGCGGCGGGGAGGTGGCCCTGTTCGGGGTCGTCTACGACGGGACGCAGTTCGTCGCCGTCGGCCAGCGCGGATACATCGCCACCAGCCCCGACGGGCTGACGTGGACATTGCACACCACCGCGTCCACGGCGCAGCTCAACGCGATCGCCGCGGGTGCCAACGGCGAGTTGGTGGCGGTCGGTGACCTGGGCGTCGTGCAGACCAGCGGCGACGGCGTGCACTGGACGCTGCGCGACTCGGGCACGCACCGCTTGCTGCACGCGGTTGCCGCCACGCCGTCGGGCTTCTGGGCCGCTGGCGACGACAACGTCATCCTGTTCTCGAACAACTGAGCGGCGCTCGCTTGGCGCGCGCGCCGAGGCGCACTGCCGGCGTACATCGGTGGACGGCTCACGGGTGTAATTGTTGAATGTCCGCTCCTGCGCAGTATGCTGCGCCCGTCAACCAACTGTCAGACATGATGAACGCCATGCTGACCCGTCAACACCGAACTGGAATCGCAGTCAGTCACGGATTCACTGCGTTCATAGCATTGGGCATGGTTGGGTCATATGTGGCAGGGCTTCTGCCTCCGCAGGAGCAGGACTGCCCAGCAAGATGTCGGGTCGTTGGACTGACGGGCCAGATGGTTCCCGATTACTCATTGGTTCAAACCGCTGGGGTGAGGGGTGCAGGCCCGATGGAATGCAGGTGTCAGTGAGGCAACGCCGGGTTGGGCGTGCGCCCAGTTGCCTGGTCGTAGAGTGTGAGAATCGCTTCCCGGCCAAGAGCGGTCACGACGGGCTGCTTTCGAGTAGGCTACCTTCCGACTTATCCACTGGGAGTCCGCAATTGACGGCGAAACTCAATCCACATGCTCCACCAGGCTTCCGAGAGGCCTTCGATGCTGCCAGGGAAGCCACCGAAGAGGCACTGACTTCAGCAGTCGAAGGCGCCAAGGAGGTTGTTTGTCGTCCACTCGATGGAAACGGCCTGTTCGGGTGGCGATTTGAGGGCACGGATCCTACGCACTCCTCGTCCATGCAGGGTGATCTCGAGTACGCAAAAGCCTACCTTCGCCACGTGATCAATCAGGGCTTCAAAGTAGCCTTTGCGTCGTGGAGCCGGAACGATCGTTCGCTTGTCTGCCTCAAATCATGGGAACCCGGTGAGGAGGAGCCAACATGGCCAAGAAGCACGGACGATGCAATTGTCTGGCATCACAAGCCACCGACATTCACGAGTACTAATTGACGACAAATGTCGGCCAGAACCGGCCCTTCGCATCGGACCGCTATCGGGAAGGCTGGGCGCGGTACAAGGGATTTAAGGGCTCTGATCGACCGCGAGCTGACCGGTTGTGACCGTCGCCTTTCGGGTAGCCTATCTCTGTCCCAATGCCCCTCCGTTGCCCGTGAACATCCACCTCCTACGAGCGATACAAGTGACTGGGGTCTTCGCACCCTCTCTGAACGCAGAGGAGTCGCGCGATCTCAAGATTCGACTTCGGGAGCGCCTAGGTGTGAAGAGTCAAGACGTTCTTGCGTCGAGCTGAGAGACGAGACATGGGCGGGCGGCAGTTGATGCCGTGACGCTCACGGTGCCAGTTGTAGAAGTGCGTCCAGCGTGGCAGGGCGGCACGGCGCTCGTCAGACGTTGCGTAGCAGCGCCCGTAGGCCCACTCGCGAAGTGCAGACTGGATGAAGCGCTCGGCCTTGCCGTTGGTCTGAGGGCGGTAGGCGCGAGTGAATTTCTGCGCGATGCCATGCTCCAGGCAAACTTCGCCAAAGACCGCTGAGCGGAAGGCCGGGCCGTTGTCGGTGATGACACGTTGGATCGTCACCCCCAGCTTGGCGTAGTACGCGAGCGCCGCTCGCAAGAAGCTTACGGCGCTGGTGCTGCGCTCATCCGGCAGGACATCGGTGAAGGCAATGCGCGAGTGATCGTCGACCGCAACGAAGACGTACTCCCACCCCACGTGTCTGGTGCGCTTGCGGTAGTCACCGGTGATTCGATGCCCGACGTCCTCGAAGCGCCCAAGCTTCTTGATGTCAATGTGCAGCAACTCACCAGGTGCTTCGCGCTCGTAGCGCTGAACCTCTTCTTGCGGGCGCAGATCGCTCAGCTTGGACAGGCCGGCACGTCGCAGCACGCGGCTGACGGTCGACCTCGAGACGCCCAGGTACGTGGCGATGCGAGCTTGGAGGAAGATCTTGCGCCGCAACTCGACGATGGTCAGGGCAACCTCAGGCGTGATCGCTCTGGGCGATTTGGCGGGCCTGGAAGACTTGTCCATCAAGCCTTCTGCGCCATCGGCCAGGTAGCGACCAAGCCATTTGCGAGCGGTGACCGCGCTAACGCCGGCCGCTGCAGCCGCATCTGAGGCGGACATGCCACGCAAAGTGACGTCTTGAACCATCTCTAGGCGACGCAGGTACGTCAATCGGGCATTCTTATGGGTGTTCATCCGGGTGGGTGTTTGGAGTTGACAGGGGGTTTGGCGATTCCCAGTCTCTCAAAACAGCTCCGGGTGAACACCCGCAACAACCTATTGAACCTTCACAACTAGGCTTCGACCGTGCCGCTGCCGCCCTCGACGGGCTTGTCGCTGCCGCCCAGGAGCTCGCCGATGGCACGGAGATCCTCCACGCGGTCGCAGATCGCCTTCAGGGCCATCAGGATCGGCGTGCCCAGCAGCAGCCCCCACACGCCCCACAGCCAGCCCCAGGCCAGGACGCCGATGAACACGACGACGGCGTTGAGCCGGCTCGTGCGGCTGGTCAGCCACGGCGTGATGACGTAGCCCGAGATCACGTGCAGCACGATGGACACGCTGCCCACCGCGAGCGCCATCTGCAGCGTGCCGAACTGCAGCAGCGCGACCACCGCCGATGTGCCGCAGATCACCACGGTGCCGACGTACGGCACCAGGTTCAGCACCCCGGCCAGCACGCCCCAGACGGCCGCGTTGTTGAAGCCCAGCGCCCAGAACGCCAGCGCGGTGGCCACGCCCACGACGACGCTGGTCAGCAACTGCACCAGCAGGTAGCGCTGGATCTGCTGGGTGATCTCGTCGAGCGCCTGCACCGTGATCTTGCGCTTGGCGAAGTTGGGCCCGGCGATGCGCGCGAGCTTGCGTCGGAACGTGTCGCCCGCGCACAGCAGGAAGTACGTGATGAACGCCACCACCAACGCCTGCGCGGCCGCCTCGGCCGCACGCACGGTGCCCGTGAGCAGGTAGTCCTGGATGTTGAACTGCGGCTTGACGATCTGCACCTTGGCCACGCCCGGCGCGAGCCGGGTGCTGTCGGTGGCCTGCGCGATGGTGGCCGCGGCCTTCTGCACCTGCTCGATCGTCGACGGGGCGGGGTCGCGCGAGCGCGGATACAGCGGGTGCAGCGTGTCGCGCAGCTTCTGGGCCGCGCCCGGCAGCGACTCGATGAGGTTGTTGGCCTGGTCCGTCAGCGACCAGGCCCCCCACGCCGCGCCGCCCACCAGCGCCACCATGACCACGGCCGCCCCGAGCGCGCGCGGGATGCGCAGGCGCACCATGCGATCGACCAAGGGCGTCAGCGCGTAGCTGAACAGCAGGCCCATCAGCACGGGAATGACCACGGGCGCGGCCCAGCGCAACGCGTACAGCCCCAGGAGCGTGGCGATCACGATCGCCGAGGTGCTGCGCACGTCGACGGGCGCGGGCAGCAGCACGCGCTCCTTGCCGGGCGGCTCGCCACCCTCGCCCGAAGACTCGACGGGCACCTCCAGCGCATCGTCGGACGGGAACGCGTGGACGGCGCTCATCGTGCGGCCCTCGCGGTGTCGCGGGCTGGGTCTGCGCGGTCTGGCGCCATCGTCGTCTCCGTCATCATTGTCGAGTCGCCCCAGTGTGGCCCGGCGGTGGGCACGGCCCGGTAGGCCGAGCCCATCACCGCCTGTAGGACAGCCGGCAAGCGGACGGCCCGCATCCGACGGCTGATACCCCCGGTCGCACTGCCATAATCGGCGCAGATCCATCGTCCCGGGCCAGCCGCCGCATGTCCAACGTCCCCAGTCCGAGCGACTCCATGTCCGCCGCCACCCGGCGCGTGCTGCTGGTCGATGACAACGTCGACGCCGTCGAATCGATGGAGATCCTGCTGCAGGCCTTCGGCTACGAGGTGGCCACCGCCATCCGCCCGGAGCTCGCGCTGGGCCAGATCGACTCGTTCGCACCCGCGGCGGCGGTGATCGACATCGGCCTGCCCGGCATGGACGGCTACCAGCTGGCCGCGGAGATCCGGCGCCGGCTGGCCGGCCGGCCGATGCGGCTCATCGCGTTCACCGGCTACGGCAGTCCCGACGACATCGAACGTTCGCGCGCCGCTGGCTTCGACGCCCACCTGGTCAAGCCCGTCGAGATCGCCAGCCTTCTTGCGGCACTGGGCGGGGCGTGACGCCACGATGCCCGTGGCGTGCCGCTCCCTGTTGCAAGCGCGAATTGAAGCGCTCGTCACCAGCACTTCCGGCGACACGACATTGCTGCGCACGCTACATTGCCATCGGCGCTCGCGTCGATTGACCAGCGCGGGCGGCCGGCGTAGCGTCGCGGGCGGTACGCACGCGCAAGACGGGAACGACAGCCGCGGATCAGGCGGCGAACCGGGAAGGCGCGTCGCGGCGGGAGTCGCCGTGGCGCTGGTTCAGGGAGAACGAGGCATATGGCAAGAATCTATCTGATCGACGACCACCCGATCGTGCGGGCCGGCCTGAGCGCACTGCTGCAGGGCGCGGGCCACACCATCGTCGGCGAGGGCGAGGACGTCACGCAGGCGCTGTCGGAGGTCAACCGGCTGGCGCCCGACGTGCTGATGCTCGACCTGAACCTGGACGGCCGCTCCGGCTTCGAGGTGCTGGCCGAGATGCAGCGGCGCCAGCTCGGCACCCGCGTCATCGTGCTGTCGATGTCCGACCAGCCGCGCAACGTCGCCGAGGCGCTGCGCATGGGCGCCTCGGGCTACGTGCTCAAGGGCTCGGCGAGCGTCGAGCTCGTCGCCGCGGTCGACGCCGTGATGCAGGGCCGGCGCTATCTCGGCGACGGCCTGACCGACATCGCCGTCCAGGGCCTGACCACCGACGCCGAGCGCGGCAACACGTTGTCGCCGCGCGAACGCCAGATCCTGGTGATGGTGGCCAGCGGCAAGTCCAGCGCCGCCATCGGCGAGGAGTTGCACCTGTCGCCCAAGACGGTGGACACCTACCGCAGCCGCCTGATGGCCAAGCTCGAACTGGCCGACGTGCCCGCGCTGGTGCGTTGGGCCATCCGCGAGAAGCTGATCGAGCTCTGAGAACCTGTGCGCCGCGGCAGGCGCCTCGCCCCGCGCCGCTTTCCTGACGAGCAGGAGCGAGACTTCCCTACAGCGGCTCGCTCATCCACATCCGGCGACCTCCGAAATATCCGGCAACGAGGGTGCGTCTCGACACCCCGCCCGCAGCGAAGAGGACGCCATGCACGACGACGACGCCATCACGGCCGCCAGCCCGGACTCCGAATACCTGTGGCTGCGCGACGGCAGCCTGCCGCGCGCCCGCGAGGATCGCATCGCGGAGGCCGTGGCCCTGTTCGCGCTGCTGTTCTCGCTGGGCATCGGCGTCGTGATCGCGATGCTGCCGGTGTCGGCCAGGGCCGCCGCCTCGACCGACGCGGCGCAGGGGCCTTCGGGCGCGCACATCGTGGCCGTCGACCAGGCGCGCCCGCGCGGTAACGCCCTCCGCGACTGATCGGCCCCCGCGCCTGTCAGGCGCCTCCGGCCGGCGCGGCGGCGCGCGTGCGCGCGACGATGACCAGCGCGAGCGACGTGTACAGCGGCCGCGCGACCCAGCGCGAGACCAGGCTGGCGCCCAGCGCCGCCGCCATGAGGCTCAGCACCATCGCGTGGCCGCCCACCATCTCCATCACGATGATGAAGGCGGTCATCGGCGCCTGCGTCACCGCCGCCAGGAAGCCCGCCATGCCCAGCGCGATCAGGGCGGACGCGTCGGTCGACGCCCCGGTGAAGGCGGCGATGTCGTGGCCGAGCCCGGCACCGATCGCCAGGCACGGCGCGAAGATGCCGCCGGGCACGCCCGACCAGACGGCCAGCCACGTGGCCACGACGCGCAGCGTGACGTACAGCAGCGGCACGTCCAGTTGGCCCGCCAGCAACGCCTTCGTGTAGTCATAGCCGCTGCCGAAGGTCGCGCCCTGGCTCACGACGCCGATGACGCCGGCCGCGAGCCCGCAGGCCCCGGCGAACGCGGCCGGATGCGCGGCGCGCCAGCGGCTGATGCCATCGCCCGAGCCGGTGATGGAGGCGTGCAGCAAGCGCGCGAACACCCCGCCCAGCGCGCCGCAGGCCAGCACCAGGAGCAGCGCCGGCCACCACAGGCCGTAGTGCAGCGGCGGCACGGCGATGGTGCCGAAGTAGGTGGCGTTGCCGAAGAAGGACACGCCCATCAGGCCGGCCAGCACGATGGCCGCGATGATCAGGCCGCTGCTGCGTTGCTCGAGCGTGCGCGCCAGTTCCTCGATCGCGAACATGACCCCGGCCAGCGGCGCATTGAACGCGGCCGCGATCCCGGCGGCGCCCCCGGCCACCAGGAGCCCGTGCTCCGAGATGCCCAACGGCCTCTTGTGCGCCTGGATGATCCCGTGGTCGCTGCCCCCCGCGGGGGCGCCCGGATGGCCCCGTGTGCGACCGTCCGTGCCCGAGATCAGCGGCAACCAGCGTCGCGCATGCTGCATCACCCGGCCGCGATCTGCACGGACGGCCCCTCGCGGCCACTCGCGAGGCCGGCCAGGAGGGCTCCCGCCGTGAGCACGGCTTTCCAGGCGCTCAGTCGCAGCGAGGCAAAGCCGAATCGCGCACCCGTGGGCAGCTCGGGATCGAGCGCGGCCATCACCTGCGGGATGCCCGAGCCGGCGCAGCCCGGCGCGAAGCGCCGCGTCAGCCACACGACCCCGGCCGTGCATGCGGTGGTCCATGCCAGCGGCGCCCACGGATGCAGCGCGCGCACGGCGGCAAAGCCGCGCTGGGCGAACTCGCACAGTTCATTGAAGCCGACCACGGACAGTCCGGCGGCGGCGGCATACGCGAGCACCACGATCCGGGCGAGCCACTGGCGCCAGTCGGCCAGATCGCCGCGCATCGCGGCAACGACATCGGGCTGCGGCGCGTGCTGCGGTTCGGGTGAGGTCATGCGGGCAGTTTCATCGGTGGGTGCCATGTCGACCGCCGCCAGGCGCGCGGACAGGTTCCCTTCACTCCCGGCCGAGGTCGGTGACCAGCAGCGGGTTTTGCCTGCGATGTCCGGCCAGCACCGACTGCACGCCGTCCTCGCCGGCCTTCATGCGGTCCAGCTCGGCCTGCGTCACGCCGAACATCTGCAGGAACTGCACCTGCCCGTGCGGCGTCTCGATGACGCCCAGCTCGGGGTCGAGGTCGAACACGACGCCCACCAGCGCGGTCGGGTCGCCCAGCTTCAGCGGCCCGTTGGCCGGCATGTAGTGGCCGGGCTCGAACCAGCGACCGGTCTTGAAGACGTAGCGCGCGATGTTCTGCGACAGGTTGATGGCCCAGGCCGGCATCTGGTCGTCCGACTTGTCCTGCCGCAGCCGGAACGTGAGCTCGAAGCCGAAGCGGCTGTAGGGCTTGGTGATCGCGTCTTCGTCGTAGTACAGCATCGAGAAGCCATAGGTGACCAGGTGCAGGTGGGGCATGCCGCCGGCTTCGGAGCGGTAGAGGCTGATGCCGTCGATGGGGTCGGGGCCGCCGAGCGCCGCATGCACCGCGGGCGCGAAGTGCTTGGGTTCCTGTCCCGGATACAGCGGTGCCAGCGCCGCGTCGATGGCGTCCCAGCCGGGCGCGCTGTCCTCGTCGGGCCAGCGGGCGCGATAGGTTTCGAGATCCAAGTCGATGCTCCTGTCAGTAGTGCGGCGGGATGTCCTCGCGTGGGTCGCGCGTGGCGCTGCCGGCGCCGCTGTCGGGCGCCCGGTCCTTCAGCTTGCCGACCTCGCGGATCAACAGGTCGATCTGCGCCTGCTGGCGCGCCACCAGGTCATTGAGGTGGTCGACCAGGTCCTCGGCGAAGCTCGCCTTGACCTCGAGGTCGGTCAGGCGCTTGTCGACGGCGGCGGCGATGGGGTCGGGATCGGGCATGGCCGCCATTGTGGAACACGCGCGGTGCCTGGCGCGGATACAGGTGCTTGCCGTGTTGCTGTCGGGTCAAGCGATTGAATCTGCAGGTGATGTTCGCGCGTCCGGGTCAACTCATGTCGCCGGGGGTTCGTTGAGCCGGTACGAACCCCCGGCGACATGAGT
>Ga0207667_10003679_pt1 | contig 18902 bp, 16 predicted proteins | sample KBSCornC52_FD_184301 | JGI IMG/M metagenome (GOLD analysis project Ga0207667, IMG submission 184301) | Corn rhizosphere microbial communities from Kellogg Biological Station, Michigan, USA - KBS Corn C5-2 (SPAdes) (version 2) | ecosystem: Host-associated > Plants > Roots > Rhizosphere > Soil ...
CATCCGTGATCGCTCGGACCGCCGCCTCCTGCTTGCTGATGCCGTCGGCTTCGGCGAGCGCGGCGAGCGCGCGCTCCTGCTGCTCGGTGAGGCGGAGGGTCATGGCCATGGAGGGGATGGTATCACTTTGGTATCCCTGGCGCGGTTCCGGCGATTGCGGCGAGGCCCCGGAGATAGTGAGTCCCAACCTCGACGGTGGTGATGGCCTTCAGCTTGTATCCGAGGGGAGCGGGGTGCCAGGTCGCATCGGGGCGGACCTCATGCAGGTAGACGACACGCTTTCGCAACTCGTCCAACGTGCCGATCCACATGGCTTCTCGTTCGTTTTCTTTCTGGATTCCGATGAGGGCGCCGTCGCGCGCCAGGCCCTCGATCACCTCGCTTGTCGAGTCCAAGCCGACATCGTGCGGAGGAGTCGGCGGCCATTCTGGCTGCGTCTTAGCAAAGGTCGTTTCAAAGGTCTTGTCGCGCCTGATCCGCTTCACATCGCGGAGGCGGAATGCCAGGTGGCCATCGAAGAATCCACCATCGGACGATTGAGCAAGAAGCGCCCACTCCTCGCCCACGGCGACCACAAAGCCGTTGAGTCGGTCAGAAAACTTCGGCGTGCGCTGGACCCGGATCATGTGCTGTTCGCCGATTGCACGCGTTAGTCGCGCATGGACCTTCTTCTTCGACGCCATCGACCCGATCCCTACACGTTGAAGCGGAACTCCACGACGTCCCCGTCGTGCATCACGTAGTCCTTGCCCTCGATGCGGGCCTTGCCTTTGGCGCGGGCCTCGGCGATCGAGCCGGTCGCGACGAGGTCGTCGAACGAGACGATCTCGGCCTTGATGAAGCCGCGCTCGAAGTCGGTGTGGATGACGCCGGCCGCTTGCGGCGCCTTGTCGCCCTTGTGGATCGTCCAGGCCCGCGACTCCTTGGGCCCGGCCGTCAGGTAGGTCTGCAGGCCGAGGGTGTCGAAGCCGATGCGGGCGAGTTGGTCGAGGCCGCTCTCGGTCTGGCCGGTCGACTCCAGGAGTTCGGCGGCGTCGGCGGGGTCGAGATCCTTGAGCTCCGACTCGATCTTGGCGTCGAGGAACACGGCGTGAGCGGGCGCGACCAGGGCTTCGAGCTCGCTGCGGCGCGCAGCATCCCGAAGCACCTCCTCGTCGACGTTGAACACGTAGATGATCGGCTTGGCGGTCAGCAGGCCGAGCTCTTTGAGCGCTAGTAGGTCGACGCCCTTCGCGGCCGACAGCGGCGTGCCGGCGTTGAGCGCGGTCTGGGCGGCGAGGGCGGCATCCAGCACCGCGGGCTCGGTCTTCTTGCCACGCACCTCTTTCTCGAGGCGCGGGATGGCCTTCTCGAGGGTCTGCAGGTCGGCGAGGGCGAGCTCGGTGGTGATGGTCTCGAGGTCGGATGCCGGGTTCACCTCGCCGGCGACGTGCACGACATCTGAGTCGGAGAATCCGCGCACGACCTCGGCGATCGCGTCTGCCTCGCGGATGTTGGCGAGGAACTGGTTGCCCAGCCCCTCCCCCTCGCTGGCGCCCTTCACGATGCCGGCGATATCGACGAAGCTCACGGTCGCGGGCAGGATCCGCTCGCTTCCGAAGATGCCCGCGAGCACCTTGAGCCGCGGGTCGGGCAGCTCGACGACGCCGACGTTGGGCTCGATCGTGGCGAACGGGTAGTTCGCCGCGAGCACGTCGTTCTTGGTGAGCGCGTTGAAGAGGGTGGACTTGCCCACATTGGGGAGCCCGACGATGCCGATGGTGAGAGCCACGAGGGTCAACAGTACCGGCGTTGCGCGGCGAGCCTCGGCCCTCTGTCGCACCTGCGTGCGAGAGTCAAGACGTGCCGCTCGACTTCACCGCCATCGACTTCGAGACGGCTAACGGCTCCGCGGCCAGTGCCTGCTCGGTCGGGCTGGTGAAGGTGCGCGACGGCCAGGTCGTCGATCGGATCGGCTGGTTCATCCAGCCGCCGTTCGGGCACGACCATTTCGTCGACTGGAACATCCGCATCCACGGGATCACGCCCGAGATGGTCGAGGGCGCCCCGAACTGGACCGAGCAGCTGGTCGACCTGGTCGCGTTCGCCGGGGATGACATCCTGGTCGCCCACAACGCCGGCTTCGACATGGGCGTCATCAAGTCGGCGTGCGCCGCTACCGGCGTAGCGACCCCCTCGTACTCCTACATGTGCAGCCTGCAGGTGGCCCGCAAGACCTACACCCTCGACTCGTACCGGCTGCCGGTTGCGGCCATGGCCGCCGGGTTCGAAGACTTCGCGCACCACGACGCGGTGGCCGACTCGGAGGCCTGCGCGGCGATCATGATCCACGCGGCCGACCGTTGGGGCGCGATCGACCTGCCCGAGCTGGCGGGGCTGGTCGGGGTGCGGCTGAGTTCAACGGTGCCGGTCATCGAGGCCGCCGCCAGTTGAGCGCAGAGGGCGTCGGCATAGGCTGGATGGATGCCGAACCCCGAGCCGTGGGACGTCATCGTCGTCGGTGCCGGCCCCGCCGGGTCGACAGCGGCGCGTGTCGCGGGTGAAGCGGGGGCCCACGTTCTGCTGCTCGATCGGGCACGCTTCCCGCGCTACAAGACCTGCGGCGGCGGCATCACCGGGTTCTCGTTGAAAGCGATGCCGGATGCCGCTCGCAGCGCCTTCGAGGCCGAGATCACCGACTTCGGGCTGAGCCGCCGCGGGCGGGATCGGGTGATGCTGCACGCCGACGAGCCCTTCCTCGGGATGGTGCAGCGGGAGGATTTCGACCAACTGCTGGTCGATGCAGCGGTGTCGGCGGGGGCCGAGTTCCGCGATGGGGCGGCGGTGCGCGGTCTGGCGGAGGACGACCTCGGCGTGTCGGTCCGACTCTTGGATGAACAGCTGCGAGCGCGAGTCGTGATCGGCGCGGACGGCTCGAACGGGCGGACCAGCGGCTACGTCGGCGTGGAGTTCGCCGGCTCGGATCTGGGGCTCGAGGTCGAGTTAGCGGCATCCGGCCATGAATGGAGGTCGACCGCCCTGTTCGACTGGGGTGCGGATCGCGGGGCGTACGCCTGGCTCTTCCCGAAACGCGACACCCTCACGATCGGCGTGATCCAGCGCACCGGCCTGCCGGACGCCACGCGCGCCTATCTCGAGCTCTGGCTCCGGCAACTCGGTCTCGCCGGTGCGACCCGCCTGCGTGAGTCGGGCCACCTGACCCGCTGGCGGTCCCGCCGATCTCCGCTGCGGCGCGGCTCGGTGCTGGTGGCCGGCGAGGCGGCGGGGTTGCTCGAACCGTGGACCCGCGAGGGCATCTCGTTCGCGCTGCGGTCGGGAGCGATGGCGGGCGCGGCGGCGGCCTCGGCGGCGCGAGCCGGCGATCACGGCGCCCGCACCGCAGCGCTCGACGGCTATGTCGCGGCGGTCGAGCGCGAGCTGGTCCCGCAGCTCCTCGCGGGGCAGGTCATGTTGCGAACGCTGGAGCGCACCCCCGCTCTGCTGCACCGCGTGCTCGCCCACACCCGGCTGGGCCGCCGCACCTTCCTGGCGCTCTGCCGAGGATCGGAGCGGGTCGCCAGCCTGGCCGATCTTCCGCTCGTGCGGCTGCTGGGTAGCGTGGGCAGATGACCGGCTTCACCCCGCCCGACGCCTTTCGAACCAGACCGGAGCTGCGGGGCACCTTCGGCATGGCCGCGTCGACGCACTGGATCGCGACGGCGACGGCGCAGGCGGTGCTGGAGCGCGACGGCAACGCCTTCGACGCGGCGGTTGCGGCCGCCTTCGTGCTGCACGTCGTCGAGCCGCACCTGAACGGTCCGGGCGGGGATCTGGTCGGCATCTACGCGACGGTCGACGATCCGACGCCCCGGGTGATGGCCGGGCAGGGAGCCGCTCCGCAGGGCGCGACGATCGAGCACTACCGCGCGCTGGGCTTCGCCGAGATGCCGGGGAGCGGGGTGCTCGCGGCCGCGATCCCGGGTGCGGTACCGGCCTGGTTGCGCCTGCTCGAGACCCGCGGCACGTGGGAACTCGCGGACGTGCTGGCCTTCGCCATCGGGTACGCGCGTAACGGGCATCCCCTGCTCGCAGCCGCTGCTCGTACGATCGCCGGCGCACGCGAGCTGTTCGAGCAGCACTGGCCGACCTCGGCCGCGCAGTGGATCCCGGGCGGACGGATGCCCGAAGCCGATGATCTCGTGACGAACGAACCGTACGCGCGCACCCTCGAGCGGCTGGTCGCCGCGGGCGCCGGCGGCGCGACCCGCGTGGACCGCATCCGCGCCGCGACGGCCGCCTGGAGCTCGGGGTTCGTCGCCGACGAGATCGCGCGCTTCACGGCCGAGCCGCACTACCAGCCGAGCCTGGATCGCGAGGTGCCGGGCGTGCTGACCGCCGCCGACCTGGCCGGGCATCAGGCATCGGACGAGGATGCGACGACGCTCGAGTTCCGCGGGACCACCATCGCGAAGTCGGCGGCCTGGGGGCAGGGACCGGTGCTCCTCCAGGCGCTCGCGATGCTCGACACCTTCGACGACGCGCGGTTGGACCCGTCGACCGGGCTCGGCATCCACACCATCACCGAGGCGCTCAAGCTCGCGCTCGCCGACCGCGACGCATGGTACGGCGATGGCACAGTGCCACCCGAACTGCTCGCCGCGCTGCTCAGCCCCGAGTACGCCCGCGAACGCGCGGACTTGATCGGCGAGACGGCCTCGTTCGAGTTCCGCCCTGGAGGTCCCGGCGGGCGCGAGCCGTGGCTTCCGCCGCTGCGGTCAGGCGCTCCGCGGCAGAGCCCGGCGGGTTCGGGCGAGCCGACCCGGGCGAACGGCGAGGTGCCGCGCGGCGATACCTGCCACCTCGATGTCGTCGACCGGCACGGCAATCTGGTCTCGGTCACGCCGTCGGGCGGCTGGCTGCAATCGTCGCCGACCATTCCCGGGCTCGGGTTCTGCCTCGGCAGCCGGCTGCAGATGACCTGGCTGGATGCCGCATCCCCCTCCGCGCTCACCCCCGGCCGCCGGCCGCGCACCACCCTGTCGCCCACCCTCCTGCTGCGCGACGGCATACCGGTCGAGACCCTCGGCACCCCGGGCGGCGACCAGCAGGACCAGTGGCAGCTGCTCTACCTGCTGCGCCGACTGGTGGGCGGCTACGACTCGCAGCAGGCCATCGATGCGCCGATGTTCCACACCACCTCGCATGTGGCCTCGTTCGAGCCTCGCACCTGGTCGCCGGGCGAGCTGGTCATCGAGGGCCGAGTAGGAGTCGACGTTCTCGCGGAGCTGACGGCGCGCGGTCACCGGCTGACGGTCGACGGCGACTGGAGTCTCGGCCGCCTGTCGATGGTGGGTCGCGATCCGGCGACCGGGGTGGTGTTCGCGGCGGCCAACCCACGGGGCGCGCAGGGCTACGCGGCCGGGCGGTAGGCCGAGAACGCGCCCGTCCCGCGGAGCGCCGCCGCGCCGATGTCCGTGCCCGCTGCGACACTGACGGCATGGATCCGATCGTCGCTCTTCTGCTCGGCTTGGCCGTGGGCGTCATCCTAGGCGTCGTGATCGGCGTGCTGGTGGCGCGCAGTCGTCGCGCGTCGACCGCCGTGGATGCCGATCCCGCCGTCATCGAAGCCCGTCACGCCGCGATCCTGGCCGAGCTGCGGTCGCAGGAGTCGCAGGCTCGGGCCGAGGTCACCGCCCAGCTCGCCGCCGCCGAGGCATCCCTGGCCGGGCTGCGCGAGCAGTTGGCCGCCGCGCAGAACCAGTACCGCGACCTGATGGAGCGCGAGCGGCTCGACGCCGTCAAGCGCTCCCAGGCCGAGGCCGACGAGAGCAAGGTGCTGCAGGCGCTCGCCCCGGTCAAAGAGACGCTGAGCAGCATGCAGCAGAAGGTCGCCGAGCTCGAGACCCAGCGCAGCCAGCAGCACGGCGAGCTGAGCCAGCAGCTCAAGAGCGCCACCGAGTCGGAGGAGCGGCTGCGCGCGACCGCCGAGTCACTCGCCTCGGCGCTGCGCAACAACGCGACCCGCGGCGTCTGGGGCGAGACTCAGCTGCGCACCCTGGTCGAGTCGGCGGGGCTGATCAACCGGGTCGACTTCACCGTGCAGTCCACGATCGAGTCCGAGAGCGGAACGCGCCGCCCCGACATGGTGATCAACCTGCCCGGCGGCAAGTCGATCCCGGTCGACGCCAAGGTGCCGTACAACGCGTACATCGACGCGAGTGCGATCCCGGCGACGGCCGGCGGCGAGCAGGAGGTGCGCCGCATCCAGTTGCTCGCGCAGCACGCCAAGCAGGTCAAGAGCCATGTGGATGCGCTGGCCGGCAAGACCTACTGGACCGGCCTGGAATCCAGCCCCGATTTCACGATCGCGTTCATCCCGAACGAGCCGCTGCTGGCCGCCGCGATGGAACAAGACCCGAGCCTGATGGAATACGCGTTCAGCAAGCGCATCATCCTGGCGAACCCGGTGACGCTCTGGGCCCTGCTCAAGACGATCGCCTTCACCTGGCAGCAAGACGTGCTGACCGAAGACGCCAAGAAACTCTTCGACCTCGGCAAAGAGCTGTACTCGCGGCTGTCGACGCTGTCGGATCACGCCGACAAGCTGCGCCGCTCGATCGAGTCGACGGTGAGCAGCTACAACCAGTTCGCCAGTTCGCTCGAGCAGCGCGTGCTGGTCACGGCGCGCAAGCTCGACGCGCTCGATGAATCGAAGGTGATCGGAACGCCGGGGCACGTCGACGAGCAACCCAAGCAACTCAGCCAGCCCGAGCTGGTGCGTGCCGACAGCGTCCGTGCAGAACTCGACGCGCTCGACGAAACCGGCGTCGGCCGCGACGAGCTCGACCTGGGCCTCGTGACTCCGCCGGTGGCGAAGATCACGAAGCCCAAGTCGGCCTAGTCACTCACTGCTCGGGCGCGTCGCCCTCCTCTGCCAGCGCGTCTCGCACGATCTCGCCGGTGGTCGGCGGGGCGCCGACCAGCGCCGGCACCGGCACGCCGGCCGCCGCGGTATCCGCCTCGTCGTCGATCGGGGCCGCGAACTGCGCCTCGTAGAGGCGGGCGTACGCGCCCTTCTTGGCCAGCAGCTCGTCGTGCGTGCCCTGCTCGACGATCGCGCCGTTCTCCATCACGAGGATGAGGTCGGCATCCCGGATCGTCGACAGCCGGTGGGCGATGACGAAGCTGGTGCGATCCTTGCGGAGCGCGCTCATCGCGCGCTGCACCAGCAGCTCGGTGCGGGTGTCGACCGAGCTGGTGGCCTCATCCAAGATCAGCACGCTGGGTCGCGCCAGGAAGGCCCGGGCGATCGTGATCAGCTGCTTCTCGCCCGACGAGATGTTGCCGGCCTCGTCGTCGAGCACGGTGTTGTACCCATCGGGGAGGGAGTGCACGAAACGGTCGACGTACGCCGCGGTCGCCGCCGCCTGGATCTCGTCGTCGGTGGCGTCGGTGCGTCCGTAGGCGATGTTGTCGCGGATGGTGCCGCCGAACAGCCAGGTGTCTTGCAGCACCATGCCCGTGCGCGAGCGCAGGTCGGCGCGGGTCATCTGCGAGATGTCGACGCCGTCGACGGTGATCGTGCCGCCGTCCAACTCGTAGAACCGCATGATCAGGTTCACCAGCGTGGTCTTGCCGGCGCCGGTGGGTCCGACGACGGCGACGGTCTGTCCGGGTTCGGCCACGAGCGACAGGTCGGTGATCAACGGCTTCGCGGGGTCGTACGAGAACGACACGTGATCGAACTCGAGCCGGCCGGTGTGGGTGGCCGGCGACTGGGCGGGGTCGGCATCCGGAGTCTGCTCCTCGGCGTCGAGCAGCTCGAACACCCGCTCGGAGCTCGCCACCCCCGACTGCACCAGGTTGGCCATCGAGCCGAGCTGGGCCAGCGGCTGGGTGAACTGCCGCGAGTACTGGATGAAGGCTTGCACGTCGCCGATGCTGATCGAGCCGCTCGCGACCATCAGGCCGCCGACGACCGCGATGGCCACATAGACCAGGTTGCCGACGAACATCATCGACGGCATGATCAGCCCGCTGATGAACTGCGCGCCGAAGCTGGCCTTGAACATCTCCTCGTTCTTGTCGGCGAAGGTCTTTTCGACCTCCTGGTGGCGGCCGAAGACCTTCACCAGCGAGTGGCCGGTGTAGCCCTCTTCGATCTGGGCGTTCAGGGCGCCGGTGTGCTTCCACTGCGCGACGAACTTCGTCTGCGAGCGCTTGCCGATCGCGACCGTGATCCCCAGGGTGATCGGCACCGTGACCAGGGCGATCACCGCCAGCAGCGGCGAGATGACGAACATGATCACCAGCACGCCGATCACGGTGAGCAGCGAGACGATCAGCTGGCTCATCGACTGCTGCAGGCTCTGCGAGATGTTGTCGATGTCGTTGGTCACCCGGCTGAGCAACTCGCCGCGAGGTGTCTTGTCGAAGTAGGTCAGCGGCAGCCGGTGGATCTTGGCCTCGACATCTCGGCGCAGCCGGTACACGGTGCGCTGCGTGACGCCGTTGAGCAGGTAGGCCTGCAGCCAACTGAAGATCGACGCGAACACATAGAGCAGCAGCACGATGCCGAGCACGAGCTGCAGCGCCGAGAAGTCGATGCCGTGACCGGGATGCAGGTCGAGCCCGTTCAGCAGGTCGGCCTGCTGGTTGTCGCCCTTGTCCCTGAGGTTCTGGATCACCTGGGCCTTGGTCACACCGGCCGGGAGCTGCTTCGAGATCGACCCGTTGACGACGATGTTCGTCGCCTGACCGAGGATCTTGGGCCCGAGCACACTGAGCACCACGCTGATCACGCCGAGCAGGACGACCAGCACGATCATCCCGCGCTCCGGCGCGAGGCGGCCGATCAGCCGCTTGGCCGAGGGCCCGAAGTTCAGCGCCTTCTCGGCCGGACCCTGCATCCCGCCGAATGGACCGCCCCCACCGGGGCCGCGACGGACCGGCGGGCGGACCGGAGCTTCTTCGGTCTTGCTGTCGTCGCTCACGCTGCCTCCTCGATCGAGAGCTGGCTCTGCACGATCTCGGCGTATTCCGGCGAGCTGAGCAGCAGTTCGTCATGGGTTCCGATGCCGACGATCCGGCCGTCATCGAGCACGACGATCTGATCGGCGTCCAGGATGGTGCTGACCCGTTGCGCCACGACGATGCGCGTTGCGCCGCTCACCTCGCGGTCGAGCGCGGCGCGTAGTCGCGCATCCGTTGCCGTGTCCAGCGCGGAGAACGAGTCGTCGAAGATGTAGATCTCGGGCCGTTTCACCAGGGCTCTCGCGATCGCCAATCGTTGACGCTGACCGCCCGAGACGTTGGTGCCGCCCTGGGCGATCGAGGCGTCGAGCTTGTCGGGCATCGCCTCGACGAAGTCCTTCGCCTGCGCGATCTCGAGCGCGTGCCAGAGCTCCTCGTCGGTGGCGTCGGGCTTGCCGTAGCGCAGGTTCGACGCGACCGTGCCGGTGAACAGGTACGGACGCTGCGGGATCAGCCCGATCCGGGCCCACAGCAACTCGGGGTCGACCTCGCGCACGTCGACGCCGTCGATCAGGGCGGCGCCGCCGGTGACGTCGAACAGGCGCGGCAGCAGGTTGATCAGGGTGGTCTTGCCGGCACCGGTCGAGCCGATGATGGCGGTCGTCGTGCCGGGCTTCGCGGTGAAGGTGACATCCTGCAGCACCGGCTGGTCGGCTCCCGGGTACGAGAACGTCGCGCCTCGCAGCTCGACCTCGCCGACGCTGTGGAACTCGGTCACCGGGTCATTCGGCGCGACGACCGACGACTCGGTCTCGAGCACCTCGCCGATCCGGTCACCCGAGACGGCGGCGCGCGGCAGCAGCACCGCCATGAAGGTCGCCATCATCACGGCCATCAGGATCTGGATGAGGTAGCTGAGGAACGCGACGAGCGACCCGACCTGCAGATCGCCGGTGTTGATCCGGCCGGCGCCGAACCAGAGCACCGCCACGCTCGACACATTCATCACGAGCAGCACGAACGGGAACATCAGCGCGAACAAGCGCCCGGCCCGCAGCGCGGTCTCGGTCACGGCGTCGTTGGCGTCGGCGAAGCGCGCCACCTCGACCGGCTCGCGCACGAAGGCCCGCACCACGCGGATGCCGGTGAGCTGCTCGCGCAGCACCCGGTTGATGGTGTCGATGCGGGTCTGCATCTTGCGGAACTGCGGCACCATCCGGCTGATGATCAGCCCGATGCCGATCAGCAGCACCGGGACCGCGACGACCAGGATGCCCGAGAGCGGCACATCCTGCTGCAGCGCGAAGATCACGCCGCCGATCGCCAGGATCGGCGCCGACACCAGCAGGGTGCAGGTCATCAGCACGAGCATCTGCACCTGCTGGACGTCGTTGGTGGTGCGAGTGATCAGCGAGGGGGCGCCGAACTTCGACACCTCGCGCTCCGAGAACTGGCCGACCTGGTGGAAGATCGCGCCGCGCAGATCGCGCCCGAACGACATGGCCAGTCGCGCGCCGAAGTACACGGCGACGATGGCGCAGATCACCTGGCCGAGCGTGATCGCCAGCATCAGGATGCCGGTGTTGATGATGTAGGCGGTGTCGCCCGTGAGCACACCCTTGTTGATGATGTCGGCATTCAGCGTCGGCAGATATAGCGACGCGATCGACTGGCCGAGTTGGAACACGACGACGGCGAGCAGCAACGGCCAGTACGGGCGCAGGTAGCGCACGAGCAGGCGACCGAGCATGTCAGTCCTTCTTTCGAGTGGTGGCGGTGGGTGATGCGGTGGATGCGGCATCCGGTGGCAGAACGCCGCGGGTGATCAGGGTGACGAGCTCGTCGACGTCGAACTGCCGCGGCACGTTGAAGGGCGGGATCGCGGTGGCGAAGGCGAGCAGGCGCACGTAGAGGCCGAAGACATCCGGAGCGACGGTGAGCTCGCCGGGCCGGAAAACCTGGCCCAGGATCTCGAGCCACTCGGTCTGCTCGGGCGCCTGCTGCGTTCCGCGCGGCGGGCCGCCCTCCATGCCGAGCGCCGACATGAATCCGATCACCCCGTGGAATCGGTCACGCAGCAGCTGCACGACCTGGGTGATCTTGTCGACGGTGGGCTCGTCGGGATCGATCGCCCGCAACGCATCCCGGAACGGCTGCGGGTCGAAGAATCGAGCGATCGCCGCCGAGATCAGGGTCTCTTTGTCGCCGAACGCGCGGAAGATCGTGCCCTCGGCCACCCCCGCGGCTTCGGCGATCTGCCGGCTCGAGACGTCGCGCCCATGCTCCTTGAGCAGCGGGACCACGGCGTCGATGATCGACTCGCGGCGCTCCTCGGGCGACATCGGCTGGGCGCGCGTGCGCACCACGACGAAGTCAGGAGGGAGCGTTGTCACCGGGGAATGCTAACTGAGTGAGTGCTCACTCCGCAAGCGATTCGCGTACATGTCGGCTGACCGCGCCTTGTGAATGCCCGCGTGACCATCACCCGATGGAGCCCAACGTGGCCTAGTTCGGAGAAAGCCCGTACTTCTGGCGACGGTCCCGCTCCTCGAAGATCTCGGCTGGGTCGGTGAGCAGGCCCGTAAATGCCTCGTGGTATGCAATCTCCTGGCGGCTGAGGCCGACCGCAGCGTCTTGGCCCAGGCAATTGCGGGCGGCGGTGTCCTCCTCCGATCGAGACAGCTCCGTCAAGCCGGCCTGCCGATAGGCCTCTGCGAGTGCCAGGTGGTTGTTGACCCAGGTTGGCTCAGCAGCAATCGAAAGAGCGAGGGATGCACGGTCGTGAGTCTCAAGTGACGGAAAGTCGTTCCCGAAGTCCTCGCGTCTGTCGTGGAGTTGATCCAACATGTATGTCGCGGCGCCGAGGTGCAGGCCAAGCTTGGCCAGCCGCTGCATCGACGCAATCGCTTGGTCAATGCGCTCGAGGTAGAGACCGGCCCACACCACGTAGGCGCTCGAAAGTGCCGCGATCGGATGGTTCGGCTCAAATGACAAGACCACTGTGGCACAGGCGTCAGCCAGCAAACTGTCTTCACCGACGGCTTGGATAAGGGAAAAATCTGCCCACTTGTCCAAGTCGATATCACCGAGCAGTTCGCGATCTGAGCTCGCCTCGTCTCGAGTCGTCAAAGCCCCTTCCTCCCGCAAGATATGGCCTGCACTCACCGATTCTTTCGGGTACGACCACCGTCTTCGGTTGCCGACACGATTCCGCCAATCGCCGGTAGTCCCACCAGCTGTCTGCCAGATCCTCGTCGCTCAGTCCTCCCCCAGCCACTTCTCCGCCCGATGCTCGGCAATGATGCGCCGTACCGTCCCCGAGCGCGCGCGCAGCACGATCGACTCGGTCCGGATGATCGGACCCTTGCGCCGAACCCCGCTGACCAGCTGCCCGTCGGTGACTCCGGTCGCGACGAAGAAGGTGTTGTCGCCCTTCACGAGCTCGTCGGCCTCGTAGACGTGGTCGAACTTGAGGCCGGCATCCAGGCCCTTCTGAGTCTCGTCGTCGGTCTTCGGAGCCAGGATCGTCTGGATCACGCCGCCGAGCGCCTTGATCGCGCAGGCGGTGGCGACGCCCTCGGGACTGCCGCCGATGCCGACGCACATGTCGAGTCGGCCCTCGTAGCTGGCGGCGTTGATCCCGCCGGCGACGTCGCCGTCGAGCAGCAGGCGGGTGCCGGCCCCGGCCGCGCGGATGTCGGCGATCAGCTGCTCGTGGCGCGGGCGGTCGAGCACGCCGATCCACATCTCGCCGACCGGTTTGCCCTTCGCCGCGGCCAGCGCGCGGATGTTCTCGCCGACCGGCTTGCGGATGTCGACGACGCCGACCCCCTCCGGCCCGGCGACGATCTTGTCCATGTAGAACACGGTGTGCGCGTCGAGCATGGCGCCGCGGTCGGCGGCCGCGATCATCGAGATCGCGTTCTGCCTGCCGGCAGCGGTCAGCGAGGTGCCGTCGATCGGGTCGACCGCGATGTCGCACTCCGGGCCGTGGCCGTTGCCGACCACCTCGCCGTTGAAGAGCATCGGCGCCTGGTCTTTCTCCCCCTCGCCGATCACGATCGTGCCGGCGAAGTTGACCGTGCCCAGGAACTTGCGCATCGCGTCCACCGCCGCCGCGTCTGCCGCGTTCTTGTCGCCGCGGCCGATGAACGGCACCGCGCGGATCGCGGCGGCCTCGGTCGCACGCACGAGTTCGAGCGCGAGGTTGCGGTCGGGTTCGAGATAGAGGGTGCCGGTTTCGAGGCTCGCCATGGCGCTGCATCCTTGTCGAAAAAATCGAGATCGAAGAGACGAAATGGATGCGCAGGGGTGGCGGCCGGCGCACGCCCGAGCCTACCCGGGCCGGTCGCTAGACTCGACGACGGACCACCACCCTCGTTGCCAAGGAGTTCCGCCATGCCCGTTGCCACCCCGGATCAATACGCCGAGATGCTCGACACCGCCAAGTCGACGGGCTTCGCGTTCCCGGCCGTCAACGTGTCGTCGTCGTCGACGATCAACGCGGTGCTGCAGGGCCTGACCGAGGCCGGCTCGGACGGGATCATCCAGGTGACCACGGGCGGCGCCGACTACTTCGCCGGCCAGACCGTGAAGGCGCGCGCCTCGGGCGCGCTGGCCTTCGCCGCGTTCGCCACCGAGGTCGCCAAGAACTACCCGATCACGATCGCGCTGCACACGGACCACTGCCCGCAGGATGCCCTGGCCGGTTTCGTCGAGCCGCTGATCGCGGCATCCGAGGCGCAGGTCAAGGCGGGCGGCAACCCGATCTTCCAGTCGCACATGTTCGACGGCTCGGCCATCCCGCTCGCCGACAATCTGGCCCAGGCCAAGCTGCTGCTGCCTCGGATGAAAGCGATCCACGCGATCCTCGAGGTCGAGATCGGCGTCGTCGGCGGCGAGGAAGACGGGGTCAGCCACGAGATCAACGAGCACCTGTACACGACGCTGGCCGACGCCATCCAGACCGTCGAGGCGCTGGGGCTTGGCAATGCCGACAGCGAGCAGGGCCGCTATATGGCGGCGCTGACCTTCGGCAACGTGCACGGCGTCTACAAGCCGGGCAACGTGGTGCTCAAGCCCGAGCTGCTCGGCGAGATCCAGCGCGGCGTCGCCGAGAAGTTCGGCACCGGCACCAAGCCGCTCGACCTGGTCTTCCATGGCGGATCCGGATCGTCGGATGCCGAGATCGCCGAGGCGGTCAGCAACGGCGTCGTGAAGATGAACATCGACACCGACACTCAGTACGCCTACACCCGCTCGATCGCCGGGACGATGTTCACCAACTACGACGGCGTGCTGCGCGTGGATGGCGAGGTCGGCAACAAGAAGATCTACGACCCGCGCGCCTGGGGCAAGCTGGCCGAGACCGCGATGGCGGCGCGCGTCGTCGAGGCGACCCAGCAGCTCGGCTCGGCCGGGCACTCGATCACCAGCAAGTAGGGCGGCCCGAGCGCCGCTTTACGGCGACGTGAAGCTGAGCGACTTCGCGTCCCAGGTCATGTCGTCGACCGCGGTGCGCAGGGTCAGCACGTAGGGCGCCAGGTGCATGATGCGGCGGCCCTCGGGCAGCTCCACATCCATACTGACGCCGACCGCGGTCGCGCCGTCCGGTCGCCCGCGCAACTCGATCAGCAGCGACCCGGCGTCGGCGCCCGGGGTGTCGAGCACCGCGCGCAGCAGGGAGCGCAAGGCGATCCGCTGGGCGGGCCGCATCCGCGCGGCGCGGTGCTCCGGGTCGATCACCACCAGCCGGGAGCCGTCGGCGATCGAGTCGAGCCAGGTCAGATTCGACTGGGTCACCAGGTCGTCGCGCAGGCGGCGGGCGAGCTGACCCGCGAGGGCGCGGTCGGTTGGAGTGATCCGTCCGACCTCGGCGATGCCGGCCAGGAACGGCACGGCGCGGGCGCTGAGCCGAGCCAGCCGCAGCCGCTCTGCCTGCTCGGCCTCGGCATCCGCCGACTGGAGGGGAAGCACCATCTGCGATCGGTGCTCGATGACCGGCAGCGTCCGGCTGACCAGCACGAACGAGAACGTCACCGCGGCCACCAGGCCGCAGACGATCGGCGACGCGATGATGACCATCGACGACAGGGGACCCCATACCGTCACGTCGGGTGCGACCAGCAAGAACGCCGTGACCGCGACGATCACCGTCGAAACCCCGCCGAGCACCAGGACCCGGCGAGCGCTCAGGTACGGCGCGAGACTGGCGATCGCGAGGGCGAAGCCGAACGGCGCCCACCAGAGTTCGATCGAGATGTCGACCCCGGAATAGCCGAAAGACGAGACGACGACGCCGGCCCCGGCGATCAGGATGGTGATGATGCCCGCTCCCCAGCCGAGTTGCGGGCGCAGCGGTCGAGTCAGCAGGAACACGAAGACGCAGGCGCCCGCGCAGAGAGCGACGCCGATCGGCTGCAGCCAGGGCAGCGGCGAGGTCAGCCAGGTCGGAATGCGGGCGGCGCCGTAGAGAACCACCAGACCGGCGAAGACCAGCGGCACGACGCGCCCGGTGAACCAGGTCAGGGGGTCGAGCTGCTGCGCCGACACGGCGAGGGTCGACCGGTCCATCAGCCCCGCTCCTGGTGGTGCGGTGCGTCGTGCTCACGCAGGATCGAGCGCACCGGCACAGTCATCATGATCGAGGTGCCGGACCCGGGCGAGCTCCAGACCTGCACGGTGCCGCCCACGGCGGCGATCCGGTCTTCGATCGACGCGCGGATGCCGAGCCGGTCGGCCGCGACCTTGGTCGGATCGAAGCCGACGCCCTCGTCGGCGACCATGACCGTGATCGACTCCGGCTCGTAGACCAGCTCCACTTCGGCGACCGAGGCCCCCGAATGCCGCGCGACGTTCTCGAGAGCCGCCCCCAGCGCATCCACCACCGCGGTCGCGGTGGTCGGCTCGAGCTGGTAGATGCCGTCGCCCGAACCGGTGACGTGCACGCTCAGACCACGCCATTGATAGTCGCTGATCATCCGGCCGATGTCGTTGCGCAGCGAGGTGTCCTGGTCGTCGACCACGGTCAGCTGAGACCGGGTGTCGAGCCATTCGGCCCCACTGAGGGTCTCGAGGTCTTGCCGCAGGCGGCTGCGCGCCCGGACGTCGAGCTCATCCGGCGCGTTCATCACGATCGACAGGTCGTTGAGCAGCGTGTCGTGCACGGCGGCGGTGGTGCGTCTGGCCAGGTCTTCGCCGTGGGCGAGGCGGTCGTTCTCCGCCTCGAGCTCTTCGATGTTCGGGATGCGGTGGCGCTGCACCACCTGGACCCCCCAGAGGGTCAGGTAAGCGGCCAGCGAGATCACCACGACGAAGAGCGGTCCGTACCCGGGCCGGAACGGCACCCCCGCCAGCAGGGTCACCGCGAGGGTCGAGAGTGTGGACACCAGGAAGCCCAGCACCGACCACGCGATCCCGGCGAGCGGTGTGCGGGCGGCGAGTCCCACCAGCACGAGGGCGACCGCCGGCCGGTTGAGCAGGTAGATCTGCGTGTCGATCGACCCCGGCAGAGCCATCAACAGCGTCAACTCGTATGCGGTGCTCGCGACGAATCCCACGGCCAGGTACGCGGCGACGGCCCAGACCCGCTCGCGCCAGACCACGAAACCGAGGCTGATCAGCATGAGCAGCAGCAGACCGACCGGCAGCACGGCGGCAGAGAGCCGCCCGGCGCGTGCCGTCGTCTCGAGAACCACGGGCAGGCCGAGCACCAGCGTCGCCGCACCGATCGCCCACCCCAGCGAAGCGACCGAGCCGGTGATGATGCTCGAGGCGACATCACGGGGCAGCACGCGGACCCGCATGGCGCCTCCTCCCGACCGTGTTCGGCCCGGCTTGCTAGTGATTGTGCAGCACGTCGGCCACCGCGGGCGTGTTCGCCACGACGATCGTCATGACGACCAGCGACACCACGAAGTACAGGATGCCGGCGGCGACCGGCACCCAGATCGACCGTCGTCCGTCGCGGATGAGTCGCAACGAGACCCCGACCGCCGCGATCAACAGCAGGAACGAGACGACGAGCAGGACGATCCCCGCGGTGTGCGCGATCGCGCCGAACTCCACGGATCCGTAGCCGGCCAGCTGAACGCCCTGCGACAGCACCGGGCCGAAGTCGAGGTAGCTCGGGATCGAACTGACCGTGTTCCAGATGCCGAACACGAGCAAGAGGACCGTGATGAGGTTGTTGCCGGGACGCGGGGGCCGCGCGCCCACCGGCCGCGGGCGAGGCGGCGGAGTCGGACGCGGTGACCGGGTTTGGCGAGGAGGCCCGCCCGCCTGGAGGACTCGCGGAGACACCGGGCGCTCGATCGGCGCCGCCAGCCGAGAGATCGGGTCGGTCGCGTCGGCCGGGTCCGGCGGCAGCGGTCCGCGGGCCTCGGCGACCTCCTCGGGGGTCGCGTATTCGCCGTAGCGCGGGCGAGGACGCTCGTCGGCTGCGTCGCCGCGCGGATCGGCTGTCATTCCGACCGTCGCCCTCCGAGCGCCCGATCGTCGGACCTGAGCTCTTTGGGAAGCGAGAACATCAGGTCTTCTTCTGCCGTCTTGACCACCTGCACGGTGCCGAAGCCGGCATCCGCCAGGTCGGCCAGCACCTCATCGACCAGCACCTCGGGCACCGATGCCCCGCTGGTCACGCCCACCGAGCCGACGCCGTCGAGCCACTCCTGCTGGATCTCGCTCGCGTAGTCGACCCGGAACGCCGCCTTGGCTCCGTGTTCCAACGCGACCTCGACGAGGCGCACGCTGTTGCTGCTGTTGGCCGAGCCGACGACGATCACCAGCTCGGCATCCTTGGCCACCTTCTTGATCGCCACCTGGCGGTTCTGCGTGGCGTAGCAGATGTCATCACTCGGCGGGTCCTGTAGCTGGGGGAAGCGCTCGCGCAGCCGGCGCACCGTCTCCATGGTCTCGTCGACGCTGAGGGTGGTCTGCGAGATCCAGACCAGGCCGACCTCGCCGGCCGTCACGCTGTCGGGCACCTCGACCAGGTCGGCGTGCTCGGGGCTGGTCACCAGCGTGGTCTGCTCGGGCGCGTGCCCCATCGTGCCCTCGACCTCTTCATGACCGGCATGGCCGATGAGCAGGATGTGCTTGTTCTGCCCGGCGAACCGGCTCGCCTCGCGGTGCACCTTGGTCACTAGCGGGCAGGTCGCGTCGATAGCCTGCAGATCTCGGGATGCCGCTGCCGCGACCACGGCCGGCGAGACGCCGTGCGCGCTGAAGACCAGGTGGGATCCTTCCGGAACCTCATTCACGTCATCCACGAAGATCGCGCCGCGCTTCTCGAGCTCGCTGACCACGTGCACGTTGTGCACGATCTGCTTGCGCACGTAGACCGGCGAGCCGAAGTGGTCGAGCGCCTTCTCGACCGCGATGACCGCGCGGTCGACGCCGGCGCAGTAGCCGCGCGGAGCGGCGAGCAGCACGCGCTTCTCGCGCGTCTGGCCGTCGGCGCCGAGCAGCGGGCGGTCGACGAGGCGGCCGCGGGCCGGGGCAGGCCGCGGCAGTTCCACACTCACGCCGAGTGCGCCGTTCGTGATTCCGGGCACGCGTCGATTCTACGGGGGCGGGGTCTGGGGCGGGCTGGGTGGTGCACCACGGGCACGGGCGTCCGCGGCATCCCGTAGCCTGACCGGGTGAGCGACCCGACCAGCGCGCCTCAGCCGGCGGACGGCAGTGCGCCGTCCACGCCGGATGCGCCGTGGCCGGTCGCCGTGCTCAGCACCAAGATCAAGGGCTACATCGACCGGCTCGGCACGGTGTGGGCCGAGGGCGAGATCACGCAGTGGGGCGCCTCTGGCGGCAACGTCTACGGCAAGCTCAAAGACCTGCAGCAAGACGTGACGCTGTCGTTCAACATCTGGTCGTCGACCCGCGCGAAGCTCACCGAGGAGTTCGCCCAGGGCGACCGGGTGATCGCCCTGCTCAAGCCGAACTTCTGGCCC
>Ga0207667_10003681_pt1 | contig 18900 bp, 20 predicted proteins | sample KBSCornC52_FD_184301 | JGI IMG/M metagenome (GOLD analysis project Ga0207667, IMG submission 184301) | Corn rhizosphere microbial communities from Kellogg Biological Station, Michigan, USA - KBS Corn C5-2 (SPAdes) (version 2) | ecosystem: Host-associated > Plants > Roots > Rhizosphere > Soil ...
AGTATATGGATATGATTGATATGGAGGATGTGGTGATAATCGTATGACCGTTGATTTATTTGATTGTCTGAACCTTGATTCGTGAGATTAGGGGATTAACTTGATTGAACTGCCATCATGGCAATCCTCAAATCCTATAAATCATGGTTCAGAACACAAAAAACCCGCTCATCGCGGGTTTTTTGTTTTAGTTTAACTAAGGGACCGGAATCCTTAAATCCCCAAAACCCTATAAATCTTAGTTTTATTTCACTGCATCAACTACTGCTTTAAAAGCATCAGGATGGTTCATCGCCAAATCAGCTAATACCTTACGGTTTAAACCGATTTCTTTAGCGGCTAACTTACCCATTAATTGTGAGTAAGAAATACCATGCTGACGGGCGCCTGCGTTGATACGTTGGATCCATAAAGCCCTGAATTCTCTTTTCTTGGTTTTACGGTCACGATAAGCGTATTGTAAACCTTTTTCTACTGTGTTTTTTGCAACGGTATAAACCTTGCTTCTTGAACCCCAATAACCTTTGGCGAGGTCCATGATCTTTTTCCGGCGTCTTCTCGACGCTACTGCGTTAACTGAACGTGGCATTTTTTTGTTGTTTTGGTAGTGGGTGTCTCGCCGCCTTTGTTGGTGTTATCACCAACAAATCAGCAGAACTTGCAAACCCTAATACCTGGTTAATTAATTTGTTAATTACTTACCTATGCAAAGCATACGTTTTACATTACCCATATCCGCATCAGATACTAGGCTTGTGTTGGTAAGGTTGCGCTTGCGTTTGGTCGACATCTTGGTTAAGATGTGGCTTTTGAAAGCATTCTTCCTGGTGATTTTACCGGTTCCAGTTATGCTAAAGCGTTTTTTAGCGCTGGAATTGGTTTTCATTTTTGGCATTGCTGTTATATATATGTTAATTAAAATAATTCTTTTTTTTGAGGTGAAAGCTGAAAGGTAAAAGGCGAAAGCTAAACTTTCCTCCTAATCTCTAATCTCTCTTCTTAAGCTAAAAGGCGAAAGCTAAAATTTCTTCCTAACCTATAATCTCTAATCACTAATCTCTAACCCCTACTTCTTCGCTCCCTTAGGCGTAACGGTTAAAAACATCCGTTTTCCTTCCAGTTTGGGCAATTGCTCCACTTTACCAACCTCTTCTAAAGCCTGTGCAAAGCGCAGTAACAAAATTTCGCCCTGTTCCTTGTATACAATGGCGCGGCCTTTAAAGTGTACGTAAGCCCTCACCTTTTCGCCGGCTTCCAAAAACTTAATGGCATGCTTCAATTTAAAGTCAAAGTCATGGTCATCCGTGTTCGGGCCAAAGCGTATTTCTTTGATAACCGTTTGCTTGGCGTTACTCTTTATTTCCTTCAGCTTTTTCTTCTGTTCGTAAATGAACTTGTTATAGTCCGTTACTTTACAAACCGGCGGTACCGCATTTGGGGAAATCTCAACAAGGTCCAATTCCTGTTCCTCCGCAATGGCCAGCGCATCCCTCAATGAGTAAATACCTACTTCCACGTTGTCGCCAACAAGGCGGACCTCCTGGGCCCTTATAAATTGATTAATGTTGTGTTCGGCTTCCTTTTTCTTAAATGGGAGCCTTGGTCCTCTGTTGAAAGGTTTATTTAATGCCAAGTTATACTGTTATTTCTTTAATTATTTGTTTTTTTAATTCTTCAATGCTCATACTTCCCAAATCACCCTGGCCATGCCTCCTCACCGAAACTATCTCTTCAGTAGCCTCTTTTTCGCCCACAATCAGCATATAGGGGATCTTTTTAACCTCAGCGTCACGTATCTTACGCCCTATTTTTTCATCCCTGAAGTCAATAAGCCCGCAAATATCGGAATCTTTTAATGATTCTGAAAGTTTTTTTGCATAATCTTCATATTTTTCGGAGATCGGCAAAATAATAAATTGCTCCGGCGATAACCATAACGGGAAGTTACCGGCGCAATGCTCAATCAACACCGCCACAAAGCGCTCCAGCGAGCCAAAAGGCGCGCGGTGGATCATTACGGGCCTGTGTTTCTGGTTGTCGCTGCCGGTATATTCCAGCTCAAAGCGTTCAGGTAAATTATAATCAACCTGGATAGTTCCCAACTGCCATTTACGGCCCAGGGCATCCTTCACCATAAAGTCAAGCTTTGGCCCATAAAACGCTGCCTCGCCCAGTTCTACTACGGTGCGCAAGCCCTTTTCGGCAGCAGCTTCAATGATAGACGACTCCGCCAATGCCCAATTCTCGTCAGTGCCAATGTATTTGGCCTTATTGTTAGGGTCGCGCAAGGATACCTGTGCGGTATAATCCTCAAATCCCAAAGCCGAAAACACGTACAGTACCAGGTCAATCACCTTTTTAAACTCTTCCTTCACCTGGTCGGGCCGGCAAAACAAGTGGGCATCGTCCTGTGTAAAGCCGCGTACGCGGGTTAAGCCGTGTAGTTCGCCGCTTTGCTCGTAACGGTAAACAGTGCCAAACTCGGCATAACGCACCGGCAGATCTTTATAACTGCGGGGTTTGGTTTTATACATTTCGCAGTGGTGCGGGCAGTTCATCGGTTTTAAAAAGAACTCCTCCCCTTCCTGCGGTGTTTTTATCGGTTGAAACGAATCGGCGCCATATTTTTCGTAGTGGCCCGAAGTAACATACAAATTTTTATGCCCAATATGCGGGCTGATCACCTGCTCATACCCTGCCTTAACCTGCGCTTTCTGCATAAAATCAACCAGGCGCTGGCGTATGGCAGTTCCCTTAGGCAACCAGAGCGGCAAGCCCATGCCCACCTTTTCCGAAAAGGCAAACAGTTCCATTTCCTTGCCCAACTTGCGGTGGTCGCGTTTCTTGGCTTCCTCCAGCAGGTGCAGGTATTCGGTCAGCTCGCTTTGTTTGGGGTAAGTAACGCCATAAATACGGGTCAGTTGTTTGCGGCTTTCGTCGCCACGCCAGTAGGCGCCGGCAACGCTCATCAGCTTTACCGCTTTAATAAAGCCGGTGTTGGGTATATGCGGACCGCGGCACAAATCGGTAAAGTTACCCTGTGTATAAAAGGTTATCGATCCGTCGGGCAGGTCCTTAATCAGGTCCAGCTTGTACTCATCGCCTTTTTCAGTAAAATAATCTACTGCATCGGCTTTGCTCACCGGCTTGCGGATAAACTCCTCTTTTGTTTTAGCCAGCTCCAGTATTTTGTCTTCTATCTGCTTAAAATCATCCGACGAAAACACGCGATCACCAAAATCGACATCATAATAAAAACCCGTCTCAATTGCCGGACCAATGCCAAACTTCGTACCCGGGTATAAAGCCTCCAAAGCCTCAGCCATCAGGTGGGCGCTCGAATGCCAGAAAGTAGCTTTGCCTTTCAGGTCATTCCAGGTCAGCAGCTTTACAGCCGAATCCTTCTCAATGGGCCTGCTGGCATCCCAAACCTCGCCGTCAACCTCGGCAGCCAATACGTTTCTTGCTAAACCTTCGGAGATCGACATCGCGATCTGCATGGAAGTAACGCCCCTATCGTACTCACGAACGGAACCATCAGGAAGTGTAATCTTAATCATCTACAACTATGATTTATTTTTTATAAAAGTGTTTGTATCGAATCACCTACAAAGTGATTTATTAATTATGGAGCAAATATACCAAAAGAAAATATCATTTGAGCTAGGCGATAGCATTGTTAGCCTAATTTGGATGGAATATAGTGTCGTCTAGTTTGATGATGAATAGAATGTTTGAATTTGAAAGATATATAGCGTAATTGCATTCGAGTTTTATAAAAGAAGATTTTGTTTTGGGCGTTCCCCGGTTGATAGAAACCGGGGCCGCGTGCTATGCTCATACTGCACAAAGCCTTAGCCACGGCCCGCCCTGAGGCCCCCGAAGGGCCGGTATCCGCGCCGCCCGCTAACGCAGCATTTTGTTAACCGATTCTCTCACAAATTCAAATTCTCCAAAAAGTTTACAAAAGTTTACACTTTTGCACCCCTGTTTTTTATAATCAATTGATTGCCAAACACTTAACGCAATTTCGTGTAAACCCAGAAAAAATATACATAAAGAACTCATTTATAGTAACTTATGCCAAATTGAAATTTCGGCAGATAAATTTTACCCTAAGGCGTAAAGCTAAAATCTCACATAAAAACCGGTATTTTCTCTGCGCAATCTCTGTGAAACCTCCGTGTTCTTTGTGGTTAAACTCCCGTTTCAAACAATCTACTAAAAAAAAAAAGCAATTATATTGCTAAAAATATTAGTATTTTTACTATCTTGCATTTTCATTTCAAGATCAATAAAAATGGAAACAGCAACACAAACCAACGAAACCGAATTAACCAAATTTAACGCTGCCCAGCTAAAGGTCGACCGGCTTTTTTCCCTTGAAAAAATCGAAGTAAAAGACGTCGAAAACCTTAGCAGATATGAGCGGGACTACCTGGCCGAAACCACCAACGAAAAATTGGAACGGTTAACAGGCGCCGAGCGCGACAATTTTTTAAATAAAGTAGACAACATCATTACGCCGGCTACTAAAAACCAGCTTTGGGAACATAACCAGTTGGTAATAAGTCACGCCATTTCAAATTTTATGAGCAAGCATGGCTGTATGCCCCCTAAAACTATTATAGCTACCGAAACCGGCCTGAGCCGGCAAACCGTTGTTAAACATTTTGCAGCATATAAAAAGCACCCTGAATATTTGGCTATGGCAGAACAATTTAAATTTATGGCGCCCAAAATGCTGGCAACGGTATATAAATTTGCCGAAAAAGGCAGCATGAAAGCCGCGAAGCTTTATTTTGAAATGGTAGGCGCAATAAACAAGCAGCAACCCAGCACCATTGTAAACGGGCAAACCAACTACATCCAGATTAACAACACCATACTAAGCCAGGAAAACCTAAGCCAGCTAAGCGCCGAACAGCTAAATCAGATTGAAAAGATTATTGTGAGTGGCGGGAGATGATAATTTTCGTGTAGGCTGCCGCAAGCCGTCCGCCGCCGAAACAGGCATAAGAATCCCGCAGGGTTATAATTCGATAAAACCTTGCGTTATTTTATTTACATCTTCAAAATAGTAGAGGTAGTTACTTTCAACCCGATTTAAAAAGATTAGATTCTTTGTATCTCCAAGAAAAGTTCGATCTAAATTACTCATTTCAATTTTCATCAATCGGAAACCCCACCCCATAAATTTCTTTACATAGGCTGGGATATATATGCTTTTCTCATGAATAAGAAACGGCCCGCCAAATAAATGGTCACCTATTATTTTCTTATTAATGGATAGTGACCCAACTACGGGACCGCCTTGACTAATTTCGTGTAGATCATGGTATTCTATCAATACATTATCTATTACGGCTTTATCGTCAAAATCTAAAGGTGTTTGGAAATCGTTCCTCATTTTGCTATTTCACTTGTCTGAATTCTATGCCTAGACTTTATAATAAATGGAAATGATTCATGGCCACCTATCCCATGGCTACCTGGCAGCGGGCCACAAGCGAGGACGCTTGCGGCAGCAGCGACTGAACCTTAACAGAATAGGTCATATTATTACAAAAATAATTATCTTTGCCTCATATTGAATTATCTAAATTTAGGTAGATAATTCTACGTCTTCCGTGACGATGTTTTAGCAAAATCTTTTTGCAGGCAAAAACGGCTATCATAATCTAATAGATCATGTTATGCCCTTATTTGCCTTTATTGTTTTAAAACAGAAGATTCCTCCATAAACCTGCTGCCCAAAAAAAGAAAGCTACCGCTTCATCTTAGCGGTCAATTTAATTATTCACAAAAAATCAGCAGAAAATAAAATGAAAATAATAATTATTGGTGCAGGTATTGGAGGGCTATGCCTGGCTCAAATGTTAAAAAAAACTGGAGTAAATGTTCAGGTTTTTGAACGCGACGCAACTGCTTTTGACAGGCTTCAAGGCTACCGCCTTCACCTTGACGCAGATGGAATTTCAGCTATCCGGGAATCATTACCTGAAAAACTATTTGAACTGTTCGAACTAACATCAACAAACCCATTGCCTTATACCACAATTTTGGATACTACGTTAAAATTAAAAAAACGATTTCCTATCGATGAATACAGTAAAACGGAACATCATGTAGTGACCGGAATTGCCAGGCACCTCAATGTAAACAGGGCAACATTGAGGGAAACCTTACTGATCGGATTGGATGATATTTGCCATTATGGTGCTAAATTAAACCATTATAAGGCAGATGCAAATGGAATAACAGTATTTTTTGAGGATGGAAGAATCATAAAAGGAGATTTACTGATTGGTGCAGACGGCGCTGGTTCTGTCGTGAGGAAACAAAGAGCCCCCGAAGCAAGAATTATGGACTCAGGTGCAAGAGCCATATATGGGCGCATTAAATTATCCGATGCAAGAAAAGTGCTGCCAGAACTGTGTATCGCAGATGTTTTTACCGCGGCTTCAGATTCCCGTAAATTAATTTTAGGTGTGGGACCGGTTATTTTTCCGGTTCGTCCTGGATCCGCGGCTCAAAGTTTAGGTCTTGACACGACATTAAACGAACAACACGACTATGTAGGATGCATTATTTCGGGACGTAAAGAATTTTTTGGTTCTGACGACATAGCAACAAGAAAGAAAACGAGTGATGAATTACAACAATTGGCTATTGACCTTTTAAATGACTGGCCAAGCGAAGCGTCATCTGTTCCGGCGGCAGGTGAAAAAGGCTCTTTTTTTTATATTGAAATGAATTCCAGCATTCCTTTTGATTTGAAACCACATCACAACGTTACCCTTTTGGGAGATGCTATTCATACAATGACACCCAGCTTAGGAAGAGGAGCCAATGTAGCCTTAAGAGATGCGGTACTTCTTGGTAATGAACTTATTAAAGTATCCTTAGGTAAGAAAGAGTTAGCCAAATCTTTGAGAGATTATGAATTGGAAATGACTCTATACGGCTTTAATGTTGTTCGTCATTCAGCTGAAATGGGTACAAAATTATTAGGACAAGACCCTTTGCCTAATTAATATGATCTAAAGCTGCCGGGCAGCATTTTGAATTGCAATTTTTGCGGTCATATAGCTTTTGCTATATGACCATTTTTAAAAACAATGCACAAAACTAAAACTATACCTGTTCGTAGACTTTGTCTACGGATTGGCTATGCCTGTAGTCTCCGACTACCCTAACGAAATGAGAGGTTTAAGACGATCACCTGCCCAAAGCGGTGGATTTACTCGTGCGCCGCTGACAAGTAAGTCCCCTAACCTTCCGGGTATCCGAGCCTGGCAATGCGGTAGCGCAATTCTGGTTCATCCATGATAGATTTAGGATTAATTTTGAATTATTTATTTAAAAATTTTAATATATTCGCTATAAAGACCGAAAACCGATCGAAATGAAACCCATCGCCGCTTCCTTTTCTCATATCAATTTAAAAAATAAAAGCTGGACAAAACCCCACACTTTGGACGCAATTCTCGAAGAGCCTGCTAAAGAGGTAAAAACCTACGATGAACTGGTAAGGGACGTGGCGAGGCTGCAGTATCACAACAGGCAATACAACCTATTTTTTAGGGGGCAGACAAAAGACCATCTCGACAATGATAACAAATCAACGATCTTAGCCAGCATCTTCCGGAAAGCCCCAGGTGAGGATAAGCTTTTTTTAAAACAACGGTTCGAAACGCTCGACGAAAAAATTGAAAAACTGCGTAAAGCTTTTGCTCGTAGAACGCCAAAGTTCGCAGGTACGCACCTATTAAATAAATATGAAGAAGTCGGCTGGGCGATTTTGCAACATTACCAAGTTTGTCCAACCCCTGTCATTGACATTACACATTCATTACATGTAGCTTGTTCCTTTGCTTTTGAAGGCAATCCCGGTACCACAGGGATCGTTTACGTGCTCGCCATGCCCTGGCCTACTGATGCGGTCAGTTTTAATACCTATGAAGAATTAGTCAACATTCGTTTGCTGAATATTTGTCCGCCAAAAGCCAGGAGGCCTTTTTTTCAGGAAGGTTATTTGCTTGGTAATTTTCCTTACTATCGGCTGGATGAGCCATCACGAGTAAAACAATTTGACCCTGCCCGGCGGGTTGTAGCCAAATTCAAAGTACCAATAACGGATATTTTTTGGGGCGATGATTTCAAACGACTGCCAACGGATAAAATTTATCCAAAGATTGATGAAGTACGTGATGTTTGCGAAACCATAAAAGCTTAACTTACCTTGTAGTGCCCGCCCAGCGCCAGTAATAAGCTGCTGCCCAAAGCGGTGGATTTACCCGTGCGACAGGTAGCACCGCTAATCATTCGATTGGCTAATTAAATGCAAAAAACAGCACTAAAGGCCTTGCATAAGCGTATAAACTAAAACATTAACTTAGCTTAAATTCCTTAACCACCCAATTTTATGAAACAGCTTGTTATCATTTTTCTTGTAGGTATGATAAGCCTTAAAGCATTTTCGCAGGATCAAAATAGCATCAAACTGCAAAGTTCAGCAACATTTATTTTAACCAAAACAGCCAACAACCGCTACGATTGTAAACTTGCAGATATTAAAAAACTGGATAGCAACCCCGATGAAACCGGCGATCAATTTTTAAAGCGTAAAGTCGACTCGAACCAGGTAAAGCTTTTTTTCTTTCGCGGTAAATTTGGCAACGGTACGGCAACCCTGCTGATCATCAAAAGCGGCTTAAGTACACCGTTGGCGTACAACGCCAGGATTAAACGCGAAGGCAGTGACGAGTTTGGAACAACCGACGTAATGCCATTACTTCCGAATGTAAAATCGACAGAGGAGTGGCCATACAATTTGGATGAAATAATCCTGGACAATTTTGCTGTTTTCAATACTAAGATGTAAAATGCGTGGATTCTCACTCGCCCGACAAGTGTAGGACCACATAAAATCTTAGCATTGACAGAATAAATTAATTAATTTTGAAATAAGATTATCGTCATGGACATTTTAACCATACAAGTTACCAACCAAAATGCGTACAGTTTATTAAACGAGCTGGAAAAATTGCATTTGATCAAAGTTTTGAAAAAGGAAAATACGCCTTCGCAAAAATTATCTGATCGGTTTGCCGGCAAATTGCCCCTGGATGCAGCAAAAAAATTACAGGATCATATTAAGCAGAGCCGGGACGAATGGGATATGTAATAGATAGCAATGTAGTTATTGACTACATGAGCGGTCAACTTCCCGGAAATGCAATGTCGTTTATGGATGTCGTGATCAATGATACGCCGATACTATCAATAATGACGCAAATCGAAGTCTTAGGTTTTAACAACCCTCCCGAGATCGAAACCTTTCTAAGCGAATTTATAAATGCTTCTTCGATAATATCCCTTAATGATGATATAGTAAAAGCAACTATCGAAATAAGAAAGAAAAATAAAATCAAGACCCCCGATGCCATTGTTGCGGCAACCGCCATGGTATTAGATTATCCGCTTATTACACGGAATACCAAAGATTTTAAAAACTTATACAGTTTAAAAATCATGGATCCGTGGTCATTATAATCGACGCGTAATCAAAGCTACGCCCGGCTAAGCGCGCTTGGCCGAAATAACGAAATGCTTTGGAAAGCGCCGTGCTCTCCTTCGTTCTCCGGATTCGGATTTATGGAAAATATTTTTGAAAACCAAAAGTTCACAAAGCAACTATCAAATTAAGTGCCCCGTATTTGATTTTAAAATATTAATCGTGAAAAAAGCTTTATACCTTCTGCCTGCTTTCGTGGCCGCCTTTTTGATAGTTTCCTGTAAAAAGGAAAAACAACCAGGCCACCCGGTACCCACATCTGTCAGAACCATTAAATTTATTCTTTACACCAATAAAGATTTCTCGCGAAATACCGACAGCATCTTTTTTTCACTAAGCATTCATAATAAATCAAACTCAATAGCTTTTGATTCTTTAGTGACGCGAATGCGCGTTGAGGATATCCCCAACAAGGCCCATGAATTGGTTTTTGAAAAAAGCGTCGCAAATGATGGCAGTGTTCTGACAGCCGGCTTTCTGTATACGATCAAAAACGTTGGCAGTTCGTGGTCGCTGGACACACTAGGCGCCAATGAAAAATCCAAAGCGATCGAATATCCGTTTCAATAAATGATGGGTGCGTATGCAGCCCCCTCTTTCCCCGCGCTATAATACAGCCCATACTTAAAGCGATGCGGTTCCCCTGTGCCGCAAACAGGTAGCTCCCGCTACTCATTCGAATATTCCTTTAATGATCTAAAATTATTATTTTTAAACAGCCAAAGGCATAGTTTGCCGGCCCGGCAAAACGACAACGGAAAAAACGAAAGATCAAAAACAGTACCGATGAAAAATATTTACATCCCGGAGCAATGGAACGACTTTTTTGTGATGGCGGGCGGCGGCGCAGCGGCCCTTGCAGGGTTAATTTTCGTGGCGATGTCTATCAACCATAAAATTATTATCGGCAATAAAACTCATAAAAACCGGGCCATTAACATGCTATCGGGCTTTACTGCAATTTTCATGGCTAGCGGGTTGGCGCTTATCGGCAATCAATATCCCGGCGCACTCGGCTTTGAATGGCTCGTGCTCTGGCTCATCGCAACTGCCATCTTCATCAGGGGGTATGTTGTAGCCATCAGGTCGGGTATGAGTACCATTGGCTTAAACGCGCCGCGGCTTGCAGGCGGCACGTTATGTTACATCGCCGAAGTGATAGGCGGTATATTCCTTATCCTGGGACATAGCCTGGGGCTTTACATAGCAGCAATCGCCATTGTTATTTTATTCGCCTTCCTCATTTCAGGGGCATGGCTCCTGATGGCTGGCATCTACGAAGACCAAACTAAAAGGTAAAAAGCTCCGCCTACCACAAAAGCTCAGGGCACCTTTCGGTGCCCTGAGCAAATAATAATTCCATAAATAAAACCCCGGCCCTTATTTCCCCGGCATATCAAATATTTTAGGATCAACATCTTTATTAACAGTAATCGATTTTACTGTATAGCTTAACTGTATCTGGCCCAGGTCTACATCAATTTTATTTGCAGCGAGGTATCCAAAATCTGTTTTCTGATAGTTAGAAAGCGTGGTGATAACGTCCGTCATTTGCCCTTGCATGGACGCCTGGCTGGTTATTTTGGTTACCAGGTAGCTGGTTCCATCAATAAAATAGGTTGTTACTACTTTGCCTGCGGTTATTTTTATCGGGTAGCTATTTCCGTCTTTAGGAAGCAGTTGGGCAGTGTAGCCTTTGGCTGCGTAGTTCAGCAGCGTACCGCCTACCCATATATCGTCTTTACCTGCCTGGTACATGTCGTCTGTCATAGCGGTTGCGTCAGTCGCGCCGGCGTAGGGGTTAATCATCCATCCGCCTTTATCAGTATAGCATTGTACTATTTTAGTACCGCTGATATCAGCCTGACTGATATACCCTTTTCCAACCAGCAGCGTGGTTGTTGCCGGGTTATCGCTGCCCATCACGTTAACGGTAGCCTCCGTGTAAACCGATTTTATCTGGCTCAGTTTGTCTTTTCCGCCAATGGCGTCGACATATTTACCAATAATCTCATCGGCGGATTGTGCTTTCGCCGCAAAGCTTAGGGATGCTGTTGTTATCAGCAACAGGAAAAATTTTAATGTTTTCATAATTTTTTGTTTTAATATGCTGGATAATGGTTTGTAATTAGATAGGAGCTGCTATTCAATGTTACTAAATGAAAGGCAATAAATTCAAACTTTTTTAAAGGCTTACTGATTTTGCGGCGAACAACGCTTGTTAAACAAATACCCGTTAATCTTTTCAGCAGGTAAATTAAAGTTCAGGCACTATTTTCACCAAAAGTGCCTATTATTGGCAATCCGCCAAAAACATCAGATGCCACAGTTTGCCAGCAGTTCAATCTTTAAACTTACGGGGATAATTTTTATCCTTTGCATCTGCGCGCATGTAACTGTGTTAGGTCAATCGCCGGATTCGGCGCAAACCAAATACCTCGCCGAAATGAAAACCACCGGCAGTGCTTTTTCGGGGCCGTTCCAAAAAAACTTCGTACAAAACTACGCCCTGCCCGAAAAGGCTTTTTTAGCCAAAATGGATTCGGCGCGGGCAACATTTTTAACTGTTTTGGCGCACTATCAAAAGGAACTTAAACCCGATTTTGCCAAACAGCAGGAACAGGTTATCAATTATTATATCGATAAACTGGTGATTGATTATCCCAATAATTACAATATCTGCACCGGGAAGGCATTTCCGTACGAATCAGACATAACACGCCGGTTAAAACACTACCTGCCCGATTTTAATAACCCCGCGCTCATCAACAACCCCGCCTTCCGCGATTATGCCAAGGCTTTTTTTAGTTTCCAACTGGTATATGAGTTAAAAAAGCCCGCATACATCGGTATCGATAACCGGGCGCTGCATGCCATACTTAATGTTATTCCGCGCTTTGTAACTAATGCCAAATGCCGCGCTTTTTGGCAGTATGATTACCTGTATAACCACATTAATACCAATGGCATCAAAAACATCGAAAAAATATACAGCCATTTTATTACTACCTGCCCCGATACGGCTTACATCAGCCGGATAAAAGGCCTTTACACCACCGATCACAAAGGCCGCCAGGGGCATATCATCCGGACATATAAAACCGCCGGCCCCTACAAGCTGGACATGCACATTTTTTTACCGGATAGCGGCATTAAGGGTAAAAAAAAGCAGGTGATGGTTTATTTCCATGCCGGCAACTGGCAATCGGGCAAACCCGACCAGTTTTTTGGCGCCTGTAAGGCCGACGCCCGCAAAGGCTGGGTGGCCTGCGCTGTTGAGTACCGCCTACACGACCGGCAAGGCAGCCTGCCTTTCGAGGCGGTAAAAGATGCCCGTTCGGCCATCCGCTGGCTGCGGCAGCATGCTGTGGAATTTAATATTGATACCAGCAAAATTGTCGCTTCGGGCTACGCGGCCGGCGGACACCTGGCGCTGACCTGCGCCATGGCCAATAAATACAATGAGCAAACGGATAACCTGCATTACAGCCCCGCTCCTAACCTCATTATGGTCACCTCGGGCATATACGATTTAACCGATATTAACACCGCCTGGATCCGGAAAGACCTTAAAAACAAAGACGAGGTAAAAGACATAACGCCCAATTATCTCGTAAAAGCAGGTATGCCGCATATATTAATAATTCATGGCACTGCTGATGGTTACGCCTCCTACACCAGCGCAAAGTTTTTTGAATCGCAAATGGTAAAAGTAAAAAACCAGCTATCGTTTCACTCCTTTAAAGGCGCCGGTCATTTTTTATGGCTCGAACCCAAATACAGCACCAATGCCGAGCAGGATCAGCAGGCTTTTTTGAAGAAAAATGGATATTAGGAATAGTCGGAATATATTTCACTGCACCGATCCATCAATCCAAAACATTTTTATATTTTTAGAGCATCATAATTTGTCAACCCTCCTTAAATCGCAATAAATGATTGTTTACGGTACCAGGGCCACCCTGTTAAAATCGGAATACCTTTTTGAGCCATGTCCAAACTGCAAAAGCACCAATAGTGTACAAGTGAGCATTTTTGGGCGGTATGCCCATATCTTTTGGATCCCGTTTTTTCCGATTGGAAAAAAAGGCGTTTCTGTTTGCAGCAATTGCAAACAGGTGCTGAAGGATAAAGATATGCCGGACTCGCTTAAGTTAAGTTATGATAACCAGAAGGCACACGCAAAGATACCCATCTGGAACTTTTCGGGCCTTGCAATCGTAGCGCTGGTGGCTATTGGTCTCACTATTTCGGAAAATCACAAAAACGACAAAATTGGCCGTTACCTGGCCGCGCCAAAAAAAGGAGATATTTTTGAGCTTAAATTAGCCGATACCGTTTTTACCCTGTACAAGGTTCAAAAAGCCGACGCAGATACCATTTATTTTTCCCCGGCCAAATATCAAACTAATTTGGAAACGGATGTAAGCAGCCTGTCCGCCCGCGGCTTCGACGAAGACTCGGTTTACGCTGTCCCAAAATCAAGTTTGCTAAAAATGAACAAGAAGGAAGAGATTTTAGATATTGACAGGCGGTGATTTCGAATTTGGCTGTTAGTCATCCTGTATATTTATTTAATTTTTAATTTTTAACTTTCTATTTCATCTAAATATAAATCCAAAATAATGATTCATATTAGGGGTGGAGAGCGATCTACATTGATAAAATCAGAAATTATCGCCGAAAAATGTCCCAATTGCCAAAATTCATTTTGCGTGACAATGAATATCTATCAAAAATATATTCATATTTTATGGGTTCCGTTTATCCCCAATGGGAAGGTTTGCACGTCAACCTGTGAAAAGTGCTTGCAATCGTTTTCTTTTCTTCAAACACCATTTTCTTTCGTTCCTGATTTTGAGCGACTTAAACGTAACTCCAAAACGCCCTTATGGCATTTCACAGGCCTATTCCTTGTTGTTTTTGCTATTTCAGGTATCGTTTTTTACAATAAACAAAACAATCAAAAAATCATCGACTATATCCGTCATCCACACGTTAACGATGTGTACGAGCTAAAAATAAACGATACTACTTACACCCTTTACAGGATAGTAAAAGTTAAAAATGATACCATTGATTTTTCCCCGGCCAAATATCAGTCGAATCAGGAAAGCGACTTATCCGATCTGGCCGAAAAAGGCTTCGATACCCACTCAGTTTACCCGGTCGTTAAGTCTGGCCTGCAAAAAATGAACAAAAAAGACGAAATAATTGATATCGACAGGAAGTAACTTTGATCTCTATTTAAGGGCATAAGACTTATTTGGAACCACACCAATTCCGAAATCGAACTTCCGCATTCCGAAATCCCCTACACATTCCCCCACCCCAATGCCAGCACATCGGCAATGTGGTAGGTTTTTAAAGAAAGGTTGTTTTTATCGATATATCCCTGCAGGTGCAAAAGGCAGGAGGCATCAGTTGATATGATATAATCCGCATCGGCAGCTATGGCGTTATCAACTTTTTGCTGGGCCATGGCCGATGAAATACCGTCGAATTTAACAGCAAATGTACCACCAAAACCGCAGCAGGTTTCGTTGTCTTTCAGGTCAACCATCTCAAGTCCGAGCACTTTGGATAGTAACTGACGTGGCTCGGCCTTTATTTTACACTCACGTAATCCGGCGCAGCTATCATGATAAACCGCCTTGCCATCCAGTTCGGCGCCGAAATAATCGAACTGCAGGATGTTCACCAGGAAATCCGACAGTTCATAAATATTGCCCTGTATATTGCGACATTTATTGTGTGCAGCGGTGTTGGTGAACAGGTCGTTATAATAATTTTTCACCATGCCTGTGCACGATGCAGATGGCGAAACAATAACGGTATCTTCCGAAAAATCATTCAAAAACTTACTGCCCACTGTTTTGGCATCATCCCAAAAACCGGCATTAAACGCCGGCTGACCACAACAGGTTTGCGCAGGGTTGTAACTAACCGTACAACCGGCCTTTTCAAGTACTTTTATGGTATTAAAAGCTGTTTCGGGGAACAACTGATCTATAAAACAAGGGATAAACAGCTCTACATTCATTAATGCAATATTTGAAAGCTGCTAATTTGAGAAAAAGTTATGAGGAATTGAGAATACACACGAATTTTCACGAATAAGTTCGAATAACACAAATCCGGTAAATTGTCAGCACATAAAATGAAATAACCACTACCTGAAGCTAAATAAAACTCACCCGTTACCAGGCTTTGTGTCCCTTTGTGCCTTCTCTGCGCCCTTTGTGGTTAAATCTTAAACCGTGCGTTCTGCATCAAGAAGCCCGCTTAATGATAATTCACCACCTCAAAATTTGCTGCGGTAACCCTGTCCAGCGCGTGCAGGTCATCGTTGTTCCACCGGCTGTCGGGAGCGCCGCTGAAATACATGTTGCTGCCTATGTCGGCCAATATCAGGCCGTATTTTTTCATCGCCTTTAAAATCACCTGGTTATGTGCCGAAAAGCCGCTGATGTTGAAGCTTGCCTTCAACCGTATTTTGGCGCCAAAGGGCAGCGAGTATATACCACCTGTACTGTTTACCCTATGCCGCGCAGGCGAAATGTAAAACGACCGCACATTCGACCGCGAAAGTGTAAACCGGATGGCATGATTGATGGAGCCGTTTAATACCTCGTTATACCGCACCAGTCCGGGGAAAATGGGTAACCCCGCTGCATCAGCCGATGTCCACCCCGCTGGTCGTAGCGCATTGGAGGTCAAATTAAAGATAGCACCGCTGGAGGCCGACCAATTGCCATTGCTCACACTGGCGTTATACAACTCGTACAATAATTTGTTGCCTTCATCAATCACAATAACATGCGAGTCGCCGGTTCCGTTACCTTCAATCGGGGCATTTGCCGGGATGGGGTACGGACCGGGGTCACTTTGATCGCCATAATTGCCGTCGTATGCATTTGCGCGGAAAGTTACTTTAAGTTTGGGCTGTGTGCCGCAAACCGTAATAAAAGGGATGCCAATTGGCGCGCCATCCCATAAGCCGCTCCCAAAATCGGCCTTTAAAACCGAGGTGCTTATTTTGGCGATGATCTGGCTGCTGTACGGGTCAACTGCTGCAGTGGAGATATCCTGGTTCCATGAATTATTGACCGGGAAGATCTGCATGGTTTCCACATCCGATATCTGGGCATTGCAGGCAGGCGTGGCTTCGCTTGCGATTGATGGCATGTTAACAGGCGCCGCGGGTTTGTTGCTTTCATTTTTACTGCATCCGTAAATGGCGGCAAAAAACAGCACGAGTACAACAAAATGCTTGTTTTTCATAAATATCAGCTTAATATAGGTTTGTGTGGCAGAAATCAGGGGATGTATTAAAACGCTAATTTAAATAATAGATTGCGAAGATTGCAATACCAACTATATATGATGGCTGCATCAAGTCCATTTTATAGCGCCGCAATTGTTTTATCATGGACAAGTATTTTTCTTGACAAGTTGACAATATCTCCTTATATTTGATAAAAAACCAAAAGATGAAAACAATGACGGTGGGCGAGTTTAAAACTCATTTTTCAGAAGTGATTGAGCAGGTTAAAGCCGGTGAAAAAATTGCCGTAACCTTTGGCAAAAAAAAGGAAGTAGTAGGTTATTTTGTTCCAGAAACAACTCAAGAGCCTAAGATAAAGTTGGGTATTTTAGAAGGAAAGGCAAAGGCCATTTTTGCCCCGGATTTTAAATTCACGTCCACGGAAGAATTTCTAGGCCTGTGAATTATCTGCTTGATACACATACATTCATTTGGTTAATAACTGAGCCAGTAAAATTATCAGACAATGTACAATGGACATTGAATAATAATGATAATTCTTTTTTTGTCAGTTCGATAACGTTTTGGGAGGTATCTTTAAAGTTTTCTACAGGAAAGTTAAAATTATTGGGTTTCTTACCAGATGAAATGCCCGGAATAGCATTACAATCAGGGTTTCGGCTGATATCGCCTGATCCCGATGAAAGCGCATCTTTCCATAAACTAATAATAACCACACATAAAGACCCGTTCGACCGGATGCTAATATGGCAGGCAATTCAACGGGACCTGGTTTTTATCAGCAAAGATGAAAGTTTAAAACAATATAAATCCGCCGGGTTGAAATTGCTTTGGTAAAACGTTCCTGGTTCGGGGAGCTGCTTAAAAACCACCTTTCCTCAACTCATAATGATAATATGACCTTAAAGCGCCTTCTTCCGTCCATTTCAATTTAAATCCCAGCTTTTCAATTACCCTTACCGAAGTATCGTTACCCATCTGGATAGCCGTTACAATGCGATTGATATCTAGCGTTTTAAAACCAAATTCAACAAAGGCCTCTCCTGCTTCTTTTGCCAATCCCCTGCCCCAGTAATCCCTCGCTATATAAAGGCCCAGGGACGCCTCGTCGGGGATGGGCTGGTTATCATCGCCAAAATGCGGGTAAATGCCACAACGGCCAATGTATTTATCTTCGGGCTTGTAAATAGTGGCCCACATGTGCAGGTTATCGGTCACCGGCGCCAACGCACCTAAAAACCGTTGCTCCGCTTGTTCCCTCGTACGCGGCCGACCGCCCACATACCGGCGCACATCAGCATCCATTTCCATCGCACAATAGGCATCCATATCTTCTGCTATATGCTGCCTGAAGAATAATCTTTTGGTTTCGGGCAGCTTATATAATTCACCGGAGGTCGTCATGTTCCGTTTAATTATTAATTCGTTTGCCGGTAATAAACCTGTACACATAGGGCGCTTTATGTGCGCCGCCCGTCCATTTTTTGGCGACACGTTCCAGTATTCCCAGGCTCAGCATTTTGCGCTGGAAAGCCGGCCGGAGCAGTTTTTTTCCCAGGATGGTTTCGTAAAGCTTTTGCAGCTCACCCATGGTAAAATCCTGCGGCAAAAGGTTAAAACCGATAACTTTATGATCAAGATTTGCACGCAGCGTGTCCAACGCCTTATTCACAATTTGCGTATGGTCCTGTATCAGCGCCGGCATATTCGTCAAATCGTACCAGTTGCAGCTGTCAAATATGGCGGCCGGCGTGGGTTTCGCTTCGGTAAAGTCAACCAGTGCATAGTAACCAATAGAAATAAAACGTTGTAAAAGCCAATGGTCATCGGCTACGGCACCGCTATTTTTCAGCATAACGGTTTTAAACGGTGTGGGATCGTAGCGGGAATAATCGCCAAAAACATAAAATTGCTCCAGGTATATATCATCCAGCCCGGTTCGTTCCGAAGCTACCCTGCGGGCCGCGTCGTTCACATCCTCTTGCTCCCTGATAAACCCGCCCGGAAGCGCAAACAGGCCGGTTTGCTTATA
>Ga0207667_10003691_pt1 | contig 18874 bp, 20 predicted proteins | sample KBSCornC52_FD_184301 | JGI IMG/M metagenome (GOLD analysis project Ga0207667, IMG submission 184301) | Corn rhizosphere microbial communities from Kellogg Biological Station, Michigan, USA - KBS Corn C5-2 (SPAdes) (version 2) | ecosystem: Host-associated > Plants > Roots > Rhizosphere > Soil ...
GGCTGCCCTCCGGTTCCGCTTCGCTCCACCTGCGCGCAGCCATGGCGCCGGAGGCAGTTCTGCACTAACAATCAAACCGGACCACTCGGTGGGGGCCGATCAAGACCAATCGCGGCACCGTTTATAAGCGTTGCTGGGAGGGCGACAGGGCGCCTGTCGTAGGTCCCACTATGACGATCGATCTGGTCGTTCAGCGCGATTCCGATCCTGGCGCACCAATAGACGAAGCCGTGCCATTCGGTTTGGCGGTGACAATCGCAATGCCTGGTGTGGTCGGTCTCTATGCACAGGTTGCTCAGCGCCTTGGCATCGCACCGCGTCAGCAAATTTAGTGTCGATGCACCACTGTCGCGCCCTTCTCATAGAGCGGACAACTGAAACTTCTAACTGAATTTAATGCGCAGATAGATCGCAGCCCGAGAAAATGCGGTCTGGCATCGCATGGGGATCGCCCTGCGCACAGGTAGGACCCGCAATTCTGGGAAGGCGTAGCACCACGGTCAGGCTGACGGGAAAGCCCCCGATATGCCCCCACGTTTTCCATACCCATTCCATACGAAGGGGCGAGGCGGTGCGTAAATTGCTGATTTTATGGCGCACCCGAGAGGATTCGAACCTCTGGCCTCTGCCTTCGGAGGGCAGCGCTCTATCCAGCTGAGCTACGGGTGCGTGCCGAGGGCGCCTAGCAGAGGCTTGGCGGGCTTGCCAGAGCCAATCTTCGGGTGGGAAAGCGCGTTCGGGGCGGGGCCTTAGCATTTCTGCAAGGCTACGCTGGCTAGGCTGGCGGGATGAGCGCGCTGCCTCCCGAATCGATCCGGCCCGACCGGCTCGGTGCCGCCGACGACCAGCGAGGGCTGGCCGCGCGGTGGGCTGCCATTCACGAGGCGGCGGCTGTGGTCGGGGCTCTGGCGGGGCTGGCGCCGGCGCCGCTGGCAAGCGCGGCGCTGGGGTTTCCGGCGGCGATTGCCCAGGTTGGGGGGCAGCGGCTGGCCGTGGCGCGGCAGGGCATGGCCGATCTTTCGGTGATCCTCGAGACCGGAATCCGCGCCCTGCTCTCGATCCATGGCCGCGGCGCGAGCCCGCAGGTGGCGGCGCGGGCGCTGTGGGGCGAGTTCTGCGCGGCGCGCGATGCGCTGCTCGGCCTGGCCCCGCCGGAGCGCCGCCTGCTGGGCTGAAAGGGGCTTGGCTGAGTTCCCGGTCTGTTCTAGTCTGGGGTCATGGCTTCCGAACCGCTTTCCGCCGATTCCGTTCCTACCTTCGCCGAGGCGCGCACCGCCGCCGCCGTGGCGCGCGGCATCTGCCGGCTGTTCGCCCGCAACGGGATCTGGTGCCTCTCCGAAATGTCGCTGCGCTCCGGCCGGAGGGCGGACCTGATGGGGATCGACGCCAAGGGTCAGGTGATCATCGTCGAGATCAAGGTGAGCCGGGCCGACCTGCTCGGCGACGGCAAGTGGACCGACTATCTCGACCATTGCGACAGGTTCTTCTGGGGCCTGCACCCGGAGCTGGACCGCGCCTGCATGGAGACCGCGGCTTTCCGCCCCGCGGATTGCGGGCTGATCGTCGGCGACGCCTATGACGCAGAGATCCTCCGTCCGGCGCCGCTGCTGCCCCTGGCGGCGGCGCGGCGCAAGGCCGAGGTGGAGCGGCTGGCGCGGACCGCGCTGCGCCGGCAAGTGGTGGGCGCCGATCCGCACTGCGCCGGGTGGGGGGATTAGGCGCGCCGGTCGAGCGCCTCGAGCAGCGCGTGTTTTTCGGCGGCGTTGAGCATCGGCCAGTCGGCGATTTCGCTGAGCGTGCGGCGGCAGCCGAGGCACCGGCCGGTGCGCTCGTCGATCCGGCAGACGCGGTTGCAGGGGCTGGGCGGCTCGCGCATGGGCTTGCCTCAACCACGGCGACAACGGCGCTGCAAGGCTCATTCGCGCAATTTCCTTGCGTTTGCGCGCAACGTTGGCTAGGGGGCCGCTCGTGACCGACGCGGGGAACCCCTCGCGCAATCGTCCGCCAGCGTGAGATCCCGCTCCTGAAGCGCGCGATCCGCGGCGATGCACGGCACGCCACACGAGCTTCCCCTTCACGCACGGGTCGCACAACGCGAACCCATGTCCTCCCGCGCGACCAGCTCGTTCGCGCGGCAATTGAAAGCTTTGAACTTAATGTCTTATTTCTCCGACCTCGGCCTCGCCGAACCGATTCTGCGCGCGCTTGAGACCAAGGGCTATGCCGATCCGACGCCGATCCAGCGCCAGGCCATTCCCGCGCTGATGGAAGGGCGCGACCTGCTCGGCATCGCGCAGACCGGCACCGGCAAGACCGCCGCCTTTGCGCTGCCCTCGCTTCACCGCCTGGCCGGCAACCCGCAGCCGCTCAAGCCCGCCTCGTGCCGGATGCTGGTGCTCTCGCCGACGCGCGAGCTCGCAGCGCAGATCGCCGACAACATGAAGGGCTATGCCAAGAACCTGCGCCTCTCGGTGCAGTGCGTGTTCGGCGGCGTGCCGGTGGGCAAGCAGGCCCGCGCGCTGACGCAGGGGACCGACGTCCTCGTCGCCACCCCCGGCCGCCTGCTCGACCTGATCGACCAGCGCGCGCTGACCCTGCGCCATGTCGAGATCTTCGTGCTCGACGAAGCCGACCAGATGATGGACCTCGGCTTCATCCAGCCGCTGACCCGCGTCGCCGCGCTGCTGCCGAAGGACCGGCAGAGCCTGTTCTTCTCGGCGACCATGCCCCAGGCCATCGCCGATCTCGGCAAGCGCTTCATCAACAACCCGGTCCGCGTCGAGGTCGCCCCGCAGGCGACCACGGCCGAGCGGGTGGAGCAGTATGCGACCTTCCTCAACCAGGCCGAGAAGCAGGCGCTGCTGACCCTGTCGCTCCGCGCCGGTCTGGCCGACAAGTCGATCGACCGGGCGCTGGTCTTCACCCGGACCAAGCACGGTGCGGATCGCGTGGTGCGGCACCTTGCCGGCGCCGGCATCAGCTCGGCGGCGATCCACGGCAACAAGAGCCAGGCCCAGCGCACCCGTGCGCTCGAAGGCTTCCGCCAAGGCTCGGTGCCGATCCTCGTGGCGACCGACATCGCCGCGCGCGGGATCGACGTTTCGGGCGTGAGCCACGTGTTCAACTTCGAGATCCCGAACGTGCCCGAGCAGTACGTCCACCGCATTGGCCGCACCGCGCGCGCCGGGGCCGACGGGATCGCGATCAGCTATGTCGCGCCCGACGAGCGGACCTACATTCGCGACATCGAGCGGCTGACCAAGGTCAAGCTCGAAGCGCGGCCGCTGCCTGACGACTTCCTCAAGCTGGCGGCAGGGCTGCCGGCGCCGAAGAAGGTCAATCCCGGCGAGGCCGGGGCCGATCGTGAGCAGCGCGGTGACCAGCGGCGCGGTGGCGGCGGCCGTTCGCAGGGCGGGCGTCCGCAGGGGCAGCGCGATGGCCAGCGGGGCCACGGCGGCCACGGCGGGCAGCGCCCGCACGGCGGCCGGCCTGAGGGTGAGCGGCATGAGCGGACCGAGGGCGAGGCCCGGCCCAAGCGGCGGTTCCGTCCCCGCGGGCCGAAGGGCTTGGGCCAGCACGCGGGCAGCGTTCGCCGCGTGGGTTGACACTTCCGGCCAATAGTCAAACGAAAATCCCTCCCGTGCCTGCGAATGGCACGGGAGGGATTTTTTTGTGCTTCAGATGCCGAAATGCGCTCGGTAACGCTCGTAGCAGCGCGCGCCGGCGGTGAGCCGGATCAGCGCGCCTTCGGCCATGGCGCGGGCGCGGTTCGGGTCTTCGGCCACCAGCGGGTGGATCGCCTCGGCCAGCCAGGCTTCCGAGTGCCTGACGTCGAGATGGGCGTGGAGCTCGAAATAGCGCCGTTCGCCGCCGGGGCGGCCGAGCCGGCGCAGCGCGGCGGCGGTGAGCGCCGAGCGCGCAGGGGCGGTCAGTTCGATCACGCCGAGGGCGCCGACCGAGTGCCAGGCATAGCGGCGGCTGGTGGCCATGGCGGTCATCGCATTGGCGAGGGCGAGGCTTTCCCAGGTGGTGGTCTCGATTTGTGGGTCGAGCTCCAGCGCCTGGGTGAGCCGGGCAAGCATCGGCCCGTGCATGCCGGCGGCCTGGCCGCGGCCCATTTCGTCCCAGTAATTGCGGGCGAGTTCGAGCTTGGCGCGATCGGGCAGCTTGACCTGGGTGAGGGCGACGAGATCGTCGAACCCGGCCTCGCCGGCAGCTTCCTGGCGCAGGAACCAGCGGACCTCGTCGAGGCTGGCCGCTTCCGCGAGCCAGGTGTGCAGGCGGTCGTGCTGGCCGGGGCCGGTCTGTTCGAGGGCGGTGAACCAGGCGACGAAGGCATCGGCGTCATCGGGAGCCTCGGCGGCGAGCGGGGCGATTTCCGCGCGCAGTTCTTCGAGAAAAGCGCCCTCGTGGCGCTGCATCGTCAGGTCGTCCGCCAGGCGCTGCTGCCAGTCGGCGGTCGGGAAGGCGGGGGCGAGGCGCGCACGGTTCCATCGCGCCAGCTCTTGCTGGAACGCATGGTTCAGGAACTGCGCACCCGCTGCCCGCTCCGTTCGGAGGGGAAGGGTGGCCATCGGTTGTATTCTCCTTTGCCGCTTCAACGGCTGGGCGAGGGCGGGCGTTCCGTCCGCTGGTCGGCGCGGGCCTGTCCATCCGCCGGGAATTCGGGCATGGGCGGGGGGTGAACCCAGCGATGATCCCGATTGCGGTGTCGGCCGCAGCGATGACGGCGATCGTGGCCGTGCGCTACCTGCTGGCGAGCGGCGGCTTCGCCCTTGCCACGCGGGCGGTGCGGCCGGGGCTTTATCGGGGACTGGACCGGCAGATCCGCGGCGAGATCGGCTGGTCGCTGCTTTCGGCCGCAATCTACGGCATTCCCGCCGGGGTTGTCGCCTGGGGCTGGCAGGCGCGGGGCTGGACGCGGATCTACACCGGCTGGCACGACTGGCCGCTGTGGTACCTGCCGCTCTCGGTGCTGCTCTACCTCCTGGCGCACGACACCTGGTTCTACTGGACCCACCGGCTGATGCACCGGCCGGCCTGGTTTCGCCTCGCCCATGCCGTCCACCATGCCAGCCGCCCGCCGACGGCCTGGGCGGCGATGAGCTTCCATCCGATCGAGGCGGTGAGCGGGGCCGTGGTGATCCCGGCGCTGGTCTTCCTGGTGCCGATCCACGTCGCCATGCTGGGGCTGGTGCTGACGATCATGACCGTGATGGGGGTGACCAACCACATGGGCTGGGAGATGTTTCCCCGCGCGCTTGTTCATTCGCGGGCAGGGGGCTGGCTGATAACGGCCTCGCACCATCACCGCCATCACGAGCATTACCAATGCAACTACGGCCTCTATTTCCGCCTGTGGGATCGCCTGTGCGGCACCGATCGCGGCCTGCTCGCGCCGTGATGCGGTTCTGGGGGCTCATCGGCGCGGCTATGGTGCTGTCGGGAGCGGCCCCGCCGCCGCAGGACGTGAGCGTGGTGGTGAGCGGCCTGCGCTCGGACCGGGGCAAGGTGCTGGCCTGCCTGACCGCCAACCCGGCGAGCTTTCCCGACTGCGGCAAGGAGGTCGGCGGGCGGCATCTCGCCGTGGCCGTTCCGGTGAGCGTGCGCGCGGGGGGCGTGGTGACGCTGGACTTCGGGGCCGTGCCGCCTGGGCGCTATGCCGTCTCGCTGTTTCACGACGAGAACGCCAACGGCAAGCTCGACAAGATGGTGATGATTCCGCGCGAGGGCTTCGGCTTTTCGCGCGATGCGCCGGTGCACTTCGGGCCGCCGAGTTTCTCGGCTGCGGCCTTCGATGTCGGGGCGATGCCGGTGCGCCAGGCGATCCGGATGCGCTACATGCTGGGCGGCAGCGCCGGTCGCTGATTTTTCTGACGCAAGGCGGTTGACCACAGCTTCATTGCTGCGCATCGCCGCGACATGGCGGACGGCAGCGAGGAACCAGGCGGCGGAGCAAGCGCGGCGGTCGCGCCGGGGACACCGGCGGGCACCTTCGAACCGCTGCGCTCGCGCGTGTTCCGCGAGGTCTGGATGGGCAATGTCTGCTCGCAACTGGGCGGGCAGATCCAGGCGGTGGGCGCGGCCTGGCTGATGACCGAGCTGACCACCAGCCACATGCTGGTCGCCGCGGTCCAGGCTTCCAACGTCTTGCCGATGCTGTTCCTCAGCGTGATCGCGGGAGGGCTCGCCGACAATTACAACCGTCGCCGGATCATGCTGCTGTCGCAGTGGTCGATGCTGATCGTTTCCACTGCGCTGGCCGTGCTGGCCTGGCGCGGCTCGCTGGGGGCTGCGGGGCTCTTGCTGTTCACTCTTGCCGTGGGCTGCGGCGGAACGGTCAACATGCCCGCGTGGCATGCCTCGGTCAGGGTGATGGTCAACACCCGCTCGCTGCCGCAGGCGATCTCGCTCAATTCCATCGCCTACAATCTTGCCCGGACTGTCGGTCCGGCGCTTGGCGGGCTGGTGCTGGCCACGGCCGGCGTGGCCGCCGCCTTCGCACTCAACGCACTGAGCTATGTTGCGCTGATCGTGGCGCTTGCGCGGTGGAAGCCCGACCTGCCCCCGCCACCGCGCGAGCCGCTGCTGCCGTCGATCCGGGCGGGCCTCAGCTTTTGCCTTCAGTCGAGCCCGGTGCGCCGGATCATCCTGCGCGGGGTGGGCTTCAGCGTGGGGGTGATCTCGGTCCAAGCGCTGCTGCCGGTGGTGGTGCGCACCCAGCTTGGCGGCGGCGAAACCGGCTATGGCCTAATGCTCGGGCTGTTCGGGGTGGGATCGATCGGCGGCGCGCTTGCCTCGCCGGCCCTGCGCCGGCGCTATGGTGCGGATCATACGCTGGCGATTGGCGCGGCCCTGTCGTTCGTGGCCGTGCTCTGGGTCGGCTTCGCCACCAGTCTGGCCACGCTCGTCCCCGGCCCGATGCTGGCCGGCTTTGGCTGGTCGATGGGCATGACGACGCTCAGCGTCGCCATGCAGCTGCGTTCGCCCGAGGAGATCCTCGGGCGCTGCCTCGCGATCTACCAGGCCGTCACTCTGGGCGCGGCGGCGGTGGGCGCGTGGTGCTGGGGCCTGCTGGCCGACCTGACCGCGGTGGACACCGCGATGTTCTGTGCGGCGGGGTGGGTCGCCGCTGCCGGCCTGGTGCTGCGCGTGGCGGCACCCTTGCCCGCTCGCGGCGAGGGCGTGGTCATCGCGCGGCCTTGAGCGGGGAGCCGCCGAACCCTCGCTTCGGCGCAACTTTAACGCTTCCTCAACCATGTTGCGCCAAACCTGTCGGCCATATTCGACAGGGATTTGTGTCTCATGGACAGGTTGCGCGGCGATTTCTCGGACTACAACGAGGCCGAGGGCCACGATCCGGCCGAGGACGAAGTCGGCCACGAAGCTCCGCCGGCCGCTGTCGGCCAGGACGAGCGGCGGCTCCAGGTGCGTGCCTACAACCATTGGGCGAGCCTGCTCGGCGACCGGTCCTTTCCGCTGATCGGCGACCTTGCCATCGGCCACCTGCCCGATTTCGACCCCTATGCCGTGCTGCTCGACTTCGGCCGCGGGGTGGATCACCCCGAGGTGCGCTTCGTCGGTTCGGCGCTGGCCGAGGAATCGGGCTGCACCGGCGCGGAGCTGCGCGACCTTGCCGACGTGCCCAGCCGCACGCTGCTCTCGCGGATCACCGACCATTACCTGCAGATCTTCGGCAACCAGTCGCCGGTCGGCTTCGAGGCCGAGTTCACCAACCAGCGCGGGCGCACGATCCTCTATCGCGGCATCCTCCTGCCCTTCTCGCGCGACGAGGAGAGCGAGGGGATCGACTGCATCTACGGCGTGATCAACTGGAAGGAACTGGCCGACCAGCAGACCACCGACGCGCTGATGGACGCGATCGACCGGGTCCTGCGCAAGCGCCCGCCGAGCCGTCCGGCCGAGCCGCACGTCGAATGGGCCGATGGCCCGGCCGACCTCTCCTCGCCCGAGCCCGAGCCGCTCGACCTGGGCGTCTTCGCCTTCGCCGAGGAGGCCGATTTCAACATCGGGGTGGAGGCAAGCCTCGCCGATATCCTCGCCTCGGCCCGCGAACTGGCGCACAATGCCGCCGCCGCCGGGGAGCGCAGCCGCCAGGCGCTCTATGAAGCGATCGGCCGGGCCCATGAATTCGCCCTTGCCGCCGATGCCGACCCCGAAGGGCTGCGCGAGCTCGTTGCCGACGCCGGCATTGCCATGCAGGAGCGCGCGCCGCTCATCCCGCTGGTCAAGCTCGTGTTCGGGGCCGACTACGACAAGACCCGCCTGACCGAATATGCGACCGTGATCGCCCATGCCCGCCGCGTGGCCCTGCCCGCCGGTGAGCTGGCCGGCTATCTCGCGCGCCAGCCGGGCGGGCTCAAGGGCCTGGTCCAGCGTGAGCGCGAGCTGCGCCGCTCCGAAGGCGGGGAGCCGCAGGCCCCGGCGCGTGACCGGCTGGCCCTGCGCCTGCGCGAACTGCCCTCGCGCCCGCTCGAAGCGATCGCCGCCGAGGGCGAGGAATTCGCCCTGGTGCTCGCCCGCCGCATGCCGCAGGGCGAGGTGGTGCTGCTGGGCGAGGTCTCCGATCCGGCCCTCCTTGAGCGCGCCGCCCGCAAGCTGCTCGACTGAGACAATTTGGCACGAGCGCGCTCCGTGCAAAGCGGCTATGCCGGTGGGCATGGGCAGATTTCACATGAGGTTCAGGCGCGCGGGTGATTGTGCGGCGCCGATGCGCCCATTTTCCTCGCTCCCGTCGCCATTTCGCGCCTTGCGCCTGCTGGCCGCGTTCCTTGCGCTGGCGGTCTGGGCGATCCAGCCTGCCGCCGCCCAGTCGGTCCTGCGCGACGCCGAGACCGAGGCCCTGCTGCACGACATGGCGACGCCGCTGATCAAGGCGGCCGGGCTCGACCCGCACAATGTCGACGTGGTGCTGGTCGGCGACAACGAGATCAACGCCTTCGTGATGAACGGGCAGACGGTCTACCTCAACGCAGGCCTGATCAACGCGGCCGACAGCGCCAACCAGGTCCAGGGGGTGATCGCTCACGAGCTGGGCCACGTCACCGGCGGCCATGCGATCACAGGCGAGCAGGGCGCCAAGACTGCGGGCACGATCAGCCTGCTCTCGGTCCTGATCGGGGTGGCGGCGGCGGCGGCGGGTGGCGGCGATGCGGCCATGGCGGCGATGATGGCTGGGCAGAGCGCGGCCATGGGCAAGTACCTCGCCTTCAGCCGCGTGCAGGAGGCGCAGGCCGATGCGGCGGGCGCCTCGTTCCTCGCCAAGGCGGGGATCAGCGGGCGCGGCTCGATCGAGTTCTTCAAGAAGCTGGAGGCCGAGGGCTACAAGCGCGGCTACAGCCAGGCCGACCAGGATACCTTCATGTCGAGCCACCCGCTGGAGAGCGACCGCATCGCGCTCCTCGAGGAGAGCTACAAGAAGGACCCGGCGTGGAACCGGGCGAGCGACCCGGCGCTTGAGGCGCGCTTCCGGCGGGCCAAGGCCAAGCTCTACGGCTACCTCGCCGAGCCGGAGGACACCCTGAAGGCTTACCCGGAACGCGATACTTCGGTGCCCGCGCGCTATGCCCGGGCCTATGCCTTCCACAAGGAAGCGCTGATGGACAAGGCGATGGGCGAGATCGACGCCCTGCTGAAGGATGCCCCGGCGGACCCCTATTTCCTCGAGCTCAAGGGCCAGATAATGATGGAGGCGGGCAAGCCCGCCGAGGCCCTCGCGCCGCTGCGCCGGGCGACCGAGCTGACCGGCAACCAGCCGCTGATCGCGACGACCTTCGGCCATGCCCTCGTCGCCACGGAAGATCCGAAGAACCTGCCCGAGGCCCAGCGCGTGCTCAAGGCGGCCGTCGCGCGGGATCGCGAGAACCCGGATGCCTGGTACCAGCTGGGCGTGGTCTACAACGCGACCGGCGACGCTCCGCGCGCGCGGCTCGCCAGCGCCGAGCAGCAGGTGATGCAGCAGCAGTGGCCCCTGGCGCTCGGCAGCGCCGAGGCGGCGCTGGCCGGCCTGCCAGCGGGCTCGGCCGATGCCTTGCGGGCGCAGGATATCGCGATGCAGGCGCGCGCGGCGATTGAACGGCAGAAGAAGCGCAAGTAAGCCCTGCGGCATGGCCGAAACCGCACGCTCCCGCTCTTTCCTCGTCAACGGCGCACTGGCGCTTGCATTCGCCGCGCTGGGCGCGCTCGGCGGGTGGCTGTGGGAATCGCGGCGCACGGGCCTCGATCCGGCGGCGGAGCTCGGCAGCGGCCAGCGCGCGGCGATCGAGCAGGTGGTGCAGGACTACCTGATGAAGCACCCCGAGATCCTGCCGCAGGCGATGGAAGAGCTGCAGAAGCGGCAGAATTCGCACCAGCTCGCCTCGGTGCGCGGCGATGTGGAGCGGGCGGCGCCGGGGGCCTTCCTCGGCAATCCGAACGGCAAGGTCGTCCTCGTCGAGTTCAGCGATTATGCGTGTACCTATTGCCGCAAGAGCATCGAGGACGTCGACGCGCTGATCGCGGCCAATCCCGACGTGAAGGTGGTGATGCGCGAGTTGCCGATCCTCACCCCGGAAAGCGCCGACGCCGCCAAGATGGCCCTCGCCGCGGCCGAGCAGGGCAAATATGCCGAATTCCACAAGGCCATGTTCGCCAGCGGTCGCCCCAATGCCGAGACCATCGCCGCCGCCGCCCAGGCCGCCGGGCTCGACATGGCCCGGGCCAGGGCGGTGATCGCGCGGCCGGAAACCGAGGCGGAACTGGTCCGCAACCTCGATCTCGCCAAGGCGCTGGGCTTTACCGGCACGCCGAGTTGGGTGGTGGGCGATGCCCTGCTGACCGGGGCGGTCGGGCAGGAGGCTTTGGCCAAGGCTGTGGCTGCGGCGCGGAGCTGACGGGCTACCTGCTCCCCTCCTGCTGGCGGGAGGGGCTGGGGGTGGGCGCGTCCGACCGCAACCTTTGCGCGCTTGCCCACCCCTAACCCCTCCCGCCTGCGGGAGGGGAAACAAGGCCATTTCGCATCCGCGCCACTTTACGCTAGAACCCGCCGCATGGCCGTCCTGCCGTTCCGTCCGACCCCGTTCTTCGCCAACAAGAACCAGGCCTTCTGGCGCCTCCAGGCCTTGGGCTGGGGCGGGGCGCTGGTGCTGCGGGCGATGTCCTCGATCGCGAATGGCCAGCCGGCCTCGTTCCTGGTCATGGTGCTGATCGCCACGGTCACCGGCTTCTCGATCTCGCTGATCCTCTCTGTGATCTACCGACTGCTCATCACCCAGCGCGCGCTGATTACCTGGGGGGTGACGGCGCTGGTCCTGCCGGTGGCGGTGACGCTCTATGCCTTTATCGACGCGTGGGTGATCGGGCTCTACCGCCCGGAGAGCGGGGCAAGCTTCGCCCAGCTGCTGATCGGCGTGTTCTACCTCGACATGACGCTGCTCGCCGCTTGGTCGGCGCTGTACTACGCGATCAACTTCTACCTTCAGATCGAGGAGCAGAACGACCAGCTGATCCGGCTGGAGAACCAGGCGACCCAGGCCCAACTCGCCATGCTGCGCTACCAGCTCAACCCGCACTTCCTGTTCAACACGCTCAATTCGATCTCGACCCTGGTCCTGCTCAAGCAGACCGAACCGGCCAATGCCATGCTCAGCCGGCTCTCGGCCTTCCTGCGCTATACCCTGGTGAATGAGCCGACCGGGCGGGTCACGGTCGCGCAGGAGGTGGAAACGCTGAAGCTCTACCTCGACATCGAGCGGATGCGCTTCGAGGAGCGGCTGCGCACCACCTTCCACATCGACGAGGCGACGCGGGCCGGCCTGCTGCCCTCGCTGCTGCTCCAGCCGCTGGTCGAGAACGCGATCAAATATGCCGTCTCCACCCAGGAGAGCGGGGCGGAAATCACCATCACCACGCAACTCGTCGGCTCGCTGCTTCGCATCACCGTCTCCGACACCGGTCCGGGATTGCAAAACACCGCGGCCGACAACAGGCTGTCGGGCGTGACTTTCGATGGCGGCGAACCCGTGTCCACCGGCGTGGGCCTTGCAAATATCCGCGACCGGCTGGCCCAGGCCTATGGCGAACGGCACCGGTTCGAGATCATCGATCCGCCCGAGGGCGGGTTCACCGTCCTGATTGAAATCCCCTTCGAACGTCGTGAAGCCGCGCCCGCAATGGCGTCGGCTGCCCGCCCCGCGCTGGCGGCGGGTTGAAACCAATCGTCGCGCCACCCGTATGGATGGCACGAGTATACAAGGTGAGGCATGACCATTCGCACAATCCTCGTCGATGACGAGAAACTCGCGATCCAGGGGCTCCAGCTGCGGCTCGAGAAGTTCCCCGACGTGGAGGTGATCGACACCTGCTCGAACGGCCGCGAGGCCATCCGCAAGATCAAGACCGAGAAGCCCGACCTCGTCTTCCTCGACATCCAGATGCCGGGGTTCGACGGGTTCTCGGTGGTCAAGGGCGTGATGGAGATCGAGCCGCCGCTGTTCGTCTTCGTCACCGCCTACCAGGAGCACGCCGTGCGCGCCTTCGAGGCCAATGCGGTGAATTACCTGATGAAGCCGGTCGACGAGGACAAGCTCGCCGATACGCTGGATCGTGTCCGCACCCGCCTTTCGGAGAAGCGCAGCGCGGAAGAGGCGGAGAAGCTCAAGCACGTCCTCGCCGAAGTGGCCCCCGATGCCATGGACGCCATGCCCGAGGACGAAGGGGATGCGGCGGCGCTGGGCGCTGGGCGCTACGAGAAGCTCATCAACATCAAGGACCGCGGCCAGATCTTCCGGGTCGACGTCGATTCGATCGAGCATATCGAGGCGGCGGGTGACTACATGTGCATCCGTACAGCGGACAATAGCCTGATCCTGCGCGAGACGATGAAGGACCTCGAGCGCCGGCTCGATCCGCGGGTGTTCCAGCGGGTCCACCGCTCGACCATCGTCAACCTCAACCAGGTCCGCCAAGTCAAGCCGCACACCAACGGGGAATGCTTCCTCGTGCTGGAGAGCGGAGCGCAGGTGAAGGTCTCGCGCTCATACCGCGACGTGGTGGCGCGGTTCGTGCACTGAGGTTGCGCGAGCATCCTTCGACAGGCTCAGGATGAGCAGAGGGAGCGCTGTCGTCCGCTTGTGCTGAGCTTGTCGAAGCACGGTTGCGCCGCGCTTGACCCGTGAGCAGCGCCCGCTAGGTCGTGACCCATGACCTTCGCCATCCCCGGTTTCGACCTCGCCGCCTTCGTTTCCGCCACTCTTGCCGAGGATCTCGGCGTGGGCTGGCCCGGCGGCGGGCGCGATGTCACCAGCGAGAGCGTGATCCCGGCCGAAGCCCGGTTCGCCGGGGTGATGGCGAGCCGGGATGCGATCGTGGTTTGCGGGCTGCCGATCGCCGCGGCCTTCTTCCGCGCGCTCGATCAGGAAGTGGAGATCGCAATCCTGCAGGAGGAGGGCGCTCAGGTGCCGGCGGGGACCGCGCTGATGAGCCTGTCCGGCAAGGCGCGGGCCATGCTGACCGCGGAACGCTCGGCGTTGAACACGGTGCAGCACCTCTCGGGCGTGGCGACGATGACGCGCACCTACGTCGAGGCGATGGAAGGGCACGCGACCCTGCTCGACACCCGCAAGACCATCCCGGGGCTCAGGCATCTCGAGAAGTACGCCACTCGCACCGGCGGGGCGAAGAACCACCGCCTGGGCCTGTGGGACGCGGCGATGATCAAGGACAACCATATCGCGGTCGCCGGGTCGATCGGCCAGGCCATCGGCGCCGCGCGAGCCTCCGGCGTCGAGGTGATCTGCGAGGTCGACCGGCTCGACCAGATCGAGCCGGCGCTGGCGGCCGGGGCGAATTACCTGCTTCTCGACAACATGGGGCCGGACCAGCTGCGCGAGGCCGTCAAGCTGGTGGCCGGGCGGGTGCCCACCGAGGCCTCGGGCGGGGTGCGGCTCGATACGATCGGGGCGATCGCCGCTACGGGCGTGACCTACGTTTCCGTCGGCCGCCTCACACAGTCGGCTCCAGCCGCCGATATCGGGCTGGATTTCACGCTGCTGTGAAGGCGCTGGCCGCCGCCCTGCTGGCTCTTTTGCCCGCACCGGCGCTGGCCCAGGCCTACCAGTGCAGCCTGCCCCAGCGCCTGCCGCCGGCGCGCGCCGTGGTGCCGGATGGGCCGGTACGGCGGGCGCCGATTGGCGGCTATACCCTCGCCGTCTCGTGGTCGCCCGAATATTGCCGGCAGGACCGAGATCCGGCTTCGATCCAGTGTTCGGGGCGCTATGGGCGGTTCGGCTTCGTGCTCCACGGGTTGTGGCCGGAGGCAGCAAGCGGTCCGCCACCGCAGTGGTGTTCGCTTGGGCCCCGGCCTGCACCCGAGACGGTGCGGCAGGGGCTCTGCGCCACGCCGGTGCCCTGGCTGATCGAGCACGAATGGGCCAAGCACGGTTCCTGCATGGCGCAATCGCCCGAGGCATACTGGGGCATCGCGCGGCACATCTGGGCGCGGTTCCGCTGGCCCGATGCGGATCGCCTGTCGCTGCGGCCGGGGCTGACCGTGGGTGACCTGCGCGAGGCCGTCGCGCTGGCCAATCCGGGGCTGCCGCGCGAGGCGGTGGGGGTGGTGATGAGCGAGCAGGGGTGGCTGCGCGAGCTGCGGGTTTGCCATAACCGGCAGTACCGGCCTGCGGCCTGTTCGCGGGCGGTCTGGGGACCAGGCGACAGGAGAGCGCTGAAAATCTGGCGTGGTTTTTAGGGTTCACGCAGAGCCGCAGAGAAGAAAGGGGAGACGCAGAGGGCCTTGGCTTCCTGCGGCGGAGCCGCTGCTGATCCTCATTCCATCGTGCGATAAGGCCCCTGCGGGGCGCAGCTTCTCTGCGTCTCTCTTCTTCCTCTGCGGCCTCTGCGGCCTCTGCGTGAACCCAATTCACCGCCGCTCGGCAAAAAACCCCCGCAGCAGTTCCGCCGCCTCCGCCTCGCCCATGCCCGAATAGACCTCCGGCCGGTGCAGGCACTGCGGCTGCTCGAAGACCCTTGCACCATGCTCCACCGCGCCGCCCTTGGGATCGGGCGCGGCATAGTAGACGCGGGCGATGCGGGCGTGGGCAATGGCTCCGGCGCACATGGCGCAGGGTTCGAGCGTGACCCATAGCTCGCAGCCGTCGAGCCGTTCGTTGCCGAGCGCCGTGGCCGCGGCGCGAATCGCCAGCATCTCGGCGTGGGCGGTGGGATCGTGGAGCGTGCGCGGCTGGTTGTGGGCCGTGGCGATCACCGCGCCGTCCCTGACCACGACCGCGCCGATCGGCACTTCGCCCGCTTCCGCCCCGGCGCGGGCGGCGGCAAGGGCGCTTGCCATGGGGTCGGGAAGGGGCCAGCGGGTCACCCGCGTCCGTTAACCCGCGAAAGGCCTGTGCACAACTTGACCTTGAGGGGGTGAGTCGGTAAGGGCGCGCTTCCCCCGGTTTCGGGCACCAGATTCTGTAGAGAGCAAAGCCATGTCCCGTATTTGCGAACTGACCGGCAAGGGCCGCCAGATCGGCCACAACGTCAGCCACGCCAACAACAAGACCAAGCGCGTGTTCCTGCCCAACCTGCAGAACGTCACGCTTCTCTCCGAAGGGCTGGACCGCAGCTTCAAGTTCCGCGTGTCGACCCACGGCCTGCGCTCGGTCGAGCACAACGGCGGTCTCGACAACTGGCTGCTGAAGACGGCCGACGCCAAGCTTTCGCCGCGCGCCCTCAAGGTGAAGCGCGAGCTGGCCAAGAAGGCCGCCGTCGCCGCCTGATTGCTGCAATCGCGGATGTGAAAAAGCGCGCCGGGCAACCGGCGCGCTTTTTCGTTGGGACGGGAAGACTGCGGTGGGCTCGGGGGAATTCCGATCAGCCGCCGCAGGCTCCGGTAAACAGGCGCTCGCGCAAGGGGGCGAATTCGCCCGGGACCAGCGCGGCAAGGTCGGCGCGGGCGACGATCCGGTCCTCGCCGAAGTAATTGGCCAGCGCAATGTCGCTCGGCGGGAGGGCCGTCTGCTGCGCCTTTGACCAGAAAGCACGGACGCGCGGGCGGGTGGGGTCGCTCTCGTCCTGGGCGACGACCATGGCGAGGCGCCCCGATTCGAGTTCGACCACCGAGCCGATCGGATGAATGCCCACCGTTTCAGTGAACCGGGCCAGGAGGTCCGGATCTAGGCCGGAGTCCGGCTCGGCCATGCGTTCGATCGCGGCCGCGGGATCGAGCGCGGGGTGGCCGCCGGTATCGTCGACCAGCTGGTCGTAGGTGTCGCAGATCGCCGCCATCCGGGCGAGCAGGCCGATCGTCTCGCCGGGCATGGCATAGGGATAGCCGGTGCCGTCGATCCGCTCGTGGTGCTGGAGGCAGGCCTGGACGACCGGATCGGGCAGGCCGCTGGCGACCAGCAGCTCGCTGCCGAGGATCACGTGCTCGCGCAGGACTTCCGGGGCGATGTCGCGGAAATCGCCGGTCGAGGAGAGCGGGACGGGGAGGAGCCCCACGCCGACGTCGATCAGCAGCCCGGCCATGCCGGCGAGACGGATCTCGTCGGGCGAAAGCTTCATCGTGCGGGCCAGCGAGATCATCAGCGCGCATACGGCGAGGGCGTGGCGATAGACGAATTCGCTGTCGCGCTTGCACCGCATCAGGCCGTTGAAGGCGTGGGCGTTGCGCTGGATCGAGGCGAAGATGTCGTCGACCACCGGCTCGACCGCGCTCGGCGCAATGGTCTTGCCGAGCCGCGCTTCGAGGAAGGCGCGGCTGATGGCGCGCTGGCCTTTGTCGGCGACGCGGTTGGCGAGGCCGAACTCCTGGACCATGGTGCGCGGGGCCACGCTGCGCAGCTCGGCGGCGCGGTCGGCGGCGGTGGCGCCGGTGGCGCGGGCGGCGGCGCGGCGGGCACCGCGCTTGAGCACGGCGGGCACTTCCTTCGCTCCGGGACGGTTCGCCTGGTCATTGGCGGCGCGACGGCTGCGTTCGGTGTCGATGATCACGGCCGGGACGGCGCTGTCGTGCAGCTTGCCGAGCAGCACCGGGTCTTCCAGCAGGAAGCGCGATTTCCAGAAGGGATGGCTGAACCACGAGCCCTCGAGCTTGTGGATGAACATGCCGAGCTCGACCTCGCCGGTTTCGATCCGCTTGAGCATTGTCCTCGACCATTCCCCTGCAACAAGTGGCTGTTGTTCTAGGCAAAGGGCGTTTCCCGAGGGCAAATCGGGTGCGCCGCAGGACTACGCAGGCGGGTGGCAAGGTCGTGTAAACCTTTGCGTCAAAGCGCAGGTAAACGGGCCGTTAGCCCTGTTGCGGAACGCCACTGCAACCCGGCTGCGACAAACCTGCAAGGGTCCGGGACGAGCCATGGGGTGCGTCGGCCCGGTTGCGGGGGCATGGGCATGAGCGATCCGGTTGGACCCGGAGCAGGAATTGTTGACGGCGCGGACCTGCGCGCGGCGCCGCGCGTCGGGCTGCTGATCCGTCCGGCCAAGCTGATCGCGCCGAGCGGGGAATACCTCTGCGTGCTGCGCGATGCCTCGGCCACCGGGGTCAAGGTGCGCTGCTTCCATCCGCTGCCGGCCCAGGCCATGGTGCTCGAACTCGGCAACGGCGATCGCTACGAGGTCGAGCGGATGTGGGAACAGGGCGACCATGCCGGCCTGCGCTTCCGCCAGGCGATCCCGGTCGAATACCTGATCAAGGAGAGCGGCCCCTATCCCAAGCGCCCGGTGCGCCTGCGGCTGACGCTCTCGGCGCTGCTGGTCGCCGGGCGCGACGTGGTGCGGGTGGTGATTCACGACCTGTCGCAACAGGGCGCGCGGATCGAATGCGCCGAGCCGCTGGCGCTCGACCGCCGGTTCCGGCTGGAGATCCCGGGGGTCCCGCCGATCACGGCCAAGGTCCGCTGGCGCCGCCTGCCCTCGGCCGGGCTGGTGTTCGAGGACACCTTCCGGCTGGAGGATTTCGCGCGGCTGGCGTTCAGGCTCCAGCCGCTGCCCGAGCCGCCGGGCGAGGATGACGGGAAGACGTTCAAGCGGCTGGCGTGATTGCGCGCCGCTTTGCTCCCCTCCCGCAGGCGGGAGGGGTTAGGGGTGGGCAGGCGGCCAACGCAGAGGCCGTGATCGATCACCCCGTCGCGCCAGGCCCACCCCCAGCCCCTCCCGCCTGCGGGAGGGGAGTAGGGTTCAGCCTGGAATGAACTTCAGCGCCGCGCCGTTCATGCAATAGCGCTTGCCGGTGGGCCTGGGGCCATCGTCGAAGACGTGGCCGAGGTGGCCGCCGCAGCGCATGCAGTGGACTTCGGTGCGCGGGGCGCCGAGGTCCCAGTCGGTCGAGGTGCCGACGGCGCCGGGGAGCGGCTGCCAGAAGCTGGGCCAGCCGGTGCCCGATTCGAACTTGGTGGCCGAGGAGAACAGCGGGTTGCCGTCGGCCGCGCAGGTGAAGGTGCCCTTGCGGTGCTCGGCCAGGAGGGGCGAGGTGCCGGGATATTCGGTGCCCTTCTTGCGCAGGATGCGGAACTGCTCGGGGGTGAGGCGGCGGCGCCATTCGTCTTCGCTAAAGCGCACCGGATAGGGCTTGGCCTGGGCCTCGCCCGAGCCGCAGGCGGCGAGCACGGGAATGGCCACGCCCACGCCGAGCAGCCGGAGCAGGTGGCGGCGGGACAGGTGGGGCTGGGTCATCGGCAAACTCCTCGAGCCAGCCTTCTACCACGCTGAGGGTTCGGCGGGGAGTGCCCCTTCAGGCGGCGGCGCGGGTGAACCAGCGCTTGCGGCGCGCTCCGGCCGGGCCGCTCTTCATCACCCGGGTGCGGAACAGCCGTGCGCCGAAGCGGATGAACAGCGCCACCCACAGGACCTGCCAGCCGATCGCGAGCAGGTGCTG
>Ga0207667_10003694_pt1 | contig 18862 bp, 17 predicted proteins | sample KBSCornC52_FD_184301 | JGI IMG/M metagenome (GOLD analysis project Ga0207667, IMG submission 184301) | Corn rhizosphere microbial communities from Kellogg Biological Station, Michigan, USA - KBS Corn C5-2 (SPAdes) (version 2) | ecosystem: Host-associated > Plants > Roots > Rhizosphere > Soil ...
CGCGAGCGTCGGGGCGTGGTCGCCGCCGAGCGCACGCGCGAGCGCGAGCGAACACCCATGCGCCTCGCCGGCGACGAACAACTGCGCGCCACGCCCTTCGCGCATCCAGGCGCAGCGCGACCACGGGTTGCGTCGCACCGTCGCGCCGCCGGCGATCGCGCGAGCGAACGCGGCGTCGCCGAGACGCCGCGGTGGCGGTGCGGCGAGCTGCGCGCTGCGGTAGCGCGTGATGAAGCGGCCGAACCACGTACGAAGCGAAGACGCGGAAATACTGCCCGAACCGCCGTCGATCTCCCGTGCGCGGTTTCCCGCTGCAGCCTTCGACGTGGAAATGCGCTTGCGCGCCGGCTCCGACGCCGAACCCGCGACGACGCCTTCGTCGATGCGCAACCACGGCATCGCCCTCGTCACCCGCGCGATCGCCGCATCGTCGATCTCGCCATCGCCGCGCGCGGGCGCGAGGTCGGCGTCGGTGTAGCGCGCTTCCTCGGGCAGGGTCTCGATCAGGTGGTCGACGAAATCGCCGAGGAGGTCGGCCTGCGACGGCGCGCGCATGCCGATCGAATAGGTCATGCAGGCGCCGAGCGCGACGCCGTGGTGCGGCACGCCGGGCGGCAGGTAGAGCATGTCGCCGGGCTCGAGCACCCACTCGTGGGTCGGCGTGAATCCGGCCAGGAGCTTGAGTTCGACGTCGCTGCGGAACGCGCGCGGCGCTGCCGGATCCGTGCTGATCTGCCAGCGCCGGTGGCCGAGTCCCTGCAGCAGGAACACGTCGTACTGGTCGACGTGCGCGCCGACCGAGCCGCCGTCTTCGGCGTAGCTGATCATCACGTCGTCGATGCGCCAGCTCGGCAGGAATGCGAATGCATCGAGCAGCGCGGCGACGTCGGCGTCCCACTTGTCGACATCCTGCACGAGCAGGGTCCAGTGCGTCTTCGGCAGTTTGGCGAAATCGTTCTCGACGAACGGGCCGGTGCGCAGCGTCCACGCCGGTTCGCGCCCGGCGGCTGGTTTTCCGCGTCCGGGCGGTCGTTCGATCACGATGCGCGACAGCGCGAGCTCCTCGCAGGCGAGCCCGGCGAGGTCGTCCGGCGCGACCGGACTGGCGAAGCCGGGAAACGCGGCGCGGACGAGCAGCGGCCGCTTCTGCCAGTAGTCGCGCAGGAACGTCGCCGCGGGCATGCCGAGCGGCTGGTTCGCGCGGGCCTCGACTTCGATCTTCATGGCGTCGTCGCTCCGCGTTCCTTCGCGACGCGCGCGTCGAGGCGCAGCCACTGGTCGCTCGCAGCGTCGGTGCGAGCGAACGAGGCGGCGCGGAGCAGCGCGTCGAACATCGGAATCAGATTCCGCGGGCGAGCCCGGGCGCGAGCCCGACGTAGCCGCCGGGCACGAGCGCGAGCAGGCGCTGCTTCGCGTCGGCCGGCAGCTCGAGGCTGGCGACGAACCCGCGCAGCGCATCGCGCGTGATGCCCTGGCCGCGCGTGAGCGCCTTGAGCTGCTCGTACGGTTCGGGCAGGCCGTAGCGGCGCATCACGGTCTGCACCGCCTCGGCGAGCACTTCCCAGCTCGCGTCGAGGTCGGCGGCGAGGCGATCGGGTGCCGCGTTGAGCTTGCCGAGGCCGCGCTGCAGCGCGTCGAGCGCGATCTGCGTGTGGCCGAACGCGGTACCGAGTGCGCGCAGCACGGTCGAGTCGGTGAGGTCGCGCTGCCAGCGGCTGATCGGCAGCTTCGCACTGAAATGTTCGAACAGCGCGTTGGCGAGGCCGAAGTTGCCCTCGGCGTTCTCGAAGTCGATCGGGTTGACCTTGTGCGGCATCGTCGATGAACCGACTTCGCCGGCCTTGAGCTGTTGGCGGAAGTACCCGAGCGAGATGTAGCCCCAGACGTCGCGCGCGAAGTCGACGAGGATCGTGTTCGCGCGGCGTACTGCGTCGCCGATCTCGGCGACGCAATCGTGCGGTTCGATCTGCGTCGTGTACGGGTTGAACACGAGGCCGAGCGATTCGACGAAGCGGCGCGCGAACACGGGCCAGTCGACCTCGGGGTAGGCGACCACGTGCGCGTTGTAGTTGCCGACCGCGCCGTTGATCTTGCCGGTCAGCTCGACCGCGGCGATCTGCCGGCGCTGGCGCTCGAGGCGCGCGAGCACGTTGGCGATCTCCTTGCCGAGCGTGGTCGGCGACGCGGTCTGGCCGTGCGTGCGCGACAGCATCGGCAGCGCGGCGTGCTCGTGGGCGAGCGCGCGCAGCTTCGCGGCGACCGCGTCGAACGCGGGCAGCAGCACGCCGTCGCGCGCATCGCGCAGCATGAGCGCGTAGGCGAGGTTGTTGATGTCCTCGCTGGTGCAGGCGAAGTGGATGAACTCCTTCGCCGCGGCGAGCTCGGCGTGGCCGGCGACCTTCTCCTTGATGAAGTATTCGACCGCCTTGACGTCGTGGTTGGTCGTGCGCTCGATCTCCTTGATGCGCTCGCCGTCGGCTTCCGAGAACGCGTCGCCGATCGCCAGCAGCGCGGCGCGCGCGGCCGTCGACAGCGGCGCCACCTCGGCGATCTTCGGCTCGTCGGCGAGCGCGAGCAGCCAGCGCAGCTCGACCTGCACGCGCCGGTGCATGAGGCCGTACTCGCTGAAGATCGGTCGCAGCGCGGCGGTCTTGCCGGCGTAGCGGCCGTCCAGCGGCGACAGGGCGGTGAGGGTCGAGCTCATTGCGGTTCCTTGCGGTCGTTCGTGTCGGGAAGCCGGGGCTGCACGAGGATCGTCTTCGCGCGGGCACCCTGCATCGTGCGCACGGTGAGGTCGAAGCCGTCGAAGGCGAGCGTCTCGCCTTCCTGCGGCAAGCGTTCGAGGCGGTGGATGATAAGGCCGCCGACCGAGTTCACGTCGGCGGGTGCGTCGATGTCGCGCTCGAGCAGGCGCTCGAGGCGGTAGATCGGCGTGCCGCCGGAGATCGTGAATTCGGCGCCCTTCGGCCGCGGCGCGAGGCCGCCGCCGCTGCGCGCGTGCTCGTCCTCGATGTCGCCGACGAGCACCTCGAGGATGTCTTCGAGGGTGAAGAAACCGGCGACGCGGCCGGATTCCTCGACGCCGAGCGCGAGGTGGGTGTCGCCGGTGCGGAAGCGCTTGAGCACGTCGAGCACCGGCGCGTGCAGCGGCAGCAGGATCGGTGGCCGCAGCAGGCCGACCATGTCGGCGGCGTCGCCGTGCTCGGCCATCGCGCGCAGCAGGTCCTTCATGTGCAGCACGCCGCGCACGCGGTCGCCGTCCGCTTCGAACCACGGGTAGCGGCTGTAGCGGCTGCGGCGGAACTCGGCGAGCACCGCGTCGCGATCCATGCCGTCGCGGAACGACGCGAGCTGGTCGCGCGTGCGCAGCACGTCGCCGACGACGAGCTCGGGCAGGTCGAGCGCGTGCTGCATCATCGAGTATTCCTCGCCGGCGCGGCTCGCGTGCTTGGCGTGCACGATCAGGCGCAGTTCCTCGCGCGAATAGTGGTGCTCGTCGCCGTGGGCGCCGGCGTCGAGGCCGAACGCACGCAGCATGCGGTTCGCGCTCGCGTTGAGCAGCCAGATCGCGGGGTACATGAGCCAGTAGAACGCGTACAGCGGCGCAGCGGTCAGCAGCGAGAAGCGTTCGGGACGCCGGATCGCCATCGACTTCGGTGCCAGTTCGCCGAGCACGATGTGCAGGTAGGAGATCAGGGTGAACGCAAGCACGAGGGCGACCACCTGGGTCGTCTCCGCGCCGACGCCGAAGCGGGCGAACAGCGGTTCGAGCAGGCGCGCGAATGCGGGTTCCCCGATCCAGCCGAGCCCGAGCGAGGCGAGCGTGATGCCGAGCTGGCAGGCCGACAGATAGGCGTCCAGATGGCCGTGCACGTCGCCGAGCAGGCGTCCGCGCCAGCCGCGGCTGGCGGCGAGGGTGGTCGCCTGGGTCTGGCGCAGCTTGACCAGCGCGAATTCGGCGGCGACGAAGAAGCCGTTCAGCAGTACCAGCAGAAGGGCCGCGCCGACATAAAGCAGGTTCTGCAGCATGGACCGGTCGGTGGGGACGGCCGGTGATTCTAGCATTCGCTCCCAGCCGGGCCGTTCCAGGGCTGCCATGAAGGTAGCGGACCAACCCGCTATAATCATGGGTTCCACTCCGCAGCAGGACAGACATGAGCCAGTACCGGGTCGAGCGCGACAGCATGGGCGAGTTGAAGGTCCCCGCCGACGCTCTTTACGGCGCGCAGACGCAGCGCGCGGTCGACAACTTCCCGATCTCCGGCCTGACCATGCCGCGCGAGTTCATCCGCGCACTCGGCTTGATCAAGTCCGCCGCGGCGCAGGCGAATGCCGACCTCGGTCATCTCAAGAAGGCCGGCGCGAAGGCGATCCGCAAGGCGGCCGAGCGCGTCGCCGCGGGCGACTACGACGTGCAGTTCCCGATCGACGTGTTCCAGACCGGCTCCGGCACCTCGTCGAACATGAATGCGAACGAGGTCATCGCGCACCTGTGCGCCGCGGCCGGCACCAAGGTGCATCCGAACGACGACGTCAACAACGGCCAGTCGTCGAACGACGTGATCCCGACCGCGATCCAGGTCAGTGCGGCGCTGACGGTCAGCGAGAAGCTGCTCCCTGCGCTGGCGCACCTGAAGAAGGTGCTCGACCTGCGCGCGAAGGAACTGCGCAAGGTCGCCAAGACCGGTCGTACCCACCTGATGGATGCGATGCCGGTCACGTTCGGCCAGGAGCTCGGCGGCTGGTCGGCGCAGATCCGCTCGAACATCGAGCGCCTGCAGGATGCGCTCAAGCGCATGCGCAAGCTGCCGCTCGGTGGTACCGCGGTCGGCACCGGCATCAACGCCGATGCCCAGCTCGGTCCGCGCGTCGCGGCAGAACTGGCCAGGATGACCGGCGTGAAATTCGAGTCGGCCGACAATTACTTCGAAGGCATCAGCTCGCAGGACGCCGCGGTCGAGTTGTCCGGCCAGATGAAGACGCTCGCCTGCTCGCTGATGAAGATTTCCAACGACCTGCGCTGGATGAATTCCGGTCCGCTCGCCGGCCTCGGCGAGATCGAGCTGCCGGCGCTGCAGCCGGGTTCGTCGATCATGCCGGGCAAGGTCAATCCGGTGATCCCGGAAGCGATGGCGATGGTCTGCGCGCAGGTGATCGGCAACGATGCGACGATCACGATCGCCGGCCAGAGCGGCAATTTCCAGCTCAACGTGATGCTGCCGGTCGTCGCGCTGAACCTGCTGCAGTCGGTCGAGCTGCTCGCGAACGCCGCCCGCCTGCTCGCCGACAAGTCGATCGCGGGGTTCAAGGTGCGCGAGGACAAGATCAAGGAAGCGCTCAACAGGAATCCGATCCTGGTCACGGCACTCAACGCGGTGATCGGTTACGACAAGGGCGCGGCGACCGCGAAGAAGGCGTACAAGGAAGGTCGGCCGATCATCGATGTCGCGCTGGAGACGACCGGCCTGCCGCGCAAGAAGCTCGAGGAACTGCTCGATCCGGCTGCGCTGGCGAAGGGCGGCATCCACGGCGGATCGGCCGGAGGCTAAGAAAAGGTAAAGACGCGACCGGGATGGCGAACGGCACATGCCGGAGCGACGAAACGCTACGCAGACTGCGTCGTTTTGGGAGGCATCCGTGCCCGACGACGCGTGCCGGGCGTGTGGGCATGGGGTTGCCTTGTTTGCATGGTTGGTCCGCGGCTTTGCGGATACTTGTCCCGGATGCCACAACGACTGGATAACCGCACGAATTTCGATTGGAGTTTGACATGTTGAAGAGATTGATCCTCGCCTCCGCCCTGGTGGCCGGCAGCGCGTTCGCGCAAGACAACACCGACATCAGCGGTGCGAATTTCCAGAGCGGCAAGGCCGACGGCCAGCTCGCGGCGCTCGGCAAGAAGGCCGCGGCGTCCGGTGCCAAGCTCGTCATCACCGCGCCCGCCGACTGGCACGCGAAGATCGCGGCCAAGGTGAAGGCCGGCGGCAATGCCGATGTCGTGCTGCGCGAGGGCTTCTACGAGAACGTGCTGGTACGCGTCGAAAGCAAGGGCGCCGCCGCGGCCGCGGCCAAGCCGACCGAAACGGAGCGCACCAGCAAGGCCGATGCGGAGAAGGCGAAGGCCGAGGCCGAGAAAGCGAAGGCGGACGCGGAGCGCGTCAAGGCCGAAGCGGCGAAAGCCCAGGCTGAAGTCGAGAAGAGCCGTGCCGAGGCCGAGAAGGCGAAGGCCGAGGCGGAAGCCGCGCGTGCGCGCGCAGACGCGCAGGTGGCCGCCGCGCGCGCTGCCGCGACCCCGGCGCCGGCGCCCGTTGCCGCCGCGCCGGCACCGGCGGCAAAGCCGGCGGCGAGTGCCGCACCGGTCGCCGATACCGATGCGATCCGCGCGCGCCTGGAGAAGTCGATCAACGAGGGACGCAGCGCGCGTGGCGACCTTGCGGTCGGCCGGCTGCAGTCCGGCGACACGATCTACGTCGACGGATCGGTGCGCGGCGTGGTTCGCCGCGAAGGCAACCGTCCGACCCTCTACTGGCTCGATGGCGACCTCGACCTGCGCCGCATGGAGCTGAAGGTGCTGGCACCGAATCGCTACCAGGTGCTTTCGGAGATCCGCGGCGACGGTACCCTGCGGCGCGAATTCACCACCGGGGCGACCTCGGTCGACGCACGTGAACCGACGGCCGGTTCGGCCGAGCGCGGCGCGCTCGAGAAGAGCATCAATGATGGCCGCGCGATCGCTGCGACACTCGCACCCTCGGCGCTGCGCACCGGTGACGTCCTCTACGTCAATGGTTCCGCGGTCGCCGTGGTGCGTCGCTCCGGCAGCGATCTCGCGCGCTACTGGGTCGTCGGTCAGCTCGATCTGCAGCAGGCTGGCCTGCAGCCGGATGGCGCGAACAAGTTCCGGGTCGTCGCCGACACGGTGCACTGAGCATCCGCGCGCTTCAAGCGAAAAAGAAGGGCCGCGCAAGCGGCCCTTTCTTCTTGATATACACGCGCGCTTTCGCGCGTCGACGCCTCAGCGATCGCAGTGCAGGGTTTCGCGGGTGCCGATCGTCGCGTAGGGCCTGAATGCCGCCACGCTCGCAACGAGCGCTTCCTGGCGTGCGCGCAGATCCGCGACATCGCGACACACTTTCGTCGCGCTTGCTTCCACCTTGGCGGCCTGCTGGTCGACCTCGCTGCCGATCCGGTCCGGCTCACCGCTCGCGAGGCCCTTCGCGACGCTGCCGAGCGCGGTGACGGCGGTCGCGATTCCGGCCTTGCCGGTCGCGAGCGCGTCCTTGCGCAGGTTTTCGGCGGACATGTAATACGCACGCACATCCTCGCGTTGCGCCGGCGACAGCATGATGGCCTTGCCGTCCATGGCGAGGTCGCCCTCGTTCGAGACGACCGCATCGGCGATGTCGCCGCGTGCATGCACCGCGATATGGGTCGCGTCGATCCGGCTGATGTGGCGGAACGAAACCGAATCGCCACCGCCGATCTGCGGAGTACACGCACACATCGAGAGCGTGATGAGGGCAATGGGGGCGATGAGGTGGGTGTTCATCGGCATCTCCAGGATTGCCATGCAGCGCCTCCCGCGATCAGGAGGCGCTGCAAGCCTCAGACATTGACTTCGATGCGGCGGCCGCGCAGCCAGATCGCACCGGCCAGCAAGGCAAGTCCCGCGACCACGCCGATCCAGAGGTTGGCGGTCGCGAACAGGGCGTAGGCGTTACCGAGATCGAGACTCTGGATGTCCGGGCCGCCGCGCGCGCCGAGCCAGGCCTTGGGTGAACCGAGGCCGGCCACGCTGATCCAGCTGCCCGGCCACACGCTCAGCAACAGGCGGCCGAGGATCGCGCCGAGGCGCAGGTCGCCGCTGAAATGCGGCCCGCCGAGCAGGCCGACCCACCAGTTGGCGATCCACACCAGCAGCGGCAGCATGACCGCCCACAGGAACGGCTTGCTGCGCGCCCAGGCCGACCAGAACATCAGCCAGCCGACCGCCGGAAGCGACCACATCGCGATCAGCGGCAAGGTCGCGAACAGGCGCCCTGCGACACTGAACGGGTGCGCCGCGAACACCGCAGGCAGCGCGTTCAAGCCATGCACGCCGGCCCACAGGGTCACGATGAGCAGGAACACGACGTAGGCGACCGTGGCGACCGCGATCGCGATCGCGGGAATCACCAGCATCGCGGTCAGCGCCTTCGAAACGATGGTCGCGGAGTCGGATACCGGCAGCGATTTCCAGAACAGCACGCTGCGATCGCGCCGATCGTCGTAGAGCGCGCCGAGCAGGTAGAAGAAGCTGACGAAGAAGACGCCGACCGATGCGAACGAGGCGAGCATCATCTGCACGACGTCGAGGCCCTGGCCGGCGTCCGCGAAGTCGGTGGCGGCGAGATCGCCGCGCAGCTGGTCGAGCGAGAAGCCGGAATGCATCTGCACATGGCCGCGGAACACTTCGGCGGTGACGATGCCGAGCACGGTGATCAGCAGGAACACGCCGGTGATCCATATCGGCGCCCACAGCATCCCGCCGCGGTGTTCCCAGTACTCGCGCTTGAGCAGGAGGGGGAGGGTGTTCATGCGTAGGTCCCTTTCATGGTGGCGACGAACAGGTCGGCGACGCTCGGCTTGTGGATCTCGCCGAGTTCGGCCAGGCGCGAGCGGTCGACGCCGTCGAACAGGAAGATCGATTTGCCGAAGATCTGCCGTTCGTTGAGCGGCTTGAGCGCACGTGCCGCGTCGGCCTTGTCCGGGTTCACCATCACTTCGGCGTAGCGCTCGCCGACTTCGTCCATCGTTGCCGACAGCACGATCTTGCCGCCCTGGATGAACATCAGGTCGGTCAGGATGTGTTCGATCTCCTCGACCTGGTGGGTCGTCACGATGATCGTCTTCTGCTCGTCGAAATAGTCGGAAAGCAGGCTTTCGTAGAACGACTTGCGGTACAGGATGTCGAGGCCGAGCGTCGGCTCGTCGAGCACCAGCAGGCGGGCATCGATCGCCATCACGAGCGCGAGATGCAACTGCACGACCATGCCCTTGGACAGTTCGCGCACGCGCATGCCCTGGCCGATCTTGGTGTGCGAAAGGAATGCCATGCACTTCTCGCGCGAGAAACGCGGATGCACCCCGGCGACGAAGTCGATCGCCTCACCGACGCGCAGCCAGCGCGGCAGCACGGCGACGTCGGCGATGAAGCAGACCTGCTCCATCAGCTGCGCGCGCTGTGTGTGCGGGTCGAAGCCGAGTACGGACAATTCGCCTTCGTAGTCGGTCAGGCCGAGGATCGCCTTCAGCGCGGTCGTCTTGCCGGCGCCGTTCGGGCCGATCAGGCCGATGATGCGACCGGCTTCGATGTCGAAGCTGACCGCGTCCAGCGCCCTGTTCGGGCCGTAGCGCTTGGACAGGTTGCGGGCGTGCACGATCGCGCTCATCGGCTTTCCTCTTTTCTGGCGTCCGCCATCAGCTCCTTGAGGCTGAGGCCGAGGCGGGAGAGGCGCGCCGACAGTGTCGGCCACTCTTCGCGCAGGAAGCGCTCGCGCTCGGATTTCAGCAGCGCTTCGCGCGCGCCTTCGGTCACGTACATGCCAAGTCCCCTTCTTTTTTCCACCAGATTCTCGTCGACCAGTTCCTGGTAGGCCTTCGACACCGTGATCGGATTGATCTGGAAGTCGCCGGCCACCTGGCGTACCGAGGGCAGGGGATCGCCCTGCTTGAGGACGCCATCCAGGATCATCGCCACCACGCGATCGCGCAGCTGGCGGTAGATCGGCGTCGAGTCGTTCCATGCGATGCTCATCAGCGTCATTCCTCGGTGCCGCGGCGCAGGGGCTTGCCGAAGGAATAGTAGGGCATGCCGAAACCGCTCCCGGCCGAGCCGGCCGAGGCGAACGAGGTCACCGCATGCACCGGCAGCAGGCGTGCGCGGAGCGGCGGCCGCTCGCTGGCGCCGCCATCACTGGCCCGGACGGTGACCGTCGCGAGGGTGGGAATTTCCGGATCCGGCCGCACCACGACGGTCGGCAGGACGACGATCTCGGATTCGACTCCGCCGCTTGCGGGCGTACTTGCGGTGGCGGCGAGCGGGCGCGCACCCGCGTCGGCGACGCCGTGGGAAAGCGAGGTGATCGCGGCTCCAGCACCGACCAGTGCGACCGCGAGCAGCAACTGATAGCTGCGGCGACGTGGCAGCGCCGTGGCCAGCAGGTCGAGCAGGGCGCGAGTGTTTTGGTTCGTCATGACGGCCTCCGGGAGGCGCTTGATGAAGTAGTGTTGTAGTTAACTATAACACCAAAAATGCCAAGGTCAAGCGCTGTAGACCATGACTGATGGGGGAGGGGTGCCCCGGACGCTCGGGCAGGCGGCTGGGCGAGTTTCAGGTCGCTGGTGCGGCGGTTTCAGTCTTCCTGGGCGCAGACATCGCGCACGCATCCACGCAGCCAACGGTGCGCCGGGTCCGCATGCATGCGTGGATGCCAGAGCATCGAGACCGTGAATTCCGGTGTCGCGACCGGCAACGAAAATCCATGCATGCCGTCACGCAGGTTGCCGGTGTGCCGCTCGGGAACCGTAGCGACCAGGTCGGTCGCACGCGCGAGGGCCAGTGCGGTCGCAAAGCCGGCGACGACGACGGCGACTTCGCGCTGCAGCCCGAGTGCTTTCAAGGCTGCATCGATCGGCCCCTGGCCCAGGCCGCGCCGCGAGACGCCGATGTGTTTGCCCGATGCGTACCGTGTCGGCGTGATCTTGCCCCGGCACAGCGCGTGCCCGGTCCGTACGACACCGATGAAGCGATCGCGAAACAGGGCTTGCGCGCGCAACTCCGGACTCGTCGTCGCTCCGACGACGCCGGTTTCCAGGTCGACACTGCCGTCGCGCAGCGACGTGCTGTCCCGCGTCGACTTCTGGAGGAAATGCAATTGCACGCGAGGAGCTTCTTCGCGGACGCGCGCGATCAGGTTGGCCCCGAAGTTTTCGACGAAGCCTTCGCGCGTCCGGATCGTGAATGTACGGACCAGCCGCCCGAGCTCGGCCTTCTTCGCCGGGCGCAGCACCGCTGCTGCATCCTGCACGAGTACGTCGACCCGTTCGCGCAGGTCGAGCGCCCGGGGAGTGGGGACGAGGCCACGTCCGGCGCGGACCAGCAGCGGATCGCCCATCACCTCGCGCAATCGCGCGAGTGTCCGGCTCATCGCCGATGGACTGAGGCCCAGCCGCTGCGCCGCACGCGCAACGCTGCCTTCGGCCAGCAGCACATTGAGCGTCGTCAGCAGGTTGAGATCGGGGCCGTGCACGCGTCCTACCATCGCACGGCTCATACATGGCGTCAAACGCACGAATAGAGTGCAAATGTTGCGTCTTCCGCCATGCGTCGACAGTCCGTAGGCTGGGGTAGTCACGTACCAGGAGTCGCAGACCCATGTCGAAATCCATTCGCGCGATCGGGTGCCACCCGCAGCCCGGAAGCCCGGCGCGCATGGCCTCGGTGCGCTGGGCGCTGGCAAGCCTGTCGCTGTCGATGCTGATGCCGTCGCTCGACACCAGCATCGCCAATGCCGGCTTGCCGGTCCTCGCTGAAGCGTTCGGCGCGTCTTTCCAGCAGGTCCAGTGGATCGTGCTCGCGTATCTGCTCGCGATCACCGCGTTGATCGTCAGTGTGGGCCGGCTCGGCGACCTGCTCGGGCGCCGACGCCTGCTGCTCGCCGGCATCGTCATTTTCAGCTCCGCCTCGATCGCCTGTGGCGTCGCGCCGACGCTGTGGCTGCTGCTCGTCGCACGTGCGGCGCAGGGCGTCGGTGCGGCGATCATGATGGCGCTCAGCGTTGCACTCGTCGGGGAGACGGTGGCGAAAGAGCGGGCCGGCAGCGCGATGGGCCTGCTCGGCACGATGTCCGCCATCGGCACCACGCTGGGCCCTTCGTTCGGCGGTTTCCTGATCGCAGGATTCGGCTGGCGCACGATCTTCCTGGTCAATCTGCCCTTGGGACTCCTGAATTTCCTTCTCGCACGACGCTGGCTGCCGCTCGATCGCCGCGAATCGAATGCCGCGCGAGTGCGCTTCGATCCGGCCGGCACGTCGTTTCTCGCCATCGCGCTCGTCGCCTATGCGCTCGCGATGACGGTCGGTGCCGGGCATTTTGGTTCACTCAACATCGCGCTGCTGTCGGCGGCGGTGTGTGGCGTCGGGCTTTTCGTGCGCGCGGAAATGCGGACTACCTCGCCCCTGGTCCATCCGGCAATGCTGCGGGATTCCTCGCTGACGGTGGGTCTCGGCGCGAGCGCACTCGTCGCGACCGTCATGATGGCGACCCTGGTGGTCGGGCCGTTCTATCTTTCGCGCGCGCTCTCGCTCGGATCGACCGCGGTCGGACTCGCCCTGTCGATCGGTCCGCTCGCCGCGGCGTTGGCCGGCGTGCCGGCCGGTCACCTCGTCGACCACGTCGGTGCGCATCGCATGAGGACGATCGGACTCGCCGGCATGGCGGCTGGTTGCTGCGTCCTCTCGCTGTTGCCGGCATCTTTCGGCATCGCGGGCTATCTGATGCCGATCGTCCTCATCACCGTGAGCTACGCATTGTTCCAGGCGGCCAACAACACCGTGATCATGATGGGTACGCGGACCGATCGGCGCGGCGTCGTCTCCGGGATGCTCAACCTGTCGCGCAACCTCGGCTTGATCACCGGTGCAGCGGTCATGGGCGCGGTGTTCGCGCATGCATCGGCAGCGGTCGACGTCACCACCGCAAATCCCGCAGCGGTCGCGGCCGGCATGCGCGGCACGTTCGCGGTTGCGGCGACGTTGATCGGTGTCGCACTCGCGATCAGCGCGGCCGCTCACGCATTTCCGCGACCGGGCGGGGCGGACGTACTCGCAGGCGCGCCAGACCGCGCCTGATCATTGCGCGTCGGCGGCCTCGATCGCCGCCTGCGTGTCGAGCCATGTCTGCTCGAGCGCCGCGATCTGCTGCGCGATTTCCCCCTGGCGCCGCACGAGCCCGGCGATGTGCCCGCCGACGCCGGCGTAGATCGCCGGATCGGCGAGTTCGGCATGGACGGCGCTGCGCTCATCCTCGAGCGCGGCGAGCTTCTTCTCGATGCGGTCGACTTCCTTCCTGAGCGGTGCGCTGCGCGCGCGTTGCTCGGCCCGATCGCGCCGCGCCTGCTTGCGCGAGTCGCCGCCGGCGGTGTCCGTCGTGTCGACCTGTGGTGCACGCAAGACCAGTTTCGCGTAGTCGTCGAGGTCGCCGTCGAACGGCTGCACGCGCCCGTCGCGCACGAGCAGGTAGTCGTCGCACACCGCGCGCAGGAGACCCCGATCGTGCGCGACGAGGACGACGGCACCGGCGAATTCCTGCACCGCTTCGGCGAGCGCCTCGCGCGTGTCGATGTCGAGGTGGTTGGTCGGTTCGTCGAGCAACAGCAGGTTCGGTCGCTCGAAAACGATCAGGGCGAGCGCGAGGCGCGCCTTCTCGCCGCCGGAAAACCCGCGCACGTCGGCGAGCGCGCGCTCGCCGGCGAATCCGAACGTGCCGAGGAAATCGCGCGCCGCCTGTTCGCCGAGTGCGGGCTGCAAGCGCAGCAGGTGTTGCACCGGCGTCGCATCGTGGTCGAGCTGCTCGACCTGGTGCTGCGCGAAATAACCGATCGCGAGGCCCTTGTTCTCGAGCCGCTGCCCGTCCAGTGGCGCGAGCACGCCGGCGATCGTCTTGATCAACGTCGACTTGCCGGCGCCGTTCGCGCCGAGCAGGCCGATACGATCACCCGGCCGCAGCGACAGGCGGATGCGCTCGACGATGCGCCGTTCGCCATAGCCGACCGCGGCGTCCGCGAGCGTCAGCAGTGGGTCCGGCAATGCGTCGGGGCGCGAGAATTCGAACTCGATGCCGGACTCGGCGCGCACCGCGGCGATCTCGGTCATGCGTTCGAGCGCCTTGACCCGGCTCTGCGCCTGGCGCGCCTTGGTCGCTTTCGCCTTGAAGCGATCGACGAAGCGCTGCAGGCGCGCGCGCTCCGCCTGCTGTCGTTCGTGCGCGATCTGCTGTTGGGCGAGGCGTTCGGCGCGCTTGCGTTCGAAGGCGCTGACGCTGCCGGCGAACAGTTCCGCACCGGCGTCCGCGATGTGCAGCACATGCGTGACCACGCGATCGAGGAATTCACGGTCGTGCGAAACCACGACCAGCGTGCCGTCGTAGCGGCGCAGCCATTCTTCCAGCCACAGCACCGCATCGAGGTCGAGGTGGTTGGTCGGCTCGTCGAGCAGGAGCAGGTCGGAGCGGCACATCAGGGCCTGGGCGAGATTCAGGCGCATGCGCCAGCCGCCGGAGAACTCGGCGACCGCACGCAGCTCGTCGTCGGCGGCGAAGCCGAGGCCGTGCAGCAGCTCACCGGCGCGCGCGCGCGCTGCATAGCCGCCGATCGCCCGCAGGCGATCGTGCAGGCTGGCTTGCCGTGCCGCATCGTGCGCCGCTTCGGCGACGCCGAGCTCGCGTTCCAGGCGGCGGAACTCGGCATCGCCATCGAGCACGTGGTCGAGCGCGCAATGCGCGTAGGCCTCGGCCTGCTGGCGTACATGGGCAAGGGTCCAGTCGCGCGGGCGGCCGAAATCGCCCGCATCCGGGGCCAGTTCGCCGGCGATCAGGGCGAGCAGGCTGCTCTTGCCGCTGCCGTTCCGCCCGGTCAGGCCCACCCGCCAGCCCGGATGAACGAGAAAGTTCGCGCCGTTCAGCAAAAGCCGGGAACCACGACGCAGGTTGATGTTGTCAAAGCGCAGCATCCGGAGAGTCTAGGCGCTGGCGCCTGGCTCCGCCCAGTGGGGAGGGCGGCACTCCGGGGGCGGGGATGGCCGCCGTTTGCCAACGTCCGGTGCCGTGTTCACAATACGCGGCCCCGCATGATGGCCGGGTCCGGTCACGCCGTGACGCCCACGGGCATTCACCGGCAAGACAATTCGCAAACCTTCAGGAGCAGACATGACGCGTTTCGTGCAGAAGACCCTTGTTGCCGCGCTCGCGGCGAGTTTCGCGATCGGCGCTATCGCACAGGACAAGGACGCACCCAAGGCCGAAGCGGCCAAGCCGGCGGCGCCGACCGTCAAGGTCGACAAGAACAACATCAGCACGATGGTCGGCATGGACGTCGGTCGCGGGCTGACCCAGATCAAGGACGACATCGACATCAAGGTCGTCGAACAGGCACTGGAAGCGACGATCAAGGGCGAGAAGACCGCGCTGACGCAGGAAGAAGCGCTGCAGGTCCGCCAGGAGTTCATGAAGACCCTGCAGGCCAAGCGTGTCGCCGAGCAGAAGGCGGCCAGCGACAAGAACAAGAAGGAAGGCGAGACGTTCCTCGCCGCCAACAAGTCCAAGTCGGGCGTGAAGACGACCGCCTCCGGCCTGCAGTACATGGTCGAAAAGGAAGGCACCGGTGCGAAGCCGAAGGCGACCGACACGGTCAAGGTGAACTACCTCGGCACCAAGATCGACGGCACCAAGTTCGACAGCTCGTATGACCGTGGCCAGCCGGCGACCTTCCCGCTCAACGGCGTGATCAAGGGCTGGAGCGAAGGCCTGCAGCTGATGCCGGTCGGCTCGAAGTACAAGCTGTTCGTTCCGTCCGACCTCGCCTACGGCGAGAACGGCCCGGGCCAGATCGGCCCGAACGCGACGCTGATCTTCGAAGTCGAGCTGCTCGATATCGAGAAGGCGTCCGAGAAGCCGGCCACCCCGGCTGGCGCTGACGCCGGCAAGCCGGGCCCCGCGATGAAGGCGGTCGCTCCGAAGGTCGCGAAGCCGGCGCCGAAGGCGACCGACAAGAAGTAATTCCCGCAAGGGAGTCCGCGAAGGCGCGTCGGGATCCGGCGCGCCTTCTGCGTTTCCACGGATGGACTGGATGCCGGTCCGCTGGCGCTCCCGGCGCCAGCAGACACTCCGCACATCCGTGTGGGTCGGAATTGCAGGAGCAAATTCCGGCGATGTCCAAGGCGGATGCCAGTCGTGCGCTAAAATCCGCGTTCCCTGAATCGAGCAAGGCGAGCACATGCGCGTGACGATCTTCGGAACCGGCTATGTGGGCCTGGTCACCGGCACCTGCCTGGCCGAGGTCGGCAACGACGTGGTCTGCGTCGATGTCGACGCGGACAAGATCGCTCGCCTCGAGCGCGGCGAGATCCCGATCTTCGAGCCCGGCCTCGAGCCGCTCGTGAAGGCGAACCACGCCAGCGGACACCTGCGTTTCACGACCGACGCCGATGCGGCGATCGCGCATGCGCAGATCATCTTCATCGCGGTCGGCACGCCGCCGGACGAGGACGGCAGCGCCGACCTGTCGCACGTGCTGACCGTTGCACGCACGATCGGAAGCGCGCTCATGCGCCATGTCGTCGTCGTCAACAAGTCGACCGTGCCGGTGGGCACCGCCGATGCGGTGCGATCGGCGATCTCGGGCGAGCTCTCGGCGCGCGGCGCGACGATCGAATTCGACGTCGTCTCCAACCCCGAATTCCTCAAGGAAGGGGACGCCGTGCAGGACTGCCTGCGCCCCGATCGCATCGTGATCGGCGCCGACAGCGCGCGCGCGGTCGAATCGTTGAAGGCGCTCTACGCGCCGTTCAACCGCAACCATGAGCGCATCGTGCTCATGGATGTACGTTCCGCCGAGCTGACCAAGTACGCGGCGAATGCGATGCTGGCGACCAAGATCAGCTTCATGAACGAGATCGCGAACATCGCCGAACAGGTCGGTGCCGATGTCGAGCAGGTGCGCCGCGGAATCGGCTCGGACCCGCGCATCGGCTATCACTTCATCTATCCCGGTGCCGGTTACGGCGGCTCGTGTTTCCCGAAGGACGTCAAGGCGCTCGAGTACACCGCGCGTGCACACGCCTACGAGCCGCGCCTGTTGAGTGCAGTGGAGGCAGTCAACGCCGCGCAGAAGCGCAAGCTGTTCGCGCTGCTCGAACGGCACTTCGACGGTCGCCTGCAGGGGCGCACGATCGCGCTGTGGGGTCTCGCCTTCAAGCCGAATACCGACGACATGCGCGAGGCACCGAGCCGCACCCTGCTCGAGCAATTGTGGGCCGTCGGCGCCGGTGTGCGCGCCTACGATCCGGAAGCGGCGGACGAAACCGCGCGCATCTACGGGTCGCGCAAGGACCTCGTCCTGTGCGACCAGTACGCGGCGCTCGAGGGTGCTGACGCGCTCGTCATCGTGACCGAATGGAAGGCGTTCCGCAGTCCCGATTTCGAGCGGATCCGCTCGACGCTGAAGCACGCGGTCGTGTTCGACGGCCGCAACATCTACGAACCGAAGGCGGTCGAGGCCGCGGGACTGGCCTACTACGGCATCGGTCGCGGCCGCAGCATCGTCCAGTAGGAGCGGCGTCAGCCGCGAGCTCGCCCATCCAGGTGCCGGGGTGCCGGGTGGCCGGCCGCTCGAAGCGGCTCCCAGGCCCCCAATTGAGCTACCATTCCGCCCTTTGCGAACGATATTGCAGGAACGATGGAACACAAACGCGCATTGATCACCGGCGTCACCGGCCAGGACGGCGCCTATCTCGCCGAACTGCTGCTCGCCAAGGGCTACGAAGTGCACGGCCTCAAGCGCCGCGCGTCGTCATTCAACAGCGAACGCATCGACCACCTGCACCATGAGCTCGACGACACCCGCGCGGGCGTGCGCCTGCACTATGGCGATCTGACCGATTCCCTGAGCCTGCTGCGCGTGATCCAGCAAGTGAAGCCGGACGAGATCTACAATCTCGCCGCGCAGAGTCATGTCGCGGTTTCGTTCGAGGAGCCCGAGTACACCGCGAATGCGGACGGCATCGGCACGCTGCGCGTGCTGGAGGCGATGCGCAGCCTCGGCCTCGGCGATCGCTGCCGTTTCTACCAGGCCTCGACCTCGGAACTGTACGGCCTCGTGCGCGAAACGCCGCAGCGCGAGAGCACGCCGTTCCATCCGCGTTCGCCGTACGGCGTCGCCAAGCTGTATGCGTACTGGATCACCGTGAACTACCGCGAGGCTTACGGTATCTACGGCTGCAACGGCATCCTGTTCAACCACGAGTCGCCGATCCGCGGCGAGACGTTCGTCACGCGCAAGATCACACGCGGTCTCGCGCGCGTCGCGTGCGGACTGCAGCATTGCCTGTATCTCGGCAACATGGACGCGAAGCGCGACTGGGGCCACGCCCGCGATTTCGTCGAGGCGCAGTGGCTGATCCTGCAGCAGGACCAGCCGGCCGACTACGTCATCGCCACCGGCATCCAGCATTCGGTGCGCGAATTCGTCGTGCTGTCGGCGCGCGAGATGGGCATCGAACTCGAGTTCCGCGGCAGTGGCGCCGACGAGCATGCGATCGTCGCGAAGGTGTCGCGTGCCGACCTGAAGTTGAAGGCCGGCGATGTCATCGTGCGCATCCATCCGCAGTACTACCGTCCGGCCGAGGTCGAGACCCTGCTCGGCGATCCGACGCTCGCGCGCGAACGCCTCGGATGGACGCCGAAGACGAGCTTCGCCGGACTCGTGTCCGAGATGGCCGCCGCGGATCTCGCGCTCGCGTTGCGCGAAGCGCAGGGTGCGATCGGTGCGCGCCATGGACGCCACCTGATCGAGGCGCTCCCGGGCGTCGACAGGCCCTAGTCGCATGTCGGCCTCGCTCGAAGATCGGCTCACCGAGCTGGAAGTCCGGCTTTCGTATGTCGACCACACGATGGCCGTCCTCAACGACACCGTGGCGGCACACGATCGCCACCTGCACGAGCTGCGCATGCTGATGGAGCGCATGCGCAGCGAACTGCTTGCGGTACGCGGCTCGCTCGCGCAGGACGCGCACGACGAGCCACCGCCGCCGCATTACTAGTGCGTC
>Ga0207667_10003697_pt1 | contig 18855 bp, 9 predicted proteins | sample KBSCornC52_FD_184301 | JGI IMG/M metagenome (GOLD analysis project Ga0207667, IMG submission 184301) | Corn rhizosphere microbial communities from Kellogg Biological Station, Michigan, USA - KBS Corn C5-2 (SPAdes) (version 2) | ecosystem: Host-associated > Plants > Roots > Rhizosphere > Soil ...
GAGATTTCTCTGATCAAGCCGAGAATGATCGTGTGCCTGGGCGCAACAGCGGCACAATCACTGCTGGGTTCGGCTTATCGGCTCACCAAAGAGCACGGAAATTTCACCACCCACGCCTGGGCTCCTTATGTCACTGCGACGATTCATCCTTCCGCGGTTCTTCGTGCCCCCGACGAGGAACAGCGCCACCAGCACTACCAGGGTCTGGTGGCTGACTTGAAGCAGGTCAAGAGGAAGTTGAGCGAAGCGCAGGTCTGAAACAAACGCCGGCTCGCGCGGAAGCCGTGCGATTCATCCAGCCGCGTCCATCTGTGCATGCTCGAAACAGCGAAGCGGCGCGCCACCAACAGTTCAGTCCAAGAGAAATGCGCGCGTGCAGCACTGCTTCTTTCCACTCCCGGCTGACCCGGATTGGATTTGAGCACGACCGTGGTCGTATCGCCCTTTTTAAGGCCCAACTCCCTCGGGTGATCACACTCTCCATGGTGGCGTTGCCGATGCGGACCGCGACATGCCCCATGATGTCGCCGAGCCCAACAGAGGCCACTCTTCCGACAAGCTGATTTCTGGCGGAACACGGCATACGCTTCATGTACCACATCCAGCACGAGCGATGTCTCCTGACCTTGTCGGAAGACGGACTAACGCTTCAGCAAAAGCAACCGCCGCCGAAAGCGCCAAAAACACTTCCGCGGTATCGTCCTATCCATCGAAAGCGATGGTCCGATTCAGCGAATCTCGATAGACTACGATTTCGTCTGACGGCGATCATCACCCGTAATGCCCACGAAGAGATGCGACTTGCGGTGGGTTCTTCAATGATCAGCAGCTGTCAAAGCGACGGTCGTCCGTTTGGTCGGGCGTAATAGACTTACCTGAGACCATGACGCGGCTCCCCGCGTCCAACAACGACTCCTTCTCTGCGCCGTTGTAAAACAGGTGCGCTCAAACGAGGCATAAACAACAGAATCAGTCCGACTCCCGATCGCGGTAAGGCACTGATTTCACAGCTCTGGAGTTTTACCAAGGTTTCAGCTCGGTAGCAGGTTTTGGCACGGTTAGGATTCGAGCCATTGCTTCTCCTTGGAAAGTGGTTTAGAATCAAAGATGTACAATGTCGGGGCGTAGCGCAGCCTGGTAGCGCACCTGCCTTGGGCGCAGGGGGTCGTGAGTTCGAATCTCGCCGCCCCGACCAAATCCTTTATTCTCAGCATTATTCTTGCGTCAAACAAGCGGCGGGGAAGGCACCGCGCACCTGCCTCCGGTGCAGTGGACTGACCAAGTGGCATTGATAACGTGGGAGTTGTAGATCGATCAGCCGGCAAAAAATCAGCCTGTCTGGCTTCGGGTATCTACATTTTCGACTACATTTAGGTGGCGTGGACGCCTAAGCTAATTGGAAAGTTGTTGAGCTCGGCTACCTGCTGGACTGCTCCATAAGATCCAGAATTCCATTGACGATCGCAGACTCTGCACAGCCCGCCTGCAAACGGGAAGACAGAACCTCAAATGTATACATGCCATAACCGGCATCGTGTGGGATGTAGCCTGAGCGCGCCGATCCGTTGGTCAGGGTCGCCATCATGGTTCGTGCATAGTAAGCATCCTATGAACACCACTAGCCCGCAGGGAGTTGACGGGCGCATAGTGGTGGCAAGAGCAACCAAGAGCGGGTGGCGGAGCGAAGGAAGCACTGGGGCGAGCTGATTGCCCGTCAGCAGCAAAGTGGGAAGACGGTAAAGGCGCTCTGTGAGGAGAACGGAGTAGGCGACCCGTCGTTTTATGCATGGCGGAAGCGGCTGAAGGGGAAGATCCAGCCAGTGGGCTTTGCCTTGGTGGAGACCGCCGCGGTGGGCCAGCAGCGAGGTCAGGCGATGGAGTTGATCTTGTCCTCCGGAGAGCGCCCTCAGATCGGCTCGGGTGTGGACTTGGCCCGATTGAAGCAGGTGCTTAGCGCATTGCGCGAGCCGCGATGATCCATCTGCCGGCCAGCGTGCGCGTCTACTTGGCAACGGCGCCATGCGATATGCGGCGGAGCTTCGACGGGTTGCACGCGCTGGTGAGCGCCGTGCTGCGGTTAGATGCGTTCGCCGGCCATCTGTTTGTGTTCGCGAACAAGCGTCGTGACCGAGTGAAGATTCTTTACTGGGATCGAGATGGGTTCGCGTTGTGGGCCAAACGGCTGGAGGAAGGGACCTATGCGATGCCATTTTCCGAATCTGGCGAAGTGCGCCAGGAGATCACGGCGCAGGAGCTGGGAGCATTGCTGAGCGGCATCGATCTGAGGCAAACGAAGCGCCGCAAGCGGTACCGGCGCACTGTATCCGAGGCCGCATAAACAGGGGCGAGCCCGCATCTTTTCGCTTTGCGAATCGGCCCTTTTCTCTTACACTTGAGCTTGCCTGTCGATCCCAACGCACTTCCTCAAGACGCAGAAACCTTGAAGAAGATGTTGGTGGATGTGACCGCGCAGATGGATCGCACCGAACGATTGTTGAGGCAGTTGTTGCAGTAAGACTGGACGCAGGAGTGAGCAGCTCTCGCGCGAACAGTTGGCGTTGTTTGCAACCGAGCTGGGCATAACCTTACCCGAGACGGAAGACTCAGCCGACGATCACGACCAGGATCCTCCCGCTGGCGCCGCGCCCTCGGATTCGAGTACCTCCCGGGGACGAAAGCCGTTGCCCCGGCATCAGAAGGAACGAGCGATTCTTCTTCCTCATGACATGAACCTCCGGTACTTGAAAAATGACCACGATCTAGCCGTACAGGATAGCGTGAAACGGACGCGGATAGGCGTTTCAAGACGCGTTTCGGCGATGCAGCCCCTCCAGCCTCATGCCATCTCAACGTCGCGAAAGATCGATTTTGAACGGACTATCCGCCGCACAACAAAGCCCCCGGCTCGCGCCGGGGGCTTTGTTCAGTTCGCGAATAAGGTGCTTATCGCCTTACCGTAATGCTGGTTTGAGTAACCGACGGGCCAAACTGATCCATGCCAATGCCCTTGGGGGCGGCCGGGATTACCAGTTTCACCCAGACGGCATCCGGACCCTTGAAATACGAAGTCTCGGTCGCCTTGCGCAGGGCGTCGATGCTGTCCTGCTGCTTCCCGGAGGTCGCGTTGGCGAAACCCGGCAGCTCGAACACGACCCATGAGTCCTTGGCCATTTCGGTCAAGCTGATAGCAACTTCCGGTCTTTCGGTCTTCACACGGATCTCGGTACCGGCGCGCACAGTGCTCTGATTGGCCGTGATCTTGAAGTCCTTGCCATTGCGGCTCAGGGTAATTGGAATTTCAGGAGCAGCCGCCCGCGCAGGGCCACCCGCCCGCGCAGGCGCAGGCGCAGCTGACCGCACAGCAACATCTTTCAGCGCAAGACCAACACCGCTTGTGGGTCCGGGCCTCCTGATGCTGAACTGAATGCGTCCGATATCACCCTTGCACACGGAGGCGTTCCAGGTGGGATGAATCTCGCAGGTGTCGTCCGTGGCGACGCTGTCGTTCTCGCCGTCGTGGATCAGAACATAGGAATCAGGGATGCCGGTCGTCGAGCCGTCCAGATCGTGGATCGCCGCGGTCCGGTAGGCCGAACCACTCCGGTTGTCACTGTCGAACCTGGAGTCGATCTTCGGGAAATACACGGGCTTGGCATTGATGTATTTCGCACTCTTGACGGTGTTTTCGGTGGTAACCCCGGCGCCCGTAAACAACAGCCAGGTAAGCGCGCCTGATCCGCGCTGTTTGTTGTCCTGGAAATTCACGAAGGTGGTATTCACCACGTCGTGACGGTAATCGTAATACTCGTAAGCGTGGATCGGGTAATCCGGAATCAGGCGTTTCGGCAGGCTGCGGCCGTAGGCCTTTTCTTCCGGCGTTACGGGGTTGCCGATGTTGTCGGTTTCGCCCACGAACAGCGAATCAACCACCAGTGAGGTAAATGTGTCAGCGCCGAAGGAACCCACTGAATTCGTGAACCCGATGGCATTGTCCGCCGCCTTCAGATTCCGAAAGACGTGCATCTCGCCGCGGCCCCAGACGCCGCCATTGCGGTTCTTGTAAGCGGTGAGATCCGCGAGGAGCGATTCCACGCTCTTGCTGTTTTCGTCAGCGGGATTTTCCTTGGCAATGTGCGAGGGGCCGGCCAACCCGAAGACGTTTTCCCGATTGATGTTCCGGTCCAGCATGAACCCGTCGAAGTTGGAGTGGGCAACGTTGCCCCTGAATTCCGCCATCCTGGTTCGACGCGGCCAGGTGGCCTTGCTGATCTCCGTACCTTCGAACTTCCCTTGCGGGTGTTCCGGCAACGACCACCAGAAGCCATTCTCATCGGAACCCGCTGCCACGTTGTCGATGAAGACATTGTCCGGATTGGTGATCCAGTAAGCCGTCACCGTGTTGTCCGAAGGCAGCAGGGTGTCCTTGCCGGACATGCTGGCCGCCCTGTAGGTCGCGCGATTCAGCGGATTACTTCCCATGTTCTCTCCGTTTGCGGCGAGATTGGTCGGCGCGCAGGCCTTGGAGGTATGGCACTTGATCTGGATGGCCAGGTTGTGCACGAACTGGTTACCGTGCTCCGCGCCGTCTTCGAGGAAGAAGCAGTGACCCACGGTGTTGTAGGTCACGTTGTTCTCCACGTGCAGGAAGTTCGTGCCATGCACGGTCACGCAGCGGTTGTAGCTGTCGTGGATCGCGGAGTTGCGGATGTACTGCCCCTGCCCCCCATCGCCGACCAGATGCCAATGGATAGGATACCGGGCCAGATGCATGTTCTGACCCATGCGATTGAGCTCGACGCCATCGACATACATCTTGCTCCCGAGCATCGCCATGACGTGCCCGCCGAAGAAGGACTGTTCCGCGTCGGCCGATGCCTGGAGTTTGATATTGCGCGTCAGCATGCCGACTTCGCCGCGTTCATCCACGTCGAAGGTGATCTTGCCGAAGTGCATGTAGTCCAGTTTCTTGTCGAGCGTGATCGTATTCCCACGGATTGCGGAAATGGTTCGCCGCTCTGCCTGCCGGGGATCGAAATCCGTCGACGCGAGGACAATCTCCTCGCCGGCCCGCCAGTCAGCGGCGTTCAGGACCTCTATCGAGGTGCTGCCTGCTTCAGCTGTCTTGGCCAGCTTGGTCCAGGAGTTCTTTTCCGTACCGTGCAGGTTCAGGGTTCCGCCCATGAGCATGATCCCGCGGTCACTACGGTCATTTCCACCCATTCCACCGAAATCTTCGTCTTTGACGTTGTCAGTGAGCGTAATGGTCGCCTGGTGCGTGTGGGGTTTGGCTTCCGTGCCAATCTCCAACTCCCCATGCACCATGATCCACTCGGTGGTCAGTTCGAGGTCCTTATTATCTGCGAAGCTCAGTTTGCCATTGATTGTCAAACCGTGCAGCGCCGGCGGAATGACATCGAGGACTACGTCCATGTCCCTCCCGATGGTGACAACGGCGTCTTTGGCCGGCACCTTCTTATCAGGCCACGTGGCCGCGTCTGACCAGCGCTTCGCGCCAGCCGCGGGAGAGCCTTCTTGTTGCCCCTGAACAACGGCATATCCGCCAAGACCTAAAAAGGCTGGGACCAGCAACGAAAGGAGCAAGAGAGAACGTTTTTGCATCGTCAAATCTCCGTGATCGGTCGTATTGCGCTACTTTCTCCCGCGAGGGCCGAAGGACGGGTAGCCAGGGACAATTTTACGCCATCCTTTCGCTGAACGGCAGGCACCTTCGGCGCACCGCGACGCTAACGCGTCGCTCTCGGCTGGTGAACACAGACTGCTCCCCAAAGTGAACGGACTATCCGCCGCACAAAAAAGCCCCCGGCCTGCACCGAGGGCTTCGTTCCGTTCGCGAAACAGATCCTATCTGCTGACCGCTATACTGGCTTGCAGATCCGTTGGACGAACAATCGGCAACGGAGGCTTGGTCACGACTAGTTTGACCCAGAGGGCATCCCCGCTCCTGAAATAAGACGTCGCGTTCGCCTTGCGCAATGCGTCCATGCTGGGCTGTTCCGTTCCGGAGGCTGCTTTGGTGAAACCCGGCAGCTCAAATATGACCCATGACCCCTGGTCCATTTCGGCCAGACTGAGAGAGACTTGCTGTCTTTCGGTCTTCACCAGGATCTCGGTGCCGGCACGCACAGTGCTCTGGTTGCCGGTGATGTGAAATTCCTTGCCATTTCGAACAAGCGCGATGGGCGCCTGCGGAGCAGGACGAGCGGCCGGAGGAGCCGCCGGCGCAGGACGAGCAGCCGGAGCCGCACCAGCGGCTGGACGATTTCCACCGATCGAAGAGAGGAAAGCGAACCGAGCGGTCCGAGTTTCGATATCGACTGTGCCTGAAAGTTCTCCTCTACTGTCCGAGAGATTCAGGCGACCGACATCACCCGTGCACACAGAGGCGTTCCAGGTGGGATGAATCGCACAGCTGTCGTCAGTGACGACGCTGTCGTTCTCGCCGTCGTTGAGCATGATGTGGGAATCGGGGATGCCGGTCACCGAACCGTCCAGGTCGTGGATGGACAGGGTCCGGTAGCCCACGCCACCCCGGTTGTCGTTATCGAACCGGGTATCGATCTTCGGGAAATACACGGGCTTGGAATTGACGAATTTCGCACGGCTGACGGTGCTTCCGGTACTGACCCCCGAGCTCGCGAACAACAGCCAGGAAAGCGCTCCCGTTTTTCTCCGATCGTTGTCCTGGAAATTCACGAACGTCGTGTTCACCACATCATCGCGGTAATCATAGTATTCGTAACCGCGAATCGGGAAGTCAGGGATCAGCTTCTTGGGCAGGCTGCGGCCATAGGCGAGTTCCTCGGGCGTCGTGGGATTGCCGCTATTGTCGGTCTCGCCCACGACCAGCGAATCGACCAGCCGTGTTTTAAACCGTGAGCTGCCGATGTCGCCAGCGGACGGCGTCATGCCAATAGCATTGTCAGCGAGTTTCAAGCCGCTAAATACGAAGAGGTCGCCCCGGCTCCAGAGACCACCATTGCGGTTCTTGTAGCTGGTCAAGCTCTCGAAGTGCGTCTCCACCACTTCGCTATCCAGGTCAGCAGGATTTGCCAACGGCAGGAACGGGATGGTGGCCAAACCGAAGGTGTTGTCTTCGTAGATGTTCCGGTCGAACATGAACCCGTCGAAGTTGGAATGGGCCACGTTGCCTTTGAATGCGCGCAGCGGCGTTCGGCGCGGCCAGATCGTCTTGCTGACCTCCGAATCCTTGAACTTCCCTTGCGGGTGTTCCGGCAGAGACAGCCAGAAACCGTTCTCGTCGGAACCGGCCGCTACATTGTCTATGAAGCTATTGTCCGGGTTGGTGATCCAGAAGGACGCAACCGTGTTGTCCGAAGGCAGCAGGGTGTTCCCGTGGAAGCTCATTTCCCTGTAGGCTTGACGATTCGCATAGTTGGGGCCTCTCTCTCCGTTGGCAGCGAGATTCGTGGGCACGCATTCCAATGTCGGATGACATTTGGTCTGGATTGCCAGGTTCTTGATGAATTCATTGCCGTGCTCGATCCCGTCTTCCAGGAAGAAGCAGTGGCCCACGGTGTTGTAGGTCACGTTGTTCTCGACGCGAAGGTCATTGGTGCCGTGCACGGTCACGCAACGGTTGTAGGTGTCGTGGATGGCCGCGTTCTTGATGTATTGTCCTTTCGCGTCGCCGAGCAAGTGCCAGTGGATCGGGTAGCGAGCCAGCGTGAGGTTCTGGCCCATGCGCTGGAATTCGACGCCCTCGACGAACATCTTACTGGCGGCCATCGCCATGACGTGCCCGCCGTAGAAGGACTGTTCCGCATCGGCTGATGCCTGAAGTTTGATATTGCGTGTCAGCAAGCCGACTTCGCCGCGTTCATCGACATCGAAGGTGATCTTGCCGAAGTGCATGTAGTCGAGCTTCTTGTCGAGCGTGATGGTGTTTCCGCGGACGGCGGAAATGGTTCGCCGCTCTGCCTGCCGGGGATCGTAATCCGTGGATGCGAGGACGATCTCCTCGCCGGCCTTCCAGTCGCCGGCGCTCAGGACCTCGATCGTGGTCGCGCCCGCTTCAGCGGTCTTGGCCAGCTTGGTCCAGGTGCTCTTCTCGGGACCATGCAGGTTCAGGGTTCCGCCCATGAGCATGATGCCGCGGTCAACCTTGTCCGTACTTCCACCGACTCCACTGATGTCTTCGTCTTTGACGTTGTTGGTGAAGGTGATGGTCGCCTTGCGCGTGTGAGGAGCCTTTTCAGTGCCGATCTCCAATTCCCCGTGCACCATGATCCACTCGGTGGTCAATTCAAGATCTTTGTTATCCGCGAAGCTGAGTTTGCCGTTGATGGTCACACCATTGAGCGCCGGCGGAGTGACGTCGAGAACTACTTGCTTGTCTTTCTCGATGATGACCTTGTCGCCTGCGACGGGCACCTTGCGGTTGGGCCAGGTGGCCGGATCAGACCACTTCGTCGCCTTCGCTGCAGGACTCTGGGCCTGCACGATAGTGAACACGCTGACGAGCAACGATACTGAAATCAACGACATCAGAAGGAACGAGCTATTCTTCTTCCTCATGACATGAACCTCCGATACTTGAAAAATGACCACGATCTAACCGCACAGGATAGCTGAAACGGATAGGCGCTTCAAAGGCCTCTCACTTTGGGGAGATGTGGAGATGGAGATGTGGGGACGGTGGTGCCAATTCGACGACGATTCAGCGTTCAGGGTGAGGGTAGTCGGCATAAGCGGGCATGGCCGAGGAGAATCTTCCAGGTCCCGGCCTAGCGATCTCTGATAAAGGGGGTTTATGTAGGGTTTTCAGCCCGGCTGCGCCAATTTTTGTAGTTCAAGGGACGGTGGTGGGAACTGCGCGGCAGAACATATCGATGGTAGGTTGCTGCAGGCTGCCGTTCGGAACAGCCAGTCGGAGTGTTCGTGTTTTGCTCAAAGTCCCGTACCTGCAATATTTTAGCCCACTCCCAAGGCCCTCGTTGGATGAGAAAACCCGTTCTATCACTGTGCCCGTCGTTGTGCCCGCGAGCCGATCTGAGGGCGCTCTCCGGAGGACAAGATCAACTCCATCGCCTGACCTCGCTGCTGGCCCACCGCGGCGGTCTCCACCAAGGCAAAGCCCACTGGCTGGATCTTCCCCTTCAGCCGCTTCCGCCATGCATAAAACGACGGGCGCGTACTCCGTTCTCCTCACAGAACACCTTTACCGTCTTCCCACTTTGCTGCTGACGGGCAATCAGCTCGCCGCAGTGCTTCCTTCGCTCCGCCACCCGCTCTTGGTTGCTCATGCCACCACTATGCGCCCGTCAACTCCCTGCGGGCTAGTGGTGTTCATAGGATGCTTACCGTGCATAAGGCGATTCCTTCTTCAGACGTTGGGCAATCGGACTGCGCCAATCATGATGTCTCCCAACTGAAGCAGTCCCAGCCGGATGTCCACCGGACCAGCCTCCTTGTACGCTCCCGGAAAACCAGCCCTACCAGCCGGGTTGTTAAATTAGCGATGACACCCGGTCTCGAAATTTCACCGCAGTCTGGGAGTTCGTAAGCCTTCGTAAGCGGCTGGCAGAATGGGATCACGTTGGTTGGTCATCGTTGCATCATTGACCCGCGTTGATCTAGGATCATGTTTAGATGCCTACGCCCATCTGTATGCCGGACCGCGCAACAGGCATCGCTGCTCTTACCCTCCTTCTGTCGCTTAGCGGCCCCTCAGAGGCTTTCTCAAAGCAAGGTTGAGACGGTCACTGACGGGGCGAATCAAAACGCAGCTAGCGCCTTGGCGCTGATCCAATCCGATTCCAAAAAAGGATGGTGTTTATGCAACCTGAAAAGGTGTACGTATTCGATACGACGTTGCGCGATGGCGAACAAGCAGCCGGGACTCGTCTGGGAAGGCGCGAGAAGCTAATCATTGCAAGGCAACTGTCCCAGTTGAGGGTGGACATTATCGAGGCCGGATATCCGAATTCGTCTCCTGAGGACTTCCAGGCAGTGGAGGACATCGCGCGCGAGATCCAGGACGTTACGATCTGCGCTCTCTCACGTGCGGTGCCAGACGACATTCATTCCTGCGGAAAGGCATTGGCGAAAGCCAAGCGCCCACGAATCCATACGGGAATCGGGGCATCCGATATTCACATCCTAGGCAAGTTTCGCGATGACAAATACGGCCGGACCCTCGCGGAAAAGAGAATCACAATCCTAAAGATGGCTGTCGAAGCCGTGAAGCTCGCCAAAAGCTATGCCGATGACGTCGAGTTCTACGCGGAGGATTCTGGACGCTCAGACTCTGCGTATCTGTTTGAGATGCTCGAAGCAGTGATTGACGCAGGCGCCACGGTCTTGAACATTCCGGACACGACTGGCTACACCGTTCCGGAGCAATACGGCGCGCTCATTCGCGACATACGCGCCAAAGTACGTAATGCCGGCCGGGTGACGATCAGCGTGCATTGCCATGACGACTTAGGGCTCGCGGTGGCGAACGCGCTTTCAGGAATTCAGAACGGCGCACGACAAGTCGAGGCCACGATAAACGGAATCGGCGAACGGGCGGGCAACGCGTCGCTCGAAGAGGTCGTCATGGCGATCCGGACTCGTGCGGACTACTTCAATCTCCGGACGGATATCGATGCGCGCGAATTCAGCCGGACCAGCCGTCTAGTTTCGGAGCTACTAGGAATCCCTGTGCCTCCCAACAAAGCAATCGTCGGCGCGAATGCTTTCTCTCACAGTTCGGGGATCCATGTCGACGGTTTTCTCAAGAACAGGCAGACATATGAGATCATGCGGCCCGAAGATGTCGGTCTGCACGAAAGCCGCGTGGTGTTAACAGCCCGCACCGGACGCGCCGGGCTGCGCGACAGACTCGAAAAGCTCGGCTTTGCGCTATCGCCTGATGAACTGGACCAGGCATACATGCGTTTCCTGTCAATCGCCGACAAGAAACAGGAAGTATTCGACGAGGACCTGATGGCGATGCTTCACGAAGAATTGCAGCCCGCCTCCGAAGATTGGCAGCTGGAACATTTGCATATCAGCGGCGGCACATCCTCCGTGCCGACAGCGTCGGTCAGACTTAAGGTGAACGGCGAGTCCCGCGAGGCGACGAGCACGGGAGACGGACCAATAGATGCCGTATACAAGGCACTCGCAGCGATTACTCACAGTTCGGTGAAGCTTCAGAAGTATGAGATTCGGTCTGTGACCAGCGGTACGGAGGCGCTAGGCGAAGCAACCGTTCATCTCGAACAGGGCGATTTTAGAGTTGTGGGCCGCGGTGCTTCGACAGACATTATCGAGGCGAGCGCCAAGGCCTATGTGGACGGCCTGAACAAGCTCGCTCGCCTTCCAACGGCCATGGCCTAAGCCCGTGCTAATGTTCAGGCGGTTTGCCGGTTCGCGACGGCCTCAAGGCCCCGAGTGGAGATCTCGAACTCGCGCATTTTGAACTTTTGAACTTTGCCGCTGAGAGTCATCGGGTACGAATCGACGAATCGAATGTGCTCCGGAACCTTGTAGTACGCTAGCCGGTCGCGGCAGAAGGCACGGATCTCCTCTTCCAATGCAGTCTGGCCGGCTTTGAGCCGGATCCACGCGACTACGATCTCACCAAGCCGCTCGTCGGGGATGCCGACCACTTGAGCGTCCGCGATCGCGGGATGAGTATACAGAAACTCCTCTACTTCGCGCGGGTACACGTTTTCGCCACCGCGGATGATCATGTCTCGTGCGCGGCCGGTGATCTTGAAGTAGCCGTCGGGGCGCATCAACGCGAGATCGCCCGTATGCAGCCACCCCTCCGCATCCACGGCCTGCGCGGTCGCTTCCGGCTCGTCATCGTAACCCTTCATCACCATGTAACCGCGGGCAAGCAATTCCCCCTGCTCACCGGCAGGCAAGGTCTCACCCGTGGGAGAAACGATGCGCACTTCGGTTTCGGGCAGCGCGCCACCAACAGTCGTGCAGCGCGTTTCCAGATCGTCTTCCACGTGCGAACTCGTGATGCCGGGCGAAGCTTCCGTTTGACCGTAAACCACCAGCATTTGGCGGCAATGCATCGTGTCGATTACGCGGCGCATGATTTCGATCGGGCAAGGTGCGCCCGCCATAATTCCCGTGCGCAGCGAGTGCAGCTGAAATCGCCCGAAGTCCGGATGCTGGAGTTCGGCGATGAACATTGCCGGGACGCCGTAGATGACGGTTGCTCGCTCGGTGTCGATAGCTTCAAGCGTAGCGAGCGGATCGAATGTGGCAGCGGGGAAGATGCAGGCCGCGCCCGAGACCGCCGCGGTCATCGTGCCGATGACGGACCCAAAGCAGTGAAACATAGGAACAGGAACGCACACGCGGTCTTGTTCGGTAAGACGCATGCACTCAGCGAAGAAACGGGCGTTGTTCACCAGGTTCACGTGTGTAAGCAGCACACCCTTGGACTGCCCGGTCGTGCCGGAGGTGTATTGAATGTTCGCTGGTTCATCGGGATCTGGATTGACGGTGATCCCGTCTGGATCTCGCAGAAATGCTTTCCACTGCGGGGAATCGAGATAGATGACGTGTTCCAACGCGATCGTCTGCCCCGCGCGGGATTCTTCCAAAATAGATTTGTAGTTTGAGTGTCGGCCGTGAGTATGGAGGAAGAGCGCGCGCATTCGGGACTTCCGCAACACGAAGGACAGCTCATGCGTGCGATTGGCGGGGTTTACGTTTACCAGAACAATGCCGGCCAGCGCGCAGCCGAATTGAAGGATCGGCCATTCGGCGCAGCTGGTCGCCCATACTCCCACGCGGTCGCCGGCATGCAGTCCAAGGGCCCGCAGGCCTGCCGCGACACGCTGCGCCTGGTGCGCATACTCGGCCCAAGTGAGCCCGATGTTCTGATGGCGGCTGATGAGAGCGACGCGTTCGGCAAATCGAGCCGCAGTTTCGAGGAAAGCTTCCCCTATTGTTTTTCGGACGATGGTACCCTTGGGACCTCGGGCATAGCTTTGCATCGCTCCTCCTTACACGCGAGCTGTAGCGCCGCTCGTCACCAGATTATTGTATGTTCAAGTCTTGGACTTGAGCGATTGGTCTCATCCAAGGAGAATTCTATGCCTCGTATTTCGCTCGCCGGTCTTGTTTTCCTGGGAGTATCGGCCGCACCACTGTTCGCTCAGCAGACGTGCCAAGGACTCACCCGTCTGGCGCTTGAACACGCGACCATTACTTCGGCAACGGCTGTTCCGGAAGGACCTGTAGCCGGTGGCGGGCGTGGTGGTGCGGCTCCTGTGGTAGCTCCCGCGCACTGCGCTGTGCAGGGAATCATCAGGCCGACAAAGGACTCCGAGATTCATTTCGAGTTGTGGCTCCCGGCGAGCGGATGGAATGGGAAATACGTGCAGCTTGGCAGTGGCGGCTGGGCAGGCGCGATCAACGCGGCCGGGTTGGCTGAGCCGTTAAAGCGGGGTTACGCTGCGGCGGCTACCGACGACGGTCATCAGGGCGGCGCCGGTGCCACGTGGGCGATCGGGCACCCGGAGAAACTTATCGATTTTGGGTATCGCGCGGTGCATGAGACGAGCCTGCAATCCAAAGCGATTATCCAAGCCCTGTTTAGCCGAGCGCCGTTACACAGCTATTTCAACGGATGCTCCGATGGCGGACGTGAGGCGCTGATGGAAGCCCAACGATATCCGGAAGAATTCGACGGGATCATTGCCGGCGCTCCGGCGAGCGACTGGTCGCACCTTTTCACCGGCTTCGTCTGGAACGCGCGAGCGTTGACGGAGACGCCGGGCAGCGCAATCCCGCCCGCGAAGCTGCCCCTGATTCAAAATGCGGTGATAGCCGCGTGCGACGCTCTGGACGGCGTGAAAGACGGACTCCTGGAGAATCCGCGCGCTTGCCATTTCGATCCATCGGTTTTGACTTGCAAGGGGGCGGAGGGTCCAGACTGTCTAACAGCGCCGCAGGTGGAAACTCTTCGAAAGATTTATGACGGGCCGAAGAACCCGCGCACGGGCGCGTTGATTTTCCCCGGGTATGCGCGCGGCACGGAGGCAGGACCGGCAGGATGGTCGGCGTGGATTGCGCCAGCTTCTGTCACGTCGTCGATTCAATATGGTTTCGGAAGCTCCTACTACGGCCAAGCGGTCTTTGAGGATCCAAAGTGGGACTACCGCAGCTTGAACTTCGACACGGACGTCGCGTTCGGCGATCAGAAGGCGGGACCGGTTCTAAATGCGACGAATCCGGATCTCCGAAGCTTCCGCGCGAATGGAGGGAAACTGATCCAGTATCACGGTTGGGGCGATCCCGCGATTTCGCCGCTCAGCTCGATCGCTTATTACGACAGTGTCCGTGCGTTTCTAGACAAATTTCCGGATGCGAGACAGACGGAGTCCCGCAGCACGCAGGAGTTCTATCGTCTCTTCATGGTTCCGGGTATGGGGCACTGCGGCGGCGGCGTGGGAGCGAACAGCTTTGGAAACGGCGCGTCGCCGCAGAAGGACGCCGATCATGACGTTCTCAGCGCTTTAGAGCGGTGGGTGGAGACAGGCGTCGCACCGGATAAGATCGTCGCGACCGGGACTGTCGTGGGAGACACGAGCAAGGTTCTGACCCGGCCGCTTTGCCCATATCCGCAGATCGCGCGCTACAACGGAACGGGAGACCCGACCGATGCGGCGAGCTTCGCGTGTGCGGTATCGCCGGTTCCATAGAGGAACATCGTTTTCATGTGCCAGTTGCAAGCTCTTGCAACCCATTGAACCCTGAGGGAGTCAGCAGCTACGAAATTTACTACATTCCCCGATATTGGCTGTAGACGATATGGAACCAACCCATTGAATACATGAAGCTTATGGATTTTCGGTACTTGTGAGTTCCGATGCCTTGGGCTCAGGGGGGTCGGGCGTTCAAATCGCTCCGCCCCGACCAAACCCTTTGTTTTCAGTATTGTCCTTATGTGAGGCAAGCGTGGGCGCAGGTACGGCGCACCTGCCTCCGGTGCAGTGGACCTCTCCGATCTACATTGAAAACGTGGGAGTTCAGGATCCTCGAGCGGGCAACTCTTCAGCTTTCTGGGCCTTCAATATCTACAATTTCGACTACAAGTTGGTCGTCGATGCCAAGAATCCGATAAAGCCAATCATACTTGAGCACTGCGACGAAGCTTGTATCGTACGAACAGTTGAACAACCCTCATGCAGCCATGCAACCGATGAAGCGGCGCGCACCGAAGTTAGCCGGCGAGACCGTCCCTCAGTTGTAACCCGCCCACTAGACCGGGATCTTGGTCACATCCTCATTTCACCATGAAAAGTTCCTCAGATAAGCTCATTTTGTGTTTTGGTTCTACCGTCGTAGGCTTTCGCTTGTCGGCCGAAGTCGACGAAACGGGAAAATCCAAATGACGACGATCGCAGGACGGCGATCCACGACTCTCGGAACGGCGATATTCGGGACGATACTCGCGACTCGTACCCGATAGCGTGGTGATCGATGCGGCATACGCGAACCGGCACGCCTTATCCGCGTACCTTCGTGATGGACCGGGGAGGTCTCCGATGCAGCCTCCCGTCTTGCGTTCCTCGGCCAACATCGACTCGCGACACCGACCCTAACGCCGGGTCCCCTTGCGCACCAAACCGAGCGCCAGGAGCCCACATCCCATCAGGCTCAACGTCGCCGGCTCGGGGACAGCCCTGGGCGTGGCATAGAGGAAATCGTCCATCGCAACAAAGTCGCCGTCCTCGTTAGCTCGCATGCCATTCGAAAGCAGAGCGTTCGCACCGGTCGTAATACGAACTCTCGAGATCTGCTCGCCGGCATCGGCTACGGCGCCGACGAACGATAGCCCTTGGTTGCCCCCGGCCAGAGCGAACCTGCTGAACAGCAGATTGTTGTTCGCGTCGAAAAACTGGAGTTGAGTCAGGTTTGGTGTCTCGACATCCACGAAGACCACTCCGAAGGCGCTGGTGGTCGCCGGCGTCGACGTGCCAGGCACGAAGAAATTGACGTCCGTGATGTTGCTGCCGGCCGGGTCGAAAAGCCTGTTCGCACTAAAGGGCTGCAGGTCGCTTTGAAAACCGAATAGGGTAGGGCCGGTATTGGAGCTAACCAAAAATTCGGTTCCCGGAGTGCTATAGACCAGGCCTCGCGGCGAGTTCAGATTGAAAAAGTTATCCGGGAGCAGGTTGGGATCCGCGAAGGTGTCCGGAACCCCGTCCCAATTGATCTCGCGGCGTTGACCGCCGAAGTCGCCGTTAGCGCCCGCCACGGTGCCGCCTCCGACAGCCGTCCGAAATGCATCCCGGGTTGGAGTGATCGAAGCAGGCGTCGCGCCGTTCGCCTCAAACACGATGAAGGATGCCAAAGCCTGATTCCCCAACCCTACCGCGAGGAGCGATCCGAAGAAAAGCCCGCGGAGTGGCTTAACCAGCGATCCGATGGTTCCGAAGTGAGTCATAAATAGGCCTCACTTATACCTGCGGAATCCGCTCCCGAATTTTGCAACGTATCTGAACTATGTTTCTAAGGCGGGACTTGACCGCTCGCATTGACTTGAAATGTGAGAACGCCGTTAACGGACGTGGTGGTGCTGCCGCCCTGCAGGATGCTTACGGCATGGTTTCCACCCGCCACAGTGACGGAGATCGTGTATCCCGTGGAAGGCGCCAGATCCGTGATCACGTGACGCGTCTGCACTGCGGGTACGGCATAGCCGAGCGGCCCCGCGATTGCGGTCCCCACCGCAGCAGTACCGGAGATGACGACGCTGTTGCCCGCCGCCGATTGCAGAAGCGCCCCCACCGCGGGACCTGCCGTGACGTTCACCGGGGACGCCACCGCAACCTGGCTGGCCGACGGCGCCAGATCGAAGACCGTCATCCACCGCCGGCTTGCCGCGGGCGCGTCGGTTGGACGGACCTCGGTCCGCCATACCTTGTTCCACGTCCTGGAATCGGTTGAGTGGGTGAGGTGGTCCGACGTGACGATCGCCGCGTTCGCTGGAAGGATGGTGGTCATCGATCCGGCGAACAAGCCCGGGTTCACATCGAAACGATGAGTTCCGGGAGCCGGAGCGGTGACTTCCACGGGATTCGCGGGGAAATGGAAGGCTTCATACTGGTCGAACGATTTGTCAGAAATACCGCTCCTGTCATACACGATGAACTGCGATGGGCGCAGGTACACGATCTGCCGCGATAATGACGTGACCGCGGAATAATACATGTCCTCCAGGAACTGCCCCGTAGCCAACACATAGGATCCGCCGTCTTCGTAGCGGCTGATATTCGTGCGCGCGCCGTCGGAACGTTGTCTTGAACTTTGGCCGAAGGGCTTGAGCAGGTTCCCTTGCGCGTCCAACTGACGCACCTGAAAGGTGTTGTAGAGACTGCGATTTCCGATGTTGTGATTCACGTCCCAATTGCCGAACTGGTCGTCGTACTTCAAGCTCCAGCCCGGGTCGCCGAAAGGTTCGTGGGCCAGCCAGGCCCCAGGATTCACCAGCAGTGGATTCTTGTTTCTCTCGAATGCCGGTGATCCCTTGTCGAAGTTTTCATGACCCGCGCCTGGACTGTTGATATACGGACCCGCAACAAACGACATGAATGTAGCGCTCGGAGACCAGTCCGATCTCGCCGATACTTCAGCGATACCAGGAGCCAGATAGGAGAGGGGGAGGCTCGAATAGTCCGCCTCCGGAGCGCCCGGATCCCAGAAGAGGAAGTCGCTCCATTCTGAAGTGTCACCGGCGCCGAGCGCATCCAGCGCGGTCTTGGCGTCCCGGGCATACTTGTGCATCATCGGCGCGGCCGGATCTCCCAGCATCGCGAGTAAACCGGCGGAGAATCGATATGAGTCGAGACGGCCGGTGCCGGGCCAGATCTTCGGATCGCCGGTGCCATAGAGCTCGCCGCGATCATCGACGAAATCACGCGTAGGCCAGGTGAAAGCCATCAGCCAACGTGGATTGTCGACGGGGTATGTATAGGACGATTGTGGGTTGCCCGCCTGAATCAGGTCAATTCCCTTCGCCGTCTTCACCGCCAGTACCGGCAGCGACTGATTCAGCGTCGCCAGAATGCCGTATTGTGTGTAGCCTTCGGTCCAGCCTCCGCCAGCAAGATTCGCCCGGTAATACGGAGCCACTCGCCCTAGATGTTCCTGGTTGTACCAGGCATTCCACCAGGTATCTCCGAGCGGGCTGTCGCCCTGGACAGCGAGGGCTGCCGCGCATTTCGCCCAGTAGTATCCGGCGAAATAGTTGCCCTGCGGATGATCGTATTCGAAGTTACCCTGGCCGTCCCGGCCGGTCTCGAATCCGATGATCCAGTCGTTCAGTGAATTCTGAAGCTGGGTCCGTTGCGCAGGTGTCAGCAAGTCGTGGAACCAGTCATAGCGGAGGCCCATGGTCACGCCGAAGAAGCGCATGCCGTATCCGTAGTCGCGCAGCCATACGCCGCAGTGCACATCGCTGGATTGGCAAGGATATTCATCCGCGATCTGGTTGGCGGGATCGGACATAGCCATCAAGATGGCCACGCCCTTGGCTCCATACTTCGCCGCGTTGGTCGGATCGGACAAGAGAGCGGTTTGATAACAGAGGCCCAGTGGCAATAAGGCGTCGTAATAGCCGCTGCCTTGATAGCCCTCGCCCACGCTCGGACGATTGGGATAATCATTCCCGTTGAGGAAGGAAACAGTACCGCCCACATACGAATCGCAGGTTGATTTCAGCTTCTGCCACTCCACCGTATTCGCCTGTCTGCGGGAGCGCAGCGTGGCAAGAGTCGGAGCGTCCAGGATGATGCGCGGGTGCGCACCGGAGGTCGAAGTAAAGATGGTCACGGCAGCGGACGCGCTCTT
>Ga0207667_10003702_pt1 | contig 18851 bp, 20 predicted proteins | sample KBSCornC52_FD_184301 | JGI IMG/M metagenome (GOLD analysis project Ga0207667, IMG submission 184301) | Corn rhizosphere microbial communities from Kellogg Biological Station, Michigan, USA - KBS Corn C5-2 (SPAdes) (version 2) | ecosystem: Host-associated > Plants > Roots > Rhizosphere > Soil ...
AGATCGCCGACCTCGATACCTGTCGCCGCGCGGTCGAACTGCAGGCGGGCGACTCCGCGCTGCCGGTGTCCGATCGGGCGATCTCCGTCCTGTTCTACCTGCAGCTGTGGACCGACGACTTCGCCGGCGCGCGGGCGACGATGGACGAGGCGCACAAACTCGCGCTCGACGAAGGGGACGAGTCGTCGCGCTGCTACGTCCTGGGCAACCGAGCCAAGCTCGAGGTGCGCTCCGGGGATTGGTCCGAGGCCGACCGGCTCATCGACGAGTGCGTCGCGATTGCCGAGATGGGCGAGAATCCGGTCTGGGCCGCGATCATGGGTGGCGAACGGGCGTGGCTGGCGGCCTACCGCGGCGACCTCGACACCGCGGTCGCCGTGGCCGAGCAGGACATCACCAACGGCGAGCGCAACGGCAACCGGTTCGCTGAGCAGCGCGGCCGGGGGATGCGGGGTTGGTGCGCATTGGCAGCCGGGGACGGCGAGCGCGCGGCCCTGGACCTCGATCGGTACATGGAGCTGTTCGAGTCGAACAATGCCGGCGAGCCAGCGCTGCGGCTGCTGGCCGGAGATCACGTCGAAGCGCTCGTCCTCAGCAACCGGCTGGACGACGCCGAGCAGGCCTTGCGACAACTGGTCGAACCGGCCGAGCGTCTTGGCCGCACGGCCCTGCTCGCCGCGGCCGCGCGCGCGGAGTCCCTGCTCTACGCGGAACGGGGTGACGCCGACACGGCGATCGCCGCGGCCGAGCGTTCGCTGGCGCTGTACGACGACATCGAGCGTCGCTTCGAGCGCGCCCGGACCCTCTTGGTCGCCGGGCAGGTGCACCGGCGCTTCCGGCAGCGGGCGTCCGCGCGCAGGTTCCTCGACGAGGCACTGGCGGAGTTCGTGCGGCTGGGCGCGGCCGGATTCGCCGCGCGGACCCGCATCGAACTCGCCCGCATCGGCGGTCGTGGGGCCAGCGCCGTCGAGCTGACGCAGACCGAGCGGCAGATAGCCGAACACGCGGCCCGTGGCATGCGTTCGGCCGAGATCGGCAAGATCATGTTCCTGAGCACGAAGACGGTGTCGGCCAACCTGACTCGCATCTACCAGAAGCTCGGCATCCGCAACCGCGCGGAGCTGGCCGCGCGGTTGCCGGCACCGCCCGACTGACGGCCGCTACTTGGTGGTGAAGGTGACACCCTCGAGGTTGTTGTCGCCGCACGCGGCGGTGGTGCCCCCGTAGATCGCCACGGCGCCCGTCGTCGAAACGTTCAACCGGGCAACACCGGCCTCAATGGCGAAGATCGGGACGTTCACTTCCAGGTCCGGTGGAAGGATGGATGTCGGGATGGTGGCGAACGTCGGGCTGCAGTTCTGGCTGCTCGCCCCGACCAAGCCGCGAAAGTGGACGATGCCCTGGGCGTCGATCGCCCAACCCGCCGGTCGTGCGGTATCGGGGAACACGTTGCGCCAGCCGTTCACGAAAGTGAACGGGTGCCACACCAGAGCCGGAAGTGCATTGGCCTTCGCCGCCCTGGGCACGGTGCCGAGGCTGCTCTCGTTGATCTCGTAGCCGGTGACCGTGTTGTGCCTGAGCCGGTTTCCGGAGAGGCTGCGATGCCTGATCAACTTGTCGCCGCTCTGGGCGGTGGTCACGGCGACCGCGGTGCCGCTCATGGCGACGATCAGAGCGAGCGAGCCGACGATCGTCCCGAGGCTCGGACGGCGCATGGGCATGACGGATCTCCTTGGGAAGAGTTGAACGGACGGCGCAGAGCCGCGATGTCGGCGGGGGAGTCGCGCGCTAATTCGGCGAGTAGGTGAGCCCGTCCAAGCTGGTGAAGGCGGCCGCCGCCTGGCCGCCCTGGTTGTCCTCGGCGAACATCTGACCGGTGGCGGTAATGGTGACCGACCCGTGAGTCCATCCCTGTGCGATCGACGTCAGGTAGATCGTTTCCTGTGGCGCGCCCGGGGCCGGGATGGTTGCGATGGCCTGTCCGACGCTGGTGTGATTCCCGATCTCGCCGCGCAGATGCACGAGACCCTGGGCGTCGATGGCCCATCCGGGGATTCGCGCACTGGCCGGTATCCACCCGTTGGTCAACGTCAGGTCGTGCCAGACCAGCTTCGGCAGCGTTTGGGCCAAGGTCGCCTTCGGCACCGTGCCCAGGCTGGACTCCTTGACCTCGCTGCCGGTGACGGTGTCCAGCCGCAGGCGATTGCCGGAGAGCGTCCGCTGGATGATCAGCGAGTCGCCGCTCTGGGCGGTGGTGACGGCGACCGCCGTCCCGCTCATGGCGACGACGAGGGAAACCACACCGAGCACCGTGCCCAGGCTGGGGCGGCGGATGGACATGACCGGCTCCTTGTTGACCTTCGGATTTGAGTTGCCCGGAAGGGCTGCATCCGAAGTTAGGGAGCAGGAAGCCATGAGGAATCGGAAGAAGTTCCATCCCCGACGGCGGAAGGTGACGTATGTCGGGAACGCCCGCTCCCGGTCTGGTCGCGGTACTACGCTGGCGAGTTCTGCGTCGCGGCGAGGAAGACGTTCAGGACGCTGAGGAGCCGGTCTGGTGACTCGATCTGCGGCAGGTGCCCGGTGCGCTCCATCACCACCAGCTGAGCTTCCGGTATGGCCTCGGCGTATGCCGTTCCGATTGCCGGGTGGGCGATGCGGTCGGCGTCGCCCCACACGACGAGGGTGGGCCGATCGATTCCGGAGAGCCGGTCCCGCAGGGTGGGGTCGACCATGGACGGAGTGCCGCCGTACACGGCGAGCGCGGCCCGATTGCCGGCCATCGCCTGCCGCGCCTCGGGGCTGAGCTCGTCGGGGTTGATCCGGTAGCGATCGGGGTCGGCGTAGCTGTAGTCGGCGATCTCGGGCAGCGTGAGGGAGAAGAAGTCGACGATCGGGTGCTCGGGTACGTCGATTCCGACGGCGTCGATGATCACCAGTCGGCCGACGCGGGTCGAGTGGAGGAGCGCAAGCTCGGCGGCGATCCATCCGCCGATCGAGTTGCCGATGACCGTGACGTCGCTGAGGTCGAGGTGATCGAGCAGGTCGGCGTAGACACCGGCGAGTTGCCGGATGCTCGTGAGGTGCTCGGGACGTTCCGTCCCGTCGAAACCCGGGTGGCTGGGCGTATGGACGCGCGCCGGCCGTTCGCCGGCCAGCCGATCGGCGAATCCGTTGACGGAGACCGGCCCGGCACCGCCGTGCAACAACAGGATCGGCGCGCCCTCGCCCCGGACGGTGACCTGCAGCGGAACCGGGCCGAGGCCGGCCGGGACGACGGTCACGGCGCTGGTCGTGGTTGCGGTGGTCGCGTGATCTCCAGTCATGCAAGGAAGCTTATATAAGCATGCTGATATAAGCAACCTTAGCTACGATGTGAGCATGCCTTCCTTGGAACGTGCCGCGCTCGCGGTCAAGCGGGTACAGCACCGCCACCACCGCGCGTTCGCCGATGCGCTCGCCGATCTCGGCGTCTCACTGGTGCAATGGGACACGCTGAGGCACCTGCGCGAGCACCCGGAGGCCTCGCTGCACGAACTGGCGCAGTTGACCTTCCAGACCGATCAGTCCTTCGGCGCGCTCGCCGCGCGAATGGTCGACCGCGGATTGATCGAACGGGTCAGCGGTCCGGGGCGCGCCGTCCGGCATCGGATCACCGCGAAGGGCGAGCGGATACGCAAGGAGGGGGAGCGGAGGCTGGAGGACGTGCGGCAGCGGTCCTTCTCGGGTCTGTCCGCCGCGCAGGTGGACGAGCTCACCCGGCTGCTCGATCTCGTGCTCGCCACGCCGCTCGAGCCGTCTCCCGTGGCTCGCGGCGCCGAGCGGTAGGCCTACGGTTGTCACCATGGCGCGGTACTTCGACGTGCATCCGACCGACCCGCAGCCCCGTCTCCTGGCCCAAGTCGTCGCCATGCTGCACGATGACGCTTTGATCGCGTATCCCACCGACTCCTGCTACGCGCTGGGGTTCGAGCTGGACAGCCCCACCGGCGCCGAGCGAATCCGCCAGATCCGCCACCTCGACGAACGGCACCACTTCACGCTGGTGTGCTCCGACTTCGCGCAGCTCGGACAGTTCGTCCAGCTGAACAACGCCGAGTTCCGCGCGATCAAGGCGGCCACGCCGGGGCCGTACACGTTCATCCTCGCCGCCACGCGCGAAGTGCCCAAGCGTCTCGCCCATCCGCGCAAGCGGACGGTCGGGGTGCGCGTCCCCAACCATCCGGTCGTACGCGCCCTCCTCCGCGAACTGGGCAAGCCGCTCGTGTCGAGCACTCTGCTGATGTCGGGCGAGGACGAGCCGATGAACGACGGCTGGACCATCAAGGAGCGGTTCGACCGCGAGATCGACGCCGTGATCGACGCGGGCGAGTGCGGCACCGTCCCGACCACCGTCGTGGACTTCACGCAGGGATTCGCCGAGGTCGTGCGAGTCGGTGCCGGAGATCCGTCCCCGTTCGAATGAGGGTCGCGGCGGCCGCCGCACCTCGCTCAATAGATCCCGGGGACGATCCGCCAGCGCGTGCGAGCGCGGTATTGGTCCCAGAGCGCGCCGTACTTGGCGGCGCAGCGGCGGTCGTCGTCGATCTGGCGCGGCACGAGCAGGACGACGTAGTAGAGCGGGTACAGCCAGAGCACGGGGTCGCCGGGTGCGCCGAGGGCGAGCGTGATCCCGACGGCCATGAGGATCTCGCCGAGGTAGTTGATGTGGCGGGCGGCGCCCCAGAAGCCGCTGCACAGCAGCGTGCGCTCACCGTCGCTGACCGCGCGCGGCTGGAGCAGGCCGAAGGCGCGGACGGTTGGGTCGCGCTTGAAGACGTACTTCTGCATGTTCGCCCCGCGCGCAAGCGTCCAGCCGGCGGCGAAGACGACGCCGGCGAGCACGAGCAGCCAGACCGGCGCGTGGGGGTCGGGCTCGTCCGCGCGCGCCCAGAGGCCCACGCAGTAGAAGTACGGATAGAAGGCCAGGCAGCCGAAGCTGAGTTTGAAGCCGACCCGCTCGGCGAACAGGTCGTAGGTGTAGAGGTGGACGTGTTCGAAGGTGAGGTAGTCGACGACGAAGTAGGTCAGCAGCCCCGCCGAGAGCGCGACGGCAGCGCTGAGGTGGCCGCTCGCGCGTTCCTGGTGGGCGGCGAAGGACAGGACGTTGAGCTCCAGCAGCACCGCGCCGGCCAGGTAGAGCCACATCTTCGCGTCGACCGTGCCGCCGCGCCAGCGCGGGTTCTCGCGGCGGCCGAGGTACAGGTCGGCGAGCAATGGCTTGCCGGTCGGCGGGGCGGGCAGCACGAGCGCGGCGGTGAACAGCAGTCCCAGGACGCACGCACCGGCGAGTTCGGCCCAGCGGTGACGCCACAGCTCGTCGGCCGGCGCCGCGCCGACCGCGACGAGCACGACGGCGATCCCGACGGCGACCACCAGGACCACGAGGCCGTTGAGCCGGTAGCGCAGCGGTCGCCCCTGATCGTCGCGCACGTAGCCGTCGATCCAGCGGCCGGGGAGGGCGACGTGCAGGGCGAGGATGGCCCCGTAGGCGATCCACGGCAGGAAGAAGCCGAGGATCACGGTCCGTCGAACCCCTTGGTCGCGCGACCCATGATCGCGGTGGCGGTGGCGCGCGGCAGCAGCCGGCGCATGACGACCGCGGCGAGTTTGTTCACGCGTCCCGGGATCACGAGCGCCGTGCGGCCCAGCCCGGCCAGAGCGGCCTCGACGACCTGATCGGGATCGAGGGTGCCGGGCGCGTCGCGCCCGACGGTCGCGGCGTAGCCGGGTGTGCGCACGGCTCCGGCCACACAAGCCAGGACGTCGACACCGGCGGGGCGCAGTTCGGCGTGCAGGCTCTCGGCCAGGGACGTCGCAAAGGCCTTGCTGGCGGCGTACGCGGCCAGACCCGGGGCGCCCTGGTTGCCGGCCAGCGAAGACATCAGGACGAGCGTCCCGCGGCGGCGCTCGATCATCGCCGGGACGAGCTGGTGGATGAGGGCCAGCGGTCCGCGCACGTTGACGTCGACCAGGCGCTGAGCGTCCTGCGGCGGATGAGCCAACAGGGGGCCGGTGAAGGAGAAGGCCGCGTTGTAGACGGCGGTGCCTATCTCGAGCCCGCGACTGGCGGCGGCGAGACGGTCCGTGAAGTCAGGCTCGGCCAGATCGGCGGCCAATGTGCGCACTTCGACCCCACGCTCGGCGGCTACGCGCTGTGCCATCCGTTCGAGCGGCTCGTGACGGCGAGCGACGGCGAGGACGTTCAGGCCGCGCCGGGCGAGGGCCTCGACCCACGCGGCCCCCAGGCCCTCGGAGGCCCCAGCCACGACAGCCCACGGCCCTTGGGGCGGGTGAGTACCGGATGCGGCCATACGGCCACACCCTATCCACGCCGTCCCGTCCCGCACACGGCTTCTCGCCGGCGCAGCAACTTAGCCTCGTCCGGGGCAACCACGCGCCAGGATGGTCCGGCCGGCGGCGTCGAACTCAGGAGCGACGATGATTTGGTCCTCTTCGCGCGTGAGCTCCGCCGGCCGGCCCAACCGGAGACCGCTGTCGGCCGCGAACACGGCGTCCGCGGTCGAGGTGTCGTCGCCGGTCACCAGTGCGATGCCATCGGTCCGCGTCACGACGAGACCGCTCGCTGGCTTGGACCACAGGTCCTTGCCGTCACTGACGTCGATCACGTGAACCACCGAGCCGTCCGATTCGACGACCCGGCCATCGGCGGTGTCGACCGTCGGGGCCTCCCAGCTCGCTACGTCGGAGCGCTGCCATACCTGTCGGCCGGTGTCGGCGTCGAGGCCGACCAGCGCGGAGTTCGTGTCGACCGCGACGACGTGTGAGCCCGCGCGGCCGGGGTGGGGGTTGTTGCCGGCGTGGCGCCACAGGAGGTGCCCGGTTCCCGCCGCCAGCGCGAGGATCGTCAGGCTCGCATCAAAGTCGTGACTCAGGTAGACGTGCGACTCATCGTCGGAGATGACCAGCGACTCGTCGTCCATTTCGTCGAGCGGCCGCGACCAGATCGTGCGGCCAGTCGCGCGATCGACGCCGATGACCTCGGTCCGAGAAGTCATCACGATCACCGATTGATCGAACGCGCCTTGGCTACCGAACGCGCCGGTCCGGGTCCACCGGACCTTGCCGTTCGCTGCGTCAATGGCGACGAGGACAGTCTGAGTCTCCGAATGCGGCGCCGTGCCGGCCACGACGTACAGGCCGCCTCGCGTCGAAAGGAGCGTGCCGTCCGACAACGTCTCCGAGTTGTACAGCGCGGGCGTGCGCCAGCGCACGGCGCCATCGGTCAAGTCGATAGCCGCCACGCCGGCGTTCTTGCCCCCCGGCCCCGAACAGTTCGCCCACTGTCCGTACAGCGTGCCCCCATCGACCACCATGCCCGAGAAGACCTCGAAGCTCGGCTTGACGCGTAGTCGCCAGATGAACTTTCCGGTCCGGGTGTTGGCGGCCGCCACCACGACGGCGCCGGCCCGGCCGGAATACGTCGAATCGCCGGTGGGCAACGAACGGGAGGCGCTCGAGCTGCACGCGCTCAGCAGCAAGACCGGGATGGCTCCGGCCGCCGCCCGAACGCGCCACGTCGCCGCTGCTCGACCAAGTGGCACTGCGGGCATACCCCGCGGGCGAGCTGCGGCATCGTCCGACCTCATCGCGGACGCCCCTTCGTAGACGGGCTCACGAGTCGGCCCAACGGCGTCCAGTCGCCCCGAAGCACGCTCACCGTACGCCGGAGGAGCGCGCCCTTGACACCCCCCAGCCGGTGAGGACGATGAACTCCACGCAGCGGTTGGCTGCTCTGACGGCCAGGTGGCCCGCGATGAAGCAGACCGAGCGTGCTGCGCAGAGCGCCGGCTCCAGGGTGTTGGACTTCCTGGTGGCGTCAGCGGCGCCGCTGCTCGTTGCCGCGTCGGCCGGCGTCACCGCTGCGGTCCTACGGCGCCACTCGCGTACGGGTTGGCCGCTGTTCGTCGGAGCCGGCGCCGCGGTGCTCGGGCTCATCGCCTTGGCCGTCACGGCGCTCGATGTGCCGACGTATCCGCCCTGGTTGGAGTACGTGCGTACCGGGACCTTGGGCACCGTGACCCCATCCGACGACTACGCCGGCACCATTGACGACGGCGTGGGGCCCGGCTGGTACCTCATCCTCCTCACCGGCCTGCTCCTCGCCGCAGCCGCGGCATTGCGCCTGCGCCAATGGAGCCGTCGCCCGGCCGGCCCGAACCCGCCCGACTAGTGGGTCAGGTCAGCTGTCGAGGTCGATCGCGAGACCGCTGCTTGCGATGGTCAGCTCGCCGGTGAAGTGCCGCCGCGCGGCGGCCGCGCTGGCGGCCGCATCCGTGCCCGGCAGCAGGTGGGTCAGCACGAGGTGCCGTACGCCCGCGTCGGTCGCGAGCTGGCCCCGCTGCTCGGCGGTGGAGAGATCGCGCGCGCAGTCCCCGGCCAGCTCGTCGGCGAAGCTGGCCTCGGCGAGCAACAGGTCGGCGTCCCGGGCGAGCTCGGGTGTCACCGGGCTGGCGCCGCTGTCGCCGGTGTAGACCAGCGACCGTCCGCCGGCCGTGATGCGCAGCCCGAGGTTGGTGCGCGAGTGCGGCAGTTGCCGCGCGTGCACCGCGAACGGGCCGACCTCGAACTGGTCGCCGTCCTCGATGTCGGTCAGCCCGTACCCGGCGTCGAGCATCCCCGGCCGGTCGAGCGCGAGGACGGCGGTCAGCTCGCCGGCCGGCGCGAACACCGGCAGCGGGGCCGGCGGGTCGTCGCGGAGCATCCGTCCGCGCAGCAGCGGGTTGAGATCGACGCAGTGGTCGGGATGTCCGTGACTGATCAGGACGGCGTTGAGCTCACCTACGGCGACGTACTCCTGCAGCCGCGGCACGACGGCGTAGCCGACGTCCACCAGCAGCCGGAAGCCATCGTGCTCCACGAGATATCCGCTGCCGGCGGCACCCACGGTCGGCCAGGCTCCGCAACAGCCGAGCACCGTCAGTCGCACGTCGTCCAAGCTAGCTCGGTCGACAATGATCACAGCCCTCGCCAGGGAGTGAGTTGTCGGCGAGCAGCGCCTCCCGTCGGGCCGCTCGCCGGCACGTTCAACGATGGCGCGCGGGACTACCCCGTGGGGACGTTCCTGCACGCGCCGGCCGGTTCGTGGCACGTCGCGTCGACCACGATCAGGCCTCGGTGAGGACGACCGCCCGCCGGTTCGCTGCGGGGCCACCGGCGACCGGCTGGGCGGTGCCCCGGCCGTCTACGGTGACGTGCAGCTGCGCGCGACGGAGCAGGCGGCCCACCGCCCTTGCCCGGGCCAGCGAGAGCCGGTGGTCGAACGCCGCCGTCCCGCCCGGCGCACAGAACCCGATGACCCGGACGGACCGGTAGCCGAGTCGCGCCAGACGGCGGCCGGCGACGACGATCGCGTGCCGCGCGGACGCAGTCAACGCACTCGACCGGTTGGCGAAATGGACGGTGCGCACGGTGACGCCGCGCTCGAGGCCGCGGCTGGCGGCTGAGTGCGTCCCGTCCCGGCCGAGGACGGTGACCGTCCAGGCGCCGCGCAACCGACCGCCCGGCACGACGAGGTGGTCCGTCCGGGTGCGGTGACCGAGGCCGGCGTGGCGCACCAGGTAGACGGCGCCGGTAGTGGGGCTGGCCGGCCAGCTGACCGCCGTCTGCGCACCGCGCCGGATGGCCGTCACGCCATGCACCGCCGGTGGGTCGACCACGACCGGGAAGGTCGTCGACCCGGACCCGGCACCCATGGCGCTGGCCCGCACGGTCACCGACGCGCTTCCGCTGAACGAAGCAGCGGCCCGCAGGCGCACCGTCGAACCGGACACCGTCGCGGTCAGCCCGAGCGTTGCCCGAACCACGTGCAGGACGACCGGGGCGTGTGCCCCCGTGACCGACACCGGCACGTCGATCGGCACGCCGGCCGTCAGCACTGACCGGCGCACGGACACGTGCAACGCGGGCAGCGAACGTGGTTCGGAGGCGTCGTCCACCAGCGCGATGTCCTGGATGTTCGCGCTACCGGGGATGTCGAGCTGCCGACCGGAACCGCCGGCGGCCGGAACGAGCCAGAGGCTGCCGGGGCCGGGGTCGTTGCCGTTCGCGACGAAGAGGTTGCCGGCGTGATCGACCTTGGCGCTGTAGGTGACGTCCCAGCCGCCGGTGAACGGGGCCGGAGTGCCGCCGGAGTAGGTCTCGACCGCCCACGTCCAGGCGGCGATGCGGTTGTAGTCGGCGACGACGAGGTTGCCGTGTTGATCCATCGTGACGTTGCGGACGTACTGGAAGGGCCCGATCGTGCTCCGGTGTCGCTGAGCGTCGATCTTGATGAGGCCGTCCCCCCAGTCGGCGACGTAGAGGTTGCCCTCGGCGTCACCCACGACCCCGGAGGGCAGCGTGAGACCGGTCGCGACGACGGTGGTCGCGCCGCCCACGATCTCGACGACCCGCCCGTTGCCGTAGTCGGCGACGAACAGCGCGCCGGTCCAGCCGTCGTACCAGAGCCCGCTCGGTTGCCTGAGCCCGGAGCCGAGGCGGGACTGCACGCCCGCGGCGGAGACCTCGATGATCGACGACTGGGCGAGGTCGGCCACGAACAGGTCACCGGCCGGCGAAGCGGTGATGTACGCGGGGTCGATCAGCCCGGTGGGGGTGACGTCGGTCGTCGATCCGTCCGCCGCGACCTTGAGCACCGCCGGCGCCGGGGCGGGACCCCGTTCGTCCATCGGCTCAGGCCGTTCGAACACGAACATCCCGCGGCCGACCGGGATCGGGGTGGCCGATGGCGTTGCGGTCGCCGGTCCGGCCGACGTGACGGCTCCGAGGACGGCCGCGAACAGCGCGACGACGGCAGTGCGAGCAACAGGGGGCATGGGGCCGGCTTCCAAAGGGTGTTCAGGACGACCAGGCCCGAGACAACGGCCCTGGCTACCTCATCGGCGCCGCGGGCCGGTAGTGAAGGCGGCCAACGGGTGCCGTCAGGCCGGCTCGGGGGTGCGGCGCCCATCGGCCGGCGGGGTGAAGAGGTTGACCAGCCCGCCGTCGGGGTCGCGCAGGAGCGCCGATCGGTTGCCCCACGGCATCGTCGTCGGTGGCTGCACCACGGTCACCGCGGGGTCGGCGGCGCGGATGCGCTCGTACTCGGCGTCGACGTCGGCGACCCGGAACTCCACGATCGCGGTGCGGTTGGCCGCGGCCTGGGCGACGCCGTCCCCGAAGAAGGCCAGCGTGCGGGTGCTGCCGATCGCCAGCGTGAACGCCGGCCACCGCAGTTCGCAGAAGTCGTCCGTCGCCCACTCCGGCCCGGCGCCGCTGAGACGGGCGTAGAACTCGACGAGGCGCTCGATGTCGGCCGTGATGATGCGGATCGAGGCCAGCTGGGCGGTGCTGCTCATGGTCGCTCCTTCGGTGCGGTTGTCCTGGGGTCGACGCTAGGGGCAATACCGGACGGTTTCCGCCCGGTATCTCTGCCAGACTTCGTGTGTGGCGAAACCGACCGCGCGGGTATTGGAGCTGCTCGAGATCCTGCAGGCCGGCGGTACCCGAACCGTCGCCGAGCTCGCCGGCCGGCTCGGCGTCGACGAGCGCACGGTGCGCCGCTACGTCGCCCACCTCATCGACCTCGACGTGCCCGTGCGGTCGATCCGCGGCCGCCACGGCGGCTACCGGCTGGCGCCGGGCTTCCGGCTGCCGCCGCTGATGTTCACCGAGGACGAGGCGGTGGCCGTCCTGCTCGGACTCGTTGCCGCACGCCGCAGTGCGCCGACGGTCGCACCGGTCGAACCCACCGAGAGTGCTGCCGCGAAGCTGCGCCGGGTGTTGCCCGAGGCGCTCGGCCGGCGGCTCGACACGCTGCTCGAAGCGGCCGAGTTCACCGCGCCGCCTACCGCCGCCGCCCGTGCCGACGCGTCCGCGAGCGTCCTTCTGCTGCTGGCCGAGGCCGCCGGCGCGCGACGTCCCGTGGCCATCGACTACACCGACCGGCACGGCCGCCACACCGCGCGGGTCGTCCATCCGTACGGGCTCGTCATGCACTCCGGGCGCTGGTACGTCGTCGCCGCAGACCCGAGCGACGAGCAGGTGCGCAGCTTCCGGCTCGACCGGATCGCCGCCCCCGCGCTCCGGCCGGGCAGCTACGAGGTGCCGGCCGACTTCGACGCCGCCGGGCACCTCGTCGCCGGCCTGGCCCGCACGCCGTGGCAGCACGACGTCTCGGTCCGGGTGCGCGCCTCGGCGGACGAGCTCCGCCGGAGGCTGCCGACGAGCATCGCCACCGTGCAGGCACTGGACGACCCGGGCTGGGTGCGGGTGCGCCTGCGCGCCGAACGCCTCGACTGGGTGCCGGCCCTGCTGGCCGGCCTCGGCCACGAGTTCGTCGTGGACGAGCCGCCGGCCCTCCGCGACGAGGTCCGGTCGCTGGCCCGGCGCCTCGACGCCTACGCCGACCGGTAGCGGCGCCAGTCGGTCAGTCGACGGAGGGCTTGCTCGTCCCATTCCTGGCCGCAACCCGGGCGATCACTCACGAGGACGTGCCCGTCGGCGACCTTGATGGGCTGGGTCAGGATCGGCCCGAACTTGTCGGCGAACTCGAGGCGGTGCGCCGCCGGGGTGGCGGCGAGCAGGTGGGCGCTGATCTCCGGGAACCCGTGGGACGAGACCTGCAGCCCCGCCGCTTGGGCGCGCTCGGCGGCGCGCCGCCAGCCGCTCACCCCGCCGATGCGCATCGCATCGAACATCACGTGGCTCGAAGAGCGGGCCGCGATGCCGTTCTCGAGATCGCTGACGCCCCACCAGTTCTCGCCCAGCTGGATCGGGGTGCGCAGCTCGGCGGCGATCCGGGCGTGGCCGGCGAAGTCATCCGATCGGGTGGGCTCCTCGATCCACGCCAGCCCCTCCGCATCGAGGCGTCGACCGCGGCGGATCGCCTCGTCGACCGGCAGGGCTTGGTTGTAGTCGACCATCAGCTCGGCATCGGCGCCGATGGCTTCGCGCACGGCGCGGACGAGCTCGAGGTCGTCCGCCAGGCCACCGCGGCCCAGCTTCACCTTGACGGCGGTGAAGCCGAGATCAACGGCGTCTTGCGCTTCAATGCCCGCGGCTAGCGGGGACATGCTGCTCAGGCTCGCGTACGCGGATACTGGCGCGAGCGGCCCACCGAGTAGTACCGCGAGCGGCTGGCCGGCGGCTTTCGCTTGGACGTCCCAGAGCGCCATGTCGATCGCGGCGAGGGCGATGCCGACCAACCCCGTCCGGCCGAGTAGGGCGAACTCGCGATCGAGCCGGACGCCCGCCAGGGCCGGATCCGCCTCGGTGGACTGGAGCAACTCCGCCAGGTCGTGGATGAGCCGGGTCAACGGCCCGAGTACCAACTGCGTGTAGACGGAAACGTAGGCCCGGCCCGTGATGCCCTCGTCGGTGAACACGTCGATGAGCACCGCGGGAGCAGTCCGCAACGTCCCGCGCGCCGTCTCGAGCGGCTTGGGCAGCGGCACGTTCACGCCCCGCGCCCGAACCGACCGGGCTCTCAAGCCTGCTCCCCCTGCCCGAGCGTCGCCGGCCGGCGACGACGCTTCGAAATTCGAGGCGACATGCATGCGACGATAGCAGCGTGCCTCGGAATTCGAAGCGCGGCTCGGGTGGCGGGCAATCCAGGAGGAGCTCGATGGACACCGCAACGCGGCTCACGACGGTCGACGAACAGTTCGCTGCGTTCTTGTCGGTCGTCGAGTCCCGGAGCCTTGCCGCGCGGGTGCCGGCCTGCCCGGGTTGGGACGTCCGCCAGTTGGCGCTGCACGTCGGGGAGACGTACGACTGGGTGCGGGCGGCGCTGCGCGGGACGGACGAGCCGGCCGACGCGGTGCCGCCCGTCCTCGGCGATGCCGACCTGCCGTCCTACCTCGCCGGTGCCGCCGATGCCCTCCTCAGCACCCTGCGATCGCTCGATCCGGGGCAGCCGTGCTGGACCATGGCACCCCCGGGAAACGCCGCCTTCTGGCTGCGGCGGATGGTGCACGAGACGACGATGCATCGGTGGGATGCGCAGTCAGCCCACGGCCGCGCCAATGCGATCCCGAGCGACGTCGCCTACGACGGAGTGCTCGAAGTCGGCGAGATGTTCTTTCCCCGGCAGGTCCGGCTGGGTCGGATCGAACCGCTGCGCCACACCCTTCGGCTCCGGATCTCCGACGTGGGCGAAGCGCTGACGCTCGGCCCGGACGGCATCGTCGACGAGGTCCGCGCGGATGCCTGGGTGTCCGGTACCGCGGAGAGCGTCCTGCTGTTGCTGTGGAAGCGAATTGACGCCACCGATCCGCGGCTACGGTTCGGGGGCGACCCCGATGCGCTGGACGCCGTGCTCTCCGTCGCTCTCACGCCGTAGGCAAGCGGGCGAAGGTCCCAGCCGTTTCCCGACCTGCGCTCCTGCCGCCGGCCGCGGATCGGCGCTATGCCGGAGGTGTGCCGGCTCGGGTGGCCGTCGAGGTCAGCCGGCCCGCGCGACCGAGGCACGAGGAGGACGTCATGTCCGGCATGGTCGTGGGTTATGACCGCTCCGCCTGCTCGTCGGCGGCGCTGCGGTGGAGTTTGGTCGAGGCCGCCGAACACGGACGGGCCGTCCGCGTGATCTCGGTGTTCGAGCCGCGACGGGTGGCCTCGATGTGGACCGCGTCAGTGGTACTGCCGCCGGACGAGGCCGAGCTGGCCCGGGTTCGGGCCGAGACCGAGGAAGCGGTGGGCAAGGTCGCCGCCGACCTCGGGACGACCCAGCCCGTCGAGGTGTCGGTGAAGGTCGGGCACCCCGGACCGACGCTGGTTGCGGCCGCCGCCGACGCGGACTGCCTCGTGGTGGGGTCTCACGGCTACGGCACGGTCGAGCGGCTGTTACTAGGCAGCGTCAGCACGTTCGTGGCGACCCACGCCCGTTGCCCGGTCGTGGTGATTCCCTCGAACCGTTAGCTCAGCCGGCGTCGGGCAGGGTCCGCACCACGACGACCGGGCACGGGCCATGCCGCACGCAGTACTCGGCCACCGACCCGACGAGCATGCCGGGGAAGGCCGCCCGTCCCTGCGCGCCGACGACGAGCAACGCCGCGCCGGCGGCTTGGGTGAGCAACGCCGGACCGGCCGGCCCCTGCAGGACGTGCTCGCTGATGTCGAGGCCGGGGAACTCGGTCCGGAGCGGTTCGACCAGTTCGCGCAGCACGCCGGTCGTCTCGGCCTGGAGATCGGCGCCCGGCGGGATCCGGGTGACGTAGTTGGGCCAGCGCCAGGCGGCGACGACCCGGAGCGGGGCCCCGGTCAGCCGGGCCTGGCCGGCGGCCCAGCGCAGCGCGTCCCGGCTGCCGTCCGAACCGTCCACGCCGACGACGATCGCGCCGTCAGTGGTGGACATCGGAACCTCCGGCATCGGCCGCGACGTCGGCGTCCGGCGCGACCTTGAGGGGGTTGACCATCCGCCAGAGCAGGAACAGCAGGCCGAGCACCAGCATCCCGATCCCCAGCCAGAGGTTGATGTTGATGCCGGCGGCCTTGGCCCGGGCCTTGTCCGAGGTGAAGAAGCCGGCGATGCCGAGCATGAGCCCGTACAGGACGAACAGCCCGCCGATCAACAGGCGGATGTCGAACAGCCGGGCGGCGGCCGACTTCGGGGCGTCGGAATCGGAAGTCATCTCGCGGCAGCCCTCCTAGACGAAGATCACGGACAGGACGACGACGATGCCGGCCGAGACGCCGCCGAGCAGCTTGGGCGAGGCCCACCAGGACGGCTTGGGCAACGACTTCGGATCGGGCGCCTTCGGGTCGGGCACGCCGTAGACGAGGCCGGCGAGCTCCTCGACCGGTTTCGGCCGGGTCACCAGGCTGACGGCGACGGTCACCACCGCGTCCGCAACGAACGCGACGATCGCGCCGTAGAAGTTGACCATTTGGGCGTTGACCTTGGCGTGCGCGAGGACGTCCCCGCCCGGATAGAAGTAGCCGATGTGGTAGCCGGCGAAGTGCATGACCGCCGCGCCGATCGTGCCGGCCGCGAGCCCGGCGACGCCGGACCACGCCGTCGCGCGCTTCCAGAACATCGCGATGATGAACGTCGCGAACAGCGGTGCGTTGAAGTACGAGAACAGCAACTGGATGTAGTTCATGATGTTGCTGTAGCCCGACGCGATGAAGGCGGTCGCGATGCCGATCAGGATGCCGACGACGGTGACGATGCGGCCGACCCGCAGGTAGTACGAGTCGCTGCGGCCCTTGCGCACGTACGTCTGCCAGATGTCATAGGTGAAGACCGTGTTGAACGAGCTGACGTTGGCCGCCATCCCGGCCATGAATGCGGCCAGCAGCCCGGCGAGCGCGACTCCGAGCGTCCCGTTCGGCAAGTACTTGTTCATCAGCAAGGGGATGGCGTTGTTGTAGGCCTTGTCGCCGCTGCCCATCTTCGGGATCACCGCGATCGCGATCAGGCCGGGAATGATCGTCAGCGCCGGGATGAAGATCTTCGGGAACGATCCGATCAGCGGCGTGCGCTGCGCGGCCGAGAGGTCCTTCGCGGACAGGGCGCGCTGGACCTCGGCGAAGTTGGTCGTCCAGTACCCGAACGACAGGACGAAGCCCAACCCCATCACGATGCCGATCCAGTCGCCCAGCGGGTTGTTCCACGTCCCGACGTGCGTGCCCGACCAGCTGGTGAACAGCTTGTCGCTGTGCACCTTCGCCTGCAGGCCGTGCCACCCGCCGACGTCCTTCAACCCGATGATCACCAGCGGGACGAGCCCGGCAATGATGACGAAGAACTGCAGCACCTCGTTGTAGATGGCGGCCGACAGGCCGCCGAGCGTGATGTAGACGAGCACGAACGCGGCCGACAGGATGATCGACACCCAGATGGGCCAGCCGATCAGGGATTTGATCACCAGGGCCAGGGCGTACAGGTTCACGCCGGCGATGAGCACCGCGGCAACGGCGAAGGACACCGCGTTGAACAGGTGCGTCGCCGGGTTGAAGCGGCGGAGCAGGAACTCCGGGACGCTGCGGACCCTGGACTTGTAGTAGAACGGCATCATCACGAGGCCGAGGAAGATCATCGCCGGAACGGCGCCGATCCAGTAGAAGTGGACGGTCGACAGGCCGTACTGCGCGCCGTTGGCCGCCATGCCGAGGATCTCGATCGCGCCGAGGTTCGCCGAGATGAACGCGAGCCCGGTCACCCAGGCCGGCAGTGAGCGGCCGGACAGCAGGAAATCCTCGCTCGTAGCGATCGCCCGGCGGGCCAGCAGCCCGATCAGCACGACGAGCGCGAAGTACACCGCCAGGATCGCGTAGTCGAACACGTTGACGTCGAGCCGAAGCACCCGCCACCTCCGCCATCAGAGCGCGCCTGGCGGCGACGGTTCCGCTCAGGGGCCAGGAGCAGCACTGTCGTCGGCTCTACCCAATACCGGTCCGGATTTAGCAGCCGGCCCGGGTTGCGGGCGCCGGTCGTCTCCATCAGGCTGGCCGACGCTGCGGTCTCGGGGAGGTTATGAACGTGGCGTCAGGTGACCGGCTGGTCGTGCGCAACTGGCAGTTCCAGCTCATCGGTGTCGTGTCGTCACTCCTGGCGGCCGGCGCCGTGACGCTGGCCTGGGTGGTGATCACGAGCCCGAGCTACGACGAGTTCGACCATCCGGACGGATTCACCGCCGGCGGCCGGATCTTCGCCACCATCGGTTGCGTCATCGCCATCCTTGCCTTCGGCGTCTACGGCGTCGCCGCCCTGCGCGTCGTGTTGATCGTGGACGCCAACGGCCTCCTCATCCGCAACCCGTACCGCACGACCAGGGTCGGGTGGGCCGCGAAACCGCGATTCGAGACGCGTACCCGGCGCCAGGATGCCTCGGTCATCTCGCCCAACGCGGTCGGCGCGCCCCGCCGAGCGGGCCGCATCACGTACCGCTTCCGGGAAATCACCTGCATCACGCGCGACGACAACGTCTGGATCAGCGCCACGTCACGGATACGCAGCGACGCGCGGGTCGAGGAGCTGCTGCGCGAGCTGCGCGCGGCCGCCGACCGGTTCCGGGACGAGCGCGTGAGCCAGGACCGCTGACCGTCCGCTACTTGCGGCGACGCCCGGCGCGGCGCCTCAGGTGATATCGCGGTTCAGCGTGACCGCCGCTCCCAGCGCCGCAGGGACGAGCGCCCAGAGCAGCAACACCGCGACACCGCCCGACCACGACAGCAAGATCACGCCGTCCGGATGCGAGTCACCGTCGGGCGGGTAGAGAACCGAGAGCATCGCTCCCTCCGGCGTGTACGGGAACGCGTGCCGCACGCCCGGGATGGCACCGATCAGGTTGTCGATGACGAGCAGGAACACCAGGCCGAGGGTGATCGTCAAGATCTGGTTGCGCAGCAGCGACCCGAAGCCGACGCCCATGATCGCGAACAGCGCGAACGTGACGACCAGGCCGACCAGGGCGCGCCGTACGTCGGCACTCAGCTCGAAGTCGATGTCCCGGCTGGCCAACCAGGGCAGCGCGATCGCGAGCTGGACGAGGATGCCCAGCACGGCGTAGGCCGCCCCCACCAACGCGTACGTGATCAGCTTGGCGGCGACGATCGCGAAGCGGGACGGCGTGATCAGCACGGCGGACGTGAACGTCTGGTAGCGCAGCTCGGTGGTGATGCCGAGAATCCCGAGGACGAACGCGACGACCAGCCCACCGTTGGCGTTCGCGAAGATGAGCGCGACGTCGGCGGACTCGTGGACGTCGGAGGCGACGCCGGCGACCGCCGCCAGGACCCCCACGGCCAGGCTGGCGAGCAGCAGCCACAACCACACCTGGGTGGTGCGCAGCTTGAGCACCTCCGCG
>Ga0207667_10003711_pt1 | contig 18839 bp, 15 predicted proteins | sample KBSCornC52_FD_184301 | JGI IMG/M metagenome (GOLD analysis project Ga0207667, IMG submission 184301) | Corn rhizosphere microbial communities from Kellogg Biological Station, Michigan, USA - KBS Corn C5-2 (SPAdes) (version 2) | ecosystem: Host-associated > Plants > Roots > Rhizosphere > Soil ...
AGGAAGCGCCGAGGTCCGGCGCCGGCTCGAATGTCGATCCTTTCATCGCGCTCATGGCACGCTTGATGGATGATATTTTCGTCATCCCTGGCACGAATATTCGCTTCGGTCTCGACCCGCTCATCAGCCTGCTGCCCGCCTTTGGCGCCACGGCATCCGCGGGCGTGTCGCTCGTGCTCATCGCATTGAGCGCCCGGCGGGGTGTGCCGAAGATCGTCCTCGCGCGCATGGCTACGAACGTGGTCATCAATGCCGCGCTCGACTCCGTGCCGGTGGCCGGCGACGCGCTCTCGATTTTTTTCCGTTCCAACGCGCGCAATTACGAGCTGCTGCAAAAGCATGCCGGTCAATCGCGCGCTTCCACCGCCGGTGACTGGCTCTTCCTGCTCGGCCTTTTCGGCCTCGTTATCACCGTCATCGCCCTCATGATCATCGGCAGCGTCGCCGTCCTCCATTTCCTTCTCACGCCGTTTCAGCGGTAGGCGATAGCGTTTTTAAATTTCTCCTTCCGCTTCCGTAGACACCGCAAAATTCGCACTTGGTCGTGCGGTTGTTTCACCCTACGAATGGGGCACTTACACGAGTCCCACTACTCGCGCCATGTCTGTCTCATTCGAATCAAACTTCCTCGATTCCGAAGGCGCGTGGCTGGATGCCGGGGAGGGTAAATGCATTCCGCTGACTGGCAAATGCAACCTCGGTCGCGGACCGGAAAACGACGTGGTCATCGATTCCCCCAAGGCCTCGCGCAAGCACGCCATAATTCATCCCCAGGATGAAGGGCAGTTCTGGCTCGTCGACTTGGTGAGCCGCAACGGAACTTTTCGCAATGATCGCCGCCTGGTGCGTCCCATGCAGTTGCGCGACGGCGACCGGTTGATCATTGGGGGACAGAATTTCGTTTTTCGGCAGCCCTCGCGGGCGGCCGCCAAGGGTGACATCACGACCGTCATCACCTCTGCCTCTACGACGGGCAGCGACGCCACCGTGCTCGATCTGCGGACCCAGAATCTCTGGTTGCTCATCGCCGATATCCAGGACTTCACCGTGTTGAGCGTGAAAATGGATGTCGAGGAACTGGCTGTCACCATGGGCCGCTGGTTGCGCGAATGTCATCGCATCGTCGAAAGCGCGCTCGGCCGCATCCCGAAATACATTGGCGATGGCTTTCTTGCCTGCTGGGAGGATCGGGAGGGCGTCGCTCCCGCCGTGGTGACCGCGCTGCGTGCCTTGCAACAACTCCGTGACAGCAGTCCGGTTCGTTTTCGTGTGGCTGTGCACTATGGCATGATCACTTTCGGCGAGCAGTCCGCGTGGGGCGAACCGAGCATGCTTGGGCCGGAGATGAACTTCATCTTCCGCCTCGAGGATCTCGCCAGCAAACTCGGCGTGCCGTTCTGCCTCAGCGCATCGGCACAGACCAAACTCGACGGTCTCATCGCCATCGAAAGCGTCCCCGGCGAACACGTCCTCAAAGGGTTCGAAGGCGCATATCGCTGCTACCGCGTGCTGGATGGAGCGTAGGGCGGCGGAAGGTTAAACCGCAGAGGTCCCGCGCGGCGGAGCAGTAACCAAACGCCGAGGCTATTTTTAAACGTAGCGGGCGCGGAGCTGTAAATCGTTGAAATCAACGGTAAAAATGAGTGTCTTCCCCGCACCAAAATCGCGCACGCGCGTTGGGTCCTAAGGATGACATCGAGGAGGAGCCGCGTCGCTCCGCGATTTCCCAAAGCGGCGCAGCAGCGCGCGCACTCCCAAACGCAAGCGCCGGTGATTCGCCTATCCTGAATTCGCGCGCCTAATCCCGCGGCCCGAATTCGCCTCGGGAAATGGGGAGCACGGGCAGGCTCGCGGTGCGTGCCTGGAGTTGCCGGATCATATTCGCCGCCATTTCCCGGAGATCGGACTGGCTGTTGTGCCTGGACAACCCGGAGAGGATTGCCTGGTGAGCGCTGGGAATCATTTCGAGGAGGCCGATATCGAGACGATCGCCAGATTGCAGAAGAAGAGGAAGTGGGTCGTCTTGTTCGCTAAATCGCTGAATGTATTTTTGCGGCTCGGCGTAGTCGTTGTTAGGAAACTGTCCCCAGCTGTGCAGGAGGGACGACAAATCCGACTGCTTATGGAGACTGCCATTTTCCGCCTGCATCTGAACGAGACCTCGCCATTGCTTTTCCAGGGCCAACACATTCTCCGCGGGAATACAAAACCTTCTGTCGGGGCTGGTCGGGGCATCCTTGATCGATACTGACCTTCCATTTTCCCAGAGTCCTGCGTCGATGGCCAAGGACAGGAGCACGGAATGGGAAATTTGGAGGTTTTCCCAATGGGAGATGATTTCCTCCACAAAGAGGATGGCTTCATCTTGATCTTTGAGTTGGGCCAGCACCTCAACCAGGTAATGGGCGAGAACGGAGCGAATCTTTTGGGGAGCACTGTCGGATATAGCGGCGGCTTGATTGCCCGCTTCGATCAATTCCGAGGCCAGATCGCCAGACTCGCTTATGCGGGCATCGCCGGTAATGGACTCGAGAAAGTAAACCCATTCACGAAAAACTCCCGCGGAGACCTTTTCCTGAATCGATTCGTGTCGCGACTGGTTTTGTAAGACTGCTTCCGCTTCGGCGATGGAAAACGCCATGGGCGTGGACCCTCCGAAGAGGAGTTTCGTCAGCCCATGTGCGTTACGGGTTGAGCGGATATGGGGGCCGGGAGCCGGAGTTTTAGGGAATAAGGAGTCGAGCAGATTGCGAACGGATTCTTCCAGGGTATTTGAGAATACGTCGCGCGCGTTTTCGTCGATTAGACCGTTGGACGAAATCCGTCCGACGAGGGATCGCTCGTTTCTGGAAAACTCTGGATGCGGTAAAAGCAATCCGACGAATGCCCCGGAGTTTCTGCGGACAAAATCGATTGTCTCCGGAGAGAGCAAATCGAGAATGGTGAACTTCAGAAGATCGGATAGATGGACTTCCCGATGGAAGTCCGGTAGGCGCAGCTTCAGGAGGTTGAAACAGCGAACGACGTCACGCGGTGTCTTGAGACAATCGAGAACCAGGTCGCTCGTCGCGCATTCGCTCAACGCTCGCAACTCGTCGACGAGGAGCGCGCAGGTGGCGCCTTGCTGTAGGTTGATCACGCAATGGTTCACGAACTTCCGCATGAGTAGCCGGCTCAATCGCGGCAGCCGGATTGGGACTTGGATGAACTTTTTGAGATACTCTCGACCGTCCAACCTTCCGTCGAAGGACAGCGCGTGCTCAACGGGAGCGGGATCGTAAGCAATGACGTAGGAGACGCCACGGAAGTCGGCCACCGCTTTCAAGAATTGAAATAGCAGACGAATTTCCGTGGGCGGCAGCCGGTCTACATCATCGACGAAAACCACTACCGGTTTTCCCACGCGATCCAACGCCTCCTGAACGCATTTTCTGGCATTGGAGATGTCGAGTTTCTGCAAGTCGGCGGCGGACCTGGCAACGCTTGCAGCGCTTTGCAGAGCCGCTTCGACGATCCCCACAACCGGCACGAAATGGAGCGGCTTGAGCGCTTCGGAGAAACCCAGGAGTGCCGTGCTCACGCGCGCGTAATCCGGCGAATCGGATTTGGAGATTTGCGCGGCGATCTGCACACAGAACCCGACGATCAAGGCATCGACGGTGGAATAAACCCACGGGCAATAATCAAAAATGAGGACGGCTCGCTCCAGCGAGTTCAGGGCGAGCTTGGTGAGATTGAGGAAGGAAGTTTTCCCGGAACCCCATGGAGCTTCGATGCCGGCGACCAGGCTGGGATCGCCGGAACTAAGCAACAGATGGGGCGCCAGCTGTCTGGCGAGAGGGTAGTAATTAAAGCCGTCTTCTTTGAGGCCTGCGACCGGACGATCTGGATTCATGGGGGGGGCAAACTGCGCCGCCTTATAGGCAAAGTGGGCGCGGCTTGCACGCTTACTTCATGAACAACCGCGCGATGGCTCCGCCGAGGAAAAGCAGGACGTCGACGAGATCACGGCCGTCGACCCAAGGGTTTGCCCACGTGGGGCGCGGTTCGATCGGTTCGATCGTGGCGGGAATGGGCCGGCTTCGTTGCAGGTTCTCGAGTTGGGTGCGGTCGCGTTCGCGGGCAGCTTCGAGGCCGCCGCTGCGGATGAAATCGATGATCCGCTGCAGTTCGTTGCGGTCGAACCAGGTGCCGTGACCGCGGCAGGCATCGATGATGACGCCCGAACGACCGGCGAAGTTCACCCGGTTCATGAGGGTGTGGCACTCGGGACAGTGCAGATAGCGCACTTCATCGAGGGTGAGCACCGCGCGTTCGGGCGGTGGTGAAGCGCCACCGAGCACGATGGCCTGCTCCTCCCGATCGGTGCAAATGGCTTCGAAAGTGGCAACGTCCACCCACAGTCCTTCACACTTCGGGCATTCCTGGATTTTCACCGTACCCGTGGGACCCAGCGCCACGCTTTGCAAGGCAACCTCGCAGCGCGGACACGGTTTCGGGACCGTTTCGTCCTCGGCTTCGGTCCGTCCCGCCCGCGCGCCGCAATGAGGGCAGAACTTTGAACCGAGAAAGATCATCCCGAAGCAGGAGGGGCAGGCAATGGTGGCGAGTCGCGATCCGCAATGTTCACATTGGGTGGCGTCACTCGAAGCGGCCGCCCCGCAATTCGGGCAATGCAACGTCTGGGCATCCATGATGCCGCATCGTGCCCGGGAAATGGGGTTCGGGAAATGGAAAAGAGATGGGCGCCAAAGTTGGAATCCGGCGCCTCGACTTTTTGGAACGCTTCAATTGGCGCCCTCCGTGCCGCCATCGTTGCCGATCGAATCCGACGGGCAGGAGAGACGGGCATCTTCGGCCAGGGCGATCTCTTCCGGGGTTTGTGGTTGTCGACGGACATAGGTGTAGCCGCGCGCATCGTGCCGCGTAAAAAAATCCGGCGCGGTGGAACGGCACTGGTCGCAATCGACGCAAGTGTCGTCGACGTAATAGGGACCGGAAACGTTTTCGGAAGTTTTGTGGATCAATTCAGCCATAGAGTCAGTTTTGTTGGAATGAGCGGAGACTACGGGACGGTTTGAATTGAGTGAAATGCATTAGTCTTATACATTAATGCGTTTTATGAATGATTTTCTCGCTACGACTCCATTCGATCTTTACGAACTATTCCTTTTCCGATTGGTGGTGGAGCAACGCAGTTTTACCCGCGCTGCTCAACTGGCCGGTCTCACCCAAAGCGCCATCACCCGTCAAATCCAAGGAATGGAAAGCGGCCTCGGCCTGGAACTGCTCGAACGGACCACTCGAAGTGTGCGGGCGACTCCGGCGGGGGAGTTTCTGTTTCATGAGTGCGTGCGATTGCTCGGCGATGTCGAAGCTTCGCTCCAGCGATTGCGCGAGCAATTTGCCGGCGCACGCAAAGAGGTGCGGGTCGGCGTTTCGCGCAGTATCGGCCTCGCCTATCTGCCCGGATTTTTTCACGCCAATCTGCGGCATCTTCCTCAAGTGGCCTGCCGCATGTCCTATCGGGAAAGCGCGGGGATTCTGGCCGCGGTGGAGGCCAATGAACTCGATCTGGGCGTGCTCTGTCCGCCGAAACGGCTGCCGCAGACTCTCCGCGTAACGCATCGTTTCGATGACGCCTTCACCCTGGTTGCGCCCGCGGAGCTCGCCGCCGCTTTCCAAGGTCTTCCCAAATCACCCATCGCCCGCGCCGCATGGCTGGCGAAGCAGCCGTGGTTGCTGATCGACGATGCCACCAATACCGGCCAAAAGTTGCACGTCTGGATGAAACGGCAGGGGCTGAAAGTGGAACCGGCGATGCAGTTGGATGGATTCGACTTGATTATCAATCTCGTAGCCCTCGGGCTGGGCATCAGCATCGTGCCGATCCGGGCGCTCGCGCTTTATGGCCGAAAGCGCAACCTGCAGCGCTTGCCGATGGGGGAGCGCTTCGTGCGCGAGCTGGTGGTCGTGGTGCGGCGCCATCGGAAGACGCCAGAGCATCTGGCTCAGTTTGTGGAGAATGTGCTTTTCTGAAACCCGCGGTAAAAGGCTTTCATGCTCGGTGTCTTTCCGTTTTTCATCCACTTTCGCCCGCCGATTGCCGAGGGCGCGCCTTTCTGGTCCGTGAGCTTTCACTTGGCAAAGTGCCCGAACCGCATTTGAATCCCCGACCCCGTTGTTCATGAATATCCTCGACCGCTACGTTTTACGCAGTTTCATCGAGCCGTTTTTACTGTGTCTGGCGGGGTTCATCGCGATCTGGCTCATCATCGACGTCAGCGATAACTTCAACGACTTCCTCGAAGCGCATGCCCGTTTCCGGACGATCGCCGAGTATTATGTCACCCAGCTCCCGACGGTGATCCTCATGTCTTTGCCGGTGGGCCTCATGCTGGGGCTGCTCTTTTCGCTGAGCCGCATGTCGCGGACGAACGAGCTTATTTCACAGCTCACCGCCGGACGCAGCGTGGTGCGCGTGCTCGCGCCGCTGATCGGGGTGGGCGTGTTGATGACGGCTTTTTGCTTCTGGCTGAACTGGGAATACGCGCCGCACGCCGAATCGATCAAGAAGAACGCCATGCAGAAGATCAAACGCGGCAAAAGGGCGACTGATGTGGAGCCCGTGCTGGCGCATTTGTTTCGGGATCGCCGGGACGACCGCACCTGGTATGTACGCAAGTTGATCTTCCAACCGGGCGAGGAGCGGATGCAGGGCGTGCACGTGACGCAGCAGGACGAGACCGGCCATATCCTGAAGAAATGGTATGCTTCCTCGGTGTATTACGATCCGGTGAAACAGGAGTGGAAGCTGGAGAAGGGGAAGATCGTGACCTTCAAGCCCGACGGGGATGTGGAAGATCAGGATCTTTTCCTGCGTGGGTTCCGGATTATCAAGGACTGGTCCGAAACGCCCTGGCGGGTGGCCAGTACTGAGCTCAACCCGGGCGGGCTCAGCGTGCACGAGTTGCACGATTACCTGAAATACAACTCGGACTTTCCACCGGTGCTGCTCGCGCCGTATCGCGCCAATCTCGCGGACCGCTACGCGTTGCCGTTCCAGTGCATTCTCGCTGTCTTCCTCGCGGCGCCGCTGGGCATCGTTTATAATCGACGTGGCGTGATCGGCGGGGTGACCGCGGCCATGGTACTGCTGGTGCTCATGATCATGTCGCACTCGTTCTTCGTGATGCTCGGCAAGGGCATGCGCATGAATCCGGATTTCTCGCCGTGGGTGCCGGTCATTGGACTCGGCATCATCGGCATGATTCTGATGTATTATCGTTCGACGAATCGCGATTTCCCGATCCCCAAATTCTTGACCTAATGATCAACCAGGAATGGAGCATTCAAGGCCGCGCCAACCGCTGCGCTGTCACCGGCGGCGAATTTCAGGACGGCGACTATTTCTACACCCTGCTTTTTGAGGAAGGCGCCGGTCTGCGCCGCGAGGACATCAGCGAAGCGGCGTGGAAGGAGCGCAACGACAACCAGCAGCCGTATTCCTTCTGGCGTTCGAAATACGAGGCCCCTCCGCCTCCGGCCCCCGAGCCGCTGGCCAAGCAGACCGCTGAGGATTTGCTGCGCCGTTACATGCAGGAAAATTCCGCGCGGCACGCAGCCGCACGCTACCTGCTGGCGGTGATGCTGGAGCGCAAACGCATCCTCAAGGAAGTGGAAGCGAAGCAATCGGCCGAGGGCGGATTGACGCGCATCTACGAGCATGCGAAGACCGGCGAGGTCTTTGTCATTCCCGATCCCCAGCTCCGACTCGACCAGATCGAACAGGTGCAGACGGAGGTGTCGGCGTTGTTGGAGCCGGGATAGGAGAGGCCCCCGCAGAGCGGGAGGAAATGAATGACGAATGACGAATGTGCGGTGTCGCCGCGGCGCCGTCCTATAGCTCCTATTCGTCCTATTTCTCCTATCGCGAGATCGCGGCCCACACCGCCTTCGCGAGTTGAGCACGGGTAAGCGGTTGCGCCGGGTCGGCGCCAGGGAGCGCCGAGAGCTTTGCGCGCGATAGCACGCCGGCGATTTCCTCGGGCGTGATGATTTTCTCTGGTTGGAAGCGGACGCTGTCCGCGTCCGGGAGCAGAATGCCGTGGACGGTGAGAAGATTCACCGCTTCGAAGTAGTCGGCGGCGGAATCGAGATCGTGAAATGGCCAGAGGAGGACGCCTGATTTAACGAGTGCGCGTTGCACCACCATCACGCGTTTCGGATCCCTGGCTACGGCGCGGGGTTGAATGCCGACGCGCAATGCTTCCCACGCGACGGTGGCGCTGGCCTGGCCGCAGAGCATCATCTGGCCGTGCAGACGCAGCGCGGATTGCACGACGCTGCTCACACCGATGTTCTTCGAGGCGCCGAGCAGACCGTCGCACTCGATGGGCACGAGGCCGCGCAGCGGAAACATGGCGCGGTCGGTATGGGTGGACCAGTTGCGCGTGGCGGTGTGGATGGTCGCCCAGGGGCCGGCGGGATCGTTGTGCAGGAAGACGCGGCGCGTCGGATGAAAGTCGATGTTGAACTGAAAGCCGAAGACGCCGTCCTCCGGCATGAGCATCGCCCAATGCGGTTCCTGGTGCGTGGTGCGGATGTCCTGTTCGCGGAGCATGGTGACTGCTTCGAGGCGCAGGCCTTCGCGCACGTAGGGCTTGGGCGGGAGGTGATCGGCGGTGCCGTATTCGTCGGTCAATTCGAGCCGGCGAAACTCGGGGCTGATCGTTTGCAGATAGTGGAAGAAGCCTAGCGCATGCTGTTTGGCGTCGGCGAAAATAATGCGGCGTTGCGCGGGCGTCAGCGCGACGATGTTCGCCTTCGCGGCGCCGGCCTCCGTCGCTTCCAATGCGGCGGTGACCGCCTGCGGCCAGCGGTCGAGCGGATAGTCCTGTGTTGGCCAGTTGAGGAAGGTCTTTTCCAAGCCCGGCGCGAGACCGAGATGCCGCGCATCCACCAGGCGGCGGTGCGAGTAGATATTCACGGGCGGAGAATAGGGGCCGGCCGCGTGCGTCGTGTCGGCGAAGGCGGGCAGGTTCATCATCAGCGTCCCTTTCGGCCAACCCAGTGCGACGAATTGTTTCGCGGTGGCATTGGTCGAACCGTAGTAGCGCCGGACGTCGTAGCCGGCGGGTTCCGGCGAGAGCTTTTCCCGGCCCGCATCGCGCAACGTGACGCAATAGGTCAGCGGGTTCATCTCGCGCCGGTTGCTTTCATCGATGACTTCGGGAGCGCTCGGTTCATCGAAGCGTGCCTTCGCATCCGGTCCGGCATTCCACGCGGCCCCGCCAAGACGAATGACGTCGCCCCAGTCGGAGGCATCGATGGTGAGACGGGCGCTCACTTCGAGTCGTTCCGTGCCGCGAGTGAAGACCACGCCGGTTACGCGATGGTCGTCGCGCAGGACGGAGGAGGGCTCCCAACCGCGCGCGATGCGCACGTGCGCGGACTCGGCCGCCAGCAAGTCTTCGAAAATATGTTCCCCTTCCGCCGGCTCAATAGTCAGCCGGCCGCAGAAGCTATTGCCCGGCGTGGGGGTGCCGTATTTGCGCTGGTTCAGCGCCTCGATGCGTTGGGCTACTTCGCGGAAGAGGCCGCTACGGGGAAAGTCGGTCCGCTGGCCGTCGACGGTGGTCCATTCATCGACCACGCCGACGCCCTCGGCGCTAAACTGGCCGCCCAGCCAGTCGATATCGTTGACGAGTAGAACTCGCTGCACGCCCAGTCGCGACGCCTGCACCGCGGCCGCGCAGGCGGATTCATTGCCGCCGACGATGAGCAGGTCGGTACTGATCGTTTCGGCGCGACACGCACCGGCGAGGACGAGGGCGGTGACGAGGAAGTGCAGCAAGCGGGGCATGGCTGCGAGCATGCCGCGAAGCGCGGGAGCTTGCCGAGCGAGTAGTTTGAGCGTTGCGATGGGTCGGCCTTTCGCGGCAAGGTGGGCCGATGATGCGACGTTTCCTCCCTCTCGTTTTGTTTACCTGTGCCGCAGCCTTTGCGCATGCCGACAAGATCGTGCTCGTGGCCGGCACGGGCACCGCGGAGAAGGATGTGCCGGCTGCGCAGTGCGCCTTGCACGAGCCGTTTTGCACGGAGTTCACACCAGAGGGCGACATGGTCATCGACGAGATGGAGCATGGCAATCGCGTGCTGAAGGTCGGCAAGGATGGCATCCTGCACGTCATCGCGGGGACGGGCGCGAAAGGCGCCACGGGGGATGGCGGTCCGGCGACGGCCGCGACGTTCAACGGTATTCACAATTTCGTCGTGCTGCGCAATGGCGACCTGCTGCTGGCGGATAGCTTCAACAGCCTCCTGCGCCGGATCGAGGCGAGGACCGGGGTGGTCACCACCGTGGCGGGCGGGGCAAAGAAGGGTTTCGCCGGCGACGGCGGCCCGGCGAAGGACGCCTTGTTTTCCACGCTCATCGAGATCGCGCTGAATCCCGCCGGGACGAAACTTTACTGCGCGGATATCGGCAATCGCCGGGTGCGCTGCATCGACCTGGCGACGAATATCATTACGACCGTGGCGGGCAATGGGAAGGCGGGTGTGCCGGCGGACGGCGCCGAAGCGGTGAATGCTTCATTGCTCGATCCCCGCGCCGTGAGGCCGGACGCGGAAGGCGGCTTTTACATCCTGGAGCGCAATGGCAATGCGTTGCGCTATGTGGATGCCGCGGGCAAAATCAAGACGGTGGTGGGGACGGGGGCGAAGGGTTTGAGTGGGGACGGCGGCCCTGGTTTGCAGGCGACGATGAACGGCCCGAAATATATCGCGCTGGACCGGGATGGTTCCGTGCTCATCGCCGATGCGGAAAATCACGTCATCCGCCGTTACTCGCCGAAGACCGGCTTGATCACCCGCGTCACCGGGACGGGCAAGCCGGGCAACGGGGGACTGAATGGGGATCCGTTGCAGTGCCAGTTGCGCCGTCCACATGGGGTGACGGTGGGGCCCGATGGGGCGCTTTATATCACCGACAGCTATAACGATCGGATTTTGAAGATCGAGCGGTAAGTGGCCTGTTCCTTGGCAAGTGACGCATCCGTGGTAACCTAACCCCCGCATGCTTCCTTGGTTCCAAGACCAGTTTCCACTTTACCTCGCGCCGATGGCCGGGGTGACGGACACCATTTTCCGCCAGCTCTGCAAGGAGCAGGGCGCGGACGTGATGGTCACGGAATTTGTGAGCGCGGAAGGTATTTTCCGTCGCAACGAGCGGACCCTGGAATATCTCGAATTCATCGAGGCGGAGCGTCCCCTCGGGGTCCAACTTTTCGGCGGTGATCCGGAGCATCTCGGTGAAGCGGCGCGGATGGTCGGTGAGTGGAAGCAGCCCGATTTTATCGATCTCAATTTCGGTTGCCCGGTGAACAAGGTCGTCTCGAAAAACGGCGGCTCATCCCTCTTGCGCGATTGCCCTCTGCTGGAGCGCGTGGCCCGCGCGGTGGTCAAAGGCGCGGCGCCGCTGCCGGTGACGGCGAAGATCCGCATCGGTTGGTGCGAGGAGACGATCAATGCGACGACGACCGCACGCATTTTGGAGGATTGCGGCGTGCAGGCCATTGCCGTGCACGGCCGCACGAAAGAGCAGGGTTACAGCGGCCGGGCGAATTGGGACGTGATTGCCGAAGTGGCCGCCGCCACCCGCCTGCCGGTAGTCGGCAACGGGGACATCGCCAGCGCCGCCGACGCGGTGCAGTCGATGAAATGCGGGGTGCGCGGTCTCATGATCGGCCGCGCCGCCATGAGCACGCCGTGGATTTTTCGCGAGATCAAACACTACGTCTCCACGGGCGAGATTCTGGCGCCCCCGCCGCTCGAGACGCAGTGGGCGTTCATCATTCGGCATTGCCGCTGGAGAGTGGAAGTCGAGGGCAGCGAACTGCACGCCATGCAATCCATGCGGACGCGACTCATGGCTTATTCGCGCGGGATGCCCGAGGCGAAGCAATTGCGTTTCCGCTTCGCGCATGTGGCCTCGATTGCGGAGATGGAAGACATCGCCGCCGAGAACACGGCTCGCGCGGCTGCGGAGGCCGTGACGGTGTGAGCGCGCGCGTTCGCCTCGCGGAGACGCCGGAGGACATCGGCCGTTGTTACGAGGTGGTCTGCGAATTGCGTCCGCATCTTCAGCCCAAACCATTTGTCGAGCAGGTCCTGCGACAGCAGAGTCAGGGTTACCGGCTCGCCTTTTTGGAGGAGGAAGGGAAAGTGCGGGCCTGCGCAGGATATCGTTTTAGCGAAAGCTTGAGCTGGGGGCGCTACCTGTATGTCGATGATTTGATCACGGCATCCACGGCGCGTTCCCGCGGCTTGGGCGGCGAACTGTTACACTGGCTGCGAGCCGAGGCGCGGGCGGCGGGTTGCGCGGAGTTCCATCTCGACTCCGGCGTGCAGCGCTTCGGCGCTCATCGTTTCTATCTGCGCGAGCGCATGGACATCATCGCCCATCACTTCGCGCTCAAGCTTTGAGCGCGGCGCGTTCGCGATACTGCTTCGAAAGCGCGACGTACTTTTCGGCCCAGACTTTGATGTCCGCCTGCTCCTCGAGCGTGAGCGTGCGCACGACCTTGGCGGGCGAGCCGAGCACCAGCGAGCCGGGCGGGATCTTCTTACCGCCGGTGACGAGCGCGCCGGCGCCGATGATCGAACGCGCGCCGATCTCCGCACCATCGAGCACGATCGCCCCCATGCCGACGAGCACTTCATCGCCGATGGTGCAGGCATGCAGGATCGCCTTGTGCCCAACAGTCACGAGCTCGCCGACATAGGCCCCGTAATCGTCCGCGAGATGGACGACCGAGCCGTCCTGCACATTCGAGCGCGGGCCGATGACGATGCGATTGATGTCGCCGCGCAGCACGCTCTGGAACCATACGCTGGACTCCTCCTCGAGCGTCACGTCCCCGATCACATCGGCCCCTGGGGCGACAAAAGCGGTGGAGTGAATCCGGGGCGTCGCATCCAGATGGCGTTGCAATTGCTCAGACAAATTCATGCGAAAATGGTGCGAAGTTGAGAGAGGAAAGCAACCGCGAATGCCGATATTTACAGGGTCTTAGGCCGGCCAAAAAATGTTAGAGGAAATTGTTGACTTCAATTTAGCCGACTGTCATCACTCGCGCACTTTGCTGGTTCCCCACCCCCAGCTCTCTGAAAACAATCTAACCCAAGGAAACAGAACAAGCATGAACAAGGCAGAACTCGTTGAGGCAGTCCAGAAGTCGCTCGGCAAAGACGTGAGCAAGGCCCAGGCGGAACGCTCCGTGGAGGCCGTAATCGAAGGCATCAAAAGCGGTTTAAAGAAGGGCAAGCCCGTGCAACTCGTCGGCTTCGGCACCTTCAAGGTCGCGAACCGCAAAGCCCGTATGGGCATCAACCCGAAGACGGGTGAAAAGATCAAAATCAAAGCTTCCAAGAGCGTGAAGTTCGCCGCGGGCAAGGATCTGAAGTCCAAGCTCAAGTAATTTCCCCCTCGCAACCCGAGAAACCCCGTTTTGCCCTCGTGCAAAACGGGGTTTCTCACGTACCAGGGTCGTAGCCGGGACGGCCGAGGGGAGTGGCTTTTCTCCGAAGAAGATGGGAAATCGCGATACAGGATTTCCCAAATCCCTTTCCAAGGGGTCTCCTCAAGGAGGTGGGCGCGCATCCTGCTGAAGGAGTTCCTCTCATAAATGCAGCGGCAGCCCTCCTCCATCGAAAAGAAGATTTTCGCCGGTTTCGGCTTTGCCCTGTTTGTTTCCATCGTGGTCAGCGTGGCCACTTATTGGAACAATCAGCGGCTGGTCGAGACCCGCAAACAGGTCGTCGGGACCCAGGAAGTGCTGCGCAGTCTCAAGCAAATCCTGGCGACGATGACCGATGCCGAAACGGGGGCGCGCGGTTTTCTGCTCACCGGCGATGAGTCGTTTCTGGAACCGTTCAAGGCCGCCACCGGGCGAATTGAGCCCGATTTGCAACGGGTGCGACTGGCGATCCGGGACGACCGGCGGGTCCAGCCCCGGCTGGAGCAATTGGACCAGCTCGCCAAGGACAAACTGCAGTTCCTCGGCCACGCCGTCGATTTGCGCCGAACCGGCGGCTTCGACGCCAATCGCGACCTGCCGGTGTTGCGCGAGGGCAAGACGCGCATGGGCATGATCCGCAACCTCGTAACCGAGATCGAGGGCGAGCAATTGATCGTGCTCAACAATCACGACGCCGCGGCCCGGCACAGCTCGTCGATGAACATGCTCACCGTCCTCCTCGGCAGCATTGCGACCGTGGGCGGGTTGGGATTGGTTTATTGGCTGACCCGGCTGGACATGGCCGAGCGCCGCCGGGTGGAGGCCGCCCTGCGCGACACCGAAGAATTCAAGACCCGCGTGCTGGAGAGCAGCGGGGACAATATCACGGTGTTGAGCCTCGAAGGCCGGGTGCTTTCGATGAACGCCGGCGGCCTGCGCGGCATGGGGGTGAACGATTTCGAATCCGTCCGCGACAGTGAGTGGCTTGCGTTGTGGAAGAATGACTGCGAGGAGCAGGCGCGCCAGGCACTGACCCTCGCCCGCGAGAGACAGATCGGTCGGTTCCTGGGTTCGTGCATCGCGGCCAATGGGGAGCGCAAGCACTGGGACGTGGTCCTCACGACGATCAATGACGCGTCCGGCAAACCGGAAAAATTGCTCGCGGTTTCCCGCGACGTGACGGATCGCCGGGCCGCGGAAGAAAAGTTCCGCATCATCTTCGAGCAATCCAGCGACGCCCATCTGCTCTTCAGCAAGGATTCCATCATCGACTGCAACGTCGCGGCGGTGCGCATGCTGGGATTTGAGAGCAAGGAAGCGCTGCTCACGGTGCCGATGTCTTCGCTTTCGCCGGAGAGTCAGCCGGACGGCGCCAAATCCATGGAGCGGGCCGCGGAAATCCGCCGCCTTCTCCGCGAGAAGGGGCGGCACACCTGCGAGTGGAATCTTCGTCGCAAGGGCGGTGACGAGATGACTGTGGAGATCACGCTCACCGTGGTGGAATTGATGGGGCGCACCGTGCAACTCGCGGTGTGGCACGATCTGACCGAGCGCAAGGAAGCGGAAGCGGCCCTGCGCGAGAGCGAGGAGCGTTTCCAGGCGTTCATGAATCACAGCCCGGTGCTGGCCTTCATCAAGGACGAGAACGGCCGCATGCTTTACATCAACGAAGTGATGGAGCACCGCTTCCAGATGAAGCTCGAGGACGTCTTCGGCAAGACGGACTTCGACTGGCTCCCGCACGACAAGGCGACGCGACTCACGGCCGTGGATCGCGAAGTGCTGGCCTCGGGCCTGCCGCAGCAACTCATCGAAGAAGTGCCCACGCCGGACGGCGTGATGCACGAGTGGCTGGTAATGAAGTTTTCCATGGGGACGTCGGATGGCGCCAAGATGCTCGGTGGCGTGGCCATCGACGTGGGCGAGCAGCGCCGGGCCGAGCGCGCCCTCCAACAGAGCGAGCGGCACTTCCGCGAGCTCTTTGACGATGCTCCCGTGGCTTATCACGAGCTCGACCTGGAAAACCGGATCACCCGGGTGAACGCCACCGAGTTGAACATGCTCGGCTATCGGCTCGAGGAAATGGTCGGGCGGCCGGTCACCGATTTCCTGATTGGCGACTACACCGGCACCACCGTGCAGCAGCCGGCGGTGGGCGATCCGCTGCACGAGGCCTTCGAGCGCAACTTCCGCCGCAAGGACGGGCGTCGCGTTCCGGTGCTGATGCGCCAGCGGGTGATGACCGACGCCGCGGGCAAGATTTGCGGCACGCGCGCCACGCTGCAGGACATCAGCGCGTTGAAGCGCAAGGAACTCGAGCTGCGCGATGCCGAGGAAAAGTATCGGAGCATTTTCGAAAACGCCATCGAGGGCATTTTTCAGACGACGCCGGAGGGCAGTTACATGAGCGTTAATCCGGCGCTGGCGGAAATCTGCGGCTACGACTCGCCCGACGAGTTGACGAGCAAGATCACGCACATCGCCAAGCAGCTCTATGTGCGGCCGGGGCGGCGCGCGGAGTTCACGGCGATCATGCTGGAGAAAGGCTCGGTGAAGGATTTCGAATCGCAGATTTATCGGCGGGATCGATCGATCATCTGGATCTCCGAGCGGGCGCGCGCGGTCCGCGACCAGGATGGCAAGCTCCTCTACTACGAAGGCACGGTCGAGGATATCACGGCCCGCCGTGAGACTGACGACGCGGTCAAGAAGGCGCGCGACGCGGCGCTCGAATCCGCACGGCTGAAGTCCGAGTTCCTGGCGAACATGAGCCACGAGATTCGCACGCCGATGAATGGCATCATCGGCATGACCGGCCTTCTGCTCGATACCGAGCTCTCGCCGAAGCAGCGTGACTTCACCCAGACCATTTCGAGCAGTGCGGATGCGCTGCTGACCATCATCAATGACATCCTCGATTTTTCGAAAATCGAGGCGGGCATGCTGGCCTTCGAAGAAATCGATTTCCAACTGGGGACTGTCGTGGAAGGCTCGGTCGAATTGCTGGCCGCCCGGGCCGCCAGCCGGGAGATCGAGCTCGCTTCACTGGTCTATTACGATGTGCCGACGAACCTGCGCGGCGACCCGGGGCGGTTGCGCCAGGTGCTCACCAACCTGATCGGCAATGCGGTCAAGTTCACCGATAAGGGCGAAGTGGTGGTGCGGGCGAATTGCCAGGAGAATACGGCCACCCACACGACCATCCGTTTTTCGGTGACGGATACGGGCATCGGCATTAGCTCCGAGGCGCAGGAGCGGCTTTTCCAGCCGTTCGTGCAGGCGGATGGTTCGACCACGCGCCGCTTTGGCGGCACCGGCCTGGGGCTGGCGATTTGCAAGCAACTGGTCGCCCGCATGGGCGGCGAGATCGGCGTGACGAGCGACGTCGGCAAGGGGTCGACGTTCTGGTTCACCGCCCGTTTCGAGAAACAGGCCGGTGGCGGTATGGCGGCACCGCGTCCGGCAAAATTGAAAGACGTGCGGGTGATCACCGTCGACGACAACGACACCAATCGCGCGATCCTGCATCATATTCTCAGCAACTGGGGCATGCGCGAACAGCAGGCGGCCAGCGGCACGGAAGCGCTCTCGATTCTCCATACTGAAGCTGGCCGGGGCCGGATGTTTGACCTGGCGATCCTCGACATGCAGATGCCAGGAATGGACGGCTTGGAATTGGCGCGGGCGATGAAGAAAGACCCGCGCTTTGCTTCGGTCCGTATTGTGATGCTCACTTCGGTCGATCGCCAGGAAGATCCCGAAGCGCTGCGTGAAACCGGCGTCGATGCGTATCTTACAAAGCCCGTGAAACAGTCGCAGCTTTTCGATTGCCTGAGCCTGGTGATGTCGCAGGACGTGGAGACGCGCGAGATCAAGTCGGGTCTCGTCGCGTTGAGCGAGCAACCGGCGCCGCTGCCTTCCGAGCCGATCGAGAAATTGCGTATCCTCATTGCCGAGGACAACCCGGTGAACCAGAAGGTCGCCCTCTACCAGTTGCAAAAGCTCGGCTACATGGCGGACGTCGTGGAGAACGGCCGCCGCGCGCTCGATGCACTGGCCCGCTCGCGTTACGACATCGTTTTCATGGATTGCCAGATGCCCGAGCTCGACGGCTACGAGGCCACGCGGGACCTGCGGGCGATCGAAGGCGACGCGCGGCACACGTGGATCATCGCCATGACCGCCAACTCGCTGGAAGGCGACCGCGAGAAGTGCCTGAATGCGGGCATGGACGACTACGTCAGCAAGCCGGTGAAACCGGAGGTGCTCCATGCCGCCATCCGGCGCTTCTCCGGGCTGCGGAGCACGGAACAGGGGAGTCCGGAGGTCAATATCGCCGGCATCATCGATACCAAGACGCTTGCTGGATTCCGCGAATTGGAGATCGAAGGCGAAGAGAGCATCCTCGGCAAACTGATCGATGTTTTCATCGAGAATACGCCGCGGGTGATGAAGGAAGCGCGAACCGCGCTGGCCGCGAAGATGTGTCCGCAACTCGAGCGCGCCGCCCACACCTTGAAGGGAAGCTGCAGCAATTTCGGCGCGGAGCGAATGCGCAAGGCTTGCGAACGGCTGGAGATGACTTCGCGTGAGGGTAATCTCGATAACGCGGCCACCATGCTGAAGGAAATCGAAAACGAATTTGAGCTCGTGAGGCTCGCGTTGGAACATGAAAAACTCGCTTGTGCCGTATGAAGATTCTAATTGCTGAAGATGACCCCGTGTCGGTGAAAATCCTGCAGTTCACCCTGCAGCACTATGGGCATGAGGTCGTGACCGCCGCCAACGGCACGGAAGCGTGGGAGGCCTTCGATCGCGAACCGGTGCGCGTTATCGTCAGCGACTGGATGATGCCTGGCATGGATGGCCTGCAGCTCTGCCAGAAAGTGCGCCAGCGGGTGCGGACGGACTACACCTATTTCATCCTGCTCACGGCGATCAATACGGGGCGCGACAACCTGCGCAAGGCGATGGATGCGGGCATCGACGACTTCCTTACCAAGCCCCTCGATCGCGAAGCGATCATGATGCGGTTACGCGTAGCCGAGCGCATCCTCGAATACACCACGCAGATTCGACAGCTCAAGGAGCTGATCCCGATCTGCATGTATTGCAAGCGGGTGCGCGACGACACCAACTACTGGGACCAGGTCGAGACCTATATCCACACGCACACCGGCAGCCAGTTCAGTCACGGTATTTGCCCGGAATGCTTCGACAAGCAGATGGGGCGGGCGGGGTTGAGTGTGACGCCGATGCCGTGAGGGGGAAGTGCTTGGTTCTTAGTGCTTAGTGCTTAGTATCGGCACGCGTTGCACT
>Ga0207667_10003712_pt1 | contig 18830 bp, 22 predicted proteins | sample KBSCornC52_FD_184301 | JGI IMG/M metagenome (GOLD analysis project Ga0207667, IMG submission 184301) | Corn rhizosphere microbial communities from Kellogg Biological Station, Michigan, USA - KBS Corn C5-2 (SPAdes) (version 2) | ecosystem: Host-associated > Plants > Roots > Rhizosphere > Soil ...
CACCTCCGCGATGTTGCGCACCTGGCCCGTGAGGTTCCCGGCCATGGAGTTCACCGAGTCCGTCAGGTCCTTCCACGTGCCGGCCACACCCTTCACCTTCGCCTGGCCGCCGAGCTTGCCTTCCGTGCCCACCTCCCGCGCGACCCGCGTCACCTCGGAAGCGAAGGAGCCGAGCTGGTCCACCATCTTGTTGATCGTCTTCGCCGTCCGCAGGAACTCGCCTTCGAGCGGCTGGCCGTCGACCTCGAGCGCCATGGTCTGCGAGAGGTCGCCCTGCGCCACCGCGCCGATCACGCGCGCGGTCTCGCTCGTCGGGTGCACCAGGTCGTCGATGAGGTCGTTCACGCAGTTCATCGAGTCGCGCCAGAAGCCCCGCACGTCTCCGATGTCGCCGCGCTGCTTGAGCTTGCCCTCCTTGCCGACCTTCTGGCGCAGCCGCGCGAGCTCCCCCGCCATCCGCTCGTTCAGGAGCACCACTTCATTGAAGGTCTCCGCGACCTTGCCCTGCAGGCCCGTCCATTCCACCGGCAACCGGACGGAGCTGTCGCCCTGCTTGAGCCCCGTCAACGCGGCGAGGATGGCGCGCGTGTCCGCGGGATTCAGCTCCGGCGCTCCCTGCGCCGCGGCCCGTTTGCGCGATGCCACCGCAGATCCAGTCTCGTCCATGGACTTGTCCTTCATGTCAGCGATTTCCTTCGTTCGTCTTGCCCGCGACGTACCGATCGAGGGTGCGCACCTGGTCCTCGATGCTTCCGCGGAGCTTCTCGATCGCGCGCTTCGTCCCCGCGGGATCGAGCTTCCCGGACTCGAGGAGGTGGATCCAGCCGGCCATCGCGGAGAGCGGCGTGCGCAGCTCGTGCGAGAGCGCTCGGATGCCGTCCGCCGGGACCGTGGTCGACGATTCGGCCCGCGACCCCACCGCACCCACGGCCTTGGCGAGCGCGGCGGCGTCGCCGTCGATGCTCTCGGGATCGCACACGACGATCGCCGAGGAGGCCGTCGACAGCCGTTCGCGGGCCTCGATCCAGTCGTCCACCTCGACCACCCCCAGCCCCGCATCCTTCAGGGCGCGGAGCACGGCCTCGCGGCCGGTGGCGTTCCTCGAGACCTTCAATATCGTCGTCGTCATGGCTCCCAGCCGGATAGCCCTGCGAGCATGGAGAATCGGCAGCGGCGCGAGGCGAATTCCCGGGGCTCGAACGAGTATAGGATGCCGCTTTGGGGCACGAATGTAGGAGAGCGCCTACATCCGGGGGTTTTCTCGGCGGGGTGGCTCACCGGCTACAATGACGACACCGCAATCGGCGGAAAATGCGGCTGGAAGGCCAAAAACAATGGGCAGCTCCGGGCGCGGCCTGCCCCTGAAAGTGGTCATCGCGGACGATTCCGGGCCGGTAGCGGAAATGCTACGCGAGCTCCTGACCGATCCCGGCCGGGTGGAGGTCGTCGGGGTGGCCGATACCGAGGCGAGCACCCTGGAGGCGGTTCGGGCGCTGGCACCCGACGCCGTGGTCCTGGACCTCCAGCTGCGCACCGGCTCGGGGACGGACGTGATCCGTGCGGTCCGTTCGGACCCCTCGGTCGCGGCGACCCGGCTCATCGTCACCTCCAACCACACCTCGCCGCAGCTGCGCGCCGGGTGCATGGAGCTGGGCGCGGACGGCTATTTCGACAAGGTGAATGAGCTCGAGGGGCTGGCGGCGCGCGTGCGCGCCCTCGCGGAGGAAAAGGCGCGCGGCTAGGCCGCGGCGGGCGGCACGATGCAGACCTTGCCGTCCACCACGTTCACCGAGTAGGTGCGAAGCGGCACCATGCAGGGCGGAGCTTCCACGCGCCCCGTGGGAATGTGGAACGCGCCGTTGTGGAAATTGCACTCCACCACCTCGCCGTCGATCTCGCCCTCCGAGAGCGATCCCGGGCCGTGGGTGCAGGCGTCGTCGGTCACGAAGAACCGGCCCCCCAGGTTGAAGACGGCGAGGACGAGCCCGTCGCGCTCGACCTTGAGCGCGCCGCCCTCGGGAACCTCGCTCGCGGCGCAAAGCTCGATCAGCGTTTCGGATGCGGACATGGCAAGCTGGAAAAGTGCACTGGCGTTGACCGCATTGTAGCCCGAATGTTAACGTTGAAACCACGTACAGGAACGCCGTTCCATATAGGGGAACGGCCTCGAGCGCCCCGCCCCCGGGGTTTTCCTTCAGAGAGATCCTCATGAAAGCCGAACAGAACGAACTCCTGGTCCGGACCGGGCCCGGCACCGCCATGGGCGAGCTGTTTCGCCGCTACTGGCTCCCGATCCTCCTTTCCTGGGAGCTGCCGGAGCCGGACTGCCCGCCGGTGCGGGTGAAGTGCCTGGGCGAGCGCATGGTCGCCTTCCGCGACACGCAGGGGCGGCTGGGCCTCATCGACGAGTTCTGCGCCCACCGCGGCGTCTCCCTCTGGTTCGGCCGGAACGAGGAGTGCGGCCTGCGCTGCCCGTACCACGGCTGGAAGTACGACGTGGACGGCCAATGCGTCGACGTGCCCTCGGAGCCGGCGGAGAGCGGGTTCTGCCAGAAGATCAAGCTCAAGTCCTATCCCCTCCTCGAGCGCGGCGGCGTGATCTGGGTCTACATGGGCCCCGCGGATGCGCGCCCGCCGGAGCCGGAATGGGAGTTCGCCACGGTCCCCGCCGAGCAGAGCTACGTGTCCAAGCGCGCCCAGGAGTGCAACTGGCTCCAGGCGATGGAGGGGGGCATCGATTCCAGCCACGTGTCGTTCCTGCACAGCGGCGCGCTCAACACCGATCCCCTCTTCAAGGGCTCCAAGGGCAACCAGTACAACCTGGGCGACAAGAAGCCCGTCTTCGAGGTGGCGCAGAGCGAGGGCGGCCTCTACATCGGGGCGCGCCGGAACGCCGAGGACGGGAAGTACTACTGGCGGATCACGCCGTGGGTGATGCCGTGCTTCACCATGGTGCCCCCGCGCGCGGACCATCCGATGCACGGGCACTTCTGGGTGCCGATGGACGACGAGACCTGCATGGCGTGGAGCTTCGATTACCATCCCGTTCGCGCGCTCTCGGAGCTCGAGCGCGAGGCGATGGAAGCGGGCAAGGGCGTGCACGTCCGCGTCGACAAGGGCTTCCGCCCGCTCCAGAACAAGGACAACGACTACCTCATCGACCGCGCGGCGCAGAAGGCCGGCAAGACGTTCAGCGGCGTGGAGGGCATCGGCATGCAGGACGCGTCGCTGCAGGAGAGCATGGGCCCGATCCAGGACCGCACGAAGGAGAACCTGGTCTCGACGGACAACGGCATCATCATGGCGCGCCACCGGCTCATGAAGGCGGCGAAGGAGCTCGCCGCCCAGGGCGCGCTCCCGCCGGGCCGCGATCCCGCCCACCAGAAAGTGCGCTCCGTGGCGCTCGTGCTCCCGTCCGGGACGCCGTTCAAGGAAGGCGCGGGCGAGGCGCTCAAGGCGCGCGAAGGCGTGGCACAGACGTCGGTCTGAGGAACGAGGAGACAACCCCGTTGGAAGAAGTCCTGGCAGCCGTCCGCGTCGCCCCCGGAAAGACCGAGATCCGCGAATTTCCCATGCCGGAGATTCCGGCCGACAGCGCGTTGATGAAGATGGAAGTGGCCGGCATCTGCGGCACGGACGTGAAGCTCTACCAGCATCCGCCCTCCCCCGCGCCGGTCATCATGGGCCACGAGAACATCGGCTACATCGCGAAGGCCGGCCGCGAGTTCACCCGCCGCAAGGGCTTCAAGGAGGGCGACCTCGTCTTCGTCGAGCACTACGTGTCGTGCGGCAAGTGCGAGTGGTGCCACCTCGGGCAGTACCGCCACTGCGAGAACACCGACTGGCGCTACAACCCGGAGGCGATCCGCTACGGCTACACCGCGGCGGACAAGCCGCCCTACCTCTGGGGCGGCTTCGCGCAGTACGTGTACCTCCCCTGGAACGCCGTGCTCCACCACGTCCCGAAGGGTGTCACGCCGGAGCTGGCGGGCCTCGTGACGCCCATGGCGAACGGCGTGGAATGGTCCCTCTTCGACGGCGGCGTGGGCTACAACTCGACGGTTCTCATCCAGGGGCCGGGCCAGCAGGGCCTCTCCCAGACGGTGGTCTGCAAGCAGGCGGGCGCATCCCTCATCATCGTCACCGGCACCTCGAAGGACCGCGCGCGCATGGAGGTCGCGAAGCTCCTGGGCGCGGACCACGTGATCGACGTCGAGAAGGAGGATCCCCTCGCGCGCATCAGGGAGATCACCGGCGGCAAGGGCGTGGACGTGGTCCTCGACTGCACCGCCGGCGCCGGCACCCTGCCGATCCTCCTGGGGGTCGAGGCGCTCAAGCGCAAGGCCGGCACGATGGTGATCCAGGGCGAGATGGCGGAATTCCCCAATTTCCCGGTGGGCCGCGTGACCGTGAAGGCCATCACGCTGAAGAGCGCGCGCGGCCACAGCTACAAGGCGTGCGAGCTGGCGCTCCAGCAGCTCGCCTCGCACCGTTTCCCGCTGGAAAGAATCACGACCCACGCGTTCGGCCTGAAGGACGTCGACCTCGCGATCCGCTCGGTGGGCGGCCAGGGCGTCCCGGACGTGATCCACGCGTCGCTCATGCCCTGGAAATAGCGCGCGGCCATGGACGCCTCGGGAAGCTGGTCCCGTCTGCAACGCGGCGCGTCGCTGGGCGGGCGAGTGGCGGACGAGGCGCTGCTCGAGACGCTGCGGAAGGGCTCGCCCTTCTTCGAGGCGCGCGGGCGCGTGCGGCAATGGACGCGCGAGCGCTTCGGGCTCGGGCCGGACGATCCGGTCGCGGTCTCGGAAGTCGCGTCCACCGTCCCGGGCTCGCCGCCGCTCGAGACCGTGATCGAGTTTCGCACCGCGCAGGGCCTGCGCCATCATTTCAAGGTGTTCAAGCCGCTCGCCGCCGTCGCCCCCGACGACCTCCCGCCGGCCTGGATGAAGGACGCGCTCGCGATGCCGGACGGCATCGAGTGCGAATGCTGCTGACCGCACGGACGACGCCATGGCCCTTCCCCGCCTGAAGACGGTCACCCGCACCCAGGGCAACAACCGGGCGCTCAAGGACGGCACGGTGAAGCCGGCCACCTTCGAGTTCGATTTCGTCGAGGTCGATCCGCTGATCGACGCCTTCCGCCGCATGGTGCGCGGGCTCGAGTTCGACGTCTCCGAGATGGCGATGACCACGTATCTCAGCGCGCGAGAGCACGGGAAGCGCTTCACCGCGCTCCCGATCTTCCTCGTGCGCGCGTTCCACCATGGCGCGATCGTCGTGAACGCGAAATCCGGCATCCGGTCGCCGAAGGACCTCGAGGGGAAGCGCGTCGGCGTGAACCGCGGCTACACCGTGACGACGGGCGTGTGGGCGCGAAGCGTCCTCGCGCACGAGCACGGCGTCGACCTGAAGAAGGTGACGTGGGTCCTTTCCGGCGACGAGCACGTGGCGGAGTTCGTGCCGCCGCCCAATGTCGTCCCGCTCGAGCGCGGCCGCAAGATGGCCGACCTCGTGATCTCGGGCGAGCTTCCCGCGGCGGTGAACGTCGAGATCGACCACCCGGACGTGAAGCCCCTCATCCCGGACGCGAAGGAAGCCGGCTTCGAGGCGCTCCGGAAGCGCGGCCACTACCCGATCAACCACGCCGTGGTCGTGAAGGACGAGGTGCTCGCCGCGCACCCGGAAGCCGCCGCGGACCTCTTCCGGGCGTTCGCCGAATCGAAGCGCCGGTACGTGGAAAAGCTTCGCGCGGGAGCGATCGAGAAGCCCACCGCGATGGACGAGATGCACCGCCGCGTGATGGAGATCACGGGCGGCGATCCCCTGCCCTACGGCATCGCCCCCAACCGCGGGCCGCTGGAGGAGCTGGTGGGATCGGCGAAGGAGCAGGGCATCATCAGCCGCGCGTTCCCGCTGGAGGAGCTCTTCGCTCCCGCGACGCACCGGCTGGTGGGATGATGGAAGCGGGCAGCAGGAAGAAAAAGGGGCAATCGGGCCGTACCACGGCCCTCGGCAATCAATCATAGGAGAGCCGTGATGACCGTTCAGGAAGCCGTAAGGAAGCCGCAGGCGGGCAAGAAGCCGCAGGTCGCCATCATGAACGCCGTCCACGACCTGCCGGTGCTGGTCGCGCGCGACGAGGGATTCTTCAAGGACGAGGGGCTCGACATCGAGTTCGTGACCACGCCGGGCATGGCGCAGGTGACGACCAGCCACTTCGTGAAGTTCGACTCGGTCTTCGACCGGCCGCTCGACTCCGCCTACAACGACGGCGGCATCGACCAGTTCCGCATGTGCGAGTGGGGCATCATGAAGCGCGCGGTCGAGGCGGACGCGGAGGGGCTGCGCCACCGGAAGATCGTGGCGCTCGGCGCCTCCATGTCCATGTTCGCGATCGCGGTGCGGCCGGACTCGAAGTTCTACGAGCCGGAGATGCTGAAGGACCAGCCGATCGCGGTCACGCCCAACAACGGCTCGCACTTCACGACGCTGAAGATGATGGAGGGCTTCCTCGAGCCCCAGCACGTGAAGACCACCGGCGCGGGCTCGATGCCCAAGCGGATCGAGGCGTTGAAGCAGGGCAAGGTCGCCGCGGTGAGCCTCATGGAGCCGTGGATCAGCGTGGCGCAGAAGCAGGGCCTCAGGATCCTCATCGAATCGCACTCGACGAGGAGCGAAGCGGCGGGCGACGACCTGGACGGCCCCACGCTCGCGAAGATGTTCCGCGCCCAGGCCCGCGCGGTCGAGCTCCTGGAGAAGGATCCGCGCAAGTACATCCACTACCTCGTCGCCGAGACGGGCGGGCTCCTCAAGCCCGAGGAGCTCCAGACCTGGCGGCTCCTGCATGCGCCGCCGCAGCCGTACACCCGCGAGCGCTTCGACGACACGTACAACTGGACGGTCAAGTGGAACATGGTGGTCCCGGGCGCCACCTACGAGAACACCGTCGACAACCGCGCCTGGAAATAGGGGCTCCATGAGCGACCTGTCCCCCGTCACCATCCCGGCGCTGCACCAGATGAAGCGCGACGGTCGCAAGATCGTCGGGGTGGTGGCGTGGGACTACCAGATCGCCCGCATCGTCGAGCGCGCGGGCGTGGACCTGGTCTCCGTGGGCGATTCGGTCGGCGTGAACCTCTGGGGCCATGCGAATCCCCTGGAAGTCACGATGGACGAGATGGTCCTCGTCTGTCGCGCGGTCCGCCGGGGCGTGAAGCGCGCGCTCGTGAGTTGCGACTTCCCGTTCGGGCCGCTCCAGCAGGGCACGGAGACCGCGCTCGCGGCCGCGATCCGCCTCGTGAAGGAAGGCGGGGCGGACATGGTGAAGCTCGACGGCGCGGCGGAATTCCCGGAGGCGGTCGCCGCGATCGCGCGGGCGGGCATCCCCGTCTTCGCGCAGATGGGCATCACGCCGCAGACGGCGCTCCAGTACGGCGTGGACTACGCGACGATGCTCAAGGGGGCCACGCAGGTCCCGGCCGCGATGACCGCCCGCCTGGTGGAAGAGGCGAAGAGCCTCGAGGCGGCCGGCGCCGCGCTCATCGACTTCACGAATTCGGGGACCGCGGCCGGCCCCGAGGTCGCGCGCGCCGTGCAGATCCCGGTGATCGGCGGCCTGGGCGGCGGCCCGTGGCTGGACGGCCGCATGCGGATGGCGCACGCCGCCATCGGCTATGCCGCGGCCACGCTCGATTCGAAGACCGAGACCTACGCGAACGTCGCCCGTGTCACGCTCGATGCGATCACGGCGTACGCCGAGGACGTGCGGGCGGCGCGCCAGATCAAGGGCGGCATCCCGGTGAAGCCGGCTGCCTGAGGGACGCTTGGCGACCGCGCTCATCGACGGGATCTCCACGCGCTACGAGGTCGTGGGCTCGGGGCCGCCGCTGCTCCTCTACGCGCCCGGCGGCTTCGACGCCACCCTCGAGAAGTGGAGCTCGCTCGGCGTCTATGCGCGGGTGAAGCTCATGGACCGTCTTCCGCGTCACTACACCTGCATCCTCTTCGACCGGCGCGAATGCGGTGAGTCCGGCGGGCGCGTGGAGGCCGTCGCGTGGGGCGACTACGTGGCGCAGGGCCGCGGCCTGCTCGACCACCTGCGGATCGACCGTGCCTTCCTGATGGGCGGCTGCATGGGATGCTCGCCGGTCTTCGCCTTCGCGGCGGCACACCCCGAGCGCGTGCTGGGCATGGTCCTCTGGTGGCCCGTGGGGGGGCCCAGGTACCGGATGAAGGGACGGCAGCGCTTCTCGGACCATCTCGCGTTCGTGAAGGAGAACGGGCTTTCCGCGGTCGTGGAGCTTGTCGGCCGCGAAGGGAAGGCCTTCGGCGCGGAGCCGCGCGGGGGGCCATGGGCGTCGGTGATCCGCCATGACCCGGAGTTCGCGGCGTCGTACGCGAAGCTCGACCGCGACCGCTACGTCGCGACCGTCGAGCGCATGCGCGACGCCCTCCTCGACCGCGACACGGCGCCCGGCGCGGAGCCGGAGGCGCTGATGCGCCTGGACATTCCCGCGCTGATCGTGCCCGGCCATGACGAATCCCATGCGACCTCCGCGGCGCGCTACCTCGAGGAGTGCCTCCCGCGCTCCGAGTACTGGGACGTGGCCGTGGAGGCGCAGACCGCGGAGACCGCGCCCCCACGCGTCCTCGACTTCCTCGCCCGCCAAACATGATCATCGACATCCACGGCCACTACACGACGGAGCCGAAGGCGCTCCACGCCTTCCGCGACAGGCAGCTGGCGGGCCTCGCGGACGCCGCGCGCCGGCCCGCGACGAGCGACCTCGGCATCACCGACGAGGAGATCCTCGAAAGCGTCCAGCCGCAGCTCAAGTTCCAGCGCGAGCGCGGGAGCGACCTCACGATCTTCTCGCCTCGCGCCTCCGGCATGGGCCACCACGTGGGCGACGAAGCGATCGGCCGCGAGTGGTGCCGGGTGAGCAACGACCTCATCCATCGCGTCTCGACGCTCCTCCCGGAGAGCTTCGCGGCTGTGGGCCAGCTCCCGCAGTTCCCCGGCGCGCCCATCGAGGGATGCATCCCGGAGCTCGAGCGGATCGTGAACGAGCTGGGCTTCGTCGGGATCAACCTCAACCCGGATCCTTCCGGCGGCTACTGGAAGTCCCCGCCGCTCACGGACCGCTACTGGTATCCGATCTACGAGAAGATGTGCGAGCTCGACGTGCCCGCGATGGTCCACGTCACCGCCTCGTGCAACCCCGCGGTGCATTTCACGGGCGCGCACTACATCAACGGCGACACGACCGCGTTCATGCAGCTCCTGCAGGGGAATCTCTTCAAGGATTTTCCGGCCCTCAAGTTCGTGATCCCGCACGGCGGCGGCGCGGTGCCGTTCCACTGGGGACGCTACCGCGGCATCGCGCAGGACATGAAGAAGCCGCTCCTCGAGGAGCACCTGCTGAAGAACGTGTTCTTCGATACCTGCGTGTACCATTTCCCCGGGATCGACCTCATGACCCGCGTGATCCCGGTGGACAACATCCTCTTCGCCTCCGAGATGCTGGGCGCGGTGAAGGGCATCGACCCGCGCACCGGGCACCATTACGACGACACCAAGCGCTACGTGGACCAGCTGAAGGACCTCGCCGCCGGGGATCGCGAGAAGATCTTCGAGGGCAACGCGCGCCGGGTCTACCCGCGCCTGGACGCGCAGCTCACCAAACGCGGCCATCCCGCGCGGAAGGCCCTCGCCAAGGAAACCCGATGAACGACAAGGCATTGGCACCTCTCAGCGACATCCGTCGCGACTTCGAGCGCGTCTCCCCGGACGTGGTGAAGCGCGCCTCGCGGTTCGCCGCGTCGATCCTCGCCGACGTGGCGGGCCGGCGCGGCACGATGGACGGGCGCATCGCACCGGTCGCGCCCTCCATGCGCATGGCCGGCCCCGCCTTCACGGTCGAGGTGCGCCCCGGCGACAACCTCATGATCCACACGGCGATGACCATGGCGCGCCCCGGCGACGTGCTGGTGATCGACGGCAAGGCCGATCGCACCTGCGCGCTCATGGGCTCCATCATGATCAGCGCGTGCCGGAAGCTGGGGCTCGCCGGCGCCGTGCTGGACGCCGCGGTGCGCGACACGGAGGAGCTGCGCGCGCTGGGCTTCCCCGTCTACGCGGTGGGCGCCAACCCGAACGGTCCCACCAAGTTCGTCCCGGGCCGGATCAACTGGCCCGTCTCGTGCGGCGGCGTCGCGGTGCAGCCGGGCGACCTCGTCGTGGGCGACGCGGACGGCGTGGTCGTGATCGAGCGCGAGAAGGCGGCCTCGCTCCTCGACGCCGCGGACGCCAAGGTGGCGGACGAGAAGGCGCGCCTCGCGGACATCGCCGCGGGGAAGAACCTCCGGCCGAAATGGCTCGAGGCGTCGCTTCGCGCGGCGGGACTCCTCAAGGAGGGCGAGACCCTGTGACCGCCGTCACGACGAAGCGCCCGGCCTTCGGCATGCCGGGCCGCATCCAGGCGCCCAATTCCAGGCCCCGCTCGATCGCGCTCGTGGGGCTGGGCGACGGGGGTTCCGCGATCGCGCGCTCCATCGCCGCGGAAGACCATCCGAACCTGCAGGTGCACGTGCTCGCGAAGAGCGCCGCGGGCGGCGACGCGCTCGCCGCGATCCAGGCCGGCGGCGGCGACCTCCAGCGCGACCTCATGGGCGCGGACATGATCTTCATCGTCGCGTGCCGGGGCGACGACGTGGGCCTCGCCCCCGTCGTGAGCCGCATCGCGCACAGCCGGCGCCACACCGTCACCGCGCTCTACCTCGTCCCGCTGGACGGCACGGGGCCGGAGGAGGACGCGACGCTGAAGACGCTGCGCTCCGGCGTGGAGATGCTGGTCGTGGTCTCGGACCCGAGCTACGTGCCCGCCATGATCACCGCGCTGGGCCCGTAGCCCGCGCGAGAGGAGCCGACATGAACGACATGACCCGACCGGACGCGATCGACCCGCCCTACCTCTACCCCGGCTACGGGAGCACGACGCTGCGCTCGCCGCGCGAGGCGCTGGTTGCGCTTCCCGCGGGCGCGCTCGATGTCCCCGGACCCACCGTGCCGCAGGGTTTCGCGCGGAACGGCGACAACGACCTCACGATCCACGGGAAGTCCGCGCCGCTGGGCGAGAAGATGGTGCTCACCGGGCGGCTCCTCGACGCGGACGGCCGCCCGATCCGCCGCTCGCTGGTGGAGGTGTGGCAGGCGAACGCCTCCGGCCGCTACGCGCATCCGGGCGACCAGCACGACGCCCCGCTCGATCCCAACTTCGCCGGCATCGGGCGGACGTTCACGGACGACGAGGGCCGGTACCGGTTCGTGACGGTGAAGCCCGGCTCCTACCCGTGGCAGAACCATCCCTTCGCGTGGCGCCCGCAGCACGTCCACTTCTCGCTCCTGGGCAACGCGCCGGTGCAGCGGCTGATCACTCAGATGTACTTCCCCGGCGATCCGCTCCTCGCGATCGACCCGGTGTACAACAGCGTACCGGACGAGCGCGCGAGGACGCGCATGGTCTCCACGCTGGCGGTGGAATCCGGGATCGAGGGCATCGCCCTGGGCTACACCTTCGACATCGTGCTGGGCGGCGCGAAATCCACGCCGCTGGGGATCTGACATGGCCGCGCAACGCACCCCTTCGCAGACCATCGGCCCCTTCTTCCACGAGGCGCTTCGCTGGAAGGACGGCGGAAACGTCACGTTCTCCGAGCCCGGGCGCCGGATCGTGATCACCGGGCGCGTCCTGGACGGGGCCGGCGCGCCCGTGGGAGACGCGATGGTGGAGACCTGGCAGCTCTCGCCCGCCGGGAAGCCTCCCGCGCCCGCCGCGGGGAGCGCACGCCCGCACGGCTTCGGCCGCGTCGAGACGGCGAAGGACGGCACCTTCCGCATCGAGACCGCGATGCCGGGCGGCGACTGCCCGTACGTCGACGTCTCGCTCTTCGCGCGGGGACTGCTCAAGGCCCTGCGCACGCGCGTCTACCTCGCGGCGGAGGACCGCGTCCGGGCGGATCCGGCCCTGAAGGCGATCGCCGCTTCCCCGCGCGTGAAGACGCTCGTCGCGGCCGCCGCGGGTGCGCACGAGTACCGCTGGGACGTGCGCCTGCAGGGCGAGGGCGAGACCGTCTTCTTCTCGGCCTGACCGCGTGATGGCCGCGAGCCTCGCCGCCCGCACGCTCGCCCGCCCTTCCTTCGAGAACGCCTTCGGGGCGCGCGCCTTCGTGCGCGCCATGCTCGACTTCGAGGCGGCGCTCGCGCAGGCGCAGGCCGCCGAGGGCCTCGTGCCCGAAGCGCACGCCCGCGCGATCGCGGACGCGTGCGGGAGCGTCGCGATCGACGAGGAGTCGCTCGCCGAGGAGGGCCGCCGCAACGCGAGCCTCGCCGTGCCGCTGGTCCGGATGCTCCGCGAGCACGTGGCGCGCTCGTCGGAGGCCGCCGCGAAGGACGTCCACCGCGGCGCCACGAGCCAGGACGTGCTCGACACGGCGATGGCGCTGTGCCTGCGCCCCTGCCTGGAGGAAGCGGACCGCGCGCTCGAGGGGGCCGTGCGTTCGCTCGCCCGCCGCGCCCGCGAGCACCGCGCGACGCCGATGCTCGCGCGCACGCTGCTCCAGCCCGCCCTGGCGATCCCGGCGGGCCTCAAGATCGCCCGCTGGGCCGCGGCGCTCGCGGCGGATCGCGAGCGGCTGGCCGATGCGCAGGCGGGAGCGCTCGCGCTGCAGCTGGGCGGCCCCGTGGGCGCTCTCGAAGGCATGGACGGCAAGGGCCCGGCGGTGCGCCACCGCGTGGCGCTGGCACTGGGGCTCGCCGACGCGCCCGAATGGCAGTCCCACCGCAACGGCTGGATCGACCTTCTCGACCGCGTGGGGCTCGTGGTCGGGACCTGCGGCAAGGTCGCGCGCGACGTGGCGCTCCTCGCCCAGGCGGAGGTGGGCGAGATGCTCGAGGCGCCGCCGCGCGAAGGCGTGGGGGGATCGAGCGCCATGCCGCACAAGCGCAACCCCGTCGCCTGCGCGCGCGCCCTCGCGGCCGCGGTCCGCATGCCGGGCCTCCTCGCCACCGTGCATGCCGCCGCGATGGGAGAGCACGAGCGCGCCCTGGGCGGCTGGCAGGCGGAGCTCGCCGTGGTCCCGGAGATCGCCGCGGCGCTGGGGGCGGCGCTCGATCTCCTCGACACGATCGCCGCCTCGCTCGTCGTGGATCCGGCGCGGATGCGGGAGAACCTCGCGCGGCTGGGCGAAGCCCGGACGGTGGACCCGCGCGCGGTGGACGAGGTCCTGGCCGCCCTGGCGCCCCATCTCGCCTGACGCCGGCCCGCAGATTCGAAAAGGAGCGCCCTCCATGAGCCGCAAGTCCTACGACCGGGGCCTCGCCACGCGCCGCAAGGTGCTGGGCGACGCCTGGGTCGATCGCGCGATCGCGACCACGACCCCGTTCAACGCCGACTTCCAGGAGATGATCACGCGTTACGCCTGGGACGGCATCTGGAACCGGAAGGGCCTCTCGCACAAGGTGCGCCGCATGCTGGTCCTCGCCATGACCGTGGCGCTCGGGCGCTGGGAGGAATACCGCCTGCACGTGCGCGCGGCGCTTTCCTCCGGCGACCTCACCCGGGACGACCTGAAGGAGGTCCTCCTCCAGTCCGCGATCTACTGCGGCATCCCCGCGGCCAACACGGGGTTCAAGGAGGCGCGCGAGGTGATCGCGGAGCTCACCGGCGGCGCGAAGCCCGCGAAGGCCGCGGCCGGAAAGCGCGCGAAGAAGCGGAGCGCCCGGAAATGACCGCCGTCGACCTCCAGTGCACGGACAGCGGTGGAAACGGCGAGCCGGTGCTCCTCGCCCACGCGATCGGATGCGACCGCCGGATGTGGGACGATCTCGCGGTGGCGCTCGCCCCGCGCCGGCGCGTCGTCGCGATCGACGCGCGCGGCCACGGGAAGAGTCCCCTCCCCGCCCGGCCGTGGTCGCTCGAGGACATGGCGGACGACGCGGCGCGCCTCCTCGACCGGCTGGGCATCGCGCGGGCCGATTGGGTCGGCCTCTCGATGGGCGGCATGGTGGGGCAGGCCTTCGCGCTGCGCCATCCCGGGCGCCTCGGGCGGCTCGTGCTCGCGAACACGACGAGCTCCTACGGGGCGGACGGGAAGGCGATGTGGGACAACCGGATCCGCCTCATCACCGCGGGCGGGCTCGCAGCCATCCGCGACATGGTGACCGCGCGCTACTTCTCGGAGGCGTTCATCGCGAGCCACCGGGACGTGGTCGACCGCGTGATGGGCCGGTTCATGGAGACCCCGGCGGATGGCTACCTCGGCTGCTGCGAGGCGATCCGGGAGCTCGAGTACACGGCCGCCCTCCCCCGGATCCAGGCGCCCACGCTCGTCGTCGCGGGGGAGATCGACCAGGGCACCACGCCCGCCATGGCGCGCGTGATCGCGGACGGCATCCCCGGGGCGCGGCTCGCGATCATTCGCGGCGCCTCGCACCTCTCCGCGGTGGAGAAGCCCGCGGAGTTCAACGCGCTCGTGGAGGAGTTTCTCGCTGCGCGTTGAGGCGATATAAGCCACAGATGAACACGGATGAACACAGATAGCCCGTGGAAGGGAATCCAATGCGTCAATGGCCACGCCGCAATCATGAGTCTCGAATCATCTGTGTTCATCTGTGTTCATCTGTGGTTCCCAAGCCTTAAACGCCGATGATCGCAGCCGTGCCGGCCACGCCCAGCACCGCCGCCACGGCCACCGCCGGCGTGAGCGACTCGCGCCGGCGCAGGAGCGCGACACCCAGGAAGAGCGTCACGAAGACCTCCATCGAGCCGATGAGCGCCACGCGCGACATCGGGCTCACGTTCAACGCCGCGAAGTAGAGGATCTGCCCGAAGGAGCTCATCGCGCCCGCGGCGAGGAGCCAGCCGTTGGGCTTCGCGAAGGTGGCCCGCACGGCGCGCGCGTACTCCGGCCGGAAGGCGCCCGTCGCGGCGAAGATCGCCGCGCCGACGAGGCATCCCACCGCGGCGCCCAGGAACGCGTCGTGCGCGTCCGCGAGGCCCATCTTGCGCAGGAGGTAGCCCGTCGAGTAGCCCAGCGCCGAGACGGGCCCATAGACGTACCCCGCATTGAGGAGGCGGCGGCCGAGGGGCGGACGCTCCGGGCCCGGCGCGGCGCGCGCGCCCGCGACCAGCGCGGCGAAGCTTGCGGCGATGAGCACCAAGCCCAGGACCATGCCGCGCGTGAGCGCCTCCCCCAGGACCGCCACGCCCAGGAGGACCGCGAAGAAGGGGTTCAGCCGCTTCATCGCCGAGGAGCGCATCGCGCCCAGGTGCTGGACGGAGGCGTAGAAGAAGACGCGGCCGATGTACGCGGTGAAGACGCCCGCGCCTGCGAACCAGAGGAGCGCGCGGGCCGTCACCGGCTCGAAGCCGCGCACGAGCCCCATCGCCACCCAGCCCGCGCCGGAGATCCCCGCGGTGAGGAGGAGCGAGACGAAGGCGCCGTTGTCCGCGTCGCCGGGCCGCGCCCCGCGCGCGATGAGGATGTTCGCCGCCGCGAAGCAGGTCGCCGAGGCGAGCGCGTAGGCATCCCCCCATTGCGCGATCATGGGCGCGGGATCACGACCGGGGGATCACAGGATGCCGGGGATCCAGCGCTTCACGCGCCGGCGGTACTCGCGGTAGGGCTCCCCGAAGAGCGACTCCAGCCGCGCCTCGTCCTCGCGCACGCGCCGGTCGAACCACGCGAGGTGGAACGCGAAGACGAGGGCCGCGATCCACGATCCGAGCGCCAGGGCCACGCCCGCGAAGAAGATGAGGTGCCCGCTGTACATCGGGTTGCGGTTCCAGCGGTAGGGGCCGCCCGTCACGAGGCGCTCCGGCGGCACCGAGAGGCCCGGGCCCCCGCCGCCCAGCCGCGTGCGGTAGACGCCCACCCAGCGGTACTGGAGGTAGCCCCAGGCGAGGAGCGGCAAGGCCCAGAGGTGGATCGGAGGCGGTCCGCCGCGGACCAGGGCCTCGGCCGCGTAGAGCGCCACCGGCCAGGCGATGAACGTGCGGTTGGAGGTGCTCTTCAGCCAGCGGCGGAGTCCCCGCACGCGGTCAGCCCGCCTTCTGGGTGTCGCCCATGGGCATCGCGACGATGAAGAGATTCGCGACGACGATGGTGAACGCCAGGAACCAGAAGGTCGCCGTGAGGCCGTAGCGGTCCGCGATCATCCCGCCCAGGAGGGGGGCGACCGAGGAGCCCAGCGCCTGGGCGCCGAAGAGGATGCCGATGCTGGTCCCGCCCATGTTCTTGGGCGTCGTCTCGAGGAGCCACGCCTGCATCACGGGCCGGATCGCATAGAGGAAGAAGCCCAGCACCGCGATGAAGACGATGAAGGCGGGAGACTTGCCGGCGAAGGCCATGAAGAGCAGCACCACGGCGGTCATCGCCATGCTGGTCATCATGACGCTCCTGCGCCCCATCCGGTCCGAGAGGTGCCCCGCGATCGGCGTCGCCGCGAAGCCCGCCGCCTGGAGCGCGAACATGCCGGCGCCCACGAAGAACGGCGAGTAGTGCATCTCGTAGGCGAGGTAGACCGGGAGGAACGTGAGGAGCGCGTTCTGCGTCATCGACCGGAACGCCGAGCTCGCCGTGAGCACGAGGAGCCCGCGGTTCCGGAAGAGCGCCGGCACTCCGCGGAAGTAATCGCGCAGCGACTGCCCGCGCGCGTCGTCCGCGGGTTTCGGCTTCTTCGACCCCACCCGGAGCGTCCCCAGGAAGACGAGGATGAGGAGCGACATCACCATTCCGGGCACCACGTTGATCATCACGACCTGGCGCCAGGTGAGGATCGCGAGGAGCGAGCCCACGACGAGCGGGGCGGTGGCGTCGCCCACGTTCCCGCCCATGCCGTGGAGCGAGAGCACGAGGCCCTTCCTCTCCGGGAAGCGCCCGGCCAGCGTCGGGATGGCGGTCGGGTGCCAGAGGCTGTTCCCGAAGCCCACCAGCGCCACGCAGGCGAGGAGCATGAGGTAGCCGTGACTGAACCCCATCAGCAGGTACGGGAAACCCACCCAGAAGAGGGAGAGCGCCATCAGGAGCCCCTTGCGCCCCACCGTATCCACGAGGATGCCGCCCGGGATATTGGCGACCGCGCCCGCGATGTACTGGCAGGTCATGATGAGGCCGATCTGGCTGTACGAGAGGCCCAGCTCGCGCCCGATGATCGGGAGCAGGAGGTAGAAGGTCGACGGGTACCAGTGCGTGAGCGCGTGGCCGAAGGTGATGAGCCACACGTCGCGGAAGGAGCGTCCGGGAGCCTTGCGCGGGGCGGCGGGGAGGGCGGTGGCGTTCATGGAAGGGATTCTACCGGCCCGCCCGGCGCACGACGACCCCGTCGAAGAGCCTGCTCCACTTGGAGGACTCGTCCAGGGAGCGGATGGGGTCCGTCTGGACGATCTTCACGCCCTTCAGGGGAGAAGGCACCTTGGTGTTCGTGGGGACGTAGTCGATGCTCGTCATCGCCTTCTGCCCGTCCGGGCCCAGGAGGTACTCGTAGAAGAGGAGCGCGGCGTTCGGGTGCGGCGCCCGGCGCGCGATGCCCACCGCGTTGGACCGCGCGATCGCGGGCGGGATCACGAACCAGTCGATGGGGGCGCCCTTGCGCTTCGCCTGCTCCGGCATGTAGTTGTAGACGGTCAAGGCGAGGGGCACCTCGCCCGAGACGACCAGGTTGTCGAGGAGCGTGTGGCCCTTCCGCACCGAGATGCCGTTCTTCGCGACCAATTCGCGGAAGAAATCGAGGCCCTTCTTCTCGCCGCCCAGCTCCTGCACGACGGTCGCGAACCAGTCGTCGTCCTTCGCCTCGATCCCGAGCTTGCCCTTCCACTTCGGGTCGAGGAGGTCGCGCCAGGTCTTCGGGAGCTCCTCCTTCTTCACGGCCGCCGTGTTGTAGGCCTGCACCCAGACCGAGAGGATCGTGGCGGCCCATTGCCGGTGCCGGGGGACGGAGCCCGCGAGGAGGTCCTTGTGGACGGGGGAGCTCACGGGCGCGAGGATCTTCTCCCGCGCGAGGGCCTCCATCTCCGGCGAGCCGAAGTGGATCACGTCGACGTCGTGGCGGCCCGCTCGCGCCTCCTGGATCGTGCGCTGGAGGACCTTGTCCGTCCCCGCGCGCCAGATGGTCACCTTGATGCCGTACTTGTCCTCGAAGGGCTTCACCACGGCCGGCAGGTCCTTCTCGGCGATCGTGGTGTAGAGCGTGAGCGCGCCCTCCTTCTTCGCCGCCGCGGCGGAAGGCAGCACCGCCCATGCGGCGCCGGCGCAGAGGAGGGCCCGGCGGATCGCGTTCATGCGCTCATTCCGGGTGGTTCAGGTCTTCCTCGAAGTGGCGCGGCACGAACCCGCGCCCCTCGGGCGTGGGCTCGGTCGGGCGCGGGATCACCGACTTCTGGAAGAGCATGTTCATGAAGATGAGCATGGGCTTGGGCTTCAGCACGAGCGCGCGCGCCGGCTTCACCGGATCCGCGTTGAAGTGCTGGTGCACGCAGTTCATGTGCACGATCGCGACGTCGCCGGCGCTCCAGTCGTAGCGCACGCCGTCGTGCACCTCGTAGCCCTTGCCGTCGAGGATGTAGAAGGCGGCCTCGTTCACGTGGCCGTGCTTCTGCGTGCGCCCGCCGGGCGCGTACTCCTCGAGGTGGACGTGGAGCACCTGCGTGAGGCCGTCCTCCGGCTCGATGAAATGCTTGCTGAACGACTGCGGGCCGTCGTTGAAGAGGAGGTCCTTCCCCTTGATCACGCGCGGCATCGCGCGCAGCCGCGTGAGCTCGTCCTTCAGG
>Ga0207667_10003713_pt1 | contig 18827 bp, 15 predicted proteins | sample KBSCornC52_FD_184301 | JGI IMG/M metagenome (GOLD analysis project Ga0207667, IMG submission 184301) | Corn rhizosphere microbial communities from Kellogg Biological Station, Michigan, USA - KBS Corn C5-2 (SPAdes) (version 2) | ecosystem: Host-associated > Plants > Roots > Rhizosphere > Soil ...
ATCTGCCTTCGCAGCCTCAATGTGGACCAGTCCACCAGGGCGAACTCGACCCGCTTCGAGTAGTTCGGTTGCGCGGCGGCGGTTTACCTTTGACCACTTGCTGCGGGCTTTTCGCGGCGTGAAGCGCACAAGCCAATACTTGTCGTCGTACTTGTCCAGCTGGCCGTCGATCCAGCCGTGGCAAAGCGCAGCGTCGATCGCCTCGGCCTTCGTTATACTGTTTAGGCCTGACGTCGGCCGGCTACCGTTCCGCCACAAGCGTTTTCACACGCCCATTATCCGGCGCGCGGTCGCATGCCACCATGGCGTGTCCCACAGCAGGTTTACCACCAGCGCACTCGCGGCATAGATCGGCAGCCACACCCAATAAGCCCGATGCACGCCGCGGTTTCGGAACACGTCCCATGCAAACATCGGCGACAACGCAAGCAGCACGTACAAGTCCAGCGTTAGCGGGCGGTTCGGCAGTGCGGGTAGCCACGGCATGCGGATGAATGCGGCCCATAGCGCAACCGCCGTCCCAAGGATCATCATGCGCTTGTGAAATCCCGCGTCGCGCGCCCTTGCCCGCAAGCCGATCGCCATGAAAAGGGGGAACAGCACGCCGACCCTGATCTGCGACAGCAGGATATTCTCGACGTCCGTCAGTACGGGCGCCAACGCCGCCCGCACCGGCGGCGGCCCGAAGTGGGCACCCTGCCAAAGTGTGCGATAGGTTACGGGCGCCAGGACGAAGCCGACGACGACCAGCGCTGGCACCAACACCATCGCCGCAAGCCCGAGTTGCCGATGGAGAGCGGTCCGCCCGGTTGCCACCAGGACCGTCTGAGTCAGCAGCAGCAGGAGAAACGACCCCATCAGCGCCGCATGAACATGCATGATCAGGGGGAACGGCGGATGCTGGCCCGCCTTCACCATCGCAATAATCTTGAGCGAGTCTGGAATGAAGCCAGCCACGACGATTGCGATGAAGCTGGCCGCCGTGAACACGTAGATCCAGCGGTCGATCGAGTGCACCCGCGGCGTGCCCGACAAGACATCCCCACGGCGCTCGTTCAGCAAAGATCCGTCAGCGACCGTCGCCATATATTTTCCCCCAAGCGGCGCGATACCGAGGTGGTGGCTAACATGGGCAGCTCTTCGAGGATAGCGTCGCTTTCCACCCTTCACGGCCGGTCGGCACGCGACCCATTGGGACATACAGACAACGACAAGCCTAGTTTTGGACTCTGGCCCGCTAGGTGGCTACCAAGATCGGATCGGGAGGCTCAATATGCCCATTCCAGCTGATGCACGGCCCGTAAACGAAGGTTCCCGTTTCTCTGCAACGTCACCGGTGCAGGCCCTCCTCAAGGCGGATTCACCAGAGGGCGAATTGGCGCGAACCTGGGTTCGTTTCGCCAAAGGACTTATCGCCGAGGATGGAGTGCAACTCGAGGAGGTGACCGCGCCTGAATTGCGCTGTTTCGAGCTGGAGGACTCGGGTTTTCCGCCGGGACTTGCTGGCCTCAAGGCATTCCGCGCCGCCATCAATGGGGCGATGCCTGACGAATGGGCAGTAATCATGAAGTTGGAAGCGGACGTTTCTAATTCCACGGTAGAAACAGAGCTTCTCGCTGGCGGCACACATACCGGCGAGCTAATGGGAATCCCGGCCACTGGCAGGACCGTCGAATTTACTCTTCGCACGCTCGGAAAATTCGATGGAGATCGGCTCGTGAGGCGGTGGGACAGAACTGACTTCGCCGATCTGATGCGCCAGCTTGGTGCGGCTTAAAGCAACGTCCGCTTTCCACCCATTGCGGCCGTTCAAGGAGAGGACCGCATTTGGCCGTTAGTCGACCGTCTGTTTTTGCCCCTAGTTGCTGGTGAAGCAGACATTGACGAGGCGCGATTACGGCCCTGAAAACGGCTGAGGCGACACACAATGGGTTCAACCTCACTCGGCCAATGACGAGCTCGAAAAAGGGCGGTTTGCGTCGCCCCTTCGTCATTCCTGCCATTATCGGCTCGTGACCGCTATCGGGATAGCCACAGCCGCGCAGACCGGACAGCATGCGCTGCGCGCGGTCGATTTGATCATCGTGACGCTCTCCGATTGATTTTCAGGGTAGGAACGACGGCGCGGAAGCCGACGGGATAAAGCGGGGCAACGCTATCGTCGGGCAAATCGGAGCGCTGTTTCTCCACCGCCGCCATCGAGGAGGGCAGTTCGAAGGGCAGACGGCCCTCTGGGCGGACAATGCCGGTAAGCGCGTCGGCGACGGCCGCATCGATCGCGCCGAAATCGCCGGCAAGCATCGCGGTGTAGGGGCGAAGGCTGGTGAGGATAGCCGGGCGATCGAGGTGGACGATCGCGATCACCGGCGTTGTGCTGGCAATCTTGCGGACTGCTTCCAGATCGGGGTCGCCAGGCTGGAAGTCGAGAGCGCCTTCGTGCTGGACGCGCCCTGCAGCGAAATTGGGATGAAGCAACTGGTGAGGCGCGGCGAGGCGCACGATCGCAGCGTCCGCCTGATCAGGGCGGTCGACGATAGTAAAGCCAAGCGCGGCGAAAGGCTGGGGTGTGAGGCCGCGTAGGAACAATCGGCGGTGGGTTGCCCTCGCGAGGGGGAACAGGCCGCGATTAGCCTGAAGCAGAACTATCGAGCGCGCCTGCGTGCGCTGCGCTTCGGCGAGGAAGTCGGCATTGCCGACCAGTTTCGCCGCCGCGTCGGGATCGACGTATGGGTCTTCGAACAAGCCCAGGGCGAAGGTCTGGGTCAGGACCTTGAGCACTGCGCGATCGACCTGGGCCTGCGCTATTTTCCCGTCGCGCAACGCCGCCATAAGGGCGTCGACACGGGTCGTGCCGCCAAACTGCTCGATGCCCGCATCGACGCCCTTGGCGAAGCGGTCTTCCTCGGCCAGATCTTCCACACCCCAGGCGGGGCTGAAGTCGGACCAGTTTGGCTCAATCCCGGGTTTTGCGCCGACGCGGCAAGTTTCGTGGCAATCGTTGGTGATGCCCCAATCGGAGAGAACGAGGCCGGTGAAATGGTAGCGATGGCGCAGCAGATCGCTCAGGAGATAACGACTGAAGCCGGCGGCTGTCTGGATCGAGTGCCGATCCGCGTCGTGCAGCTGCTTCGGCACTGAGTACATCGGCATGACCGCGGCGACATGCGCGGCGAAGGCGGCCTGGAAGGGGATGACGTGCCTGGGCAAAGCCGTCTGGGTCACCGCGGAGAAACGACCATAGTAGTTGTGGCTGTCGAAGCCCTGATCGGCAGCGGCGCCATAGCCCACCCAATGTTTGACGACGGCGGCGACGCTGTCAGGGCCAATGCCGTCGGCGCCGCCCTGAATACCGGCGACGTAAGCGCCGACCATCTGCGCAGCGAGTGCCGGGTTGGATCCGAAGGTGCCGTCGATGCGCGGCCAACGCGGCTCGGTGGCGATGTCGGCCTGCGGCGAGAGAGCGATGCGAATGCCCACCGCCTTATATTCCCGGCGGACAATATCGGCGCTGCGCCGGGCGAGCCTGGCGTCTCCGATCGCGGCGAAGCCGAGCGGATCGGGGAAAGCGGTGAAGCCACCCGCAGCAACGCTGGCCCCTGCTACGCCCTCGAGCTGGTTGCGCGGGTCCGAACTCAAGCTGAGGGGGATGCCGAGCCGGCCCCTCTCTGCGATCGCCTGTAGCCGATTGTTGGCGGCCGCGAGCTTGGCGGGCGTAGCCGCCAAGCGTGTGATCATCGCGGTGACATGCTTGTCGAGGATCTCCTGGGAGGCGTTGGCGAGGATGTAGTCATCGCCGATTGTGTAGAGCGAGCCGTGCATCATCTGACCGATCTTTTCGTCCGGCCTCATGCGCGACAGGAGGTCGGCAGCGCGTCTTAGGGGCGGCAGCCGCCAATCCTCATAAGGTTCAACCTGGCCATCGCGGTTTAGGTCGCGAAACGCGAGTCCCTGGGCATGCAGGATCGGGATCGTACGCGTGCCGAGGTGGGGTTGGCGCATGGGCGATGATCCCGCACACGCCGGGACAGTCAGAGCAATCCCTGTCAGAGCCGCCAGAATCGTAGCCTTTCGCAATTCTATCTCCGTTCGTGCTGAAGCGTCTGTCCGGCCAGCGTTGAGGTGGCCTCCTAGCAAACGTCCGCCTATCGCTGGGCTCATCGAAAAAGGCGCTATACCGCTAGCGGCGCCAATGTCAGTCATCTCAGTTAATGGGCGCGGGTATCGGTTGCCTTGCCCGACCCGTTCTAATGTCCGTTTTCCACCCAAAGCCGACACTCGCGCCCATTACGGTACGGCATCTTACAATCGCTGCCCCCAATCCCCACTTGGGGAGTATCGTGAGCTTCGTCCCGTAAGCGCCCGCGGCTGAGAGACCCCGTGCTCTCGCTTACTCGCAGGAGCGCACCCGTGGATCTCAACCGGCTTTACTTCGATTACCAGCTCTCGCTGATCAACGCGACGGCAGCGGCAACGCCCGATCTGCGCCATGGCCATGAGATTGAGGCGGCGCGGATCGCCGGTTGCATTGGGCACAAGCAAACCAAGCTTGGCGCGGCCGCGGCCTGCGCGTGGATCGCCCGTGCGTCGGAGCAAGCACTATGACCGGTGAGTCCGCCGCCCCGCGCAACAATCCTTGGCGTCACCGCCCGAAGACCGCACCGATCCCGCCGGAGCAGGCTGCGCGGCAGGGTGAGATCACCAGCCTCGCCTTCCTTCTGCTCGGTCGCGAACAAGCGATCGACTTCCTCAACAGAGAGCATCCGGGATTGGGCGCGCGGCCGCTGGCGCTCGCCACTGCGAGCGACGCCGGGCGCGACGGTGTCGAAGCGGAGCTGGGACGTATGAAGTTCCGGCCGGCAGCACCGGACTAGCCACGATCCCGTGCCGCCTGCCACCCAAATAGCCGAAGGAATCGACCATGCACCCCGACACGCCCAAACCGTTCAAGATCGCTAAAGACGAAGACGGTCGGATACGGCTTGCGATCCGCGAAACCCGCTTCAACAGCCAGGGATACCCGCTGGTCACGGAAGTGCTCGAGGAGGAATGCTTCAAGAGCGCAGCGGCGGCCCGCGCATTCGCCACCAAGCATTATGGAGCCGAGGCAGGGCAGTTCACCACAAGTTAGCGGCTTCCCGTTTTGTCACCCCCGCAGGTTCGACGCGCCGGAACTTCATGGACGGTGCCCGATCGAGACCCGCCAGGCGGTCCAGGCGCGCGACCGGCTGCTCGTCCTGCTCAACTCTGGCCGTCGATTGCGGCTCGTGCTCGTCGGCAGCTGTGACGTCGGTGCTACGCTCGTTCGAGAAGGCCTCGTAAGGCCGTGGGACGGCGTTCGGCATCCTTGGTGCTAACGCGTTGCGCCGACCCGACAAGACCGAGCTAGAGTTCTTCCTGTTGATGGTGCTGATCGGAGTGCCGTTCGCTTGGGTTGTCATCCGAACGGTGCTGGCGATTGTAGGCGCGTGACGCACGTGCTCTCCAGCTAGCCGCGCCGCTCGTGGAATCCGTTGCGTAGCGCCGAATGAACCACTCGCAGGCAAAGAACGCGCCAGCGAAAGACACTGCAATCGCAAAAGCCATGATGATGATCGGCGTGGACATGGGGATGTCTCCTTTGGCGGGAGCTCATCCATGTCTCTCAAGCGCTGACTGGCCAGGTGGGAGCAGCGACACAAAGGCGGTATGCCCATTGGCAGGCATTAGCGAACTAATTCGTTGGCGATGGCCTTAATCGCCGCGCTTCAGTTCATCCCGATGGCGCTGGATCAGCTCATCCGATTTCTCGGCCAGGCTCTTGGCCATCAATGCGCCGCTTGTGTCTCTTCGATCTCAACAAGCGTGGCAGCAGTCTTCTTGTCCAATTAACCTAACTCACACCCAGGTCCGTTCAGGGCCCAACGTTCGATAGGTAAACCGGTCTCCGGCCTTGCGACGAGCCGCTTACGGGTGTGGGTTTGTAAAAGACAGACATGCCATTGCGAACCTTTCGCCAATGCCGAACGCGAGGCAGGCCTGCTTGGTGCTCCGCTCATAAGTTGCTGCGGTCATCGTTGTTGCTTGCCGGCCTACTAGGCGCAGATCGGTTAGCGGGACGCGATTAGAAGCCGAGGAGGCCAGCATGGCCCGCGGGTACCTGGTCCTCTCAACCCAGCGGCATCAATCAGGTGTTGCAGTAATCGCCACGCAGGGGGGATGACAATGAAATACATGATTACCTGGAATGAACGCCCACAAGGCTCAGCCATTGAGTACGAGAGGGCGCAACAGCGCATTCTCGACGTCTTCCGCAAATGGGAAAAGCCGTCCAATTTCAACATAGAAATGTTCGTCATCCGTGTTGGCGACTGGGGCGGCTATATGCTGGCGGAGTGCGACGATCCGGTCGAAGTGCACAAGTTCGCCTCGATGCTGCCGGCGTTTGAATTTGAGGCGCGGCCGGTCATTCCCATCGACGACGCGGTCCGCGGCGAGCTGGAGGTAATGGCCTGGCGCGACAAATTGTAAGCGAACTGACCCCTCTGCTGTTCGATTCTCAATGGCGCGCCGCGATGCGTGCTCGGGATCGATCGGCGGGTGGTGGAGTCGGCCGTCAGCTTCCGACCCATTGCGCACATTTGCGAAGTATGTCTCCAACCCATTGTGGAGAGGCTGGGGAATGTTAGAATCTCATGGGGGATCGACATGCATATTCACCTGCCGAAGCCGATACATGGCTGGCGCGGATTTGTCGGCGAGATCGGCATCATTGTAATCGGCGTGTTGCTCGCCCTTGGCGCCGAGCAAGCGATTGAAGCGCTACATCACCGCTCCCAAGTGCACGAGGCGACCGAGAAGCTGCGTGCTGAAAGCGTGGAAAACCGCAGCGCCTTGAATATGGACATTTTCGGTCTGCAGCGGTCCCAAGAGAACGTCGACAAGAACCTCTCGGTCCTGGGCGATTGCCGCAGTCCCGACGCTTCCAAGCTGCTCGTGCCGATCGAGCAATACATATTTCTTGTCCCAACCGACAGAGCGTGGATTGGCGTAAGGGACAGCGCCTTGCTGCCATTGCTGCCTACGACGCTGTCCGACAACTATTTCAAGATCGATACCGTCAAGAACCTGATGTTGCCCGTCTTAGACGATGTCCAGGGGTCCCTGGCAGATGCCGCTGCGAGAGTGGAGGGCATGCGCCGTGGCTTGCACGATCAGGAATCCTGCCAGGACGCCGTGATTCACCTGTTACGCCTGAAATTGGCGCAGGAGAACTTTCTCAATCAGACATCAGGTTATCGGGAGTTCAATGAACAGGCCATACGCGGAGAACCTATCGACGCCGTGATCAGACCTGGCTCGCTGAATGTCCTGAAGAATGGACCTCGATGATCTCGCGCAAGGCCCGGCGTACGGCCGTGCGCCGGAACCACAGGTTGTTTGGAGACTGTTCCTGCGAGCGGTTGGGTGATGGCCGCTTTCCACCCTTTGCAGTCGGTCAGCACACGCCCCATTGCGGACATGGGCGTGCACACGATACAGGGTCGTGGATGAAATCCCTCACGCTGGCTATCTCGGTCGCGACCATCGCAATGTCGACAGTCGCCGCAGCCGCTGGCGACCCTTGGAAGAGTTGGGAGCGACTTTCACGTGCGCGTTGCCCAAGCCAAGACGTGGATTGGATTGCCAACGATTCTTATCTGTTCCTCGTCGAGAGTTTCGACGCGACTCTATAAGGAATCGGATCAGCGAAAGATCGAGCGGATTGCAGACGCTAAACGGTCGTGCAGTCAGACGTGGGGCGGACTTCGCTGTGGAGCGACGCGCAACTTCATCGCCTACGAGAAGCTCGGGCTGATGCCACGATTTGTCGATTACGCGTGTCTTCGCATCCGATGCGTGGAGGTGGCGGTTTGTAGCCGTGCGCCAACGGGCTAACGTCCGCCTTCCACCCTCAGCGGACCAGCCGCTTTGCGCCCATGTCGGCTATTCGAACTGAGACGCGATGCGCTTCAAAGGGGACCGTCTGCTTCGTGGGCGCGTGGCAGCTCTCGTATGACAGCAACGGGTGGAAAGCAGACCTTGGAGGCGCAAAGCTCCAATAAACCCGTGCGAAACTCGCCGACCGAACGGGTACCGGTCCTTGCCGGTCGGTGCATTCTTCTGACAGCACTCGTCGGGTTAACGGCGACGGTCCGCCGGCTTGATCAGATCACCATGGACCGTGCGACGGGGAGCCTCTGATCGGGCACCTGCCCGCTGCCGCTGACCACAAAGTTATGTACGTCCTCCAAGCTGAATAAAGAGCCGCCGGGCGCACGAACGCGGAAGAAATCTGCGCCATCCACATGCTCGATCCGAAATGCAGGTCTCGGCTCTTTCTGCTGCACCGCCACCTCGACATTGCTGAATTCGACATTGCGCGCGTGGCGAATGAAGAAGCCACAGGCCGGCAGATCGCCGAACATATAGGGTTCCGGATAATGGTCTTCGTTGGCGGGCGGGTTCAGGTGCGCCATTGCCTCCGGTGCACCGCCGACCTGCTGAAAGTAGACGTCGCTGATTTTGATATCCTCGACCGGATGATCGGGCAGCCCTGCGATGATCGAAGGCAGCAAGTCGGCGCCGGAGCTGCTGACATTGCTGATCATCACGCGCCTGAGCGTGCCGATCGGCCGGCCCTTCGGGCCACGCATCCGACGACCAAGCCGCATGAAAATCGGCGACGAGACACTGCCGCGCATGGTGATGTTGCTGATGGTCACGTCTTCCATGTTCGCACCGTCGACCGTCTCCAGTGCTAGGCCCTGGCTTCCGTCGAAGGTGCAGTTGGTGATCGTGATGTTCTTGAAGCCGCCGTTGCTTTCGGTTCCGAACTTGATGCGGCCATAAATGCTGCCTACGGCTTCCGGGCCGCGCTTCTTCCAGGTTCCGGCCAATACCGATCCGATCTCGTAATCGCCGGTCACCATGCAATTCTCGATCGTCAGGTTTTCAGTCGAGCGGGGATAACCAAGCGCGAAGCTCGACTTGGGACAGATGCCGTCGTCGTAGGGGCTGTTGACCGTGCAGTTTGAAACGCGGACGTTGCGGCAGCAATCGATGTCCATCCCATCACGGTTGGTGTCGATAAGCAGGTTGTCGATAGTGAGATTATCGACGCCGGTCAGCAACAAGGCGAACCAGCCTCCCTCCAAAATTTTGAAGTCTCGGAGCAGCACGTTGTGGTAGTTCTTGAGCGCGATCGTCTTGTTTCCGGTGCCGGGTCCGGCTGGATCCTGCCGGTAGCCGTCGGAGCCCCGGCCAAGGCCTTTTCCCCAGATGAGGCCGCTACCCGTGATCGCAATATCCGCTAGTCCGTCGCCCCAGATCAGGCTGTTGCGCCAGTGATTATGACCATAATCCTGATACGGTTCGAAGGACGGGTCCTGTGGTTCGGCAAGGTCATAGCCGCCGGCGCCTCCTTCAGGTGCCTTCGCGGCCAGGATGATCGCTCCGTTGTCTAGATGGAGTCCAACGCGGCTCTTCAGCCGTATCGAGAAGCAGGCATATGCGCCGGGTGGAAAATAGACGGTCCCGCCACCGCGCGTCGAAGCAAACTCGATCGCCTTGTTAATCGCGGGAGTATCGATCGCGGAACCATCGCCTTTCGCGCCGAAGTGGCGCACATTGACCCAGCTTTCAGCTGGGACGCCGCGCGCCAGGAGTGGCGTGGTTAACAGCCCCGTTGCACCCATCAGCAAAAGGGACCGGCGATCCAGCTGAAGTTTGGACATCATCTGGATCTCCCGTCGCCGCCGCATAACCCTAGCCATGTACGCGAAGTTAACCTGCCAAAATCATCCTTCTGATACGAACCGATCTCAATGACAGCAAATCCCTCTAAGTCGGCCGCGTCAATTCGGCGGACCAATCCGCACAGCCGAGTGTCCGCGATGGGTCGTGTGCTGACTGACTGCAAAGGGTGGAAAGGGGACGTTCATTCCGGCAAGCTGCACATATGAGCCAATCAAGTTACCATGCTGCAGTTCGACTGGGATGTGCATACGTGGGTAGCGACCTCCAAGACGTCACACGGTGCATATCAGGTCTAGGTTGCTCTCCCCGAGGGATAACTCCGTCAACCGCAGACGAGTTGCCATCCAATTGACAGCACCTTTGGGACCGAACCGCGGCGACCATTGGTTGAGGAAAGATGCATGGCGTTCCAGATAAGATTGAGCCGTCGGATCCTTTTGACCGGCGCCGCATCCGCTTGTTTTGCTGCGCCCGCGACAGCATTGTGGGCGCGGGCGCGGCCGGACCGTGAGCCCAATCTTGTGGCGCGGCTTGACGATGGCGTTCTGCAGGTCATAGCGCTCAGCGATCGTGCTTTCCGGGTACGGTTCGTTCCGGCGGATGCGGCGGCCATGGCCCCGACCAGTCAGATATTGGTCGCGGGCGGGCAGGGGCCGCGTGCGGTGCGCCGCGAAGTGGGGGGGACGACCCGTCTCGATCTGCCGTTCATCCGCTGTGAAGTGGCGGCGGACGGATCACAATTGCGCTTCTTCGACCGGCAAGACCGCCTGTTGCTCAGTGAACAGCCGGGCGCGCGGCGTCTGACGCCGTCCGATCTGCAGGGAGAGACGGTCTTTCAGGCCGAGCAAGGTTTCATTTCGCCGGAGGACGAACATCTATACGGGACGGGCTGCTTTCAGGACGGCCACCTCAACCTGCGCGGTATGCCGCGTCGCCTGACGCAAGTGAACACCCAGATCAGCCTGCCGTTCATGCTGTCCAGCCGTGGCTATGGCCTGTTGTGGCATAATTATGGGATGAGCGAACTCAACACGCCCGATCGTCCCGTCGCGCTGCGCAAACGGGCCGAGGTCGGGGAGGCGCGGCTTACCGATGTGACCACCACGCAGGGCAACGCGAAAGTGGAACGGCGTGAGGCTTCCTTCGAGGGTGTATTCACCGCCGCACGGAAGGGGCGTCATGCCTTCCTCCTCGATCTCGGGCGCAAAATGTCATCGCGCCATCATGTCGAGATCGACGGCGAGGTGCTGACCGACCACAGCAACCATTGGCTACCCCCGACAGCGAGCTTCATCGCCGAACTTGATGCGGGCGAGCATCGGGTGAAGGTGCTGGCCGAAAAGGACGACGTGCCGAGCATGACATTTGCGCCGGTGGAGGCGCGCACGGTCTGGCGCTCGCCGGTGGCAGACGCCATCGACTATGTGGTCATCGCCGGGCCTGCAGCTTCCGACATCGTGGCCGGCTATCGCGAAATTGCAGGGCAGACGCCGATGATGCCGATCTGGGCGCTGGGCTATATCCATTGTCGCGAGCGATTCCATTCGCAGGAGGAAATCCTCGCCACGGCGCGCGAATTCCGCGAACGCAAATTGCCGGTCGATATGATGGTGCAGGATTGGCAATATTGGGGCAAATATGACTGGAACGCCATGCGCTTCGACGAGGAGTATTATCCCGATCCGGCGGGGCTCTGTCGCGACCTGCACGGCATGGACATGCGGTTTATGCTCTCGGTCTGGTCCAAGATCGGTCGCGATACCGAACTGGGCAAGCAGGTTGCGGCCCGGAACTTCTATATTCCCGATACCGACTGGGTCGATTTCTTCAACCCGACCGCAGCGACCTTCTATGCCGACAACCAGAAGGGCCGCCTGGCAGTGCTGGGCATCGATGCCTGGTGGCAGGACGCGACCGAGCCGGAGAACGACGATCTTGTCGGACGTCGAACCGCCGCCGGACCCGGGGAGCGGCAGCAGCTAACCTATCCGCTTCAGGTTTCACGCACGGTGTATGAGGAACAGCGCGCGGCCTATCCCGACAAGCGGGTGATGATCCTCACTCGCTCGGGTTTTCCGGGCCAGCAGCGCTATTCCGCTGCGACATGGTCGGGCGACATCGGCAATGATTGGGAAAGCCTCAAGCGCCAGATCCCCGCCGGGCTGAACATGGCGGCGGCCGCCTATCCCTATTGGACGGTCGATGCCGGCGGTTTCTTCCGCCCGGGCGAGGGCCAATATACCGATCCCGCCTATCACGAACGCTTCATCCGCTGGTTCCAATATGCAACCTTCCTGCCGCTCCAGCGCGTCCATGGTTATATGACCGACACCGAATTCTGGCGCTTTGGCAATCAGGTCGAAAGCGTATCGCGGACATATCTGGAACTGCGCTATCGCCTGATGCCCTATATCTATGGCCTTGCCGCAGAAGCGACCCGGGCCGGGATGCCGTTGATGCGTCCGCTGGTGTTCGATTTCCCTGACGATCCGGCGGCGCTCGACCAGACCCACAGCTATATGTTCGGCGCTGCCCTGCACGTTGCCCCCGTGGTGGCGGAAGGGGTGAAGCAATGGCCGGTTTATCTGCCGAAATCGTCCGGCGGCTGGTACGATTTCTGGACCGGTGAACATCGCGCCGGCGGGCGTGAGCATAGTGTCCCGGCCCCAATCGAACGCATACCATTGCATGTCCGCGCCGGCGCCATATTGCCGCTTGGCCCGGTCGTCCAATCCACCGTGCAGGCCCAGGGGCGCGACATGGAGATCGTCGTCTTTCCGGGACGCGACGGCAGCGCGCAACTCTATGAGGATGACGGCCTCAGCTATGGCTATGAACAGGGCGCCAGCGCCACGATCAAACTCGATTGGAATGATGCGCACGGCGTGTTGACGATTGGCGCGCGCAAGGGGCATTTCCCGGGCATGCAGGCCCGCCGCAATTTGCGCATCAGGCTGGGTGGCGTGGCGCTGGAATCGGACGGGGAGCGCACCGCCCATGACATCGCCTATGACGGCCGCAGTGTCAGCGTGAAATTGGGCAGGGGGCCGTCTTGACACTACCCGTCAAAGGTCCTGACGGTGTTGTCAGAGCAACTGCACCTTAATCTCTGCGAGGCAGAAGAGACGCGCTGCCAGTCTCGCTCTCGTCGCCCGATAAGTTCCAGGAACGAGAGAAGTTGGCCAGAATTCGGAAACAACAGCCCAGCGAGGCGGGGTCGAATTTGGCCCCAGCTCGCTTGGTGCGGTTGCTCTGACAACAGCAATTCAACCGATGCGATCGAACCGCAGTTCGCGCCGTACGGGGTCTGAGGACACCAAGCGCACTTCAAGTTCCTGACCAACGCCAATCCGGTACGCATCAACACGCGCCAAGACGGGTAAATCACGCAGCTGAATTCGCGCGCCTCGCTCATCGAGTTCCGTAACTGTTGCGGCGAACTGTTCTCCTTCATGCCCGACCAAAAGAGTGGTCTCCGCCAACTCGATGACTGCCCTTTCGATGGCACCTTCGCGAGAGTCAGCAGCAGCCATTACCGATGGGAGCCGGCCAAATGCAGCCATGCAGCTTTCGCTCACGCTCCGGCCATTGACCACGTCAAGCGCGGCTTCGAGGACATAACGATCGGCAAGGCGGCGCATGGGCGCTGTTGCGTGGGTGTATGTCGCGCCCAAGGCGGCATGCCAAGGGATGTGACCGGGAGTATACGGCAGGTACTGGGCTCTTCCGGTGAAGCGGCGCACTGCGAGTTGAAATGTCGCGCCGGCGTTCGTGGTCGCGTCGATCGCGCGCTCGAATTGGGAATAGGTCGCGTTGGCTGGCCAAGAGAGACCCAGAGCTCGAGCGGTGTTGCGCAGCCGCGCGATGGCACGTTCGTCGGGTGGCGGCATCTCTCGAAAGAGCCCGGTTTTTGCGGCAAGGAGGACCTGGGCAATGGCGATATTGGCGGCGAGCGACAGTCCCGCGTTGGCAGTTTCGGAAAGAAGCCATGGCCGAAAGGTCAGGCGGAACTTCCCATCCTCACCGCGTTCGACCTCCTGATCCGGCGGATCCACTCTCACTGCACCGCGCAAATCTTCTCCGCGGCGCATCCGCTCCGCGAAATCGACCAAGTGAGGAATGGCCCCAATATCGATGGTTTCGTAAGCCAGCTTAGCGCGACTGCGAATGATGGCCCGCGTCATGTCTTCGAGCGCCACTTGGCCGTCTTTGCTGCACCGTACGCTCGCGACGATAGCCGGTCGCGGCCCGTCTGGCAGCAGGCTGGCGGACCCCTCGCTCAACTCTGCCGGATAGAGCCGTGCTTTGCCGTCCGGCAGATAGAGGGTGACCCCACGCTTCCACGCTTCCGACTCGAGAGCGCCCCCTGGTGGCACGAACCAGCCGATGTCAGCGAGCGCGTAGTGAAGTATCAAGTCCGCGCCTCCCGGTTCGATAAAGAAGGCCTGGTCGAGATCGGTCGAGACGGCCGGGTCGAGCGACACAAAACTGCGCTCTGACCAATCGGCGTGCTCACTCGGCGGACGATTCTTGGTTCGCTCGGCCTCGGTGAGCGTTTCGGGCGGAAAGTCACCGAGAATGTTGAACTGGTCTCGGATGGCGAGCAGGCCGTCTCCCAGCAATCGGTCCGGATCGGCAAGCACCTTCATTCAAACGCGTTAGGCGCGACGCGAACGGGAGTGAAGCTTCCCCGGTCGCGGCTCCTTAGGTCGCAGGCGGTGGTTACGAACGATTGGCACAGGCGCCCCACCAAATGCGCGCCGTTAACGCTGAGCGTCTGCTTGTACGCGGGAACGCCCCAAAGCAGACGGTTTCCTTTCGGCCACCTTCAGCCGTGGATGGTCTCGTGCCGCTCGAGCATGGCAACAAAGCCAGCGATCTTGCGGGCTCTAGTCTCCGCCTTCTTCACGGCACCTATGCGGTAGAGGATCGCGTACCTGTTTGCACCCGTGAGGGTCGCGAAGAACGTTGCAGCTGCGGGACTTTCATCGAGCGCGGCCTGCAGGTCGGCTGGGACTGCTGCCGTGCTCGCAGGTTCATAGGCAGCCTTCCAACGGCCATCTGCCTTCGCAGCCTCAATGTGGGCCAGTCCACCAGGGCGAACTCGACCCGCTTCGAGTAGTTCGGTTGCGCGGCGGCGGTTTACCTTTGACCACTTGCTGCGGGCTTTTCGCGGAGTGAAGCGCACAAGCCAATACTTGTCGTCGTACTTGTCCAGCTGGCCGTCGATCCAGCCGTGGCAAAGCGCAGCGTCGATCGCCTCGGCCTTCGTTATGCTGTTTAGGCCTGAGCCCACTTTAGCGAACTTGATCCAGAGTCCTGGCGAGTCTTCGGGTTGTCCTTCGAACCAACGATCGAGGGCATCGGCATCGGCAAAGGACAGGATCGACAGGCCGGCGCGCTCTTCGGTCATGAAGTCTCCAAATCACCAGGTGTCCAAACCGCCGCTTCGGCGGGGAATCTAGCCTTGTGGAAAAGGGCTGATAACAGCCGATATCAAATGTTCGCTCGACAGGTATCGATCATAGGCAGCTCCACGCGGTTGCCTATCCCACCTTGCACGTCAGGAGTCGCCTGTGCGACGGGGCTGCGGAACTTCGCTGCTTGTCTGATGGGCCTCTTCTCGCGCATTGGGGACTTGGACGGGCTCGATATAGGCAGGAAATTTTGAGTGGCTAAAGGATTCAAGAACCCAACGTTCAGTGATCGGGCGAACGCCTCCGCCGCGGCGAAGCGCGCGTTGCTCCAAAGGCACAAGGCCGCGCCGAAACGCGACCCGGCAGAACTTGCCGCCGCCAAGGAACGACACCTGGCGCGTGAAGCCCAAGCCTCGGCCGCGCGTGAGCAGGCGAAGATTGAGAAGAAAGCCGCCGCGCTTGCCGCGCACGAAGCGGCTGCCGCCGAGGCGCAGGCTGCAGCTGAGGTGGCGAAGGCCGCCCAGCCGAAGGTGCCCACCCAAGCCGAGCTCAAGGCGGCGCGCGACGCCCGCTACGCGGCTCGCAAGGCGCGGCAGCGCTAAAGTTAGCCGATTGGCTAGCGGGCAGGTCGGCCCGGATTGGTCAATCGCCTCCAAAAGACACAATGTCCGGTTCTCGGTTGGCCCACGGGGCTCCCCCGTGCTGAAGGCAATCCGGCCCGATCGGGAGCGGATTGTCCTCTTTAGGCGCGAGTGAGCCCAACAGCGGCCCGTCGGCTATCGGCCAAGTGCGGTCCTCTCCTTGAACGGCCGCAATGGGTGGAAAGCAGACACTCATACTCCAGAACTCGCGCAACCTTGTCCCACGACCCCCATGCCCAGTCATTCGATCCCAGCGAGGCGGTCCAGAAGAACCGGCGCTTGCAAATCCCAGATTTGTCAGACAAATGTTAGATAGGCGACGGGCCTTCTCGACGCGCCTGCAGATAACCGCAACGTGGAGGGCTTCAGCCGTGCGTAAACCGAAGATTGTGGCGGCCCTCATGCTAGTTCCTTTGGTCGCGAATGCGCGTGCGCAGGCGCCGGCAGCAGAGACCAGCATCCAGACTGTTCAGCTCAGCGCCGATCGCGGCGGCAAGGTTTTCGAGGGCATTGGCATCGTCGAAGGCGGTGGCGGAACAGGCGTTCTTCTGAAGGACTATCCCGAACCGCAGCGCAGCCACATTCTCGACCTTATGTTCAAGCCGAAATTCGGTGCCTCCATCAGCGCGCTGCTGGTCGAGATCCCGGGAGATGGCAATTCCACCCAGGGCTCGATGCCGAGCCACATGCACAGCCGCGACGACCTCAATTACCGGCGCGGTTATATGTGGTGGGAAATGCGCGAGGCGGTGCGCCGGAACCCCCGGCTTTCACTTGACGGGACAGCCTGGAGTGGGCCGGGCTGGCTCGGGATCAGCGGCACCGTGTTCGAGCAGAATGGCGGGGACCGCAACTTCTTTTCACAGGATACGATCGACTATTACATCAAGTGGCTGCGCGGGCTCCGCGAAGTCTATGGCCTCAAGTTCGACGCGATCGGCAACCGCAACGAGAAAGGCGTGAGCTATGGCTTCGCCAAGGCTTTCCGGAAGAGCCTCGACGCCAACGGCTTCGGCAATGTGCGGCTTCACGGCTTCGACAATTGGGACGACCAATGGCAGTTCGCCTTCGTCCCGGATTTGCATACCGACCCTGAGCTACGCAACTCGATCGACATATTGAGCGCCCACATCAATGCCCCCGAGGAAGTCCTGTCTGCCGACCTCCAGGCAAGTGCCGCAAAGCTGGGCAAGCCGATCTGGAATACCGAAGCCCATGTCTACAAAGCCGGTTTCGATGGGCTGATCGGGACCGTCGAGTCATTCAACGAGAATTACATCCGCAGCGGCGTAACCAAGATCGTCAACTGGTACGGGATCGCCGGGGTTTACCCGATGGAGCCCTATTCGGGTGAGAAGGAAGCCGCGATCCGCGCCGCCTGGCCGTGGAGTGGGCATTACAGCATCAATCCCGCACTGTGGGGCTATGCGCATTACGGTCAATTCACCGAACGCGGGTGGACTTATGCCAAGGGGGGCAGCGGCGATCTCGCCGGCGGCGGCACCTATGTGACGCTCAAATCCCCGCGACGAGACTTCAGCATCATCATCGAGACCAAGGATGCCAAGACTGCGCAGACCGTGCGATTTGCAGTCGGTCCGGGCCTCGCGAGAAAAGCTCTGGCAGTGTGGAAGAGTGATCGGGCGAACCAATTCATCCGCCAAGCCGATTTGCCGCTGCGCAACGGGCAAGTAACGGTCACCCTTGATCCAGACAGCGTTTACTCGCTCACGACCACGCGGGGACAAAGGAAGGGCAACTTCGCGGCAGTGCCGTCCAAAGCAGCATTCCCCTTCCCTTATCGCGAAGACTTTGAGCGTTATGCCAAGCCGCAGCAATGGGGCTACCTGCCACGCTATTTCGCCGACATCGCCGACGTTTTTGAGATCGCTCGTTGTCCGGCCAGGGTCGGCATGTGCCTGCGCCAGGCCGTGCCTATACTGCCGATTTCGTGGGCGCCCGAATGGAAGCCCTATACGATCATCGGGGATGACCAGTGGCGCGACTATGAAGTCGCCGCCGACGTGCATCTCGGGCCCGGCGAAGGTGGCGGCATCATGGGACGGATCAACCATGTCGGCACCGGCTATGGCACCATTCCGAAAGGATATTTCCTGCAACTTGATTCCGCCGGATTGCTTGAACTGGTCGTCGTCCGCGGCAGGGAGGATAAGAAGGCCCTGACCGGTGACGCGGAGCAACAGGCGCTCATCCGCGCGCAAAACGATGCAAGCGCTGGTGGAGAGAAATTGCTCGGGTCCACCAAAGTGGCTGGAGTCACACCAGGACAATGGCACCGGCTCGGGCTCCGCTTCGACGGCAATACGATCACCGCCTTCGTCGACGGGCGCACGGCTCTTAGCGTCCAGGACTCGCTTTACGCGAGCGGCATGGCCGGCCTCCTTGCCGCGCGCGACGGCGATCGTCTGAGCACCCCCTTCTTCGACGAAGTCGTGATCAAGCCAGTCGGCCGGCCGGACTCTGCTCCGGCTGCGGCTTCGGCAATTGCGCGGGAGAAGCCGCTCTATCCGGGGGTGCATTAGAATCCGCGCACCCGGATCGTCGGCGTACGCCGCCTTCTGCGCCCGAGCAGGCACCCCAGCCCCGCTGGTGGTGCAACAGCTCCCGCCATGTGATCCTCTGATGCCGCACTCATCCGATGAAGTTCGAAGAGCGAGGAGCATGGGCCGAAGGTCCCCGCCTGATTGAGTATGAACGCGCCCGTCCCGACGCCTCCGAGGGGAATGCCGAGGCCCGGACGGGCCATCGGATTCCCATAGGCGCGCGTCCCCGGGATCGGCAGCGCCGTCGGACCAGCGCATCCCGGCCAGAGCAGGCCCGGCTCGTTCAAAGCGGCGAGCCGCAGTTCGCAAGGCGGGCCCCCGGCGAACACACCGAGCCTGGTTGTGAAAGCGGCGTCGGCCGGCAATTGCACCGTCGTCACCCTCTGTTGCCGAAATACAGAGCGGACCGCCTCCGGGCGTGCGAACGAGGG
>Ga0207667_10003715_pt1 | contig 18814 bp, 9 predicted proteins | sample KBSCornC52_FD_184301 | JGI IMG/M metagenome (GOLD analysis project Ga0207667, IMG submission 184301) | Corn rhizosphere microbial communities from Kellogg Biological Station, Michigan, USA - KBS Corn C5-2 (SPAdes) (version 2) | ecosystem: Host-associated > Plants > Roots > Rhizosphere > Soil ...
AAGGCATTAGCAAAATAATTTATTAGTTGTTGGTTATCGACACATTGGTCAAATCCCACCTTAAACACTCATTTGAAGGGATGCCCGAAAAGCCAGATGTGCCGTACCCAAGTGCTGATGGTACAATGATAGAGATACCTCCGTCCCCTCTCCCTAATAACTTCAACCCGCCTAAGAATCCCGCAGCATAACCGCCTGACGCAAAATCAGGGAAAGCAGCAGTTGTAGTTGCATAAATATTCTGATCAGGATTGGTATTATTCATCAGATATATTGAATAATTCATAGTAACCGTCGAGTTATTCTCATCAAAATAATTAGGACCCGTTGGCACAGTTGTTATTTTGTACCATAGGCCAGTGTATGTGCCGGATGTAACTTCGGTGTAACCCGTCAGGCTATTAGCGGCCATATAATTTTTGATCACCAACTGGTCATATGCAGCCTGGTCGTCAATCAGGTTAACTGTAATATCAAGGCATTGATTGCCGCCGATACGGCCGTTGGTCAATGTAATACTTCCAGTACCAGCGCCATTTTTACCATAAGCCAAATGAGATGGGACCAATACGCGCATTTTACCACCACGATATTTCAGGTTATTTCTAATAGCCAGCATCAAACCGTTAGGCACCACATGACCCAATACACCATAAGAGTGATTTACAGCAGTATCAGTTACTGAGTATTTCCCATCAAATGTGCGAATGGTATATACATAAAAAATAGTACTTGGATAGTCAACCGGCTTTGCTGTATTTCCAGGGTTAATTATTTGATAATAGGTACCGGTAGTATCACCCATTGTAGTGTCTTTTACCATACCGGTCAACCCGTTAGAGGCGATATAATTCTGAATTTGTTGCTGATCGTATTGTTTGATATCAGGGTCATTGGTAATCTTGCGGCACGATACAAAACATGCGACTGACAGTAATAAAAGAGTAAAGAATTTAAGTTTCATCTATATTTTTAGTTCGTTATATTATAAACCCGGATACGAAAATCGAGTATGGCATTAGCCGGCAAACTATAGTCTGACTGAGGATACGGTCCATAAGCATATCTCGAAGGCACGAGTAACCGTACAAGTCCCCCTTTTTGAACTTTAGGTATACCCAAGCGCAACCCCAATATTACCTGGCTCAATTGATATGAAGGGTGAAAGTTATCCGTCTGGTAAAAGGGTGTTGTTTGCCCTAACACTCTCGCTGTATCGCCAACCGTTACATATGTCGATGTTGTATACAAATCATTCCCCTGGCCGGGTTCTATTTTTATAAAATAAACACCGCAAGTATCAGCTACCTTTTTCGCACTGTCCAAACCATTCGCCTTTATATAGTCAAGCACGATCTTGTCATCAATAGCAGCCTGCTTTTTATATTGCGCCAAACCAGTTTCCTCTTTTGAACACCCCGCCACTATGAAGCAAATACATATTATTGGTAACAGCCACTTACTCATTTGATTTCAATCGGCAAATTTATTGTTTTATTATTCAAAAACGACAGCTTAACACTTTTTAACAATTAGCGCATCCCTATTTCTGCTAATAGTATTAATTAACGTTGATTTTTGAATTTAATTTTAGATGCTGAGACGCTATTAACCGGCGTTATTCGGGCTTGTAGTTAATGGTAAGCTGATTGATCTTTTTTAGCAATTGGGTTAGATACTCCCTGTCGTGCTCGTTGATATGTTTATTCAAGTAGTTATTAAACTGTTTTACCACTACCCGCGCCAGGTGACGTTTCTCCTTGCCTAATTCTGTAAGGTATATCTTAACAGAACGTTTATCTCCCTGGTTTGATTCGCGATAGATCAATCCAGATTGCTCCAACTGGTTCAGCATACGCGATAAACTGGTTGATTTTAACCCCAACAGTGCGGCCGCTTGCGAAACAGTGGTACCCTCCTTTTCATCGATATTGATCAGCAGGTAACCTATGGACTGCGTAATACCAAATTCGGTAACCAATTGGTTGTAGCGGTTGGCCATAGTTTGCCAAACTATCTTTAAAAAATAGTCTATCGTTTCCTGGTGTTTTATATGTTGGGGCATGACTGGCAAACATACTCTACGTGCGTCTATTATGCAAATTTAGTTGGCGGTGGGCAGTTTTCAGTAGGCAGTTTGCTGCAGACAGTTTGCAGTTAGCTTGTTATCTAAACTTAAATCAATGCCAACTGCAAACTAAAAACTGCAAACTGAGCTCACCATCCCAGTTTCGTATCATCCCCCCTTGGATCGGCCCCGCCTTCGTAATAGTTCCATTTGGTTTTAAGGATGGCATCTACCCGCCCGCTTGGCCCGTGTTCAACTATCTTGTAACCTTTCTGTTCCAGCTTAGCGCGGCTTGTACTATCTATAGCACCTTTTTCTATATCTACTTCATCAGGCAGCCATTGGTGATGAAAACGTTTGGAGCTTACTGCCTGTTGCATGCCCTGGTTAAATTCGACTACATTCAGGATCGTCTGAAAAACAGAAGTAATAATGGTTGATCCTCCCGGAGTGCCTACAACCATAAATAATTTACCGTCTTTCTCCAGTATGGTCGGCGTCATAGACGATAACATTCTTTTATTGGGTTGGATACTGTTGGCCTTCCCCCCTACTAAACCGAACATATTGGGCACGCCCGGTTTTGAGCTGAAATCATCCATCTCGTCATTCAGTAAAAAGCCTGCACCTTTTACAAATATTTTTGAACCGAACGAATTGTTCAACGTGGTGGTAATAGATACGGCATTTCCATCTCTGTCGACTATAGAATAATGCGTGGTTTGATCGCTTTCATATCCGGTTACTTTTCCGGGCTGAATTGCTGAACTCGACGTAGCCTTATCCCAGGTAAAATTGCTCATCCGGACTGTATTATATTCGGGCCTTAGCAGGCTATCAACCGGCACTTTATAAAAATCCGGGTCGCCCAGGTACTTGGAACGATCGGCATAAACCCTGCGCTCCGCCTCTACCATTAATTGTACGGTCGAATCGCGATTAAACCCCCATTTGCTTAGCGGATATTTCTCTACCGTTTGCAGCAATTGCAATAACGCTACCCCACCGCTGGACGGCGGCGGCATGGTAATTACTTTATATCCTTTATAGTTTCCTACCAGTGCATTACGCCAAATAGAATGATAATTTTTAAGATCTTCTTTTGTAATTAGCCCCTTACCTGCTTTCATCTCTTCAATGATCTGACCAGCTACTACACCGTCATAAAATCCTTCCCTGCCTTTATCGCGTATTTGCTCCAGTGTTTTAGCAAGGTCTTCCTGCACCAATGCGTCGCCTTCGTTCCAACCACCGTCTTTTATTAAATAATTTGTACCGGGGTTCAATTTCTTAAATTCATCACCCGCACGATTGAGGTCGTTTGCCAGCCGTTTGGTTATCTTGAACCCATTCCGGGCCAGATCAATCGCTGGTTGCACCAGTTCAGTCCATTTCAAATGTCCATATTTTCGGTGCGCCTCAACCATGCCATCCACTGCACCGGGTACACCTGACGATGCATGTGTTGAAATACTCATCCCTGGAATTACATTACCCGCTGAATCCAGGTACATATTCTGACTGGCACCTGCCGGGGCCTTTTCTCTAAAATCAAGCGTATTGGTTTCGCCTTTGGCCGATCTGAATACCATGAAACCACCTCCGCCTATATTACCTGCCTCCGGATGGGTAACTTCCAGTGCAAATTGAACTGCGACAGCTGCATCTACAGCGTTCCCTCCTTTTTTCAATATGTTCAACCCTACCTGGGCAGCATCCGGATAAGCGCATACCACCATACCATTGTGATATTCATCGTTTATATTTTGCCCGAGCGTACCCCGTGCACAATTTGAAAAAGTAAAGAAAAGTGATATAAGAGTAACGAGAAGCAAATATCTTCTGTCGGTGTTTAGAAGGTAATTCATAGTCGGTTATTGAGTTGCCTAATTTACCCGAATTAAAATAAAAATCAATTGAGTAAAAGTTGAGCAAAACACGCTGCTATTAAGCCAATTGTATCGACAAAGTTACATTAGAGTGTCATTATTACAATTTTTATCACTGATACTCAAACAAATATGGACAGCTTTATGTTCACGCAGAAAATAAACATAAAAAACTCGCGTTCTTTGCAAGAAACTTCTATGAAAAAAACGATCTACTTTTTATTTGCTCTTACTCTATTTGTATTGGTTAGTGCTGAATCTAAAGCGCAGCAATACAAACCCAATTACGAATTTGCATTAGGACTAAAGTTTGGCGGATATGAGAATGGCATTGCCGGAAAATACTTCCTGGATAACAGCACATCACTGGAAGGCATCCTTGGTTTTCGCTCCCATGGGCTTGTTGTTACAGGCTTATATGAGTTAAACATAAATGCTTTCAACACTCCGGGACTTCAGTTTTACTATGGCGCCGGAGCGCACGTTGGTGCAGTAGGTGCCGGTGTATATAAAAGGTTTGGCGGCACTAATGAATTTTATAACAGCGGGCAGGTTCTATTAGGTATTGATGGCGTGGTTGGTTTGGAATATGTAATTCCAAATTCACCAATTGCAATCAGTGTGGATCTGGATCCAAGAGTTGAGTTTACAGGCGGTCCGTTTGTTGACCTTGCTCCCGGACTTGGCATAAAATATACTTTCTAATATAATAACAGCTACTAATTACTAATTGATTTAACTGCAGAAGGCCGGTTGTGAAACCGGTCTTTCTGTTTTGCTTTGACATTGAATATGATGATATATATCTAGTTTATCAAAACATAAAAACAGAAGCATTTCATTCCTAATCTATGTTAGTTACCATATTCACCTGATAACAGCGATCGAAACAATTGAGGACTCAAAACATCTTCTTTTTTTATTGGAGTTAATAATAAAAAATAGAGTTGATCTGATTTTTTCACAAACATGATTTCAGATGCTTTAAAATCAAAATTTAATAATGACCGAGGTTCTGCAAATATTTCAAACATGCCTTTACGTTGATATTGAATACATAGCTTTTCCAAATTGAAGCGATATTCAGCTATGCTGTCGTTTTTGGCTACCTTCACTATAGTGTCTCCCTGCAGGTACAAATAAATTTTCTCCGCTTTTTTAATTGAAATTGCATTATAATTTGTAATAAATGACGATTCGCCGAAATGAAATTTAGGTTCAGGATAAGTCCCTGCAGGCTTTTCACGGAGATCGACAACATCTCTATCAACTTTAAATTTGTCGTTAACATTAATTTTTGTTATTTCCAGATGGTATTTATGGTCATAAACAAAAGCAGCGACTGGATTTCTATTTTTAAAGGATACGGACATTTTTAGCAAGAGTTTTCTAGTGACCTCAGGTTTAAACAATCTAACAAAATCAACCGGAGCTTCCTTATGAAGTACCATTGGGTTTTCAGATAATGTTTTTTCACCGTGATAAATTGTGCCTGCGATATAAAGGATCAAAACTAATACAGATCCCGCCAGAACAATAAAAACTATTTTTTTCATTACTAATTTTTGTAATAATCGCCTTACCTGACGATGACGATCTTCCGGGTGTATAATTTAGAGTTGTAGTATAATCTTAATACGTAGTTACCCGGAGCCAACTGACTTGTATCGATCAGCTTGCTGAAGTTTCCATTGGTAAGCACTTCTTTATCCGTATAGGCAATTCGTCCTGCTGCATTGATCAAAGCCAAACTCACATTGACGGATGAATTTGCAGCGAACAAAACATTCAGTTCATTATTAGCCGGATTAGGAAATACAGTAAGACCGATATCATTGTCCCCGGCATTCCCGGCTATCACATAAGCAAAGTTGTCCGATTGTGCCATACACCCATTCGACAGGCCGACGGTAACCATGTAGTTGCCACTCCGGACCGGCATGTAGGTTTGATTGGTAGCACCGGCAATAGCCGCTCCATTTAAATACCACTGATTATTTGAAGCCGCACTTGAGCTCAAGGTTGTACCATTTTGTGTGATAACCGGTTTGGTAACCGGCACCTCTTGTCGTGTAACCGACCCACAACCCGGGCTTTTTAAATGTACATCGTAGAAATAATAGTAAAAGCTTTTATAGTAAGTAGTATCCGTTCCTGATGTAGCTGTATTGCTGGTTATGCCAAATACGTCACCCACTTTAAACGGGTATCCATTAACGCCGCCATTACTGCGATAGATGGTGGCAGTATTATCATAGGTGGTGCTGATACTGTAATTCCCCGCAGCAGGCAATAATAAATTAAGATTATAAACCTGTCCCTGGTCGTTGGGATCATCATCCTTAGCACCAGGCGATGGATTGCTTGCCGTTGCCACTGCATTGATGGTAGCAGTAGAGACGATCTCACCGCTGGCATCAGATACATTAAAAGTTATTCGCCCTGAATTACCGATATATAATCGCGCGCTTTCTATCACGACAGGTATTCGCGTGTAAACATTTACCTCCGGAGTAAACTGGTTATAGCCGCCTGCTGTAAATACATTTTTAGTAGCGGGACCTACAGTTCCGCTAAAATCATTTAAACCGACATAGTAAGTATTATTTACAGGTGCATCAGTTGTAAGCACTGTCGAACCATATGCAAAGGGATATGGGTCGTTACTATTCTTATACCACAAAAGCTCACCATCGCCTGCTCCTGATAGCAAATAAGCATTGCCGGCGTTACAATAATTGGCCGACAGATCAGTAGCTATGGGCGGATTGTCGATGACTACTGTATCGGTTATAGAGTTATTAGAAGCAACAAGATCGCCGGTTAGATTGGCTGTTGCTTTTATAATATAGGTTGACCCTGAAGAAATATTAAATACATTATTAAAAGTGAAATTATCCTGCGTTAGGGGCGCCAGCGACGCAGTATATACCTGATTAAAGGTAGTCACCGTATTATCGGGGGCAGTAATGGTTACTGTAATAGGAATATTGCTGATGGTTTGACTGCCGAAATTTTTGATAGTGACGGTGACCGGAGTAGAGCCCGAACAATTGCCACCAGATGAAGGATTAACTACAGCAGTTATACCGGCATCAAGACTGGTTGGTAAAAACTGAACGCGATAGTCCTGCGTTTCGCCTTTTGCATAAGTACCACAGGGCTTTATGACTGATGAATCTGGGGTTTCCGTTAATACCACACGCATCAAACTAAAATTTCCGGGAATCACTGTTGCAGGCACTGTTATATTAGTGGTATAAGTGCCAGTTCCGTTCATCAGGTTGGTGGTTACAACCAGCTCATTAGTATCAAAAACACCATTGCCATTCCAGTCGATATATACCCGGGCTGCTTTGCTAAGGTTAGCACCGCAGGTACCAAGCGTAAGGCTTAGCGGATAAGTTTTATTTTGCTCTAGCTGGACAGTCATATTGGTATAGTCCGAATAGCTGGTACAGCCAGCAGGCGGCGTATTGTTGATATTAGATAGCGTTACATTATCGATACGCGAATCGGCATTTGATACGGGGCCGGAAGTGCAATAAGCTGTACCGCCTGTGCCTGTAACTATAAGCGAATAAGCCTGTGGGCCTGAAGTCAAAGTACCCTTGTGCGATATTTGTATGGTGTATGTCCTCCCGGGAATTGCTCCTGCTACATATACCTGCTCCACATTATCCCGGATGTTATCGCCGGTTGTAGCAGCAGCAGATGGGTTATTAGGATCAAGCACCCAGGGCATATAGGTTTTTGTTCCGTCGCTTATTCTTATATCCAGGTCGTTAACCAATTTTGGGGTGCGATCGTTTATCGTCCCGTCTGCTGTTATGCTGCCTGCGGGGTCGGTCCACGATATGGTAGCCACGAGTGGGCCATTGCCTGACGCAACTATATTAAATGTCTGAGTTGTACCTTGAGCCAAGGTATTTTCGTTGATTTTGCTTTTGGTCCCAATATCAGTGATAGCTTGCGCTGCGGCTTTCATATCCAGCAAACCCCAACCGAAAACATAATCAGGACCAACGTTCCCGGCATCAAAAGCCGTATGGCAAGCCAGACCCTTTAAAGTAGCGGCCTTCATAAAGGCGCCGGAATTTTTTTGTGCGTAGTATTCCTGCAACAGGTACAGCGAACCAGTAATATTCGGCGCGGCCTGCGACGTGCCTGACAGCGTGATGTAACTTGTAGTACTGCTTGCTCCTGTTGACAATACATTCAGGCCATTACCAACCAGGTCGGGCTTTATACGACCGTCGTCTGTTGGTCCCCAACTGCTGAAATAAGCCGTAGTGATACTTTGTGAATTAGCCGGACCATAAGGCAAAGGATTTACCGCACCTACCGTCAATATATTTTTTGCGTTCGCTGTGCTGCTAATACAATCGTAGCCATTATTGCTGCTTATGCTATCCGGACGAGCTCCTTTGTCCACAAAGGTCTGATCGCTTGCGCTTTTATAACCATAGTAATCCTGCCCCACAGCAGGGCCTGTACTGCCATGTGCATTCCCCGCTGCTTCAACAATCAAATAATAAGGCGCATTATAAGCAATCTTATCAAACGCCTGCGTGTGATCTCCATAAAAGCCGAAGGTGTAATCAACGGTATCGCCCGGGATCCCATACCATTCCCAACGGTTAAAACCATCGTCAAAAACCCATCCGCCCAGTTCGCCATATGAGTGGTTTGAAATGAGCAAGGTAGATGCGACCTTGCTCATTTCGGCCACATCATTATTAAAGTCGTACGATAAGAGCGTTGACGCATTAAACGCCATACCCTTTACGGGGGGGTATACGCCCTTTGCCATCATGGTTCCGGCAACGTGGGTAGCATGGTCGATAACAGAAGATGTATCGGCAATGGTGATGGTCTTTCCGCTAAACTCCTGGTGAAAGCGGTACACTGCGCCGCCATCCCACACAGCGATCCTGTTATTTAAAAAAGTGCTCGATCCCGATAAATTAAGGCCGAGACTGCCGCCTGGCTGCACAGTATTGGTATTGGTAGTTGCAGCGGAAATTACATTATCATCCGTAGTAAAATAAATAGGAAAGCCGCGTTTATTTATGCCTTGCAAAACCTGGATGCCACCCCTCTTATTTTTGCGACTGATTACCCAGTTATGGCTTTTGGCAAAAGAAATTGCCTGCAGCTGGTTTTTTATAAAATCTGCCCCTGCTTTTGCAGAAAGTGCGTCCAATTCCTTTTTCTTATCGGCAGGCACCAACGTTTTTTGGCAAAATGCGGTGTCGGCAAGAAGCAGTAATAAACCGATAAGCAATAAAGAGTAAAGTTTTCTCATCTACCTCCTGTAACAGACAATACCATAACGGATAAAAATATACTTTTTAAACCTAATGTGACACAATAGTTATTCACCATACCATGTTTATATCGCATATAGGTTATCATGCCCATTCTAAACTAAAAATTTCTTTATTTATGATATAAAAGACTAATTTTCTCGTAGCTATTTTTTTGATCGAATAAAAATTGAATCCAAAAACAAATTAAAATCGTATAAAGAGAGGGATACGGACTAATTATGATTATAGAAATAAATCTGTATCTTTGAAATAGATAGATAATTTAATGAAATTAAAAGTCGCATTTAGCGTAATCCTATTACTCCTTATCAGCGCAGCAAACGTATTTGCTCAGCCCTTACCTTGCTTTGGCGACGACCCGGATGCTGCCTGCCCTTTAGATACCTGGGTGATTGCATTAGTTGTCGTGGCGTCCTTTTTTGCCGCTATTAAATTATATCGCAGCAAAAGATCAGCTTTATAATCACTCTTTCTTTATTCTCTCCTGATTACTTGAAACCTTAGCACCGGCTCAGTACATTTTTTTGTCGGAATTACGTTCTCATATTTCAAGAAAACATTAAAACAATTTGCACACTAACAGACCTTTACAAGTTAACTAATAAAGCAACTTGTTTGCCCTATACGATTTTCACAATACACTATCCCGAAAAATTTCACACTTTATAAAACGCTACCTAAACTATCTATTAACATAGAAATCTTTTAAAGCAACCGATTATATCTTAAAAGAAAATGATTGTGGGGAATAGTCCACAAATTAGGGAATTCGCGTACCCATTATTCCCCAAACTGCCAAACGTTTTCTTCTGACTTAAAATGAGTTACGAAAAAATAATATGCTTTTTCACGTCAATTAAGGCCATTCTGGTTTTTTGACAACTGTTACAACACCTAAGTGCATAGTTTTTGCACATGGCTGAATACCGAATTATTTTAAATTATTGATATTAATTTTAGTTGCCGTGAAAAAGAGTCAATTTATTATTCTAAACCTGGTATTTGCTTTTGTCTCGTTAACAACCTTTGGCCAGGCGCCAATCATTTCATATACTCCGAATAGTGCTACGCTTACCGCAGGTACGGCTATGACACCTATGACACCAACCAACACCGGAGGTGCTGTAGGTGCATTTGGTTATGGCACAGGCACCGGTATAACTGGGGGATCACTTGATTTTCCTTATGGTGTTGCTACAGATGCTTCCGGAAACGTTTATGTGGCCAACTTCGGCGTTAACAAAACCGATCTTGGTTCAGTTAGTAAATACAATCCAACAACCAATACCTGGAGTACTTTTGCAACAAATGTTCCTGTAGGCGGTGTCAATACCATATCTAATCCTACCGGCATTGCGATTGACAACTCAGGCAACGTGTTTGTTTTGAATTATCAAAGAACAAACAATGGTAACGGGAATAACAATGGTAACGCTTACGTAACCGAGTATAACGCAGCCGGCACTTTTATAGCTATTGTAGTTCAGGGTTTAGGAACTGCCAATGGCATTTCGATCAATAGCAGCAATGGCAACATTGATATCGCAGAGGGAAGCTATAATACCGGCAACACAGTAATAGAGGAATATACGACAACCGGTACACTTAATTTTTCAATCAGTAATGTCAATATATCAAACCCGGTGAATGTGGCTACAGATGGTTCGGGTAATATCTATGTATTAAATAATACACCCAATAAGGTTGTTAAATTTTCAAGCACCGGAACTTATATTTCAACACTTGTAACCACCGGGCTTACCAGTCCTTATGGTCTTTATGTTGATGGCTCTAACAATATCTACGTTAGTGATTCAGCCAACGGAACAAACACCATTAAAATTTATAACGCTGCCGGAACCGCTTTAACATCTATAACCGGCCTTACTAATCCTGAAGGATTGGCTACAGACAGCAAGGGTAATTTGTATGTATCAGATTACGCCAACAATACTTTAACAAAATACGGAGCGACAGGCGGCTGGTTCATCAGCGGAAAACTGCCTGCAGGTTTAAGCTTTGATTATACTACAGGTACTATTAGCGGTACACCTACCGTAGCATTTGCTTCTACCACTTATACCATTACCGCATATAATGCCAGCGGTACAAGCAATAGCACAACAGTAACACTTAAATGTAATGCCAGCACTGTATTACCTACTATAACTTACAACCCATTCTCGGTAAACGTTTATACAACTAATGCAACAATAACAACGCTTACGCCTACTGTAACCAACATGAGCAGCCCTGCGACAGGTCCTTTTAGTTACAGCATCAGCGGCACACTACCTGCAGGTCTGGCTTTTAGTACAACCACAGGCCAGATATCAGGTAAGCCAACTGCGGTGCAGGCAGCAACTTTATATACCATAACAGCAACCAACGGTTCAGGCAGTGCTACTACCAGCATCAGTATTGCAACAGTGATAGAAAACTACTGGATAGGAAAAACCAGCGCAGACTGGAAAGTTGGCAGCAATTGGAGTACAGGCAATGTGCCAGCCGCCACAGACTATGTTAGTATTGGTGTGCAACCTTACCAAGGTGCAAAAAAAGACCCTACAATAGCTTCTACTTATGCTATTACTGTTGCTTATTTGACATTCGGTGCCAACCGTCCTCCAATTTTAACGGTTGCAGGCGGAGGAACTCTTACCATTAATAATATCCTCACAATAAATGATAATGCGGTACCTATTGTTACCGGAACAGCCTCGGTTGGGTACGGTAATATTTACATGGCCCCAACTTCTGTTGTGAACGTAGCCGGTGCAGGTGTATTAACGATCAACTCAGGTTTAGGCTTTACCCTGCAATCTAATGCAACAAGCTCAGCAGCTATAGACCAGATAACTGCAGGATCAATAGTTGGAAAAGTGAGCGTACAACGTTACTTATCAGCACAACGCGGTTACCGTTTGTTAGCATCACCTGTAAATAATTCAGGCGTAGCCGACGCTAACGGCAATATGGCCTACAGCCTGAACTATGTAAAAAACTCAGCATACATAACCGGGACAACTTTGGCAGCGGGTGGATTTGATGTGTCATCAACAGTAACCACCACATCAGAAAACCCTACGCTTTACCTGTTCCGTGAAGATGTGCCTGTAAGTAATTCAAGCTTTATCAGCGGTAACTTCCGCGGTATCAGCAACATTACCAACGCACCGACATACAGCCTGAACAACGAAGCATCTACATACACCATTCCGGCAAGTAACGGCTTCCTGTTCTTTTTCAGAGGAGACAGATCAGCTGCTACATTCGATGTTGAAACTAAAACAAATTATGTTGCTACAGCAGCAACGTTAACCGCTACCGGTTATCTTAACCAGGGACAGATCATTTTCAGAGATTGGTACACACCGTCTTCTACAGCACCGGGTTTTTCTAACTCAAATCCTGCTGCTCAGGGCTTCAACCTGGTTGCCAACCCTTATGCATGTACTATTGACCTGGATACTTATAACACCACTACAACAACCAGCGGGATATATGCTTCTAATATTTCACCATTCATTTATGAGCTGAACCCTGCAGGAAACTATGATAGCTATATGGCCGGCTCAGCAGGTACAATTTTCACCAACAAGGGCGGCAGATATATCGTAAGCGGACAAGCATTTTTTGTACTGGCATCTGGCACAGGCGGTCAGCTGATCTTCAACGAAACAGCAAAATATGCGCTGAAACAGGTAACATCGCCAAACTTGTTTATGACTGCAAAGAACTCACCTAAGGCACTTGCCCTGGAAGCTAAACCGCAATTGCTGCGCCTGGAAATGGCTTTGGATACCGTAAATAAAGATAATATACTGATCGTATTCAACAGCAATGCGAAACCCGGATATGCTATGAACGAAGACGCGCTTTACAGGATAGGCTCGGGTAAAGTAAACTTAGGCAGCTTATCTGCCGACAAACAAGTTCTGGCTATTAATCAGCTTCCTTTAAGCAACAGGCTTGTTATTCCATTAAAGGTTGGTTCAAATGCTTACAGCACTTATACGCTGAACCTGAAGGATATTCAAAACATCCCGCAATTGTATGATATCTGGCTGAAAGATGCTCTTACAGGCGATTCGGTAAGTATGCGTACTAACCCTAGCTATACATTTTCTATCACTCCTGATACCGGCAGCTATGGCGCTCACCGTTTTACACTGGTTGTACGTCAAAACCCTGCACTTGCTTACCACTTGCTTAACTTCACTGCAACTAAAGCAACGGGAAAACAGGTTCAGGTAACCTGGACAACCGAGAATGAGTTTGATTATACAAACTTTACCGTAGAAAGAAGTACCGACGGCGGCGCAACTTACACTATCGTTGGTGGAGTTCCATCAACAGGTGCAGGTCAATATGGTTTGCTTGATAAATATCCGGGCGACAATAATCTGTACCGTTTGAAACAGGAGGATATAAATAATAAGATCACTTATTCTTCTATCATCGCGGTAAACTTTGCAACTCAAGGCAGCCCGGTTGCTAATAATGGTGTGAATATTTATCCTAACCCAGCGGCCAGCACGATAACTACAACCGTAAACGCAGCGGCGAACGATAAAAATCCAGTTTATAAATACACTATTACGAACAACTATGGTTTGATCGTGAGACAAGGTACTTCGCCTCAGGCAAACTGGCAAACAAATGTAAACGACCTGCTACCTGGAACTTATATTATACAGGTGGTTAATAACAAGGATAAATCATTTGTAGGCCAATCAAAACTCGTGAAATTGTAAGCTGAGCCTATCATAAATCGAAATCCATAGAGGGTTGTCATCTGAATATGACAGCGCTCTATTTTTTTAACTAAATGGTTATTTTAGTATTGATTAATTCAATTAGTTTTCAACATATTATCAACAAAACATATTATAATTAATTATAAGTTAATTAAATCATATCCCATTTTTTGTCAAAAACCTTCTTTAAATAAGAATTTAAGAACATCTGCAAATCAGCAAGTTAGCATACTCCTCGGTTATTTAACTTAAAATAAAAAGAAAATTCCTTACTAATTAGCAACACTTATTAACCCTTAGGAAATGTGTAACTAAATTTAGTTACATTCGTATAGCCGAATCAAAATTGATGTTATTGTGAAAAAATATCTACCATTTTTACTATTTGCCCCCTTATTATTTCTGAATACTATAGATGCCCGGGCACAAACGCCAAGCATTTCATATAGTCCATCAACAAACGCTTATACTGCTAATGTTACAATTAGTCAGTTGACGCCTGCAAATGCAGGGGGAGCTGTACCAGCTACTGTTTATGGTGCTGTTACCACACTCACAGCCGGAGGATCACTTTACAACCCCATGGGATTGACAGCAGATGGGTCCGGAAACATTTATGAAGTAAATACAGGTACCAATCAAATTTACAAAGTCAACTCGAGTGGTACCGTTACTTTAATAGCGGGCACCGGTGCTGCAACCGAAAGTGATAACATTTCCGGAGCATCAGCCACATTTAATGGCCCATGGGGAATAGCCTATAACGCTGCCGGGTTTATATATGTGAGCGATTACGGGGGCAGCACGATCAGGCAAATAAGCACGACCGCACCTTATGCTGTTACTACTCTTGCGGGAACATCAGGCCACCAGGCCGAGCTGGATGCAACCGGTTCAACAGCAGCATTTAACCGACCATCCGGGATGATATTTGATGGCTCGACATATTTGTATGTATGTGATTATGGCGGAAATACAATAAGAAGAATTACCGTAGCTACAGGCGCAGTTAAAACTATTGCCGGATTATCAGCCGCGCCCGGTGAGGTAGACAATACAACCGGAACTTCGGCCAGGTTTAATGGTCCGAGAGGAATAACTTTTGATGGTGCCAGCGCTTTGTATGTTACCGATAATGCAGGCAACACTATCAGAAAGGTCAGCACTACGGCGCCGTATGCTGTAACTACGATAGTAAACTCAGCCGCCGGCCTTTCAAGCCCTGAAGGGATAACCATGTTATCTCGCTTCTTATATGTCGCAGATCGTGGCAACAACCGTGTCAAAAGAATATCTACAACCGGGTCAATTGCCGTCCTTGCAGGAGACGGGATACAAAATGAATTGAATGGCACCGGAGTAAATGCTGAATTTTATAGTCCCTATACCATAACAGCCGATAAAACTACAGGCAACTTATATGTAGGCGATAGTAAGGCTACATCATCTACTATTCGCAAGATTGTTGCAACAGGCTGGACAATAAGCCCGGCATTGGGTAATGGAATAGGCTTTAATCTTACAACCGGCGTTATACAGGGAACACCAACTGCAGCATTTTCATCTACCACATATACTGTTACCGCATTTAATACAACCGGGGCAGCTGCTACAACACTTACATTATCATGCCAGGCAAATAACCTTCGGCCAAATATCAGCTACAGCCCTTCATCGTACGTTTTAACATTAAACACAGCTATATCACCGGCAATTACACCCACAAATAGCGGTGGTGCCGTACCATCAAAAGTTTACGGGACAGTAACCACTTTTGTACCTGGTTCTTCCCCTATTTATAATCCTAAAGGACTTGCAATAGATGGTTACGGAAATATGTATGAGTCCGATTACCAGGGGAATGCCATTTATATGGTCAACTCAAGTGGCACAACAACATTAATAGCCGGCAATGGTACAGCTACTGAAAGTGATAATACTACGGGCACTTCAGCTACATTCCACAATCCGTGGGGTATAGCGTTTGACCCGGCTGGTTATATTTATGTGAGTGACTACCTGGGAAGTACGATCAGGAAAATAAGTACCACTGCTCCCTACGCAGTTACTACGCTGGCCGGAGCCTCCGGACTTCCGGTAGAAACTGATGGCACCGGAACTGCCGCTCACTTTAATCATCCTACCGGAATTGTATATGATGGTACTACCTATTTGTACGTTTGCGATAATGCAGGTAGTACAATCCGGAGAGTAAACGTTAATACAGGCGCGGTGGTGACTATAGCAGGCGCGTCTGGCTCCGCCTCCGAAGCTGATAACGGTACCGGAACTTCAGCAAGGTTCAACGGCCCGATAGGCATAACTTACGACGGAACCAGCAATCTGTATGTAACTGACAATGCAGCAAATACTATAAGGAAGATAAGCACAACGTCGCCATATGCTGTTTCTACTTTCGTAAACTCAGCGGCGGGTCTTAATGCACCGCAGGGACTTACTATTGATGCATCGGGATATGTAGAAGTGGCGGACGCCGGCAACAACAAAGTAAGGACGGTTAGCCCTACCGGTGTTGTTTTCACCCTTGCAGGCGATGGCGTGCAAAATGATTTTGACGCCATTGGTCCATTAGCGGAGCTTTATACCCCAACAGCTATTGTTGCCGATTACTCAGGAAATTTATATGTAGGTGATGACAGGAATGCCAGTTCATCTATCCGCCAGATTGCATTACTTGGATATGCTATTGTTCCTGTTTTGCATACAAATCTCACCTTCAACACAAGCACAGGAGCCATTGCAGGTACGCCCAACGTTTACTTCGCCGCCACTCAATATACGGTTACCGCATTTAACGCATCGGGAAGCAGCAGTTTTGTGGTGACATTATCTTGTGGCAACTCCAATGATTGGCTTGGCACAACAAGCAGCGTATGGGGAGTTGCGTCCAATTGGAGCAGGGGAACTGTACCGATTGCGACTGATGACGTGCAGATCGGCGTGGTATCTTTTACTAATCAACCAACAATTGATGCATCCACAGGTAATGTAAACGTCAACTCTATAGTGTTCGGCGCGGCGAAAGCGTCAACATTAACGGTTAACAACCCTGAAACTTTAACCGTAAAGGGAGCTATGGCTGTTAATACCGGATCCACGGTTGGCATTACTGGAACGGGATTAGTCAATTTGGCCCCAGCTTCAACATTAAATGTAACTGGTACCGGTACGCTTGCCCTGACAATGTCCAGCGGAGGACTATTTACACTGCAATCAGACCCAACAGGCGACGCTTCTGTTGGACAAATCGCAGCAAATGCTATTACAGGAAATGTTACAGTTCAGCGTTATATGACCGGCGGCTCCGGATACAGGGGTAACCGCTTCCTATCCTGCCCGGTTTATACTGCGACAGATGGTTTCGGCAATCATATTTATAGCATCAACTACCTGAAAAATTCCATGTATCTGACCGCGACAACAACAAATGGCGGTTTTGATAATCCAGCAGCGGCTAACCCGACTCTTTATATTTTCCGCGAAAATATGATCCCCGACTACAGCACTTTTACAGGAAGTAACTTCAGAGGGATCAACAATATTTTATCTACCCCGAACTATACACTGGACGTAGATGGCGGTCCGTTCAATATTTTAGCCGGCGATGGTTTCTTATGTTTCTTCAGAGGCGACAGAGCAGCCGCTTCTTATGCAACCGAGACCACTACAACCTATGTTCCTCAGCCTGTTACGCTTAACGTTACCGGTTCATTAAATGAAGGGCAGATTGTATTTCGAAATTGGTTCACCCCCACATCATCAACTTTAAGCTATTCTCCGTCAACACCTGCTGAAGCAAAAGGCTATCAACTAGTAGGAAATCCTTATGCGAGCGCTATTGACTGGGATACATTCCAAACGACTACATCCACACAAGGTATGTACGGTGTTAATGTGTCCAATACAATCTATGAACTTGATGCTTTAACCAAAAGCTATGGGTCGTATGTCGCAGGTTCTAATGGAGTAGGTAGTGCGGCATTTGTAAGCAATGTAATATCAAGCGGACAGGCATTCTTTATAGTAGCCACAACAACCGGCGGCCAATTTATAATTAATGAGTCAGCTAAAACAACCAAGCTTAATACCGGCAACAAATTATTGGAGAGCACGAAGCCTATTGCTATGATCAGTAATCAATTTATCAGGTTGCAATTGAGGGGTAAAGACTCTACCGTGGGCGATCAGACTATGATCAGGTTTAACAGTATGGCTACCGGAAAATACACACGCGGTGTAGACGCGGCCTTTATGCCTGGTCTTGGTGAAGCAAGCCTGTCAACCAAATCAGCGGATATGGTTGATCTTTCGATAAACAACATCCCCTTCCCTAAGCAAAATGGCGAGGCTGTAAAGATTAATTTCAGCGCGGCAAATAGCGGTAAGTACACGCTAACATTAAGAGATGTGGTACAAGTACCCCAGTTATATGATTTATGGTTGAAGGACGCATATAAAGCTGATTCCGTTAACTTAAGGCTGAATAAGACGTACAGCTTTGACGTTAACAAAACAGACAGCGCTTCCTTCGGTGCAGGCCGTTTCACATTGGTTATCCGTCAAAATCCAGGACTAGCGTATCAACTGACAAATTTTGCCGCCAGCAAGGTAACTACGTTGCGCCAGGTTGAAGTTAAATGGGCGACGGTGAACGAAGGCAACTATACCAACTTTACTGTTGAACGCAGCACTGACAATGGTAAAACCTACCAGATATTGGGCGGCGTAAAAGCAACCGGTGCC
>Ga0207667_10003724_pt1 | contig 18797 bp, 16 predicted proteins | sample KBSCornC52_FD_184301 | JGI IMG/M metagenome (GOLD analysis project Ga0207667, IMG submission 184301) | Corn rhizosphere microbial communities from Kellogg Biological Station, Michigan, USA - KBS Corn C5-2 (SPAdes) (version 2) | ecosystem: Host-associated > Plants > Roots > Rhizosphere > Soil ...
AAAAATTATGGAAGAACTATTATAATAAAAATACTAAAATTGTAAACCCATTACAGGATAACAAATCACCTGTAAACTTATAACAGGATTATTATATAAACTGTAAACTTTTTTTAGGACGATACATATAGTTTTCAGCTCCGTAGGAGCAACCTGTTTATAGAAAAAAATCAAGATGGTGGTAGGCTCCATCGGAGCCACCTTTTTAAAAGCGATTCCCCTGGCTTAGTGCCGGTTCAGACAATATCAGCAAGCGCTTTTTTTGCTGCATGATAACCACACATACCGTGCACGCCGCCGCCGGGAGGCGTGGATGAGGAGCAGATATAAATTCCTTTGGCTGATGTTTTATAGGGCGACCAGCGCAACGCGGGCCGTGTGAATAACTGGCCCAAATCTATCACGCCGCCGTTAATATCGCCGCCTATGTAATTGGGGTTGTATTCTTCCATTTGGGTAGCATCCAGGGTATGCCGGGCCAGTATTCGTTCCCGGAACCCCGGGGCAAAACGTTCTACCTGTTTTTCAATGATATCCGTCATATCCGCTTTGGATGCGTTAGGCACATGGCAATAGGCCCAGGCGGTGTGTTTTCCTGCAGGAGCCCGGCTTCCATCAAATAAGGATGGTTGGGCAAGCAACACAAATGGCTTCTCAGGAATTTTCCCATCCCATATTTGTTGTTCGCCTGCGGAAATTTCTTCAAAAGTATTGCCTACGTGCACAGTTCCGGCTTCATGGCACCCCGGTGCGGTAAAAGGAATTGGCGCGTCCAGTGCCCAGTCTATTTTAAAAACACCCGGCCCGTAACGATAACGCTCAAGTTGCCATTTGTAAATGGATGAAAATTTATGCCCGGCAATTTGCAGCAGTTGTTTTGGTGTTATATCAAACAAAACCGCCTTTGCGGACGGGAGTTGCTCCATCGATTTTATATAACAGCCCGTTTCAATCTCCCCGCCTATCGAAATAAAATAAGAAGCGAGTGCATTTGCTATTTGGTTCGATCCGCCTTTGGGAATGGGCCAGCCTTTTAAGTGCGCCGAGGTCATTAAAACCAGTGCAACGGCCGAAGTCGCCAGGTTGGTTAAAGGTTGTATTGAATGCGCGGCCATTCCGGCAATGAGCGCCCTGACCTCAACCGTTTTGAAACGTTTTGACAAATGCTTCGACGACGTCAACGCCGACATGCCAAACCGCGCCATATCAAAAGGGTGTTTGGGATAACACAGCGGTCCCAATACATCCGGAGCGATAGCGGGCCAGTATTTTACAAGTGGCTGCATGAGGTCAAGGTAGTTTTGCTCGTCAGCGCCCAGTAAGCGGGCAGTTTCTTCTATGGATAATTTAATCGTAACTGCACTACCACCATCCAATGGATGCGCAGCGGCAACGGGCGGATAAATAAACTCCAAACTGTGCTGCTCCAAGGGCAGTGTTTCAAAAAACGGCGATGCCGCCGCAAGGGGATGCACTGCCGAACAAATATCATGGGTAAAACCGGGCAAGGTAAGGTTGGCGGAACGCAGACCGCCGCCGATGGTGTCCTTACCTTCAATTAATAAAACGCGGAGGCCTTTTTGCTGCATCAGGATAGCCGCGGCAAGGCCGTTGGGCCCCGAGCCAACTACAACAGCATCATAATCGCGTTTTTCATGCGGCATTAAAAATCGGAATATTCAGTAGGGTGCAAAAATATAGCGTCGATATGATTAACGTTGTTTTGATATTCAGGTTTGGCCGATAATGTTTTCCAGTACGGATCGTTACCAAACGCTTTCCACAACTTATCATGATCGGCCATGCTGTTAAATGTTATCATGTACATCAGGTTGGGTTGATGTGCACCAACCAAAACTTCGGAATAAAATACCGCGTTAAAACCAAGGCGTTTAAAAAGCGCTACCTCATCACCATCATTAAACATTTTTACTTTGTTGATATTGTAGGCTTCCGTTGGGCTTTCGTAGCTGCGCAGTTCGTAAATACGGTCGGGTTTAGCTGCGGTGAGTTCTGGCACAGCGGGTTCCGTCATTTTAGGGAAAGCGCGGGTGATGATCGTTTCGATGCGGGCGTAAGGCGCGTCGTTATATTTTGCATCGATATAATCCTTGCCATCCGTTAAATATTGCTGGTCCCCTCCCAGTTTTTGATCGGCACTTTCAAGTTGGCTCCAGCTCTTGAAAGGGATAAACACATAAATACGTTTACCCAGGGTATCGGTGGGAACCGGCTTAAACACGCCTACATTTTTTATACCCATGCGATGCAAGGCGGGCAGATACGCATTTTGCAGGTAAGCATCAAGCCTATCCTCCTGGCCCTGCGTTTTAAGGTGGTATATTTTTAGTTCGTAGTAGTATTTTTCGGCCGCGTTGGCATTTGCAGTGGCGCAAACGGTAATTAAAAATAAAATAACACCGGCAATTAAGCTGATGCGCACTGGTAATTTAGATTTCATGATTGATTGAATATGAGCCGTGAATTTAGTCTTTTCTGATAAAATTTGCTGAAAATTTAATTAGTGGTTTTTATCCCGACAAACCACAGTGGGGGCCTCACCTAAATCCTCTCCAAAGCAGAGGACTTAAACTTTACTTTTTTTAGAACCCTCTCCTTTGGAGAGTAATAGCCCATCAAGTGACATTGGCAATTTTATTGACGAGCACATCGAAAATAAATTTGTCTGCCCGATGGTTATACTTGAAGGTGAATTCGTCAAGGTATGATTGCAAATGCCCGACAGAAACTTTATGGTATTGCCCATAGATTCCACGTTTAAGTAATGTCCAAAACCCTTCAATGGTGTTGGTGTGATATTGCCCTTTGGTGTATTCTTCTTTTTCTTTGTTCAATACTTGATGTTCGCGAAATATCTTACTTAATCCGGCATAACCACCGAATCCATCAGTAACAATCGTGGCCTGTTTGCTTACTGTTTGCTCTATGATTGGCTTAATGGATTTACCATGTGCTTTATCGATTACCTGTAATTTTATCCTGCCATCTCGTTCCAAAAGGCCAATTACAGGTTGTTTATCCTGATAGCCGGTAGTTTGAAGCTGATTCTCACGCCTATCCTGGCGTTTTTTCTTTGAGTGATTGGCTTTCTTGCCACCTATGAAGGTTTCATCAACCTCAACTATCCCCTTAAACAAGCTGTTATCCTGACCATCCTCCATTGCCATTCTTATCCGCATCTGTAAATACCATCCTGTCTTACGGTTTACACCCAGATCCCGGCTCAATTGACGAGCAGATAAACCCTTTTTTGCATTTAACATAAGCGCAATGGCTAAAAACCATTGGGTCAGTGGCAGCTTGGTGCTCTCGAATATTGTGCCTACCAAAACGCTATAGCTCTTATTACAGGCATGACATTGATGCCGATGTGTTTCAACTCGTTTGGTGCTACGTTTGCTTTTACAATAAGGGCATTCAGGCTCGTCCTGCCACCGCAATCTTTCAAGATAGGCTATACAAGTAGCCTGGTCCGGAAAACGTTTAATTGTCTCTATTATGTTCATTTCCATAAAGATACGTATTTTATTTGTCTTTTCATGGGCTATTACTCTTTGGAGAGGGCAGGGTGAGGCAAATTACCTCGCCCATTTGTCTGCCAGCACTTTCATAAAATATCCGCCTACCACACTCCTGGCCTGGAAGCCTACCATTTTGCCGTCGGTGGTTTCGTGCCAATCACTTAGCGGAACACGGGTGGGCGTTTCGGTGGCGTATTTATAAACCGGGTTAATAAACGCCTGGAAATCTTTTTGGTTGTCTGCCAACGTGGCTGTCCACAATATCCAGTCGGATTTTGTATAGGTTTTACGGCTATCCAGCGGCAGGCCGAATTCGTTTTGTTTGGTGAGGTAATAGCTTATTTCTGTTTTATATACCGCCGGCGGGAACAGGTGCAGGCCTAAAACTTTATCCCAGGCCAGGTTATATTTTTGGCTCCAGCTATCTTTACTGCCAAAAACCAGGCTGTAATGGTCGCCGGCCTGTGCAAGGGTTTGCCACTTTGCCGCCATGCTTGCGGCCAGTGCTTTATATTGCGATGCTACCGATTTTTTGCCCAATTTGGCAGCCAAATCAGCGTAAGCGCCTAATGCTACTATGGCCTTTACCGATAAATTGGCGTTGCGGGCCAGGTGACCGGCAAAATCATCGGTACACAATTGGTTGCCCGGATCGAAGCCATTAACGCTAAGATAAGCGGCCCATTTGGTCAGGGTATTCCAGTGCTTTTTGGCGAACGCGGCATCGCCTTCTGCTTTTGCAATGGCCGCGGTAAGTATAATCATATTACCCGATTCCTCAACAGGCATGTTTTCGCCGTAAGTTTGACCGTTTGCCAATGGGTAAGTGCCCAGGTCATGTGCGGCAAAATTATTTGTCCAGGAATTGCTTTCGCAATATTGAAATATTCCGTTGAGCATCCCTTCCAGCAAATGCGGGTTATAAATTAAATACAACGGCGCCGATGGATAAGTTACATCCACCGTGTTTATAGAGCCATTGCTAAAGTTCTCTTTCGATAAAAACAGTATTTCGCCTTTCGGGCTCTTCACCAACTGGTGCGCCGATATGCTTTGCCTGTAGGCCAGCACGCACAGGTCGGCATATTTTTTACCGCCTGCCTTCAGGCATGCCGCATACATTGTCCTGTTAAAAGCATCGCACTTCTTCATCACCGAAGCATAGTCCACAGCAGCCTGGCTTAATTCTTTTTCTATCGTCGCGCCGTTGCTCTTCCACCAGGGCTTTAAATTTTGGTTAAAATATTGAACAGAATAAAGGTCATCGTAACCCAATTCAACAAATTTTTCTTTTGGAGCTGCGCCAATATTGCCAAAATTTAATACGGTATTTAAAGCCTGTTGTGCCTCGGGTTTATAGTCGGCAACTACCTTTCCTTCAACAAAAGTGCTGGTTGATTGCCCCAGGTTGGTGGTATATTGCAATACATCATTTGAATTTGGTGCAGCTACGTACATGTATCCCCAGTCGATCCTCAGGTCGTCGCCCTTCTTTTTCAAAATGGGCTGAGCAAAGGTTCCCGCTTTAAATATTGACAGGCCGGCGGCGGCATATCTTGCTACACGGACCGGTTGGGCAGCATTGTTCGCCGCGATAACCGTAGAAGCATTAAACAACACTTTCACATTGTGGTTGCGGCCATCAGTTGATTTTACAGCGTAGCTGATATAGGATACCGGTCGCGAAAAAATATCGAGGTCACTCATCAATAAAGGAGACGTAAACGTTACTTTCAAATCAACGCCCACACATGCAAAATCATAAATGGTTTGTGTGGCATTTATTACAACGCTTTTTTGTTTAGCGAGCAATACATTATTAACGGCGGGTTTCAGTTCATCCAGCAGACCAAAATCCAGCCACGCGCCGCCGGCCGTATTTGCGATATGAACAGCCAGCACATTGTCACCGGCTTTTAACTTGTTTTTAAATTTGTCTTTAAGTGGTATCAGCTTAAAATCACTTGTCCAGCCGGTAAAATCATATATCTTGCTGCCATTCAGGTAAACCTCAATGTTATCATCATGGTAGAGCTTTAGTATCAGCTTATTGATATCAAGGTCGGAGACAGTGAACTTTCGGCGCACCCAAAGGTCGTTACTGGTCCATAATGTTTTTGCCTGCTGCGCATCGTTTGCAAAGGGCGCGGTACCTGTTTTCCAGCCGGCATCGTTATAGTTTATTTCCTGCCAGTCGCCGGCGGGCGCTGCTTCTGTAAATTTACATTGCCAGTTGGTTTCATCGGCAGCGGGTAAAATAGTTCGGTAAACCGGCGATTCCTTCCCCATAAAACGATACACGGCATTATCGACCTTTATCAAACCGATCATTGACTGGTCTTTACCGGTCCAGTGTTTTGTGGGCGCGGTGTTCAGTTGATCGCCAAAGGACCAGATACTGAAGTATGTGTTATGATTAATCAGCGGGTAAGCCGGGGCCCTGGTTGCCTGGGCATGGACTATGCTGTTTGCTATTGAACTGATCAGAAATATTAAAATGAGTTTTTGCAATTTGTTCATAGTTTTTTGGTTCATAGTTGATGGTTCATAGTTCATAGCTGAAAGTCAGAAAGCTCGTAGCCTAAAAACCTAAATAAAACAAAAAAGATTTGACAAATTTCAAAATTCGTCAAATCTCATGTGTAATCATGCTATGTTCATGGTCGTTTCCAAAAAGTCGGCTTCAAGATTCAGGAACCAAGTTGCAGCTACTATGAACTATCAACTATGAACCATGAACTCAAGACTAAAGTTCCCTAACCCAGATATTACGGTAGCTTAGTGGCATACTTTTGTCGCCGTGGGCTTGCAATTTTATAGGCGCCGGGCCATGAGCCTTGTATTGGGGTTTACCTATGTACAGGGTTGGTCCCCAAAGCTCGAAGTTGTTTTCAACCAAAACGCCATTGAAGAACACCGTAACCCTTGCTTTGGTTTTAACCGATCCGTCTTCATTAAAAGTTGGCGCGGTCCAGATAACGTCGTAGGTCTGCCATTCGCCGTTTGCCCTGCCTGGGTTTGCTAATGGGATAGCCTGTTTGTAAATACTGCCGGCCATGCCGTTAACATAGGTTTTGTTATTGTATGAATCTAAAACCTGCAGCTCATAACCGGCATCGCCTTTGCCTAAGGAGGCTAAAAACACGCCGCTGTTACCGCGGGCCTGCCCGGTACCTTCCAATCCAACCGGTTCGCGCCACTCCAGGTGCAACTGGTAATTGGTGAATGATTGTTTGGTTTGAATATTGCCGAAATGCTTGTTTACCGTTAATATGCCGTTGGCAACATCCCATTTGGCGGGTGAATTATCATCGGCCTGCACCCATTGGTCCAGGTTTTTGCCATCAAATAATATAACTGCGTCAGACGGTGCATCACCCAGGTTTGCACCGGGCGTAACTACTTTTGGTACCGGTTCCCAAACTTCGGTATCCTCGGGCTTTGCCTGCTGGGCATTTGCCATAAAAGAAGTGCCGGCCAATAGTGCGGCGAGTAATATAGGATATTTCATAATTTTAATAGTTTATTGATTTGTTCACTGGTTCATTTGTTCATTAGTGATCGGCTGCTCCAACTTAATCAACTCAGGCAACTTAATCAACCACTTAACTAAACTTGTAACACGTTTTTAACATAACTGCAGCTTTCGGTTATGCTGGTAATGGGGTCAATCTTAATATAGTTTTCCTGTTCTACAATAAAATGTTCCAGGCCTGCCAGTTTAGCGTTACTCAGTATGGTTTTAAAATCGATGGATCCTTTGCCAATTTCGGTATTCAGTTCGTGATTGCTTTTGTCCATATCTTTTAAATGGCATAATGCAAACCTGCCGGGATGCGCCTGAAATAGCTTCACCGGGTCCTGCCCGGCGCGAACCACCCAATAAATATCCATTTCCATGTGTACCAGCGCCGGATTGGTTTCTTTTAACAGCACATCGTAAAATGTCGTGCCATCAATCGACTTCCATTCAAAGTTATGGTTGTGGTAACCCAACTTTAAGCCTGCTGTTTTGCACAACTCGGCTGCCTTATTCATTTTTTCGGCAACCATTTTAAACTGGTCGGCACTTTTAAGCACTTCTCCGTTTATCGATGGAACAATCACGTAACTCATGCCGGTGATGTTTGCCGCCTCAATATAAGTTTGCAGGTCGTCAATTTTACCTTCAACAAAATACTGATCCATCCCAAAATGCGCGCTTGCAGTGGTCAGACCGTTAGCCTTTAGCAATTCGCTGAAAGCTTTGGCATCGAGTCCCCAAAAACCATTTTTCTTGGAGTAGCCAAAAGGCTCTACTTCCTTGTATCCTGCGGCGGCAACTTTGCCGATATAGCCTTTAACATCCTTTGGCAATTGATCGCGCAAGCTATAAAGCTGCAGGCCCACAATATGGCCCGGCTTAGCTGCAAATAATTTTGGCGCTATCATCATGGATGCGGAGGCCAGCCCGGCTTGCTTTAAAAATTTTCTTCTTGAATTAGTCATTCGTTAGTTCATGGTTGATGGTTCATAGTTCATTGCAGGATTGTCATTGGTCATTGGGGCAATTAGTTAATGGTTAACGGTTCATAGTACAAAGCAACGCGGTACCCAGGCCATTGACCGACGGCCCACCTTTCACCTTTCACCTTTCACCTTTCACCTTTCACCTTTCACCTTTCACCTACACATCGCAAATATGTATCGCCTTTTTAAGCGAGGCGATTTTATCGGCTTGTTTTGGCACAAACTCCTGCCCTACGTAGCCTTTAAATCCGGATGCTACTATGGCGCGCATTACGGCCGGATAGTATAATTCCTGGGTATCGTCAATTTCGTGGCGACCGGGGATGCCGCCGGTATGGTAGTGGGCTATATACTGGTGATAATTGGTGATATTCCTGATGATGTCACCTTCCATTATCTGCATGTGGTAAATATCAAACAGCAGTTTAAAGTTTTCGGAATTGATGCGTTTGCACACCTCAACACCCCACTCTACGCTATTGCACTGGTAATCTTTATGGTCAACCTTGCTATTCAGCAATTCCATACACAAGGTAACATTGTGTTTTTCGGCGAGTGCTACCAGCGGTTTAAGGCCTTCTACGCAGTTGTTCCAGCCTTCTTCGTCGCTTTTGCCGCGTTTGCTGCCGCTGAAACAGATCAGGTTTTTATAGCCGTTTTTTTCAACCAGAGGTATCATTTCGGTATAGTTTTTCTGGAGCGTGGCATGAAATTGTTTATCGCCAAAAGCATCGGTCAGGTTAATTTCGGCGCCGTTGCACATGGACGAATACATACCGAACTTTTGCAGCACCGGCCAGTCTTTTGGCCCGCAGAGATCAACACCTGTTATGCCGATATCTTTCGATACCGCGCAAAGTTCGCCTAAAGTTAGTTCGCTATAGCACCAGGGCGAAACGGAATGGTTAATATTGCCTTTCAGTTTATCGCTCAGCGCTTCTTTTATTTCTTCTTTTTTAAAGGATGATAACATACCTGCTGTGGTAATTGCTGCGGTGCCGGCAACGATGTTTTTTATTGCTGACCTTCGGTTTTGATTAGTGGGCATAATTTGTTGGTTTATATTTGTACTTCGGGCGATGGTTCTTCAATATCCAATCCAGGCCTGGTTTCAGTTTTGTTTTTATCGGAAAACGACAATAGGAACAACAGTAAAACGCCTAAAGCAATTCCGCCCGGGATGAGCCAGATGGTTTGCCAGTTATGCGAAGTGGCGGAGGTTTGATAATGATCAACTATCGGCCCGGAAATTGTAAAGCCGATAAACATACCTACACCGTAAGTAGCCAGCGTTATAAAGCCCTGCGCCGCACTTTTAAAACGCTCGCCGGCTAGTGTATCGGTATATATCTGCCCGGTAACGAAGAAGAAATCATAACATACCCCGTGGATAACGATGCCGGCTATCAGCATCCAGTAATTGTTCCCCACATCGCCATAAGCAAAAAATACGTAGCGCAACGCCCAGGCCAGCATGCCCATGGCCAGCATTTTCTTGACGCCTAAGCGTACAAAAAAGAAAGGCATGGCCACCATAAACAGGAACTCCGAAACCTGGCCCCACGACTGTTTTTCGGCAGCTTTAAGCACACCTACTTGGTTTAAAAACAGATTGGTAAAATTGTAATAAAAGGCCAGCGGTATGCAAATGGCTACCGATGCAATAAAAAACACCAGGTACGATTTGTTTTTTAGCAGACCGATAGAGTCGAGGCCAATAATATCGCGGATGGCTATTTTCTGCCCTTTTTTAACCGGCGGCGTATCGGGCAATGTAAAACTAAGCACGCCCAATATAAATGATGCAATAGCGGCCATCAGGAAGGTAAGCGATAACGAATTACTTTTTTCCCAGCCGAGTTGCCCAATCAAGATTCCGGCAATGATCCACCCGATAGTTCCAAATACCCTTATCCATGGAAACTCCTTGCTCGGGTTTACCATTTGTTTAAACGATACCGAGTTTACCAATGCCAAGGTTGGCATATAAATGATCATATAAGCCAATATCCCGGGGTAAAAAACATTAAAACTTGGCGCTTTGCTTTCGTAATACAAAAGCGCTGCACCAATAATGTGTAGGATCCCTAAAATTTTCTGCGCCGAAAAATACTTGTCGGCTACTAAGCCGATAATAAATGGGGCTATAATTGCCCCGAGCGCCTGGGTGGCATAAGCTGTTGCATTTTGCGTACCTGTTGCACTTAGTGTTTTTGTGAGGTACGTCCCCATTGTAACAAACCAAGCCCCCCAGATAAAAAATTCAAGGAACATCATTGCCGAAAGCTTTACCCGGATGGCTGTGGTCATGGCTTGTATTTATTTTTAGCTTATTTTTTAAGCGATAAAATGTATTTCACCATTAGCTTGGCGCTATCTAATTTAAGCGCGGGGTGACCGGCCATAGGTGTAGTGCCCCAATGTCCCGAACCTCCGTTAAGTATCTTGTTGGCTAATGTATCGATATTAGCCTCGGTGGCTGGATATTTGGCGGCTACGTCTTTATAAGCAGGGCCTATAACCTTGGTATCAATTTTATGGCAGGTAAAGCAGTCGGAAGCGCTCATTAATTTGGCACCCGGATCGGTTGTTGAAACGGCTGTTGTTGTTGTAGCCTTGCTCGTATCAGCTGGGGCCGCACCTGAACTATCGGAACCACCTGATTTTGAACTCCCCCCGCAGGCGCTAATTGCTGCACTTATAAGTAATAATGCAAAAACTTTTTTCATGTGTTGTGTTTTGTTAGTTGATTATAGATTTTCTAAAAGTACAATTTTAATGTTTTATTGTTCTATACCACGGCTGTTTTTAAGGGGGCCGTTTTCCCTTTTGATCGCATATAAATTACCAGGCCTGCAAAAGCAACTATTAACACAATGGGAATAACCAGCGTGGTTTGCAATATCTGCTGCCCGGCTGTACTGTTATCTCCATGCGCGGCGGCTACAATGTTATCATAATGCTTACCCATAAAAATAGTGTAAATAGAAGTAGCCAGCATACCTGCACCTCCCATCAAGTTTAAGCCGATAGCCCCGGATTTGGGGATATTGGTATTGACAAACCCCAACATTGTAGGCCAAAAGAAACATACCCCCATCCCGAATATAACAGCCGCCAGAAAAATTGCATTCGTGGTTAAAATTGTAAACAAAAACAAACCTGTAGCCGCTAATATGGTAGAGATTAATAATACCACCTGCGGTGCGAAAAGCTTGAGAACTGGTTTAGCAAATGCTCGTCCCAAAGCCATTACCCCAGTTTCTAATGTAAGCAGTAATATGGCATTATCATTAACCTTTTTCAGCAAAACGTCTATCCATTGACCGGTAAATAACTCAGTTATACCTGTACCGACCATACAAACTATCATGAAAAGGAATAAGGGATTCAACAAGGATTTGTACATTTCGCCGGTTGAAACACCCGAAGCAACCCGTTCCGTAACGGGGAAGTCGAGCTTAGAGAACAGATAGCCATAAATGGCGGTAGGAATCAACATTAAGCCCACCTTTACTTGCAAGCTTGTATGCAGAGCCCAGCTAAAATGCATTGCATCTATTGCATATACCAATAAAGTTCCGATCACAATACCAAGCGGGAACCATAAATGAAAATGACTAAGTTTTGTGGTTTTGTTATCGGAATACAAAGTAGTTACCAGGGGGTTACAGGCAGCCTCAACAGTTCCGTTCGCCATACCGATAAACAATGTTGAAATATACAACGTCCAAAAGCCGGTGGCAAATACAGTTAACAATATCCCTAGCAAATGAAAAATAAAGGCAATTACCAATAACCGCTTCATGCCGATGAGGTCTACTACGAAACCGCCAATTACGACGGCGATTGGAAAGCCATAAAATGCTGTCGAAGCAATTAAGCCTAATTGTGATTTATCAAGACTAAAAACGGAACCAAAATCATTAAGGGTTCCTGCCCGAATACCAAAAGATAATGAAGTTACCAGCAAGGAAAGACAACTTGCCCTAAACAGGGCGGTGCGGTTAATTGTAGTGGCCATTTTAATAATTTTAGGTTTATTTAGTTTGTTTTAATTGGTTCTTTTCTCTAAGGCTTCTCAATCTATACCCAGTGTTTTGCGGTTAAATGCATCATCTGATCCGGATGCCGCAAAATCATCAAAAGCTTTTTCGGTAACGCGTATAATATGGTCCTTTATAAAGCCGGCGCCTTCTCTTGCACCGTCTTCAGGATGTTTAAGGGCGCATTCCCATTCCAATACGGCCCAGCCAGTGTAATTATATTGCGTAAGTTTACTAAAAATTCCTTTAAAATCAACCTGCCCGTCGCCGAGGGAGCGGAAACGACCCGCCCTGTCGATCCAGTTTTGGTAACCGCCATATACGCCCTGTTTCCCTGTAGGGTTAAATTCGGCATCCTTAACGTGGAACATTTTTATACGCTCGTGGTAATTGTCGATATATTCGAGGTAATTGAGGCATTGCAGTACAAAATGCGAAGGATCATAAAGCAAACATGCGCGTTTGTGATTATTCACCTTATCCAGGAACATCTCGTAAGTGATTCCGTCGTGCAGGTCCTCGCCGGGGTGAATTTCGTAGCATAAATCGATGCCGCAATCTTCGTAAACATCCAAAATGGGCTTCCAGCGTTTTGCCAGCTCGTCAAAAGCGGTATCCACAATACCCGCAGGCCTTTGCGGCCATGGGTAAACCATTGGCCACAACAATGCGCCGCTAAAGGTAACAGATGCATTCAAGCCTAAGTTTTGCGATGCTTTGGCCGCATATTTTAACTGCTGCACAGCCCACTCCTGCCTTGCTTTCGGGTTATTGCGTAACGACTCCGGCGCAAAACCATCAAACAGCGTATCGTAAACAGGGTTTACGGCCACCAGTTGCCCCTGCAAATGGGTTGATAACTCGGTTATTTCCAGTCCGCAGGCATTAACGCGGCCTTTTAAATCATCGGCATAAGTTTTGCTTTCCGCGGCTTTTTTAAGGTCGATAAAGCGATCGTCCAGTGTTGGCAGTTGTACGCCTTTGTAACCCAGATCTGCCGCCCATTTGCAAATAGATTCGAGGCTATTAAACGGGGCTGCGTCGCCTATAAATTGTGCTATAAATATTGCCGGTCCTTTTATTGTTGTCATAGGTTGTTAGTCATTGGTCATTTTTCGTCTGAACCCGAATTTATCGAATTTAGGAATTTATTGAATTTTGCTTTTCTCCAATTCTGCTAATTCTTTAATTCAAAGAATTCGAGTTTAGACAGTTTGCACATCATCAAATCACATAATCCGTCCATTTCTGATCGCTTTGGTTTGATGCAACTACGTTTTCGATAAACGCCATACCTCTTATGCCGTCTTCAACACCGGGGAAGTCGAGCCACTCGGGTTTTGGTTCCTCGTTGTTTAGTCTTGCCATTAAGGATAATGCGAAGTTGCGGTACAGGTTACCGAATGCCTCCAAATAGCCTTCGGGGTGACCGCCCGGCGTACGGGTGTTGTGCACCGCGTAAACGGATTCACGGTCGCCATAGTTGCCGCCTGCCCTTAATGTTTGCGCAGGTTTATCCAGCCATTTCAGGGTTAGCGTATTTGGCTCCTGCTGCGCCCACTCTAAACCGCCGTATTCGCCGTAAACACGTATTTTGAGCGCATTTTCTTCGCCGGCTGTTATTTGTGATGCCATCAGGGTACCTGTGGCATTGTCCTCAAAACGGAGCAGGATAGCGCCGTCATCGTCGAGCATACGGCCTTCAACAACAACATTTAATGATGCGCAAAGCTGGGTGATCTTTAAGCCCGAAATATATTCGGCCAGGTGAGCGGCATGGGTACCGATATCGCCCATACAACCACTTTTGCCCGACTTTTTCGGGTCGGTCCTCCAGGCGGCCTGCGCGTTACCTTCACGTTCGGAAAGTTTACTGAGCCATCCCTGGCAATATTCTACATAAATCTTCCTTATCTTACCAAATGCGCCTTTTTTCACCAGTTCGCGGGCTTCCTTAACCAACGGATAGCCCGAATAAGTATGGGTAAGCAACAGCATCAGGCCCGTTTCTTCCTGTTTGGCACGCAGTTGCTTTGCTTCATCGAGGGTAAAGGCGATCGGTTTTTCGATCACCACATGAAAACCATGATCCATTGCCAGCATTGCCGGTGCAAAATGCGCGAAATTCGGGGTAACGATGGTTACAAAATCCATGCGTTCGCCTTCGGGGAGTTTACTTTCCGACAGGATCATTTCCTCGAAATTGGTGTAAGTGCGGTCTTCGGGTAAAAAAAGAATTTTACCGCTCTCTATGGCTGTTTCTTTGTGAATGCTTAACGCACCGCAAACCAGTTCAATCTGGCCATCCATATTGGCCGCTATACGGTGAATAGCGCCTATAAATGCATCTTTTCCCCCGCCAATCATTCCCATGCGGAGTTTTCTGTGCGACATATCTTTTTTAGTTAGTGAGTTAGTGAATTGGTGATTTTGTGAATTAGTGAGTGGTGAGTTACCCGACCATTTCAATAACCGATCAACAACTCAAAAATCAATGAAATTGCAATTCAATCCAAAAATTAAATCACTAATTCACCAACTCACTAATTTATAATTACTAGGTCGCCCAGGCTTTGTCACCTTTTTTATATGGGATTGACCCACTGTAGTGACCCGGAACGGCAATGTAGCGTAGTGCTTTTGTAGCGCCAATTTCCGAGGTGAAATAGCCCAGCAAGGTAAGCTGTTTCATCATGGTGAAATAATGAGGGCGCATATCAGGGCCTTCATAATTAAGGTCGTCCTTATGTTTGGCCAGTTCAGGAGCAACGGCTTTATCCCTATCGGCTGCGTATTTTTTTTGCTCGGCATCCATGGCTATCAACAGATCCGTGCGCTGTTTTGGTGTCAGGCTGGTAAACTTACCTCCTGATTGTTTCTGTGCGGCATCGTCAAGTTTTTTCAAACCTTCCACAAATACCTTTTGATCTTGTGGCAAATAGCAATCGCGCACCATTACAGCCATAAATGCGCCCACATTGGCCGCTTTTGCGCCCGGCGATGCTGCAGTTGTTGGCAGTATAGTATCTGCTATTTCATTTAAATAAGCTGTATTATCAGCTGTGAACAAGTCGTCCACACTTGATGCGCCGGCGGGCTTGCATCCCGACAGAAAAAAGTCGGCGCCTATCACCGCTCCGCCCATGATGAGGGCTACTCTGCCTATTGCGTCTCTTCTATTCATTTGGTGAATTATTGAATTAGTGAATTAGTGAGTTATTTTGGTTTTGAACTATTGAGTTGTTGACTTGAATTAATGAGCTATCGAGTTAGTTTTGACTTATAAAAATGATATATTTTTTAATAAATACCTAATATAAACTTCACTAATTCACCAACTCACTAATTCACGCTTATAATGTCCAGCCTTCGCGGTACTGGCGTTTTACATATTGGTTAACGGCATCAAAATTGGTGATCTTCATGGCATCGTTATCCCACACCAGTTTAATTCTGCCGCCTTTAAGGTCGTGACCACGCACCGCAAGGTTTGCCATCAGCAATGCTTCTGTAAGCGGACCGGCTATTTCAAATGACGAACTCAGTTCGGTTTTGCCGTAGCCAGCCAAACAGCCTTCAACCCATTGTGCATAGTGACCGTTAGCGCCGCCCGGTACGCGCGCCCATTTTTGAGGGGCTTTAGCACTTGCGGTAAGCGATTTTGGCAACAAGGTAGCTGCATCGGAATAAGTACTTGCGTACATTTTTCCTTTTGTGCCGATGAACAAAGTACCGTTGCCTTCTTCGCCGCCAAACCTTTCATTTGGCCCCAATTCCTCAGGACGCTCAGGCTGTATACCGCCATCCATCCAATGCAGGGTGATATCGCCGGCGGTTTTTGCTGTTTTAGGAAATGTTAAGGTAATATGGCTTGATGGCGGGCAGCTTTCGGGGAAGTGTCCTTCCTGAAATTCATCTACATAAACGCTGCCAACGCTGGCTTGTACATCCTTCGCATAACGGATGCCCAATACCCTAAATGGGGCTTCAACAAGGTGGCAACCCATATCGCCTAATGCCCCTGTACCGTAATCCCACCAGCCGCGCCAGTTAAACGGCACCAGTTTATCAACATAATCTTTTTTAGGTGCAGTGCCTAACCAAAGATCCCAATCCAATTCTTTTGGAATATTAGGCTGTGGCGGAGGCCAGGCAATACCCTGCGGCCAAACGGGGCGGTTTGTCCAGCAGTAAACGGTATGCACATCGCCAATAAGACCGGCATCATACCATTCGGACATTAAACGGGTACCATCATTTGATGCACCCTGGTTGCCCATTTGTGTAACTACTTTATATTTCTCGGCTGCCGCGGTTAACATCCTGGCTTCGGCAATATCATGCGTCAGCGGTTTTTGCACGTATACGTGCTTGCCCATTTGCATGGCATGATAGGCCACAATAGCGTGCGTATGATCGGGGGTTGAAACGGATACTGCATCGAAGTTTTTCGACTCCTTCTCAAACATCTCGCGCCAATCCTTGTAATATTTTGCTTTGGGGAAATTGCCCCTTGTTTTTGCCGAACGGCGGTCATCCACATCGCACAGGTAAGCAATATTTGCTTTTCCGCTTTTAAAGAAATTGGCTATATCGCTTTCTCCCTTTCCACCGCAACCTACGCTGGCTACTGTCAGCATATCACTTGGCGCGCGGTAACCTTTACCGCCCAGCACAAAGCGCGGAACGATCATGAAACTGGCAGCCGCAACGGCAGTCGTTTTTAAAAAGTCCCTCCTGCCGGGATTTGCATTCATTTCAGGTTTTTGTTCTTCAGTCATTTGTTATTGTTTAAACTGGTTATTTTATCAGTAGGCAGTGGGCGGTTTGCAGTGGGCAGTTAAAGCAAAGCAAACTACCCACTGCAAACTCCCTAAATATTCCCTTTTTTTAACTCTTCAACAGCATGGTTGGCGGCGCGTGCCGTCATGGCCATATAGGTTAATGATGGGTTTTGACAGGCCGTTGAGGCCATGCAAGCGCCATCTGTAACAAAAACATTCTGCGCATCCCAAACCTGGTTCCAGCCGTTAAGCACAGATGTTTTTGGATCGCGGCCCATGCGTGCGGTACCCATTTCGTGAATACCACGGCCCAGGAACGGCTCGCCGGCGAACGAGCCAACATTTTTTGCGCCAACTGCTTCCAGCATTTCTTTGGCATCAGCTTCCATATCCTTGCGCATCTTCTTTTCGTTGTCCTTAATTTCGGCATCAAAAGCCAAAACAGGCAATCCCCACTTATCTTTCACGGTTTTATCAAGGGTGATCTTGTTTTCGTGATACGGCAATGTTTCGCCAAAGCCCCCCATGTAAACCGTCCACCTGCCCGGTTCGGTTAACGCATCTTTAAATGTACCGCCAATGGCCAGTTCAGGTATATCACGGCCCCAGTCTTCGCGCCCGGCACCGCCCTGGTAGCCAAACCCGCGGATATAGTCGCGTTTTTCGCCATTTAGGTTACGGTAACGCGGAATATAAACCCCATTTGCCCTGCGGCCAAAATAATATTTATCATCAAAACCTTCTACAATACCATAGGCCCCGCTGCCCAGGTGATGGTCCATTACGTTATGGCCCAGTTCACCGCTGCTGCTGCCCAAACCATCCGGCCAAATATCAGTAGCCGAGTTCATTAATACCCAGGTGCTGTTAAAGGTTGATGCGTTTACAAAAACTATTTTGGAAAAAAACTCATAAGTCTGGTTGGTTTCGGCATCCAGCACCTCCACCCCTTTTGCCTTTTTAGTATCTTTATCGTACAATATTTTGGTAACGATAGACCATGGCCTTACAGTTAAATTACCGGTTGCCACCGCCGCCGGCAGTGTAGATGATTGCGTGCTGAAATAAGCGCCAAAAGGGCAACCCAGCCAGCACTTATCGCGATACTGGCAATTGGTACGCCCCGGTAGCGGCTGCGTAATATTGGCAGTACGGCCAATGATAAATGCGCGGGAATCTTTGTAAAAAGCCTTAAAGCGCTGGGCTACATCTTTTTCAACCACGTTCATCTCCATAGGCGGCATAAATTCGCCGTCTGGCAGCACAGAAAGGCCGTCGCGGTTGCCGGAGATGCCTGCAAATTTTTCTACATGGCCATACCAGGGTTCCAAATCCTTGTAACGGATCGGCCAGTCAACACCAATGCCATCTTTAAGGTTTTCTTCGAAATTAAAATCGGCCCAGCGGTATGATTGCCTGCCCCACATTAATGAGCGGCCGCCTACGTGGTATCCCCTGAACCAGTCGAAACGTTTAATTTCAACGTAAGGGCTATCAATATCGCTTGCCCAATAATCCAGGTTGGTTTCGTTTAAAGGATAATCGCGCTTAAGCTTCGGATAATCCTTAATCATTTGCTCGGTGCGTTCGCCCCTGTGCGGAAATTCCCAGGGATCTTTATTGGCATTTACATAATCCTTAACATGCTCAATATTGCGCCCGCGTTCCAGCATGATCACTTTTAAGCCCTTCTCTGTCAATTCCTTAGCAGCCCAGCCGCCCGAGATTCCTGATCCTATTACAATCGCGTCGTAAGTATTTGCCGCCATCTTAGTTAGTTTTTTTAATTAATCGTCCATTTTAGTTTGCAGTTATCCGTTTGCAGTTTGCAGGCTGGTTAACATAATCGCTACTGCCTACTGCCTACTGCCTACTGCCTACTGCCTACTGCCTACTGCCTACTGCCTACTGCCTAC
>Ga0207667_10003726_pt1 | contig 18796 bp, 14 predicted proteins | sample KBSCornC52_FD_184301 | JGI IMG/M metagenome (GOLD analysis project Ga0207667, IMG submission 184301) | Corn rhizosphere microbial communities from Kellogg Biological Station, Michigan, USA - KBS Corn C5-2 (SPAdes) (version 2) | ecosystem: Host-associated > Plants > Roots > Rhizosphere > Soil ...
GACCAAGGTCGACGGACGACCACGGACCAAGGTCGACGGACGAACGTCGACGACGAAGGTCGACGGACCAAGGTCGACGGACGACCACGGACCAAGGTCGACGGACGACGGATTCGCCCCCGACGCCATAGCGTATCGGGCCGAATACTTACGGTTAGGAGAGTCTCGTTCCTCGCGACGCGGACGCCGAAATCATTGAGGAAATTTCCTTACATCGGTAAGCCAGATCTTCGCGGAGAAAGACCGACTTTCGCCGACGAGACTGCCAGCCGGCGTTGCGGCGTTCGGCGACGCAACCCGCCGCGCTTTCCCATTCCCTTTCCCTCCCGCCCGCTCTCGCGCGCTTTTCCCCTTTCCCCTTTCCCCTTTCCCCTTTCCCCTTTTCCCCTTCGCCGAGTGGCACCTGTTTCCGCCCCGGCAGCTTCTGCAATTCAAGCTGCGTCTTGGCAGCCCCAGGTCGCGACTGCGTTCGCTGGAGCGCGCTCGGTCGGTAGCGAATGGCGCCTTGGGCGGTTTAGCCGGGGGCGAGCACGATGGTGCCGTTGCCGGGACGTTGGCTTGGAGGTTGAAGGCGTCGCTCATGTTGGAGACGGTTTCGAGGCAGAAGGATGGCTGGCCTTGGGGGACGCAGACGATGAGCACGCCGAAGATGGGGTCGGCTTCGATGTCGAGGGCGATGCCTTTTTCGGGCCATTCGAGGCGCGCGGTGCCGGCGAATCGGCCGAAGCAGCCGTCCATTTCCGCCAGCGGCGACGAGCGCTGGGGCTCGCTGAAGTTTCGTTGCGGAGCTCGAGACGACGCGCAAGCCTTTGCTCGAAAGAGCGCAGCGCCGCGTGGCGATGTAGGGCCACGGCCAGTCGCCGCCCGGATACCGACGCGAGGCCGCGGCACGAGAAGCGGCCGTCCTTTACGCGGTTCGAAAACGGGGGGTAGCGGGCATGGCTGCCGTTACGTGTCCGGCAGCGCGAGGTTTTTTCTCGGAGCGGCTTCGGGAGCATGCGAAAAGGGGCCATGACGACCCGTACGCCTGGGCTTTCGGCCATCGTTTTGGCAGCTGGCAAGGGCACGCGCATGAAGAGCCAGCTGCCCAAGGTGCTGCACCCGCTGTGCGGCCGCCCGCTGCTGGAGTACCCGGTCACGGCGGCTTTCGAAGCGGGGGCCGATCAAGTCGTGGTGGTGACGAGCGGGCAGCCGGAGATCACGCAAGCGCTCGTGGCGCGCTACGGCAGTGAACGCATCACCGTCGTGGTGCAGGACCCGCCGCTCGGCACCGGTCACGCGGTCCGGGTGGGGCTGGACGCCGTCAAGCACGAGCGCTCGTTGATTTTGTATGGCGACACGCCGCTGCTGCGCGCTCAAGATTTGGGCGGCCTGTTGGCGGCGCTGGACACCCCAGGGCAAGAGCTGTCGATACTGACGGCGCTATTGGAGGTGCCGTTCGGCTACGGTCGCGTGCTGCGCGATAGCGTGGGCGCGGTGCTGGCGGTTCGCGAAGAGCGCGACTTGCAGAGCCATGCCGAGCGTGCCATCCGTGAGGTGAACGCCGGCATGTACGCGGCCGTGACGGAGAAGCTAGAGGCGGCGGTGGCGGAGCTGAAGCCGAACAACGCGCAGGGCGAATATTACCTGACCGACGTAGTGGCCGCGGTGGCCAAGACTTCGCGGGTCGCGGCGGTGCGGGGCGAAGCGGAGTCTTTGGTGGGCGTGAACGACCGCGCCGACTTGGGGCGCGCCGAAGATTTGCTGTTCGCCCGGCAACGGGATCAATTCCGCAAAGCAGGCGTGACGATTCACGGCGACGCGCGCATCGACAGCGGGGTCGAGATCGGCGCCGACGCGGAGATTGGCGCTGGGGTGAGCCTGCGCGGCAAGACCAAAATTGGCGCCGGCACGCGCGTCGACGTGGGCTCGGTGTTGGTCGACGCCGTGGTCGGAGAAAACGCGGAGATCAAGCCGTATTGCATCATCATGCAGAGCAGCGTCGGAGATCGAGCGCAGCTGGGGCCGTTCGCGCATTTGCGACCAGAGAGCGTGATTGAGGCGGAGGCGCACGTGGGCAACTTCGTGGAGACGAAGAAGACGCGCGTGCGGCGCGGCGCCAAGGCCAACCACTTGGCTTACCTGGGCGACGCGGACGTGGGCGAGCGCGCGAACGTCGGCGCGGGCGTGATTGTTTGCAATTACGATGGCTTCTCGAAGCGCCAAACCACCATCGGGGAGGGCGCGTTCATCGGCAGTGACTCACAGCTGATTGCGCCGGTCGTGATTGGGAAAAATGCCTACGTCGGCACCGGCAGCACCATCACCGAGGACGTGCCCGAAGACGCCCTAGCGCTCGGGCGCGCACGGCAAATCAACAAGCCCGGCTACGCCGCCAAGCTGCGCGAACGGCTAGCCGCCGCGAAGAAAAAGCAGCCGTAGCGCCGCGCGGCGCCGGAAGCGCTCAGCCCTTGGCCAAGCGACGGCGCAGCACCACCCACGTGGCAACGCCCACGAACAACGCCGTGCCGATGATGGCGAGCGCCCAGCCCGGATGGGCCAGTCCCTCCCCGTGGCGCTTGAGCACGACCTCGAACAGCTGAATGACGAGCGCGCCGATGCCGGCGGTGGCAGCGCTGTACAGCACCGTGCGTCGGAGGCGTTGCTGCGCCTCGATGGCGCGTGGGGTGCTGGGCCATACTTCTTTGCGCAGATGGCGGATCCACAAGGTGGCGGGCGTGCCGAGCGCGCACAACGCACCCACCAGGCCGATGATGACCTCCGATTGGGTGAGGTCGGCGCCGCTGCGCGCGAGCCGGATGCTGCTGGCCACGGTGACGAGCGCGCACGCCAACAGCCACAAGCCGCCCAAACCGGTGAAGAAAACCAACCCGGGGCGCGCCAGGCGAACGGTGCGGGTCGCGTCGTCCATGCTGGCGCTCTGAATGGTGGCGGCCTCTTTGCGCAGCACCGTTTTGGCGGTCGCGGCCGCCGAGCGATCCGGCACCGACGAGCCGGGCATCAAGTCCACGTGTAGCGCCTGCTCGTCGAACTGCAGCAAGGCCGCGTCGAGCTCGGCCATCGATTGAAAGCGCTCGGCCGGATTTTTGGCCATGGCCTTCTGAATCACCAGCTCGAGCGAGAGCGGGATGCCGGGGTTGATCTCGCTCGGGCGCGGCGGCTCTTGCGTCAGCACCGCCGTCAACGTGGCCATCGGATCATCCAGGCCTTCGAACGGCTTTTTGCCGGTGACGGCGCGATACAGGATGGCGCCGGCGGCGTAGATGTCGGCGCGGGCGTCGACTTTGTCGCCGCGCGCCTGCTCGGGCGCCATGTAGTCGGGCGTACCCATGACGGTGCCGGTCTTGGTCAGACCGTCCTTGTTGTCGCCCACCTTGGAGATGCCGAAATCGAGCACTTTGACGTGGGCCGAGTCGCCCGTCAGAAAGACGTTCTCGGGTTTGACGTCGCGATGCACGATGCCGGCCGCGTGCGCGGCGCCGAGCGCGGCCGCAACCTGCCGCACGACGTGCGCTGCCGCCGCCGTCGTCATGCGCCCCACGCGATCCAGATGGTTGCCCAGCTCTTCGCCCTGGAGCAGCTCGGCGACGATGTACGGCCGCCCGTCGACGCTGGAGCTGACGTCGAACACTTCCACGACGTTGGGATGAGACAGCACGCTGGAGGCCTCTGCCTCGCGCTGAAAGCGCGTGACGACCTCGGGCTGCCGCGCCAGATCGGGGTGCAGCATCTTCACCGCGAAGCGCTTGGTGGTGAGCCGCTGGTGGCGCGCTTCGTACACGCGCCCCATGCCGCCCTCACCCACCATGCGAATCACCTCGTACGAGCCGCCGAGCACGGCGCCGATCATCGGATCTTCGTCGTCGGGCGCGTCCTGGAGCGGCGTGGCGTCGTGCGGACAGACCTTGAAAGCGGCGGGGAAACGCCGGTCACAGGCGGGGCAGTGCCGCGAGTTGGGCATGCCTTCGGACAGCGCGTCCGAAAAGCTCGCTTGGGAGCTGCGCGCCGGTGTCATCACAGGCGCGCTGCCCAGCGGTGCGCGGGGACCAACCATGAGGCAAAGCAGCGTAGCGCAACATTGGCGGTGGCAGCCAGTTGCTCGGCGCCGCCAAGGTAGGACTATTACTTACGCACGACCAGAAACACCGTGCCACCGCGGCGCTGCACCAAAAGCAGTAAGTCGCCCGAGGCTTTGGCGTACTGCTCCTTGAACTTGGCGAGCGAATCCACGCTCACGCGGTTCAGCTCCAGCACCACGTCACCTGGCCGCAGGCCGGCCTTGGCCGCGGCGCTACCGGGCGCGAGGTCGGTGATGACGACGCCGCGTTGCGAGTCGGCGCTCAGGCCCAGCGTTCGGCGCGCTTCGGGCGTCAGCTCCTCGAGCGTTACGCCGTCGAGCGCGCCGCCGTTGGTGGCTTGAGGGGTGCTGCCTTGCGGACCCACCGCGGCTTCACTGGCGTCTTCGGGCACCTCGGCCAGCTCGACCCCGAACGACTGCGCTTTACCGTCGCGCATGATGTCGAGGGTGACGTGCTTCTTGGCGCCGCTGCTGGCGATCAGATTCCGGAATTGGCCGGTGGAGGTGACGGCTTTGCCGTCTACCTTCACGACCACGTCGCCGCGCATGAGCCCGGCCTTGCCGGCAGGGCCATTGCCGCGGACCTCCGTCAGCAGCACGCCGTTGGGCCCGCTGAGCTTGAGCGCGGTGGCCAAGTCGCGATCGACGTCTTGGATGCCGACGCCCAGAAAGCCGCGCGACACTTTTCCAGCTTGCTTCAGCGTGGCCATGATGGGCTGCGCCATGCTGCTGGGGATGGCCAAGCCGATGCCTTGGTAGCCGCCGCTGCGCGACAAGATCGCGGTGTTGATGCCGACCAGCTTGCCTTCGGTGTCGATCAGCGCGCCACCCGAGTTACCGGGATTGATGGCGGCGTCGGTCTGGATGAAGTCTTCGTAGGCGGTGATGCCCAGATCGGCCCGACCTTTGGCCGAGACGATGCCCATGGTCACGGTTTGGCCCACACCGAGCGGGTTGCCGATGGCGAGCACGACGTCGCCAAGCCGCAGCTTGGACGAATCTCCCCATTCTGCGGCGCGAAGGCCGGTCGGCGAGCCCTTGATCTTGATCACCGCAAGATCGCTCTTCGGGTCGGTGCCGACCACGGTCGCGTCGAACTCGCGCTTGTCCGAGACCGTCACCTTGATTTCTTTGGCCTCGGCCACCACGTGGTTGTTGGTCAAAATGTAGCCGTCGGCCGAGACAATCACGCCCGAGCCGATGCCCTGCCCCTGACGCTCGCTGGGGGGCCCGCCGAAGAACGGAAACATGGAGGGCTGCTGACGCTGAACGACGGTGGTGGAGACCGTGACGACGGATGGGAGCACTCGCTCGGCCACGTCGGCGATGGAGACGCCTCCGCCAACTTGGGTCAGCGCGGGATGCGCCAGCACGGTGGGCTCGTGCCCCGGCTCGGGACTGACCTCGGCCTTGGACAGGCCCGTGCGGGCACAACCAGCGGACGCCAAAGCCAGCGCAAGCGCAGAAACGAACCCGTAGCTTAGTTTCGACATAGGGGGTTTTCCTCGACGACCGCAGCCTTTAGCTGCCTTACTCTGGGCCCTTAACCTAGCAAGGGTCGGGTTCATTCCTACCCCCCGAGCCGCCAAAACTCCGCTAGCCTAGTGGAGGATGGCCGCGGGGCACCCTGATCTCGTCTTCGCGACGCTCGTGGAGGCTCGCCTGCTGGTTTCCTGCCAATCCAAGTTCAATCCCAGCGATCCGGAGTGGGACCGCTGGCTGGAGGCGGCCTGGACGCTCGAGCGCCGGGTGGGGAGTATGAGGCTGCTCGTCGTGACCGAAGGCGGCCACCCCACGAAGCCTCAGCTCGAGCGTCTTCGTGCGGCCAACAAAACCAACCCGCCGACCGCAATCGTCTCGGCGTCCCTGGCGCTTCGGTTCCTCGGCTCGGCTCTGACGTTCGTCAACCCAACCATTCGCTGCTTTTCGCCAGTGGACCTGGAAGACGCCCTCGGGCACCTGGGCGTCGGGCCAATCGAGGGCAAACAGGTGATTGCAACTTTGGAACGCTTGCGGCAGCAGCTGGCCCGGCCGCTCACGGCGCAGGAATCTCCGTAGTGCCCCTGACCCGACGCGCATCGCTGAGCCTTTTGTTGGCGTTGACCGGTTGCGCCAGCCAGGCCGGCGTTCCAGGCGACATGCAGACCTGGAACCGGCCATTTCCGCCCTACCGGGTGCTCGACGGCATCTACTACGTCGGGACCAACAAGATCGCGCAGTTTTTGATCGCGACGTCGGCGGGGCTCATCTTGCTCGACAGCGGCTTCGAGGCCTCCGTGCCCCAGCTGCGCGAGAACATCACCGCGCTCGGCTTTCGCTACTCCGACATCAAGCTGCTGCTGACGAGCCATGCGCACATCGACCACGTGCAGGCGCACGCGCTGGTGCGACAGCAGACGGGCGCGCGCGTCGTCGCGTCGGCGCTCGATGCCCCGCTCATCGAGCACGGCGGCAAGGGCGATCCGCTGTATGACGGCGTCTACGCCTGGACGCCCAGCCCGGTCGACTGGCGTGTCGGCGATGGCGAGCGCGTCACGTTGGGCGCGACGACCTTGATCGCGCACGTGACCCCGGGCCACACCCTGGGGGCGTTGACCTGGACCATGCAGGTCGACGACGGCGGCCGGACTCTGGACGTCGTCTTCTTTCCCAGCGCCAACGTCAACCCCGGCGTGCATTTGCTGGGGCACGCGACGTACCCCGGCATCGTTCAGGACTTCGAGCGCAGCTTCGAGGTTTGGAAGAGCCTCAAGTGTGACGTGTTTTTAGCGGACCATGGCGAGTTCTACGACATGGCGGAAAAGTACGCGCGGCTGCGGCGGCGCCAGACGCCCAACCCCTTCATCGACCCGTCCGGCTATCGCGCGTACGTCGACGCCGCCGAGCAGCGTTTTCGCGCTCGGCTCGCGGAAGAGCGTTGACGATGCTGCGCGCTCGGCGGTGGCCCGACGACTTCAGAGTTTGGCCAGCAGATCGCCGATTTCGTTGAGCGGCAAGCTCTGACTGGCCTCGCCAGCGCGCACGGCCGCGCCCGGCATACCGTACACGACCGCCGATTCTTCACTTTCTGCGATCACGATGCCGCCCGCCTCGATGATGCGCCGGGCGCCTTCGACGCCGTCGTCGCCCATGCCGGTCAAGATCACCCCCACCGCGCGACGCCCCAGGCCCGCCGCCACGCTGCTCAGCAAGCGATCGGCCGAGGGCACGTAGCGGTCGCGTTCACCGGGCGGCGTGACCTTCAGCTTCATGGTCCCGCGCGACGACACTTCGAGCTCCATGCAGTGGCGGCCCGGACACACGAAGCCCGTGCCTTCACTGACGATGTCTTGGTCTTGCGCTTCGCTCACCCGCAGGGCGCCCCGCCGCGACAACCGCTCGGCGAAGGTGCGAGTGAACTTGTCCGGCATGTGCTGGGCAATCACCAGCGCGTTGCGATAACTGACGGGAAAACGCGTGAAGATTTCCATCAACGCGCTGGGGCCGCCCGTCGACGACGCCACCGCGACGACGTACTTCGGCGGCACCAGCTGCTTCTGCAGAGGCGGCTGCACCGGCGTCGGCGAAAGATCCAGGGCGCGGCGCGTAGCCGGCAGACCTAGCCGCACGCTGCGCGCCAGCAGCACCTTGCTGACCAGCTGCTCGCGGATGCCGCCCAGATCCGGGTCGGAGAAGCGTTCGGGCTTGGCCACGAAATCGAGCGCGCCCAGCTCGAGCGCTTTGAACACGTTTTCCTTCTGGCTGTAGCTGGAGACGACCACCACCGGCGTCGGCATTTTGGTCATCAGGATGCGCAGGAACGTGAAGCCGTCCATGCGCGGCATCTCGAGATCCAAGGTGATGCAGTCGGGCTTCAGGTTGGCGACCAAGCGCAACGCTTCTTCGCCGTCGGCCGCCTTGCCCACCACTTCGATCTCGGGACTTTGCGCCAAGATCTCGCCGATGCTGCGGCGGTTGAATACGGAGTCGTCGACCACCAGCACGCGCAGGGGCAGTCCGGCCGCAGATCGCATCATGGTGCACCCGTCCGTTCGGCGCCGACCGGTTTTCGATACACGAGGTCGTCGCGCAAGTGCACGAGCTCGAAGGCGGTGCTCAAGTTCAGGAGAGACTCCGAATGCCCCAGCATCAAGTAGCCGCCCGGCGTCAGCCGCTGGTACAGGTTATCGATCACGCGCTTCCTAGATCGAACGTCGAAATAGATCAGAACATTACGACAGAAGATGGCGTCCACCCGACCTACCAAGTTGCCACGCCCGATATCGAACAAGTTCATCTGCCCGAATTGACACAGCTTTTTCACTGAATCGCTGACGTGAAAGCCGTCGCTCATCTCGGAAAAATAGCGGGTCTTGTCGCGAGCCGAGGTCGCCCGCAGTGAGCTTGCCTGGTAGATGCCGCGGCGCGCGTGCGCCACGCATTGCTTCGACAGGTCGGTGCCGATGACCCGTACGTCCCAGCCTTCGAAGCGCTCGGACTCCAAAATCAAGGCCGCCAAGGTGTAGGCCTCTTCCCCCGTCGAGCAGCCGGCGCTCCAGACCAACAAGCGCTTCGTGCGTGCGTTGGCTTGCTCGAGCCGCGGCAGTAGCTCCGCCTGGAAGGCGCGCAGCTGGTACTCCTGGCGGAAGAAGTACGTCTCCTTCGTGGTCAGCCGTTCGACCGCTTCTTCCATCTCTTGTTGGTTGCGCGCGTCGAAGCGCAAATACTTGTAGTACGCCTGGTAGTTGGACAGGCCCAACGCTTCCAACCGTTCGCTGAGGCGCCGGTCGAATAGCATCATCGCCGACTCGTCGTACACCAAGCCCGCGTGCTCGTAGACGATGTCACGCAGCAAGCGAAAGTCTTCGACCGACATGCGTCGAAACTGCCCGGGGACGTGGCGCACGCTCACAGCTCTCCCTGGGGCCGGCGCGGCGGGCGACTGCGTCGTTGCCCGCTGCTCTCGAGCGCGCGGGCCAGGGCATCTTTGACCATCGGATCTTGCTCGACGGCGAGCCGGGCGCGCAAGAGCTGGGCGGAGGCATCACTGGGCGCGCGACCCAGCAAATCGGCCGCCAACCGCCGCACGTCCCAGGCCGATTGGTCCAGACAGGCGCCCAAATGGACGATGACGCGCGGGTCCGGCTCGGCCGCGATGGCCAACATGGACGCCTTCACGACCTCGGGCTCGGCGTGGTGCAAGCCGTCGAACAAGGACGACAGACGCCGGGGATCGGCGTGGCGCGACAAGGCTTCCACGGCCGCCACCGCCACGCGCGCGTCGTTGGAGCGAACCAGCGGGCCCAACACCGACAAAGCGCGCGGATCGGACGATTCGCCCAGCGCGCGCAGCGCGGCCAACAGCAGCACCGGGTCGCGCGCCTCGCTCACCACCTCCAGCAAGGCCGGCACGCCGACCACGCTTTGATCTTTGCCTTTCAGCCGCCCGAGAGCCCGCACCGCTTCCACCCGCACGGCTCCTTCTTCGTCGGCGAGCGCGAAGCGCACGGCGTCGAGCGCGTCGCCCGAGCCGAGCTCGGCTAGCGCCACCAACGCCGCCCGGCGTTGCTCGTGCGAGGTGCTCATCAGCAGCCGCACCAAAAACGCGGTCAGCTCCGCGGGATCCAGCGAGCCCAGCCGGCCGCGCGGCGCCAACGCCGCGATGACCAGGGCCGCAGCGTGCGACAGCGAACCCTGCAAGCTGCCCAGCTGCACGAAGGACAGCGCGCGCTCGGGATGGCGTTGGCTGATGGCGACCATCGCCGGTTCCACGCTGCCAATCAGCGATTCGTCGTCGAGCAGCCGCACCAACGCGGGCATGCAGTCCGCGTCTCCGACGCGGGTCAACGCGCCCAGCGCGGCCCGGACCACGTCGGGTGAGGCCGACGAGAGCGCGCTCGACAAGCAGCGCCGCGCTTCCGGCGTCATGGCTTCCGGCGGCAATCGGCCCACCAAATCGAGGCAAGCGGCGGCCTGCTCGGACTCATCCGAGGTCGCGCCGCGCACCAGCGCCGGAATGGCGGCCGGGCCGAGCAAGAACAGCGCGTGGTCTGCTTCGGAATAGCAGCGCGCGTCGGCGAGCCAAGCGACGGCCAGCTCGGAGCCGGCGGCGATGCCCAAAGCGCCCACGACGGACAGGGCCGCGCGCGCGTATTCGACGTCTCCGTCACGCCGCTCCAGGCAGCCGAGCAGCAAGGTCTCGGGGCCGGAGCCCGCCCGAGTGAGCTCGATCGACGCTGCGCGTCGTGCGCTCTCCGAAGCGCGCACGTAGTCGGCCAGCGCGCAGACGGCCTCGGGATCCTTGCCGGAGGCGAAGGCGGCGACCAGCGGCGCGGCCGCCTGTGGATCGCCGGAGTCGGCCGCCAACGCCAGCGCCGCGCGGCCCAGCAGCGGATCGGACAGCCACGGCTGCACCGTCGCGAACGGCACCCCGAGGCCGATCATGGCCAGCGACTCGAGGGCCGCCAACGTCTCGAGCGGATGGCCGCTGTGGAGCCGGCCCAGCAACAGCGGGCGAGCGTCGTCCGCGCGCAGTGCACCGATGGCTCCGAGCGCCTCCAGCGCCGCCACGCGCACGTTCGGATCGGCATCGGTGACGAGCGGCGCGAGCGCGTCCAGCGCCGCGGCCTCGCCGGAGCGGCCCAGCGCTTCGATCGCGAGCTTCTTGCCGTTGGCGTCGAAGCCGGACATGCGCGCCGACAAGATTTCCACCGCCGCCGCGCCGAACGCGCCCAACGCCTCGACCGCGGCGTTGCGCAAGCCCACGTTGTCACCCGGCTCGAACACGCTGGCCAGCGCCGACAACAGCTCCGGCTCCGGTCCGAGCTCCGCGCTGAGCCCCACCGCTTCCTTGCGCACCCGCCAATCGTCGTCGCCCAGCGCCGCCAGCAGCGGGGCGACCCGCGACGCGGGAGGCAGCTCGCCGATGCGCGAAAGCGCGCGGCGGCGCTCCTCCGGATCCGCGGCGCCCAGGGCGCGCGCGACGTCGTCCTCGAGGCTCACCGACGCGCCTCGCTGGCACCCAGCAAATGGGCCTGCGCCAGAGAGCTCGTGAGCACGTCGAATTCGCCGACGTCCAAGATGAAGGTCAAGCCGCCGCTGCGGCTGACGACACCCGAGATACCGCGCAAATCATCGCCGCCGCCGAGCGCCGGGGCGGGCTTCAAATCGGCGCCAGCGGTGCCGAACACCTCCGTCACCCGATCGACGCACAGCGCCACGCCCCGCCCCGTGACGTCGATCAAAATCCATTTGGCTCTGCGAGGATCCGGCAGGGCTGGCAAACCGAAGCGCACCCGTAGCTCGACCACGGGCACGATTTCACCGCGGTGATCGGCCACGCCGGCGATGGTCGGCGGGGCGTGGGGCAGCTCGGTGATGGGCAGCGGGTTCACGATTTCGCGCACGTGGTCGATGGGGACGGCGTACGCAACATCGCCCACGACGAAGCCAACCAGGCTTTTCTGCGGATCGACACGCTCGGGACGGTAGGTCATGACGAAAGTCAGCTGGGCAAGATGGAGCGCAGGTCGAGCAAGACTACGAAGCTGCCGGGAGGCCGAGCGACGCCCACGACGTGCTCGGAGGCGTCGCTGCCGAGGGTGCTCGCCGCGGGCTCGATCTCCGAAGCCTGCAGGCGCACCACCTGCCGCACCTCGTCGACCAACAGCCCCACCGTCTCACCCGATTCGGACGTGGTGAGCAAGATGCGTGAGCGACGTCCGCTGGATGTCTCGGCCAAGCGCAGCTTGCGGCGCAAGCACAGCACCGTGACCAGCAACCCGCGCACGCTGCAGACGCCCAGCACCTCGCGGCTGGAACGCGGCACGGGGGTGATGGGTGGCGGGCTCAAGATTTCTTTGATGCCGGTCAGCTCGATGCCGAACAGCTCACCTCCCACGACGAACATCAAAAATTCGCGCAGGGGGGCACTTTCGCTGCCGCGCCGCGAGAGGCGCGCCGCCGGGGCTCGGGTCAAATCAACCATGCATCAAGCTGAGCCGCTCGCGCGGCCCCTCCGCTCCGGACAGGACTTCCTCGATGACGGCGCCGGAATCCAGCACCAGGCCCACGCGCTGATCGCCGAGCTCGGTGGCTCCGGCAAAGCCGCGCACCCGCGACAGTGACGAGCCGAGCGGCTTGATCACGATGTCTTCTTGCCCGAATAGGTGATCGACGACCAAGCCGAGCCGACGGTTGCCCAGCGCCGCCACCACCACGAAGCGCCGGCGGCGGTCTTCCTGCGGTTCCGGCAAGCCGAGCAAACGCCCCAAATCACAGATGGGCAAGGAGCTGCCGCGCACGGTGATGACCTCGCGATTTTCGACCCGGCGCACCTGGCTCGGGTCGAAAGACAAGGCCTCGGACACCGTCGACAACGGAATCGCGAAGACTTGCTCGTGCACGCGCACGAGCAACGCGCTGACGATGGCCAGCGTGATCGGCAAGGTGATGGCCATCTTGGTGCCGATGCCGGTCTCGCTGTGCACGTCGATCACGCCGCCGAGCTTGTTGATGTTGGTCTTGACGATGTCCATGCCGACACCGCGGCCGGACAAATCGTCGACCTGCTCGCGCGTGGACAGCCCGGGCACGAAGATCAAAGCCAAGATTTCGTCGCGCACCAGCTCGCTGGCTTCGTGCCGCGCGATCTTGCCGGAGGCCACCGCCTTCTCGACCAACGCTTCTTCGTCGATGCCGCGGCCGTCGTCTTCGACCTCGATCATGACGTGGTTGCCTTTTTGGAAGGCGTTCAGGGCAATCGTACCCGCCAGCGGCTTGCCCACCTCCGCGCGCCGCTCCGCCGACTCGATGCCGTGGTCGATGGCGTTTCGGATCATGTGCATGAGCGGATCGCTCAGCTCTTCGACGATCAGCTTGTCGATTTCGGTCTCGGCGCCGGTGATGACGAGGCGAATCTCTTTGTTCAGATCGCGGCTGATTTGGCGCACCACGCGCGCCAAGCGGTCGAACACCTGCCCCAGCGGCACCATGCGCACTTCCAGGATGCCGTCCTGCATCTCGCCCAGGCGCCGGTCGAAGTTGCGGTGCAGGCGCATCAGCTCCGTGGCCAACTGACGCGAGCCTTCGCCGCGCAGCCGCTCCGCGATGCGCGACAGCGAGCTGCGCACGATCGACAGCTCGCCGACGATGTTCATCAGATGATCGAGCTTGCGGATGTCGACGCGCACCGTTTGCGTCAGCGAGCGCAGCGAAGGGGCCGCGTCACCCGGCGCGTCCGCCATACGATCCAGCTGGTCTTGCTTGGGCGACGTCACCGCGCCGGCCACGCTGCCGCGCAGTGGCTGAACGCTGGGCGGCACCGAGCGACGCCGCCGCGGAATCTCCTCGATCACGATGTTGTCGGCGCCGAGCGAGCCGATCAGGGTTGCCAAGTCGTCGCGCGACGCCAACAGCAAATCCAGCTCGATGGCGTCGACGCCGGTGGCCTCGCCCGTCGGCAGGTAGGTGATGATCTCACCGTGCCGCTTGGCGCGCTCCTTCATGTCGTCGAGCGCCTTGTCGATCGTCGACAGGTCGAACTGCACCCGTAGCCGATAAAGCTTCAGGTTTTGCTCGATGTTGGAGCGCAGCCGGTGCTCTTCGTACTCGGTCAGCACCGCCAACATGCCCGGATCGAGCTCGTAGTCGCCGACCGGGCTGTGGCCGCGCTCTACGGCCGCGCCCAGGCGATCCAAGCGCCGAAACAGGTCGTCGACGCTGGGCAGATCCTCGTCGCGCCCCTCTTTTTCGATGGTCAGAATGCGACCGTAAGCGTCGACGGTGGAGAACAGCACGTCCAGCACCTCGGGCCGGAGCTCCATCCGCCCGAGCCGCAAGTCGTCGAGCAAGTCTTCCAGCCGGTGCGAGAACGCGCCCAGGCGCACCGCGCCGAACAACCCCGCCAAACCCTTCAGGGTATGGACGGCTCGGAACGCCTCGTTGATGAGCGACGGGTCTTCCTTGCCCGACTTCTGGGCCGCGTCGAGCGCCAGCAAGTTGCGGCTCAGCGTCTCGATGATCTCCTGCGCTTCGGAGAAAAATTCTTCGCGCGCCTTGTCGGTTATCTCAGGCATGCGCCCCCGAAGCCGACGCTGCTCCCATCTGCTCCAGGACTTGCTCGGTCAGCGCCTCGGCCGTGAACGGCTTGACCAGATAACCGCTCGCCCCCAAGGTCATGCCCCGTTCGCGGTCCCGCTCGGAGGAGGCGGTGGAGATGATCAAGATCGGGGTCGTCTTGTGGGCCTCGCTCTTCTTGATGAACGAGATCAGCTCCAGGCCATTGATGTCCGGCATGTTGATGTCGGTAATCACCAAGTCCCAGACGCCCCGTGGCAGCAGACGCAGCGCGTCGAAGCCGCTTTGGGCCTCGGCGATCTCCAGCTCCCCCAGCGCAGCCGACGACGTCAGCGCCGCCCTGACAAAAGCACGCATGCTGGCGGAGTCTTCGACGAGCAGCACCCGGCGCATTGAGGGTCAGCATACCATCCCCCACCATTTCCAAGCGCCTTTGTGGCAGGGTTCGGGCCGCGAGCCCGCTTTCCTGGGTCCCCACACCTCCCTTCAACTGCCTCCATGTCGAAAGCAACCGCGATTATTGGCGCCGGCTCGTCGGGCTTGACGGTGCTGAAGGCGCTCCGGGAGGCCGGGCTTCCGGCCGTGTGTTTCGAAAGAGGCTCCAAAGTCGGCGGAAATTGGGTCTTCGATAACGACAACCAACAGAGCCGCATCTACCGCTCGCTCCGCATCAACACCTCCCGGGACCGCATGCAGTTCTCGGACTTTCCGATGCCGGCCGACTACCCTGACTACGCCAGCCACGAGCAGGTCGCGCGCTACTTCGAAGCCTACGCCGAGGCATTCGATCTCAAGAACGGCATCCGTTTTCAGACCGCCGTTTCCTCGGTGAAGCCGCTATCGTCGGGCGCCGGCTACCGCGTAAGGCTGGGTGACGGAGGCGAAGAAGAGTTTGGCGCGGTGGTGGTGGCCAACGGTCACCACTGGGACCCGGCGTACCCGGATCCCCTACCGCCCGGGCCGTTCAGCGGGCTCATCCTGCACTCGCACGACTACGTCAGCCCCGACGAGCCCCATCGGCTGCGCGGCAAGCGCGTGGTGGTGGTCGGCATCGGCAACAGCGCCGTCGACATCGCCAGCGAGCTGGCCCAGCACGGCAGCGAGGTCACGTTGTCGGTGCGGCGCGGCGCCTGGGTGCTGCCCAAGTTCATCCTGGGCCGCCCCATCGATCAGCCCGGCCTCATCCCTGCGAGCTGGTCGGACGCTGCCAAGACGCTCGTCGCCGAGCTTTGGTACCGGTTATTGGTGGGGCCGCCCGGCCCGCACGGCTTGCCCGAGCCGGACCACCGCTTGGGCCACGCGCACCCAACGCTTTCCGACACGCTGCTGCCGTTGCTAGGCCAGGGGCGCATCACGCCGAGGCCCCCCATCGCGCGCTTCGCCGGCTCGAAGGTGTACTTCCACGACGGCAGCAACGCCGACGCCGACGCCGTGATCTACTGCACGGGCTACAAGGTCACCTTTCCGTTCTTCGACCCCGGCTTCGTGTCAGCCCCTGACAACGAGCTACCGCTGTACCTGCGCTGCTTCCACTTGGAGCATCCGGGGCTGATGTTCGCCGGCCTGGCGCAGCCGCTGGGCGCCATCATGCCGCTGGTAGAAGCCCAGGGGCGCTTGTTCGCCCGCTACCTCACCGGCGAATACGAGCTGCCCGAGCTTGAAGAAATGCGGCGTCGCACCGAGCGCGAGCGCGAGCACGTACGCCGCCGCTTCGTCAAAACCCGGCGCCATACCATGCAAGTCGACTTCGACCGCTACCTGGACGATCTCCGGCGAGAGCTGCGCGCCGGCAGCAACCGCAGCGGTCGCCGCCAGCGACCAACCTGAAGCCTCGAGCTGTTTCGCTGCCACGACTGCGGAATCGGCAGCGCGATTGGGCACGCGCTCCGCCATTCGCCGCCATTTGGCGAGGCACGCGCCTGGCTGACAGCCGGGTCAAGGCGTCCCCGAAGCCATTTTTCCGCGGGAGCCGGCGTTTTCTGGGCGCCCGTGCTACACGGCCGCGCGCTGGCGCCTGCCTGCCGGCGCGGCCCCGACCACGATCATGCGCCTGACTCCCGAAGCCATCCAAGAATGCCTGCGCGTGCTGGAGACCATCACGGCTGACCGCACCGAGCTCGCGTACCTCGATCTCGAGCTGCGCAATCGCTTGATGACGGCCGCCGGCCGCGTCTCCCGCCCGGAGCGCAACGAGCAGCGCATTCTGTCGCGCGAAGTGCGGCGCAAAGACAAGCGCGAGGTGCGCGAAGCGGACCGCGCCGTCTTGGCCCGCGCGGGCATTCGCCAAAAACGCCTGGAGCCGGTGTTCATCACGCCCGAGCGCCCGGCGCTGAGCGAAGCCGGCGGCGGCGAATTTCGGCTGGGCGCACCGGAGGCGGACGCGGAGGCGCTCGGCGCGGGCGGGTCGCAAGCCGCCGCCTCGTCCGCGGTCGAAGAGCTGCCGCCGCTCAAAGTGCCGCGCTCTTGCTACGTGTGCAAAGTGCGCTGCACGCGCATGCACAGCTACTACGACCAGATGTGCGACGAGTGCGGCGACTTCAACTTCGCCAAGCGTTCCCAGACCGCGGATCTGCGCGGCCGCGTCGCCTTGATCAGCGGCGCGCGCGTGAAGATCGGCTACCAAGCCGCCATCATGCTGCTGCGCGCGGGCGCGCGCGTGATCGTGAGCACGCGCTTTCCGCGCGACGCGGCCCTGCGCTACGCGCGCGAAAAAGATTTCGACGACTTCAAAGATCGCCTGCAAATCTACGGGCTCGATCTGCGGCACACGCCCAGCGTCGAAGCCTTCGCCGAAGTCCTCAACCGCACCGAGTCACGGCTCGATTTCGTGCTGCACAACGCCTGCCAAACCGTCCGACGCCCCAGCGGCTTTTACGGGCACTTGATGGAAGGCGAGCTGGGTCCGCTGCACCACCTGCCGGAGCCCGCCGCTCGCCTGCTGACCGACTACGAGAGCATGCGCGCGGACGCCGCCCGCCAGCTCACCAGCAACGGCGGTCGCGGTCGCCCCGCGATTGGGCTGCAGGCCGCGTCCGCGCTGTCCCAAGTCGCGCTGACGGCGGAAGATCACGAGGCCGGCCCCGGGTTGTTCCCCTTGGGCGCCCTCGACGCCGATTTGCAGCAGATCGATCGGCGCGACATCAACAGCTGGCGGCTACCGCTGGCCGAGGTGAGCACGGTGGAGCTGCTGGAGGTGCAGTTGGTCAACGCGATTGCGCCGTTCTTGCTCAACGCGCGGCTGAAGCCGCTGATGCTCAAAGAGCGCACGTTCGACAAGCACATCGTCAACGTGTCGGCGATGGAGGGCCAGTTTTACCGCCGCTTCAAGACCGACAAGCACCCGCACACCAACATGGCCAAGGCCGCGCTCAACATGATGACGCGCACGTCCGCGCCCGACTACGCCAAGGACGGCATCTTCATGAACAGCGTCGACACCGGCTGGGTCACCGACGAAGACCCGCTGCACATCGCCGAGCGAAAAACGGAGGAGTGCGGCTTTCACCCGCCGCTCGACATCGTGGACGGCGCCGCGCGCATCGTCGACCCCATCTTCGACGGCATCAACAGCAAACGCCACGTCTTTGGCCAGTTCCTGAAAGACTACAAGCCCACCGCCTGGTGAGCAGCGACCGCTAGCGATTCATCACCTCTCGGGGGCTGCCAACCCGCAGCCCGAATCGCAGAAGCTTCCGTGGCGGCGAAAGGCCACCTCGCGCGCTCGAGATTTTACAGGAAGGTCAGAAGGGCAGAAGGGCAAAAGGAACGGAAGGAGAGCAGATAATTGGGGGTCGCGCTGCCGCCGACGGCCCTTGGGAGCGCGTCGCCGCGTCGCTTGTGTCCTTCGGAGGAAATATTTTTGGTTTTGGTCCTCCAAAAACAAAAATGCGTTCCCCTCTCTCGCCTTCTGCCCTTCTGCCTTCTGCCCTTCCTGTGAAATCCCGGAGGGTCTCGACACGACTCGTCAGCACGACAGCAGCCCAAAGCGATCGTGCAAGGTGTCCCTGCGACGCCACGGTAGTTTCTGCAAGGAATCTGCGGCGTGGCAGCCCTAGAGGGGATGGGTCTCTATTGGCCGGCGGCCGGTGGCGCGGGGTCACTTGCTCGCGGCTTTGGCGCGCTCGCTGCGCAGGACGTTGAGGAAGTTGTGCCCCGCCGCCGATAGCGTGACCGGGTCCCACACCACGCTGACCCCGCCCCAGATGGCGGGAGTCAGCGGCAGCGCCACGACCCCGCGGTAGTGCACGCCACGCACGAAGCCGGGCAGACAGCACACACCGACCCCGGCCGCGACCAGCGACAGCAGCACCTCGAGCTGCTCGCTCTCCACGACTACCCGCGGCTCGAAGCCGGCCGCGCGGCAACGCTCGCGAAAGACGTGGCGCACCCGGGGCTCGCTGGTCGACTTGAGGAAGACGAAGTCTTCGTCGGCCAGCGCCTTCAACGGCACCCGAGCTCGGCTGGCCAACGGATGGCGCGCCGGTAGCAGGGCAACCAACGGCGCACGATCGACGACCTCGGTGGCCAGCGTCTCGAGCCGGCGCTGAAAGGCGACGAAGCCGATGTCGCAGTGCCCGAGGCGCAACGCCTCCAACTGCGGAGCGGTGCCGGCGGATTCCAGGTCCAGCTCGATCTCCGGGTACTCGCGCTTGAAGCGCGAGT
>Ga0207667_10003730_pt1 | contig 18793 bp, 16 predicted proteins | sample KBSCornC52_FD_184301 | JGI IMG/M metagenome (GOLD analysis project Ga0207667, IMG submission 184301) | Corn rhizosphere microbial communities from Kellogg Biological Station, Michigan, USA - KBS Corn C5-2 (SPAdes) (version 2) | ecosystem: Host-associated > Plants > Roots > Rhizosphere > Soil ...
GGCCTGTGGGACAAGTACTATGTGGTTCGCGCCGCCGGAAAGTTCGCGGAGCTCTTCGGCGCCGTGCTTGCCCGTGCGACCGTGGTTACGGAAGGTCCCTATACCGACATGCCTGGCGTCTCCGTAATCGAGCGGGCGAACGGATCGACGGGATTCCTCTTCTTGCGCAGCGACGCCGAGCAGCCTCGGAGCGGCCTCGTGACGGCGGTCGACCCCGCTTCCGGGCGGCCATTCGACATCGCGGTCCACCTGGAGGCGCGCGGCGCGAAGATCCTGCCCATCAATGCGAAAGTCGGAAGCACGCTTATTCAGCGGACGAACGCCGAGGTTGCGGGATACTACCGGGTCGGCACGAAGCCGCTGATCGTGCTCGCAGGCGACCCCGGAGAGACGATTCAGGCTACATTCGGTAGCGGAAGAGCCCTGGGGCCGGGCGTCAGCGCGACCCTCCCGGCGGACCCGCTCGCGAATCCCGACCAGATGGTGGAGGGACCGTATGGCACGCTCGTGCTCTTCACCACGTCCGCCCGCGCCGCCCGCATCAGCGAGGTGAAATCGGATCGCGGCACCGAGTGGCCGGTCTGCGGCGGCTTCTACCGGCTGGCCGATTCCGGCGCGACCGACGACCGCATGACCTTCGACGCGGAGGTGACCGCCGGCAAATACGACGTCTCTATCCCCCTTCCGCGCAACGCGAGCCGGATTCGCGTGAACGGAGCGGACGTTCCCTTCACGATGGGTCAGGACGGGATGGTCCGGTTCCAGGTCGATCCTGGGCTGCCGGACATTCCACCGCTCCACCTGGGGCCGGTGAAGCAGTCGAAGGAGATGTGGGGCGGCGGGTCGGGTTGGAAACCGGTAACCCTCCGCCCGCTCGACGAGTTGGGCGTGCTTGACAACGGATACACCCGCTACCGTACGCTCTTCACCTGGAGGGGTGAGAAGGATCTCGTGCTGGCCCAATATGCGAATGACCCCATCCTGCTCGCGGTGAACGGGACGCCGGTGCCGACTGAATCGGCTGGACCATCCAGCTTGCGCGCCGACATTTCGCGGGTCGCGCGCCAGGGAATCAACCGGGTCGAGGTCCTGTACGAGAACGCCGGCCGGCCCAATTTCGGCGACAAGTCGATCTGGGAGCGTAAGGGGCTCAAGTCGGCGTCGCTCGGAACTACGAATGGAGGCGAGCAGCTAACGGGATGGGAGATGGCTGACCGCCTCCAGGGCCAGTTGAAAGGGTGGGTCAATTCCTCCGTCCCGGGACCCTCCTGGCCGCACGCTTACCTGCCCGACCGCCGAACCGACCGGTCCAACACCGTCCGCTGGTACCGCACCTCCTTCCGCCTGCCCGCCGCCCAAACGACGAAGTTCATCGGGCCGTGGAAGCTGAAGATGGACGCGGGTGGAGAGGCGCTCATCTACGTCAACGGCTATCCGGTTGGACGATATTCGGATCGCGGTCCGCAGACCGAATTCTACCTTCCCGAGCCCTGGCTGCATACCGGCGGCAACCCGAACATCGTCGCCGTCGCCATCCGCGACGGCGCTCAGCCTGCCGGCCTCCGCTCCATCGCCGTCCAGCCCTACGGCGAATACACAACCCGGAAGATGGCTGTTTCGGTCGATTTCTGACGTACCGGCCGGAAGAGTACATGAACGGTGAGTGCGTACCGGACGCGAGCGAAGCGGGCATGACGCTGCCCGAATGTGAAAAACGTGGTCGGATTCGAGTTGTGAAGATAGACGGACTCGTGTAACTTGAGCACTTTGGTATGATATTGACGTGGCGACAGATTGACGAAGGGGGAGTACTATGGTTTCCTGGCAACAAAGCGGCGCAGTGGAGCGACGGCCGGACCTGGTCAGCGGCGCCTGGGTGTTTCGTGGCACGCGTGTTCCCGTTGCGGCACTCTTCGAGAATCTCCGGGATGGCGCGACGGTGGATGAGTTTCTGGAGTGGTTTCCAGGCGTGACGCGCGATCAGGGAGAGACTGTGCTGAACGCCGAAGCCGCCCGGGCGGGGTCATTCCGTTCGTGAGGATTCTATTTGACCAGGGTACGACTGTTCCGCTTCGCCGGTTGCTGGCGGGCCACGAGGTGCGCACTGCGTTTGAGATGGGCTCGTCCCAACTATCAAATGGCGATCTCATCCGCGAAGCAGAGGCTGCGGATTACGATGTGCTCATTACGACGGACCAGAATCTTAAGTACCAGCAGAACTTGCCCGACCGTTCAATCGCCATGCTGGTCTTGATGTCCACGTCGTGGCCAAGGATCCAAAAGAAGACGAATGCGATAATTGAATCGCCGGATAGTATGTTGGGTAACACCCCACGAACGTGTGGTCAAGCTGTACATAGTGTTGTGTCCGCCTGCCGTGATTCGGGCGGCCGTGCCGAAGGGCGAGCACTGGTCGTGGCAGGCGGACCTCGACGTGATCGACGCCTATGCAGATGTAGAGGTGGGAAACGAGGACGAGGGATAGCCCGGAGATATGGTCACGTACCTCTGGGTGCGGACCGACCTCCCTCTTGCCGACCAGATGGTCCAGGCCGCTCACGCCGCGCAGGCGGCCGGTGCGAAATGGCCTGTGCCTCCTGGGTGCGGGCTGGTGCTGCTGGCGGTGTCTGATAAGGCCGGGCTCGCCGCCCTGGAGCGCTGCGCCCAGGCAGGCATCGGAACTATCCGGTTCCACGAGCCGGATCAAACCGGTCCTGGAACGGGTCCGATGGGTCATACGGCCCTGTGCTCTGAGCCGGTCCCGCGAAGTGCGCGCAGGTGGTTCCGCAACTACCGGCTGTGGCCCGGATAATCCACGGGACAGGGGCGGCGCGCGCCGCCCCTGTCCCGTGGCATGATGGAATGGTGCTTTCGGTTTGACAGGCGCCTCCTGCTGCGCTACAATGGCGCGGCGCGGCGGACGTGCGCGAGGATCGAGGATCGCTGGGAGGGCGGATATGAGCTCGACGGATATGCTGGAGGCGTGGGAGGAGTCGCTGAAGGAGCGCTATCCTGAAGCGGGCGCGGAGAAGCCGAAGGAGGCGTACCGCGACTACGCGGCGGACGCGCGGCCGACCGTGCGCGAATTCTATCGGCTGAATCACACGCACCAGACGCGCGACTTCGTGCGGGCGAAGAAAGCCGAATACCTCGCGCTCGACCGACGGCGGATGTCGATATGGGAGGCGACGGAGTTCCTGAACACGCTGGTGGACGACAGCGACCCCGACACAGACCTCACGCAGATCGAACACCTTTTGCAGACGGCAGAGGCGATTCGCGCGGACGGCCACCCGCGCTGGATGATTCTCACGGGCCTCATACACGACCTCGGCAAAATTCTCTGCCTCTGGGGCGAGCCACAGTGGGCGGTGGTCGGCGACACGTTCCCGGTGGGGTGCGCCTGGTCCGACAAGATCGTTTTCCGCGAGCTCTTTGCCGACAACCCGGACAGCCGAGTGCAGGATTATCAGACTACATGCGGCGTTTATGAGGAGGGCTGCGGTCTCGACGGCGTCGATCTCTCGTGGGGACACGACGAATACCTCTACCACGTGGTGAAGGACTATCTGCCCGACGAGGCGCTCGCCATGATCCGGTTCCACTCGTTCTACCCGTGGCACAAAGAGGGCGCTTACATGCACCTGACGGTCGAGCGCGACCGCGAGCTGCTTGCGGCAGTCAAGGCGTTCAACCCATACGACCTCTACTCCAAGACGACCGTGCGACCGGACGTCGAGGCGCTGAAGCCGTACTATCAGGAGCTCATCTCCGAGTACTTCCCCGCGATGCTTCGATGGTAAGGGCCGGGCTCGCCCTGGTGTTCGCGCTCGCGTGCGGTGCGGCGGTGGCGAACACCGCGCCCGTCGCCGACACTCCCTTCTGGCAGGACTACCACGAAGCGTACCCCCTCTCCACTCCGGGCGAGAACGACGTGCGGGCGATCGCGGTCGATCGGGCCGGCATTGTGTGGGCCGCGACCGCCGAAGGAGTGCGATTCCTCCGAAACGGCAGATGGGACGCCGCGCCCGGCCTGACCACCCTCGGCCCGTCCTGGGCGCTCTGCGCCGACCCGCGCGAGGGCGTCTGGATCGCCACCTTCAACGGCATCTATCACTCCACGACGACTTACCTGAAGCCGGTTGGCGTCGCCGGGACGCCGGTCACCTCGATTCGGGCCGTCCGCACGAAGGATGGCGACACCGTTATCGTGGCGGCCGGGCCGGCCGGGGCATGGCGAAGGAGGCACGATCGCTGGGAGAAGCTGCCGGTCACATGGCACCGCGGCGTTCGGTCGATTCAGCCGGATGGGCCGGAGCGATTCTGGGTGGGGACCACGAGCGGCCTTTTTTGCCGAGATTCCAACGCGACGCTCCAGTTGACGCGGCCGAACGTCCTCCTGAGCAGCGCCATCAACGGGCTGACGCGGCTTCGCGACGGCACCCTGTGCGTCGATTCGACCGGCGGGCTCGACTTCTATCGCGGAACCCGGCGCGTCCGCTCGCTCTCCGTCGGTGAGGGGGTGCCGGTGCGTAACGCGCGGGCGGTCGCGGAGGACGGATCCGGGCGGCTCTGGATCGCGACCGACATGGGCGTCGTGCGGTACGATGCCGGGAAATGGTCGCTGCGCCACAGCCGGCGCTGGCTACAGAGCGACGACGTTCGGGACATCGCCGTCGGTCCGGACGGAACCGCCTGGGTGGCAACGTCGCATGGGGTGGACGCGATACGACGGAAGCGGATGACGCTGGCGGAAAAGGCGGACTACCTCCTGCGACTGCTCCGCGCGCGGCATATACGCCCGCCCGGACTGGTCGGCCCGGCCGTCCTCGATAAGCCCGGCGACCTCTCGAAGAGCTTTATCGAGGATGACGACAATGACGGCGAGCACACCGGCATGTACTGCGCGATGGAGTCGATGCGGTACGCCGTCACCCATGCGCCGGATGCTCGAGAGAACGCCAAAGCGGCCTTCCACGCACTGATGGTTCTCCAGCGGGCGACCGGTACGCGACACTTCATCGCCCGCTCCGTGCTTCCCATCGGCACGCCTCCGCGGCACGAGGTCGATCGCACGTGGACGAAGCAGGAGATCGCGGAGACCCTGCGGGACGACCCGCGCGAGAAGATAATCGAGAAGCGATGGGTTCCGACCGCCGACGGCAAGTGGCTCTGGAAGCGGGACGCGAGCTCCGATGAGATCGACGGCCATCTGTTCGGGTATGCAACCTACTACGATTTGGCTGCGGACGCGGGCGAGCGGAAACTGGTTGCCGATCAGGTCGACCGAATCGTAGGCGGGATCGTCGACCACGGGTTCGTGCTCCAGGACATCGACGGCCGTGCGACGCGATGGGGAAACTGGTCGCCCGCAAGCCTGAACGGCGACCCGACCTGGCATGAGGAGCGGCCCGGCAACAGCGTAGAGATTCTCGCCCACCTCGGAATCGCGTATCACGTGACCGGCAAGCCGAAGTATGTCGCGGCGGCGAGGCAGCTCATCGAGCACCACGGCTACCTCCACAACATGCTGATGACTCGTTACGACACGCCCTCCGAGCGCACCCACATCAACGACGAGCTTCTCTCGATGGTCTACCCCGACCTGCTCACCCACCCCATCCTGCCGCAGGTCCGCGAAACCGGCCGGCGCTCGATGCGGCTCTGGCATCTCTCCTGCGCCGCGGATGGCATCCCGTTCTACGACTTCTCTTACAACCGCTTCTCCGGCAGCCGCGTCCCGCTCGGGCCCGGGATCGAAACGCTCCGTGACTGGCCGCTCGATTTGGTGGAGTGGACCGTAGACAACTCACGCCGCGAAGACGTACAATTCGACAGGACGCCAGGGTACGAGCCCGGCCGTCTGACGCGCATCGTTCCGCGGAGCGAGATGGGAATCTGCATGTGGGACCAGGAGCCGTACAAAGCCGTGCTGGGGCGAGGCGGCGACCGCGAAGATAAGCCCACCGACTGGCTCCTCGCCTACTGGATGGGCCGATACTACGGCCTCATCGCACCACCGCGAATGGGAAAGTGAACCACGGAAAACGGCGGGATTCCAACCGCGGAAGACGCGGAAAAGTGCGGAAACGGCTTCTCTTACCGCGAATAACGCGAATGGTCGCGAATAGGAATCCTGATTCTCCTGCCGTTCTCTGCGCCTCTGTGCCTCTGTGGTGAATCTTGCCTTTGACCTTCGTTGCGACTTTGCGTAATTCATGAATCTGGGGGTTGCTTGTGAGTGTAATCGATGACGTGGTGAAGGCAAACGAGAAGTATTACCAGAGCTTTACAGGCGGGATGAAACCGGTCCAGCCGAAGAAGAAGCTCGCCATCTTGACGTGCATGGATTCGCGAATCGACGTGTTCGAGATTCTGGGCCTCGATTCGGGAGACGCGCACGTGGTCCGGAATGCGGGCGGCGTTGTGACGGACGACGCCTTGCGGTCGCTCATCCTCTCGCATCATCTGCTCGGGACGCAGGAGTTCCTGGTGATGAATCACACGGACTGCGGCCTGATGATGATTACCGAGGACGACATGAAGGACCGGCTGAAGCGGCAGTCGGGTACGGCGGCGGTGTCGCCTGCACACTTTTTCATGTTCAGGGACCTCGAGGAGAATGTGCGTGAGCAGGTGCAGAAGCTCCGAACACATCCCTGGCTTCCCACGTCCATTCCCGTCCGAGGGTTCATTTATGATGTCCGGACCGGCAGGCTTAGTGAAGTGAAGGTGAATTAGCGACGACTGTGGCAAGGGTGGAGGGAGACTGATGCTGCAGAGCGCGCTCTCGAAGAAGATGGGGATCAAGCCGTCGGCACGCCTGCTTCTGGTGAACGCGCCCGCGGGATTCATAGATGAGCTGCTGCCACTGCCCGCGCTGGCTGACGTGGTGGGCAGCGGTCCGGCGGAAGCAGTCATGCTCTTCTGCGAACGGAAGGCGGACCTCGAAGCGGGTCTTGCGCATGCACTGGAGCAGGTGGCCGAGGGCGGACATCTCTGGGTCTGCTACCCGAAGGGCAAGACGAAGGAGCCGCGCGACCTGACGCGTGACGTCGGATGGGACGCGCTCGAAGGCAAGGGCCTGGATAGCGTAAATCTCATCGCTGTGAACGATTCGTGGTCCGCCTTCAAGTTCAGGCGAACGGGCCGCGAGCAGCCGACGGACGCGGAGCTTCTTGCTGGCATGTTCGCGGGATCGAAGGCTGGTGCGCGGCCGATTCATGACCAGGTTGTTGCAGCGGCGCGAAAGCTCGGCAATGACGTAGAGATGTCGACGCGCAAGACGTACGTCGCGCTGGCACGCGGAAAGCAGTTTGCGCTCCTTTCGCCCGGCGCGGGCGGGCGCCTCGATGTCGGGCTCAAGCTGAAAGGCCACCCGACGGGGAGCCGCCTGACGGAATCTCCGGGGTTTGGCAGCGGGTCCATCTCGCACAAGGTCACACTGCGCGACGCTCGGAACGTGGACGACGAGTTTCTGCGCTGGCTCCGAATCGCGTATGAATCGACCGGCCGCGGCTAGCCGGTCATATCCGCAATGGGCGCGCGCCCGGCAAAGGTGTGCGCCCTCATTGATTCACCGCACCTCGATTGAGACCTGGTTGCTGATGGGTTCGAGCTTCTCGATACGACAAGCGACCCGAATCGTGTGCCGGCCGGCCGAGAGATGGAGCTGTTTCGTCGTCTCCGCCCCCCGGATCGGTCGGCCGCGCTTGTAGTCCTTCCGCTTCACCACCCAGACCGCGCCGTCCAGCTTCACCGTTGTCCACCGTTCCCAGTCGATACCCGGACCGCTTTCGATATATCCCGCCACAGGCTGGAGGTTTCGCGAAACGTACCATATCGCGTCTACCTGTACCTCACAATACGGAATCCGCGGTACCGACAGATGGGCTGGCCTGTCGCTCGAGAGATCGATGGTCAGGGCTGGCTCTTCGTCCATGCTCCAGACCTGCTTCTCGACCCTGGCGCGTATCCGCACTCCGCCCTCGGACTTTCCCCAATCGGCATCAACCGGCACCGCGGCCGCGGCGGCCGCCAGGAACACGGTGAGTGCGCCACAAACAAACACCATCGTCGACTCTCGTATCATCGCGGCCTCCTCAAGCAGAATAGGATTGTTACCCTTCCTGCAAGTTGGTTACCGATAAGCCGGAGGGGGTTCACACCGGCCGAATCTCAGCGGACCGGCGCATTCCGCCGCTCCGCTGAGACTGCATCGGACACACCCTACATCTGGTGCCGGCCGGGGACCATGCCGGAGACAATGAATGGCGGCTGCGCAGCCCGCGAACGAATCTTGCTGAAGATCGCCAGGTTGAGGAAGTGCATGCCGCCTAGCGCGAGGAGCACGAGACCCATCTTCGAGGCGAGCGCTTCGATGCATTCTCTGGGCGTAACGACATCGGCAGCGGTCTTGAGCGCCAGGCAGATGAATCCGAGGTTGATGAGGTAGAAGCCGACGACGAGCAGGTGGTTGACGGAGTGCGCCATCGTCTCGTCGCCGTCGAACACGTCGACCAGAAAGACGTGGCCGTTCCTGTAGAGCGTGTTGGCGACCCAGACCGTGAGTACGATGCTGAGCAAGAGGTAGAGCGAATACATGGTGACGATCATCGGTTTCTCCTTGTGTGTGGTAAACTGAACATGTTCACTTTTGAGTATGATAGCACGCGCGATCCACAATGTCAATAGAAAATGTGAACACGTTCAACTTTTTTCGGGAGAGATGGCATGACGAACGTAAAGGCCAGAGTTTCAAAGGGAGAGCAGACCCGCGGGATAATCCTCGACACGGCCCTGCGCCTCTTTGCGGAGAAAGGTTACCAGGCGGCGACCATGCGCGACATTGCGCGCGAAGCCGGATGCTCGCTGGGGCTTGCGTACCGATACTTCGCGCGCAAGGAGGAGATGGTTCTCGCCTTCTACCTGCGCTGCGTGGAAGAGCTGGAGGGGGAGGTAAAGTCGCTGCCCGCAGGCTCGATGGCCGACCGCTTCGAGAAGGCGCTGCGGGCGGATATCGCCCGCGTGGCCCCCTGCCGCGGCGCGTTCGGGGCGCTCTTCGGCGTGGCGCTCTCGCCTGAGTCGGAGCTCGCTGTGCTCGGAGATTCGATGGCGCACGTGCGGGAGCGCGTCTGGTCGACGTTCCTGCACGTGACCGAGGGCGCGAGCGATGCTCCCCGTCCCCGGCAATGCCGCGAAGTGGCTACCATCTTCTACGGAATTCACCTGGGGCTCGTGCTCTTCTGGCTGCAGGATCGGTCGCCCGACCAGCGGTCGACGGATGACCTCATCCGGCTCATCCACGACCTCGTAAAGCGGGTCCGCCCCGCGCTTCGCCTGCCGCCCGTGTCCCGCATGCTCGCGCGTCTTGCCCGAATCGTCGCTCCCATGTTCGGTCCCTCGACCCCCTAGAAAGCCGGCAGAATCGGAACCGTCGAGCCTTTCCGAGCGTCCTTGCGGGCAGGTCGCGCGCAAAATGATGCCGCGCGGCAAGCTTTCCGGGCGGCGTTTTCGGCCGCCCCGGCAACAGGGAGTTAGGCAACAATGGACACAACAAGCTACATGGCGGGACTGGCCGCGGGCTGGACTGCCTTCATGACCTTCGTGCCGAAGTTCATCGCGTTTCTGCTTATCCTGATCATCGGGTATGCCGTTGCGAAGGCGCTCGGCGCGGCAGCGCACAAGGCTTCCCAGAAGGTTGGCCTCGGAAAGCGCCTGGAGCGAGCGGGTATCCCGGCGGCGCTGGAACGCGCGGGTTACGGAGTCGGCGAAAGCATTGGGATGATCGTCTACTGGACCATCATGCTGTTCGTCCTCCAGCTCGCGTTCGGCGTATTCGGGCCAAACCCGATCAGCGACCTGGTTATGCGCGTCATCGCGTTCCTGCCGAATATCTTCGTGGCGCTTATCATCATGGTGATTGCGGCATCCATCGCGAGCGCCGTGAAGTCGATCGTTCAGGCGGCGCTCGGCGGCCTGCCCTACGGCGGCTTCCTTGCGACCGCGGCCTCGGTCAGCATCGTCGTAATCGGCGCGTTCGCCGCGCTCAGCCAGCTCAATATCGCGCCCTTCATCGTGAACGGCCTCTTCTACGCGCTGCTCGCGATTATCGTGGGCTCCGCGGTCGTCGCGATTGGCGGCGGCGGAATCGTGCCGATGCGGGACCAGTGGGAGCGCGCCATCACGCGGATGCAGCAGGAGGCGCCGCGCGTGCAGGGCGAGGTGCGCAACGCGCACCTGCGGATGGAGCAGGGTGGTTACGCGGAACCGCCTCCTCCGGCCGCGGCCCAGCCGATCACCGGACAACCGGTCGATCCGCAGGGACAGCCGTACCAGCGAAGCGCATAAGACAGGAAGCAGTAGACAGCGTGCGGGCGGCGGATTCGCCGCCCGCCTTTTGTATGACTCGCCCACATCGCGCGGGAGGAAACCGAAGTCGGCGGGCGGAACCGTACGCCATCAACTGCGAGGTGAGAGGTGAATCGTATGAAGGCGCTCGTCTACAGTGCGGTGAAGGAGATGGCGGTCCGCGACGTGCCGGAGCCGTCGCCGCGGCCGGAGCAGGCTGTGGTGAAGGTAATCGGGACCGGAATCTGCGGTTCCGATATGAGTGGTTTCCTGGGCCACAGCGCGCGGCGGCAGCCTCCCCTCATCCTCGGCCATGAGGTGATCGGAACCGTGGTCCACGCCCCGCCTGGAGAATGGCCGTTCGGCGTTGGGGACCGGGTCATCGCCAACCCGATTCAGGCATGTGGCGCATGCGCGATGTGCGGGTCGGGCCAGGGGAATCTCTGCTCGGATTGGAAGCTGCTGGGCATGGACCGCGAGGAGGGCGCATTCGCGGAGTACGTGGCTGTGAAGGCGGAGAACCTCTTCCCTGTCCCGGCCGGCGTCTCGGACCAGCAGGCGGTGATGGTCGAGCCGCTCGCGAACGGCGTCCACCTCTTCAACCTCATCTCGCGTCATCAGTTCGGGTCGCTGGCAATTCTCGGCGCGGGCACGCAGGGCATTCTGATGCTGGCGCTCGCGGGATTGCACGGCTACCGCGACGTCATCGTGGTCGATACGAGCGCCGAAAGGCTGGAGATCGCGCGGACATTCGGCGCGGCCCACCTCCTGAACCCGAGCGATGGCGATGCCGTCGACGCGATTCTCAAGCGGACGGGCGGCGTGGACATCTGCATCGACGCGGTCGGAGCGACGGCCACACGCGCCGCGGCCATTGCGGCCACCCGCAAGGGCGGCGAGATCCTGCTGCTAGGCCTGCACGACGCGGTGAGCGCGCTGGACATCAACCTTGTCGTCCGCAAGGAGCTGAAGCTGCAGGGGAGCTTCGCGTACACGTCGGCGGACCTCCTGACCTCGAAGCGGCTGATCGAAAGCGGCGCCATCTCAATTGAGCGATGGACCGAAACGTGGCCGCTCGAATCGGGACAGTTGGCGTTCGACCAGCTCACGACGACACCGGGCTCGACGCTTAAGATTGTCCTGAAGCCGTAAGTAGCCACGGGAACAGGGACAGACGTCCCAGACACCCTTACCAGGGATGCGTCCTTCGGACGGGAGCTGGGTTTTATCGGCTGGTCCAGCTAAACAACGGTGTGTTGGTCCGAAGGACACATCCCAGACGAGGACATGTGTCCTCGTCGATACCTGCCGGCGATGCGTCCTTCGGACGGGCGATGGTTAACAGGGAAACCGACCATGAGTTCGATTCTGCGCGATATGCTCTTTCTCTCTGTCGTGCTGGCGTTCGTGTTCGCCGTGCCGGGCACATGGGCGGCGGGTCGGTCGGATGCCATCGGGGAGTTCGCGGGGCATGCGGACGTCGGAACCGTGCTGCATGCCGGATCGGTGGCGTACGACGCAGGAACGAAGCGCTACACCGTCTCTGGCAGCGGGGAGAACATGTGGGCGAGCCAGGACGCGTTCCAGTTCGCCTGGAAAAAGGTGAGTGGCCGCGCGGTCATCTCGGCGGACATTGCGTTCGTTGGTGCGGGGAAGGAGCCGCATCGCAAGGCCGTGCTGATGATGCGCCAGAGCCTCGACTCCGATTCTCCGTACGTAGACGCCGCGGTTCATGGCGACGGGCTCACGTCGCTGCAGTTCCGCGAATCGAAGGGCGCGGCCACCCATGAGGTTCAGGCCAACGTCATCGCGCCGAAGCGAGTCCGCCTCGAATGGGATGGGAAGTACGCCCGCCTCTGGCTGGGCGACAAAAAAGGCTGGCACTTCTCCGGGGCCGCACAACCGATCGAGCTGACGGGACCGTTCTACATCGGAATCGGCGTCTGCTCGCACAACAAGGACGTGGTCGAGCAGGCTGTGTTTAATGACGTGCACATCGGTGAGCCGGCGGTTGCGAGTGGCGAGCAGAAGCTCTACAGCACGCTGGAGACGCAGGCTCTCGCCTCCACCGACCGGCGGGTCTGCTTCGTGACGCCGACGCACATTGAGGCGCCCAACTGGATGCCCGATGGCAGCGCGCTCATCTACAACAGCGGCGGAAGGCTCTATCGTATCCCGGTGACCGGAGGAACGCCCGAGGTCATCAACACGGGCTTCGCGGTGAAGTGCAACAACGACCACGGCATCTCGCCGGACGGAAAGTTGCTCGTGATCAGCGACCAGTCGCGGGAGCAGGGCCAGTCGCTCATCTACACGCTTCCCATCGGCGGCGGAACGCCGAAGCGAATCACCCCCGTCGGTCCCTCCTACTGGCATGGATGGTCGCCGGACGGCAGGACGCTCGCCTACTGCGCACAGCGGAACGGCCAGTTCGACATCTACACGATTCCCGCGGCCGGCGGCGCGGAGACGCGGCTGACGGACGCGCCGGGCCTCGACGACGGCCCGGAATACTCGCCGGACGGCAGGCACATCTACTTCAACTCCGAGAGAACTGGCCGCATGCAGATATGGCGCATGAAAGCGGACGGCTCGGACCAGACGCAAATTACCCGCGACGAGCACAACAACTGGTTCCCCCACCCCTCGCCCGATGGCAGGCGAATGGTCTTCCTCACCTATGCCGCCGACGTGCAGGGCCATCCGCCGAACAAGGACGTGCAGATACGGATCATGGACCTTACGAACAGCAGGATTGACGTCCTGGCGCGGCTGTTCGGTGGCCAGGGAACCATGAACGTCCCCAACTGGTCACCGGACGGCAAGCGCATCGCCTTCGTCACTTATCAATTGATTCCCTGATCGGCAACCACTTTTCCCGATGTAATCCTTGCAAATCTTTCCTGCATGTGGTCTAATTGATCCGGTTGCTCGGACCAAGCCGTCGCGCAACGTACACCGGAATCGAAATCTACACGCGGCATCGCATACACCCGGTCGCCAAATCCTTTTCACAAATCCTACCGGAGAACCTACATGCCACAGGTGATGAACGTCAACCGAAACGTCTGCGCGCAATGTGGCGCGGTAATGCCGCCCGCCGCGCTCGTCTGCCCGGGATGCGGCCACCAGCATCCGCCGCCCTACGCCGTTGCGCCCGCCGCATTTGCCCCCGCAACGTCGGGTGCGTATCGCTCCCTCAGCGGCCTCTCTACCGCGGTCGTTATACTGCTTGGCGTGAATCTGCTGAATACCCTCTATTCGCTGGCGCTCGAGTGGCGCGGATACGGAATGATGGGGCAGCTTGCGAACGGCGCCCACGTAGATGAGGGTCTCCGGACCAGTCTCGGCGGACTGATGGAGATGGCGGGAAACCTGGAGATCGGGCTGACCGTCATTACGGCCATCGTTTTCCTGACGTGGGTCTACCGCGCGCACAAGAATCTGGACAGCCTTCGGGTCGGAGCGCTGGAGTACTCGCACGGATGGGCGGTCGGCTGGTTCTTTGTTCCCATCATGAACATCGTTCGGCCAAAGCAGGTTTTGGACGAGATATGGGAGGGAAGCGAGGCGCCTGGCAATTCGATGATCACGGGAGTCTGGTGGGCCTGTTGGATCCTCTCCGGAGTACTCAGCAGAGTGGCTGGCGCCATGGCAACAGCTAACGCGGAGCCCTCCTCCTTCGTCACCATGTTCCAGATGCTGATGGTGGACAGCCTCCTCGTACTGGGGTCCGGCGCGGCGGCGATCACCATCGTCATCGCGATTCAGAAGGGACAGGCTGCAAAGGCCGCCCGGCTGTCGAGGCCTGCCTATCAGTAAGAATGGAAAGACATTGATTCGGGCCCCGCGCAACATGTGTGCGGGGCCTGTTTTCGTGCGCCAGCCACCCAATCATTAACCGCATGAAGGTAACCAGCGCGAATTTGCCGTAACAGAGGCCAGGGAGAGCGGGTCCAATGGTACGATGCGACCAGCCGAAGGTGCTCGCAACCGCGTGGTAACATAGGCTGGTTCTGCCATTCGCTCGCCGAGGAGGAACGCAGGCATGTCTTTCGGGCGCTTTGCCCTCATCCCGGCTACTCTGTTCGCGCTTAGCAGCGCGGTTGCCGTTGCGCTGGGACGGCCCGACGCGGCGGCAAAGGTTGACTTCGCGCGCGAGGTCCAGCCGCTACTCAAGGCGCACTGCTTCCAGTGCCACGGCCCCGACAAGGCGCTCGGCGGCCTGCGACTCGACGCGCGCGCGCTGGCGATGAAGGGCGGCGCGAGCGGCGTCCCGATTGTTGCCGGCAGCAGCGCGAAAAGCCTCCTCGTCACCCGGATACTCGGCGGGGACGGCAGGCCGCGGATGCCCCTCGGATTCGCGCCCCTCACCGACAAGCAGATCGCGCTCGTGCGCGCGTGGGTCGACCAGGGAGCAAAGTGGGATGAGGCGCCCGTCAAGCCGCACTGGGCCTACATCGCTCCCAAGCTCTCTCCCGTCCCCCAAATCCGCAATCCGCAATCCGCAATGCGCAATCCGATCGATGCTTTCGTCCTCGCGCGGCTGCGTAAGGAAGGGCTGAAGCCCTCGCCGGAGGCCGACCGCGTCACCCTGATTCGCCGCGTCACGCTGGACCTGACCGGCCTGCCCCCCACCCCGCGCGAAGTGGACGCCTTTCTCGCCGACCGTAGCCCGAACGCGTACGAAAAGGTCGTAGACAGGCTGCTTGCGAACCCGCATTACGGCGAGCGGATGGCGCTGCCCTGGCTCGACGCCGCGCGTTACGCCGACAGCAACGGCTTCCAGCAGGACGGCGACACCTATCAATACGTCTGGCGCGACTGGGTGGTGAAGGCGTTCAACGAGGACATGCCGTTCGACAAATTCACCATCGAGCAGCTCGCCGGCGACCTCCTCCCGAACGCGACGCTGGAGGATCGGATTGCGACGGGATTCAACCGGTGCCACCTGCTGAACGGCGAGGGCGGCGCAATTCCGGAGGAGCAGCGGAACGTCATCCTCTTCGACCGCGTGGACGTGACCGCCACCACCTGGCTCGGCGCGACGATGGCCTGCTGCCAGTGCCACAACCACAAGTACGACCCGTACACCATGCGGGACTACTACAGCATGATGGCCTTCTTCAACAACGTCCCGGAGAGCGGCGTGCCTCCGGGCGGCGGCCAGTATCGAATCGCGGACCCGTCGGTCCCCGCGCCGAGCGAATCGGACAGCGTGAAGATCGGGGATATCGAATCGCGAATCGCGGCGGCGAAGGCGGACGCGCAGCGCATCGTGGACGGCCCGAAGATCGACGCAGCCGAGGGTGCGTGGGAAGCAGGCGTCCTCAAATCGCAGGGAGCGCCGGTCGCGCCTGGCGAATGGTCGGCGGTCGGTCCGTTCCCGGCAGACAGCTTCGATTCAGGCTATGATACCGTGTTCGAGCCGGAGAAGCTGGTGGACTTGTCCAAGGTCTATCTGGACGGAAAGCTGAAGTGGGCTCCGCGGCCCGCGCTGAAGGACGGGGCCGTTTTTCCGCTGGAAGAGGGCGTCTACGCCTACTACTTCACGCGCATGATTCACGCGGACGGGCCGCGCCAACTAGCCCTCTCGCTGGGCAGCGACGACGCCATCAAGGTGTGGGTGAACGGGAAGCTCGCGCTCACCAGCAAGTCGCTGCGCGCGGCCGCCCCGGACCAGGAGAAGGTGACGGTCGGTCTCCAGCAAGGCGATAATCGACTGCTCGTCAAGATCGTGAACGGCGGCGGAATCGGCGGGTTCTACTTCAAGGCGCTGGAGAGCAGCGTCCCCTCCAACGTCGAATCGATTCTTCGGAAGGACCGCGCCGCGCGAACCGGGGCCGAATCGAAGCAGGTCCGCGACTACTTCCTCTCCACGCAGCCGCCTGCCCCTCTCGTGTCGGCGCGAGAACGCACGACCGCGCTCCAGAAGGAGCTGGAATCGTTCCGGGCGTCGATTCCGCGCGTCATGGTGATGTCGGACGACCGTCCGCGCAAGACCCACGTACTGCAGCGCGGGAACTACGAGATGCCGGAGGAGGAGGTCACCTGCAACACGCCGGTCTTCCTGCCGCCCATGCCGCCGGATGCGCCCAGGAACCGGCTGGGGCTCGCGAAGTGGCTGGTGAGCGCCGAGAACCCGCTGACGGCGCGCGTGCAGGTGAACCGCTACTGGCAGCTCTTCTTCGGGCAGGGGCTGGTCAGGACTTCCGAGAATCTCGGCACGCAGTGCGACCCTCCGACCCATCCAGAGCTCCTTGATTGGCTGGCGGTAACGTTTCGTGACGACCTCCATTGGTCTATCAAGAAGCTGTGCCGGTTGATCGTGACGTCGTCCACCTACCGGCAAAGCTCACGAGTGACGCAGGAGCTTCGCCAGCGCGACCCGGAGAACCGGCTGCTGGCGCGCGGGCCGCGATTCAGGCTTCCGTCACTTCTTCTCCGGGACGTGGCGCTCGCCTCCAGCGGCCTCCTCAACCCGGCAATGGGCGGCAAGCCGGTCTACCCCTACCAGCCGAAAGGAATCTGGGACGGGCTGGCCATCACGAACGAGCGCGACTTCACCTACCCGCAGTCGAAGGGGCCGGACCTATATCGCCGCTCGCTGTACACCTTCTGGCGGCGGACAGTTGCCCCCTCGGACATGTTCGACACCTCGACGCGGCAGACATGCAAGGTGCGGCTCACCATCACCTCCACGCCCCTCCAGGCGCTGACGATGCTCAACGACGTTGTCTGGGTGGAGGCGGGCCGCACGCTTGCCGAGCACGTCATGAAGGAGGCCGGGAACGACCCGGACGCAAGGCTCACGGAGGCCTTCCGCCGCGTCTGCAGCCGCAGGCCGTCCTCGGACGAGCTGCGCGTACTGCGCCGGAGCCTCGACCGCGCCCTCGCCACCTATCGAGCCGACCCAAAGGCCGCCGAGGCATACCTGAAGCAGGGCGATTCTCCGCGCGATGCATCGCTGGACCCGGTCGAGCATGCCGCCTACGCGACCGTCTGCCTCGCCATCTACAACCTCGACGAGGCCCTCACGAAGGAGTAGCGGCAATGGTGCGACATGGAATCGAGCTCGATTCGCCCGCGATACGCGACTTCTGCCATAGGTGGAAGGTCACGGAACTGACGGCCTTTGGGTCCATCCTCCGCGATGATTTCGGCCCTCACAGCGATTTGGATTTCATTATCGAATGGGAGGACGATGCGCCCTGGGACCTTTGTGACTACATGGACATGGTTGAGGAACTCCAGCAGCACTTCGGTCGCAAAGTGGACTTGCTGAGCCGATTCGCACTCAGTCAGACCAGCAACTACCTGCTTCGACGTTCCGTCCTTAGCCAAACGGAGCCCGTTTATGCGATCTGATCTGGTTCGACTGAAGGACATGCTGGACGCTTCATTGCGTATCGCCGAGTTCGCGTCGGACATGAATCTCGAGAGCTTCAACAAGGATCTCAAGACACAGTCCGCTGTTCAGCATCAAATCATGGTTATGGGAGAGGCGGCATCCAAAGTCTCAAGGACTTTCAAGACGCAGCACCCGGGGATCCCATGGGCCGACATCACGCAACTCCGAAACTTCTACATCCACGCTTACCATCAGGTCGACACCGTTCGGTTGTGGAGAACACTGCATGGCATGGTGGCCGATGTCGAGCGGAAAATCGCTCCTTTAATCTCGGCAGATGGCTCGAATACAGGTGATGGCGAATGAATCCACTTTTTGAGAAAGACCTGCATCTGACGCGGCGGCAACTCTTTGGCCGGGCGGCGTCCGGGATTGGGGTGGCGGCGCTGGCGAGCCTGCTGACGGAGGAGGGTTTGGCGCAGCCGGCCCAATCCGCGGCGGCAATGCCTCCGTTGCCGGGTCTGCCCCACCACACGCCGACCGCGAAACGCGTGGTCGTCCTGTGGCAGGGGGGCGCGCCGTCGCACGTGGACCTCTTCGACTACAAGCCGGGGCTGGAAAAGGTGCGGATGCAGCAGGTGCCGGAGTCCGTGCGGTCGAAGGCGCGGCTATCCACCATGACCGCCAGCCAGAAGAACTACCCGGTACTGCCGCCCATCCGGCCCTTCCAGCAGTACGGCAAATCGGGCATGTGGCTCTCATCGCTCCTGCCGCACACCGGCGCCATCGCGGACGATATCTGCCTGGTCCGTTCGATGCATACGGAGGCGGTGAATCATGCGCCGGGCGTTACCTTCTTCCTGACAGGCAGCCAGATTCCGGGCCGGCCGTCGATGGGCGCGTGGGCGACCTACGGGCTCGGCTCGATGACCAACGACCTCCCCTCCTACTGCGTGATGACTTCGATGGACCGGGGCAAGACGTGCGGACAGCTCTTCTACGACTACTACTGGGGGAGCGGCTTCCTGCCGTCGAAATACCAGGGAGTGCGATTCCGCGGCGAAGGCGAGCCGGTCCTCTACCTGAAGAACC
>Ga0207667_10003732_pt1 | contig 18787 bp, 16 predicted proteins | sample KBSCornC52_FD_184301 | JGI IMG/M metagenome (GOLD analysis project Ga0207667, IMG submission 184301) | Corn rhizosphere microbial communities from Kellogg Biological Station, Michigan, USA - KBS Corn C5-2 (SPAdes) (version 2) | ecosystem: Host-associated > Plants > Roots > Rhizosphere > Soil ...
GCTTTCGCTGGAGGTCATTCGCAAGGCGGATGAGATTGAAAAGCTCGCCAAGAGCGTTCGGGAGAAGATGAAGGGCAGCTAGGTGCCTGTTTCTCATCCGCTTCTCTGGTAGGCAGTGTAGCGTGCCGGTGGGCATCCGGATCATCGCGATGTCCTGGCGCGCGTCCGAATGCGGAACTCGTCCATAAAGGTCCGACCCGCGGTGTCGGGATTCGATACAGGAGACTTGCCAGGCGCGACTTCGTGGGAACCAGCCACGATGCTGACGCGTAATTCCGGTTATGGGATGCCGCGGGCGTGTGCAGCCCAGAGTGATACGTCTCGGCCTTCGATGCCCAAGGGTGCCGATCGGGACGGGGAAGCGATACTCTCGCGATGCGATTACAGAGGAGTTATGCACAAACGAATAAGCGGGTTGTCGGTAGCGGTTGCCGCTATTGCACTGTGTGCTTGCGGTGTAGCGCAGGAGACTTCGGCCGGTGGTCAAAGGATCACACAGCCGCAGAGAATGGCGAAGGACGCCGATCCGGACTGGGATGTGGTCACGGTACATCCGAGCGATCCCAACCGGAGGGATGCGACATTCGACATACGCGGCCGACACATCATCGTTGGAAACCGGACGGTCGAGACTATCCTGCTGTTGGGATTCGGAATTCAGAAAGACCAGATTGTGGGTGGCCCGGATTGGATCAGGAGCGAACGCTTCGATGCGGACGGTGTTGCGACGGTGGAGGGGCAGCCCGACATGAAGCAGTTCCAGATGATGCTGCGCAAGCTGCTGGTGGAGCGGTTTGGCCTGGTAACGCATCGTGAGCAGCGCGAGCTTCCTGTGTACGTGCTGACGGTGGCGAAGGGTGGCCCGAAGATGGAGTTAAGCAAGAGCGACCCGAATGGGATGCAGAACGATAGCGATCACCAGAATCGCGGGCAGAGAACGATCGAGATGCAGAACACGACCATGGACGGATTTTCGATGGAGTTGCTGCTGAATACGGATCGGCCGGTGGTGAACGAGACCGGGTTAACGGGCCGGTATGATCTTGCCCTGACGTGGACATTCGACGAGTCCAATGCACCGACTGATGGGAGTGCCGCGCCGAGTTTATTTACGGCCATCCAGGAGCAGATGGGGCTGAAGCTGGAGGCGGTAAAGCGAATGACGGACGTGCTGGTGATCGACAAGGTGGAACGACCGAGTGCGAACTAGGCGGAAAGTTCGACGAGAGACACATTACATGCGGCTGCTCTGAAGTTTCTTCATTTAGGCGAAACTGCGGCTCTCCGCGAGGCGTAACAGTACTCGAGTCCAGGAGGGCGGCGCATGGAATGGATTCGAGTTGCGGCGGCGGTAATTCTCTGCGCATTGCTGTGCGCCGGGCACGTGGAGGCGCAAGGGCAAACTCAATCGGCGGCACAGAGGCTGCCCAGGGAAGCGGACCCGGCGTGGGAGGTGGTAGCGGTTCGGCCGAGCGATCCCAACAGCTCTGAGTCCGGGTTTCGCGTGAACGGACGGCACCTCGCGCTGAGGCGTCAGACCGTGGCAGCGATGCTGATGGTGGCCTACGGAATCCAGAAGAAGCAGATCGCGAATGCGCCGGATTGGGTGAACACGAAAGAGTGGGAGGTCAACGGCGAGTTGGATGCCGATGGCATGCCTGACATACGGCAGATTCGCGTTCTGGTGCGCAAACTGCTGGTGGAGCGGTTCAAGCTCGTGGCACATACAGAGCAGCGCGAGATGCCGGTGTATGCGCTCGCAGTGATGAAGGGCGGAGCAAAGCTGGAGAAGAGCACGGCAGATCCCAACGGACTGCCGGATGAGCGGGATCGCCAGAGCGCCGGCGAGTCGAGTGTCGAGTTTAAAAATGTTCCGATCGGACAGCTGGTTACGTTGCTGGATTTCCGTCTGGACCGCCCGGTGGTGGATCGGACGGGCCTTGCCGGGCGATATGACTTCAGCCTGAAGTACACGATGGATGAGACACGCGCGCCTCAAGAGGGCAATCCGGCGCCGGGCGTGTTCACTGCTTTGCAGGAGCAGCTTGGGCTGAAGCTGGAGCCGATGAAAGCGGCCGCCGACGTGATTGTCATCGACAAAGTGGAGCAGCCCGACGCGAATTGAGGAACTGACGCAGCGTCGCAGCCGTAAGGAACGGTATGCGAATTCGATTTCTACAACGGACTGCTTTGCTGGCAGGCGCGATTGTGCTGCTGACGGTGATGATGCTGACTGCATGTACGACTGCCTATGCACAGACGCTTAGTACGGGCCAGCTTGCCGGGGATTGGCAAGGCACCATGCAGGCCGATCCAGCGCAGCGCATTGTGCTGAAGATCACTGCAGGCAGTGAAGCAGGTGGCAAGGCGTCATGGAAGGCGGTGATGTACAACCTCGATTCGCACAAACCCTCCGAGGGGCGTGCGACGGAGATAAGCCTGGAAGGCGACGCATTGCATTTTGCAATCGCAGCCGTCGACGTCTCATACGACGGCAAGCTGAGCCCGGATGGAGGGACGATCGCAGGCGAGTGGACCGAGGGTGGGCATGCACATCCGCTGACGCTGGCGCACGTTACTGACGATGCTGCGTGGACGATTCCCGCGGAGAACAAGTCCATGCCGACTAACGCCGATCCCGACTGGGAGGTGGTGACGGTGCGGCCGTCAGACCCGAATGAGAAGGGGTCCATGCTGGGCCCTGAAGGACGGCAGGTTCTGGTCAAGCGGCATACGGTGGAGACGATGTTGCTCGTCGGCTACGACGTTCATAAGAAACAGTTGATCAATGCACCGGATTGGATCGCCACGGATCGTTGGGATGTGACGGGCGTTCCCGACGTGCCGGGTACGCCGCACGTTCCGCAGTTACAAAGCCTGATGCGCAAGCTGCTGGTGGAAAGGTTCGGCCTGGTGAGCCATACGGAGCAGCGGGAAATCCCTGTGTATGCCTTGAGGGTGGGGAAGGGTGGCCCAAAGCTCGAGAAGAGCGCGGGCGATCCGAACGGTCAGCCCAATGAGAATGACAGCGAGAGTGGCGGCCAGAGGACCATGCGGATGACCAACGCCAAAATGGGCGAGCTGGCTCTTCTGCTGAAGATGTTCCTGGATCGCCCGGTAGTGGACCAGACCGGACTCACGGGCCGGTACGACTTCGCACTGAAGTGGACCTTTGATGAAACGGCTGTGCCAGCCGACGGCAGCGCGGCTCCAAGCGTGTTCACGGCGATTCAGGAGCAGCTTGGCCTGAAGCTGGAGCCGGTAAAGACGGCCACCGACGTGATGGTGATCGACAAAATTGAAAAGCCGGGAGCGAACTGAGGGAACCGCGCACCGCCTGCTGCCGTAAGTATCGGTACGGCTGGAGGGCGTAGTGAGACAGGCACACGGAGTGCGGTGTTGGATGGCGGGGATAGTGCTGCTCTGCGTGGGAGCGATCCAGACGCGGGGGCAGGAGGCGGCGGGTGGCTCCGTTAAGCCGGCCGCAATGGCGGCGAACGCCGATCCGGACTGGGACGTGGTGACGGTAAAGCCAAGTGATCCCAACACCGTGGGCGACCATATCGAGCAGCACGGGCGGCACCTGACGATCTCCAACGACACGCTCGAGATGCTGCTGGTGATTGGCTACGGCGTGCAGAAGAACCAGATTGTGGATGCGCCAGACTGGGTAAAAACGGCGCGCTGGGAGATCGACGGCTTATGCAACACGGACGGCGAGATGAACTTGCCGCAGTTGCAGAAGATGATCCAGAAGGTATTGGCGGAGAGGTTCGGCCTGAAGCTGCACCGCGGGCAGCGGGAGATGTCGGTGTATGCGATGGTGCTGGCGAAGGATGGGCCAAAGATCACGGTGAACACGACGGCTCATAGCGTCTTTCCGGAGCAGCATCCACGAGAGGACCGAGGACAGCACACGGAGATGCTGAAGAACTTTTCCATGGGGGATTTGGCGTTGATTCTGGAATTCCGCGTGGATCGCCCCGTTATTGACCGAACTGGGCTAAACGGGCGCTATGACATGACGCTGAAGTGGACCTATGACGAGGACCGCGCGCCGACTGACGGCACGGCTGCTCCCAGTTTATTCACGGCGATGCAGGAACAATTAGGGCTGAAGCTGGAACCCATGAAGGCCATGACGGACGTGCTGGTGGTCGACAAGGTGGAACGGCCGGGTGCGAATTAGCGGCGATTGAGTGCAACGAAAGTTGAGATTGTAGGAGAGTACGTATGCGTGGAATAGGGATGACACTCCTTGTGGTTGCGGCGTTGATTTCCACGTGCGGGGATACCCGTGCTCAAGGCCCGGCGGCCGGCGAGACCAAAGAAGCCTTGATGGCGCGGAACGTTGACCCCGGCTGGGAGGTGGCCACCGTTCGACCGAGCGATCCGGATGAGACGGAACAGTCGTTCAGCGTGCGGGGGCGGCACGTTCTGATCAAGCGGCAGAACGTCGAGACCATGCTGATGGTCGGATACGGCGTGCAGAAAACCCAGATTGCCGATGCACCGGATTGGGTGAAGAGCCAACCGTTTGATGTGGACGGATTTCCCGACGCCCCCGGCCAGCCCAGCGTGCAGCAGTTCCAGAGCATGGTCCGCAAGCTTCTGGTCGAGCGTTTCGGGCTGAAGATGCACAAAGAGCAGCGCGAGATGGCGGCGTATGTCCTGACCGTCGCTAAGGGCGGCATGAAACTAAAGCCGACCAAGAGCGATCCCAACTCGCTTCCCATCCAGGATGCCCACGGGGGCGAAGCAGAGCGTCAGCTGAAGTTCACCAACGTGTCCATGGACGACTTCGCACTGATGATGCTGTATGAGGTCGATAAGCCGCTGCTGAACCGGACAGGGTTGCAGGGCCGGTATGACTTCGACCTGAAGTTCACCAAAGATGAGTCGCGCGTACCACCCGGTACGAGCTCTGCGCCGGGTTTGTTCACGGCCATTCAGGAGCAGCTTGGACTGAAGCTGGAGGCGGTCAAAGCGCCGGTGCCTGTGCTGGTGATTGATGCGGTGTCGAGGCCCAGTGCGAACTAGACGAGTGCCGGAGATACGATCCATGGTGGCGGCGAGAACTACTTCCGGACACGATGCGTCCATCCAAAAGAACGCTTATCGGCTATTTCGATTGCGAGGAGCACTGATTGCAGTTGCGTTGGTGCTCTGCGTGACGGCTGGCGCCCGGGCTCAACGGGATCAGACGGCGCCGCCGAAGCGAAGACCGATGGCGCAGGATGCGAGTCCGGACTGGGCGGTGGCGACTGTCCGCCCGAGCGATCCGGATGCGAAGCCGGTGAATGACCGGCTGCTGGCATTTCGGTTTTACGGACGCCAGTTTTTGATTGAGCGGCAGACCGTCGAATCGATGCTGATGGTGGGATATGGCCTGCAGAAGAATCAGATCGTGAGCGGTCCAGAGTGGGTGAGAACGCAACTCTTCGATATCGACGGACTCGCGAACGTGGAGGGCGAGCCCAGCGTGGAGCAGTTCCAGAGCATGATACGCAACCTGTTGGTGGAAAGATTCTGGCTGAAGACGCACGAAGAGACGCGCAGTATTTCGGTATATGCCCTGACGATTGCGAAGGACGGGCCGAAGCTGATCCAGTCCAAAGCCGATCGCAATGGCGGCGGTCGTATCCAGGTGGGCGGGGGGCCAGGATATCGGACGCTCAATTTTCAGGAGGTCTCGATGCAGGATCTTCCCATAATGCTGGTGCTTTACCTGGACCGGCCGTTACTGGACAGAACTGACCTGCACGGAAAATATGATTTCACGTTGAAGTACACATACGATGAGGAGCGCGCGCCCAGCGATGGCAGCGCGCCTCCCAGTCTATTTACCGCATTCCAGGAGCAGCTCGGGCTGAAGCTCCAGGCCATGCGGGCACCGGCTCCGGTGCTCGTCATCGATGCCATCAAAATGCCGGGCGAAAACTAGCAGCTCCGGAAGCCACCGCTCGAGCTCAGCGAAGGATATCGACCGGGCCCGGCTCTTGTTGGCGCTTCTTCTTTTCCGGCGGGTGGGCCTTGAACCAGGCCTCCTGATCGGTCACCATCTGGGCGGTGGACTCGCGCAGGTCGCGAATGGATTCCAGCGCAAGTTTGCGGTCGACCGAGTAAACGGAGTTTTCCGGCACGGATTTCAGCGCTGAGGACCAGCGTTCTGTTCCCTCCAGCAGCTTGGGGAGGATCTTGCGCAGGTCGGCATGGCGCGGTCCATAGTCGTCCAGGTTGTCTCCCAGCTCGTCGGCAATGGAGGTGAACTGCTGGATGAGGTCGCGTGTGTCCTCCTCACGGCCCGGGCGCCGGGGTTTTGCATAGAGGTTGTTGACCTCCTCGATGCGAAGGTCCAGGAACTTGACGAAGAGCTCGATGCAATCGGCGGGCACCAGCCGAGCCTCGCGAATCTTCTCCACCTCAGCGTTCGAAAGGGCAGACTCATCGCTCTGATCTCGGCCCATTGCTTTGAGCGCAGGCGCGAAGAGCACGAGCGCGAGGGACACAGCAGCGAGGCGGCGGATCCAGACGAGCGGCACAGGAGAACCTCTAGGTTTGGACGAGGAAAGTAGAAGATGGTGTGTATGCGGGTGTGCCCTTGCACACCGTCAGCTTCCAAGCCTAATGCAGTGGCGGATCAGTGCGCGAAGACCTGACTCAGCAGTTCGTCATTCACCTGGTTCAGCTGCTTGAGCGTGTCTTTCACCACGGCCTGATCGTCCGTGGAGACCAGATGCATGTACTGACCAAGCCGGTAGGCGGCGTTGTGCATCAGCATCTCTGCATTCTTCAGCCGCTTGGTATCTCGCGCCATGTTCAGGTGGATCAGGTGCGCATACTTATCGATCTGCTTGAGCGTGGCGGTCGCCTGCTCGGTGTCTCCGTCGGAGAGCTCCTGGCCCGCCTTCTGGGTCATGGCCTGCACCAGCTCGGTGTAGAGGAAGCACTGCTCGCGGGGCTTAGCTTCGGTGGCTCGCTGTTCCAGGGCCTTGAGGGCCTCGGGGGTGTAGGCGTCCGCACCGGCGGCTCGCATCGGATGGGCCACGCAGAAGGAGCTGACGAGTAGAAAGAGGGGAACGAACTGTCGAACCGGCCGGTAGAGGAAGCTCATAAGTCACCTCGTGGTGATCTTGTGTCGTGAGCTGTACTGCCGCGTACGGGAAGCAAGAGGAACCAGCAAATTCGAGCTTACTTCAGGTGCGCGAGTTCCGAAATTCGTTTCCGGGCCTGCGACTCCTCGTCCGGAAACTTTCCGCTGGCCGCTGCCAGAAACTTCTTGTACAACTCAGCGGCTTGGCTGCTTTGATGCAACGAGTCATACGCCGTTGCCTGCAGGAACAGCGCAGCAGGGGACGGTTGCTGCACTGTAGCACGCAGAGCCAGCGCCTGCAAGCACAGTCTTGGGTTGTCCGACTCGGAGGCGGCAAAGGCAAGGTGGAGCGCGGCGTCGGCCAGGTCGTCCCGGCTGGAAAAGGCGGAAGGGTTGGCGAGGGCCTGTTGCAGCAGCCGGGCGGCTTCCGACGGGCGGTGCAGCCGGATCAGCACTTCGGCGCGGCTGTCCAGCAGTGTCGGATCGGGATGGTCGCCCGCGGCGGCAATCGCAGCGGCATAGAGCGGCTCAGCCTGGTCCGGGTGGCCGGTTTCCACGTACACGCGGGCAAGTAGCCGGGTGATGTTGGGGTCGCTGGGATTCGCACTATGCAGCTTTTCGAGCAGAGGTGCCGCCTGCTTCTCCAGCGCCGGATCGCCGGAGGTCAGATCCAGCTGGGCCAGCTGGGCGGTCAGGGTGGGATCTCCCGGATGCTGGGCCAAGGCCTGGTTCAGCACCGTCTGGGCTTCGCTGATATTGTGCTGGGCGATCAGCGCATGAACCAGGCCGGCGGTGGCCTCGGAGTCGCCGGCGTTCTGCGGCAAAGCCAGGTACTTGCGGTACGCGCGTGCGGCTCCGGCAGGGTCAGAAGCGGCCTCGGCAATTTGCGCCGACAGCAGAATGTCATCGGGCTGCTCGGAGCTGAGGTGAATGGCATCCAGCAGTTCCGACGATGCCGAGGAGGGGTTGGCACGCTGGTCGATGCGGGCCAGAGCGCGCAGTGCGCGGGCCTTCAGCTCCGGCTCGGCCTCGGGAATCGAGACTGCGGTGGAGAGCTCCTTGCGGGCCTCGGCCGTCCGTCCGGCGCGGGCGAGCAGTAGCCCCAGCCCGACGTGCGGCGGAGCGAAGAGGGGATTGGCGTCAATGGATTGGCGGTAGGCGGCCTCCGGCGTAAGCTGCGCAGGGGAGGCCGTCGTGCCATCGGGACGGTCGGCCAGGGCTTCGAGCGTCAGTCCAAGGTCGTAGAGGACCTCTGGATTTTTCGGCGACTGGACGTTCAGCCGGGTCAGCAGATCGAGCGCGCCGCGCAGGTCGCCGGATGAAAGAGCGTCGTTCGCCTTTTGGACCTCGGCGGCGAGGGGGCTCCGCTCTTCAGTGGGATGGGAGAAGTCCTGCGCCGCGGCTGAGGCGGCGAGAGCAGCGAGTACGGCAAATCGAAGGGCGGAGCGGAGCAGCATGAAGATTCCTGTTACGAAAGGCTACGTAAGCTAGACTACCGGACCCGCAGGTTGTGAGTCTTGGCCGGTGGAGGAAGAGCTCATTGGACGCATCTAACCGATTCGGGTGGGGGCAGGTCGGATGCCGGTTGAGTCCATCGATTCGTCACAAACAGGCAGCGCGGAACGCGATCCCTGGTCCTGGCGCAGAGTTCCGCGACGGCACTGGCGGGTTCTGGCCGTCGGAGCGGCGGTGCTCTTCGTACTCGCTGGCTTGGCCTGGCTGCTGAATTCCCAGTGGCCTTATCGCTATAAGAAAGTCAAGCCGATGCTTGAGAGTGTGTTCGCAAGCCACATCGAGTTCGGCAAGTATCGGCGCATCTACTTCCCCAATCCCGGCTTTGAGGCAGACCACCTGACCCTGCGCAGGGACACAGCCCCGAATCTGCCGCCGGTGGGCTCCATCGAACATGTCCGGGTCGAAGGAAGATGGCTGGACCTGCTGCTGCTGCGCAAACGGGTTCAGCGGGTAGAGGCGGACGGCCTGCACGTCGTCATTCCACCGGTGGGCAGCGAGGCGAACCACCAGGACTTCCCAAAAGGGAGCGCCGCAGACTTCGCCGGGCCGACGATGAAGGTAGGCGAGCTGGACATCTACAACGCACTGCTGGACCTCATGCGTACGGACGGGCAACGCTATTCCTTCCCGATCTGGCGATTGGTAATGACCAACGTTCACCGCGGGGACGAGGTTGGCTTCCGGCTGAAGATGCGAAATGCCGTGCCCATGGGAGACATTGAGGCGGAGGGCAAATTGGGACCGTTGCGTCCCGACGACCTGGGGCAGAGCCCGGTAAGTGGTCACTTCACGTTTACCGGCGTCCGGCTGCAGGATGTCGGCGCCTTGCGCGGCGTGCTTCAATCCCGAGGCGACTTCCATGGAGCGCTGGGTGGCATTGAAGTGGAAGGCAGCGGCGACGTACCGGACTTTGCTGTGGGGGATGGGCAGTCCAAGCACGTCCGCGCCACCGCACAGGTGGCCGTGAATGCGTTGAATGGCGATGTGACGCTGCACGCGGTCGACCTCCACACGGGCGCCACCGACGTGCTTGCGAAGGGAGCCATCGCCGGTTCCCCTGCAACTACGGATCTAGACATAATGGTGAGGCGAGGCAGGGCTGAGGACCTCCTGCAACCGTTCATGCGATCGCGTGCGCCGGTCACCGGACCCGTGCAGCTGCACTCGGCTGCTCACCTGGCGCCGGCGGCGGCGGGCAGGAAGTTCCTCGAGCGGCTGACCATGTCCGGCCACTTCGATATCCCTCAGGAGAAGATCACCAATCGCCAGACGGCGAAGAGCCTGACCGCCTTCAGCGAGCGGGCCCAGGGTGGGCACGAGCCGACGCAGGATGTAAGCGAGGATCAGCCGCAACCCATCTCCAGCCTCACAGGAGACGTAACCATCCGCGATGGGGTCGCCCATGCCAAGGCGCTGACCTTCGAGCTGCCGGGCGCTGCCGCGCACCTCAGCGGCGATTTCGACCTGCGCAACCAGCATGCAGACCTGACCGGTGATCTGCGTATGCAAGCGGATCTCTCCCACGCAGCCACGGGGTTCAAATCCATTCTGCTGAAGCCATTCGCTCCGTTCTTCCATAAGAAACATGCAGGCGCAGACGTACCCATCCGGGTCACCGGAGCGCCGCACCGGTATCGCGTCAGCCAGAATGTTCTGAAGTAGAAGCGCTGCACGAGTGATTCGCGCAGGCGGGACTAGACGTGGTTGAGGGCGTTGTCGAATCCGGTGCCGACCAGTCTCACGTAGCCGGAGATCGAATTGGCAATGCCGTTGATCCCCGCCACGGTCCCGAGGCCAATGGTCGCCGCAATCAGCGCATACTCGATCATGTCCTGTCCGGACTCGTCGGAGAGCAGCCGGGCAAGATGGATGACGCAGTTCAAGTTTGTAAAGACGACCGTTCCGAAGGAGGTTGACACAGGATCTCCACCCATTTCCTTGTGTGACTCTCTGTTGCTTCTACGGTAGTCACTTCGAGTGCCAGCTACACTCCCACGAATGTTGTACTTAGCTCATGGCTCTGCCTAAACGGGGCTGCGTTTCAGCAGATAATCCAGCCCGCAGAGCCGGTACCAGCGATAGCCGTACGGCTCCAGCAGCAGCGTATGGCCGCCGTCTTGATCCGGCTGGCTGTGGTCATGGGAGAGCAGGTTGGTCAGCTCGCAGCGGTTGGCCGGCTCGCCGATCTTGAACGTGATCTCCCGGGGTTCCGAGGAAAGATTGTGGATCGTTAACACCGAGTTGCCACGCCAGGTGTAGAGCATCCCCAGCGCATCGGCGGCGCGCAGGCTCAGAAAGCTGAAGTCTCCCCACCCGATCTCCGGCACCTCCTTGCGCATGCGTATGATGCGCTCCATCCAGTTCAGCAGCGACTCCGGATTCCGCCGTTGGTCGGCGACATTCACGTGCTGATACCCGTAGGGCCCATCGCTGATGAGCGGCAGCACCGGCTTTTCGCAGAGCGTGAAGCCGGCCTCCGTCTCGTTCGACCACTGCATCGGCGTGCGTGCACAATTGCGCTCCGGCAATTCGAGGTTATCGCCCATGCCGATCTCGTCGCCATAGCGGAGAACCGGCGTGCCGGGCATCGTCATCATCAGGCTGTACGCCAGCTCGATGCGCCTTCGGTCGCCCTGCAGCATGGGAGCCAGACGCCGCCGGATACCCCGGTTATAAAGTTGCATCTCAGGCTTCGGGCCGAACTCCTCGAAGACCTTCTCGCGCTGCTCTGGCTCCAGACGCCCAAGGTCCAACTCGTCGTGGTTGCGCAGAAAATTTCCCCATTGTGCGCTGGCCGGCCGTGGTCTCGTCTGTTTCAGCGCTTTCATCAGCGGCCGGCAGTCTGCGGCCGCCATCGCGTAGAACAGCCGCTGATTGGCGTGGAAGTTGAACATCATCTGCAGGCGCTCACCGGCGACCCCGAAGTACTCCATATCCGTACCCGGCAGTACGTTGGCCTCGGCCAGGATGATCGCCTCTCCCTCTCGCCAGGTGAGAAACTGCGCGAACTCGCGCAGCATGTCGTACTGCTCGATCTGCTTGCCGTCGGAAACCTTCGGCCCTTTGGTCGCGATTACGAACGGCACCGCGTCCATGCGGAAGCCGGAGACGCCGAGCTGCAGCCAGAAACCCATGATCTTCAGGATCTCGGCGCGCACCTCCGGATTCGAAGTGTTCAGATCCGGCTGGAATTTGTAAAAGCGATGGAAGTAGTACATCCGCGCTTCGCGGTCATAGTCCCAGGTGGACTTCTGTACGCCTGGAAAAACCACTCCGGACGCCGCGTCCTTTGGCTTCTTCTTCGACCATACGTACCAGTCTCGGTAGGGCGACTCCGGATCTTCGCGGGCCGATTGGAACCAGGGATGCTGGTCCGAGGTGTGGTTCACCACCAGATCGATCAGCACCCGCATACCACGCTGCCGACAGCCATGGGTGAACTCGACGAAATCGCCCAGCGTTCCGTAGCGCGGGTCCACTCCGTAGTAATCGCTCACGTCGTAGCCGTCATCCCGCATCGGCGAGGGCTGGAACGGCATCAGCCAGATGGCAGTAATGCCCATGCCCTGCAGATAGTCGAGCCGTCGCATCAGGCCCTGAAAATCGCCTACGCCATCGCCGTTGGCGTCCAGGTAAGTTCCCACATGCAAGCAGTAGAGAACCGCGTTCTTGTACCAGAGGTCGTTAATCATGAGGTCTACAAGCCGAGTTAGATGCAAGGATGTGCTGTCCCAAAACGGGAAAGTTGGAGTTCACAAAGGCGCTTTCTTCGTTGTCTCTGAATGCATGCAGGGGTGAGATTGGATTCAGCCGCAACAGCCGGTCTAAGCGGACGAAGAAATTAGCTCAGGCCAACTCAAGAAATTCGCCACTGCTGCCGATGAATGGACTCTGAGGATACGCACATCGACAGCACGGCGGACCACAACTCGGCTTATCCACGCAGAGCAACCCCAGGAGCAGAACGTTGAGCGACACTCAAGCATTTCCGCTGGATCGAGAAGCGAAACGCAGACCACAGCTGACAAAAAAGTTTCTACTGCCGGGCCACCCTGCCGTCGAGCACCGGCTCGAGCCGATCCGATCATCGATGCACGTCTCCAGCCTGCGTAAGAGTGCAGCGGAGGTGCGGGCATGAGCTCCATCCCATATTCGTCGAGGGATCCGCGCCCCCAGCCCTGGCATATGCGGGCCAATCCGAACTCCGACGTCCCTGGCGGCGTGAAATCTACCGGGAATGGCGCAGGACGGCAGTTCGAATCGAGATCAGCCCTGGTCGTCAGTGCGGATACGCGTCTGCGGCAGGCCTTGGCCGAGTCGCTGAAGGGGCTGCGTTGGCGCGTGCGGGAGGCCAGTGGCGGTGCCCAAGCCATGATGCTGCTTGAGAGCTCCGCATTCGAGGCGATGATACTGGACGACTGGCTGCCCGATCTCCAGGCGCATGAACTTGCTGAACTGGTGCGGATCGCGCATCCGGGCATGGACCTGCTGCTGCTGGATGGCCGCGCCGAATCCCGCGACGCGGGTCAGGATGCCGTTGCGAGCCCACGCCGGAACGAGCTGCTGCACGCCATGCGCGAGGCACGGCGTGTGGCCGGAGATCCGGTGCGCCCAGCCTCGGCCGGCTCGGCACCGGAACCCGATGTGCTGATGGTGGGCGGCGAAAAAGGGCCCTCCATGCGAGGCGCGGATGCGCTCCGCCTGCTCGAGAACGGGTTGGTGACTGACGGCAGCCGCAGGCCGTTGCAGGCTTCCGTTCCGCCACTTTCCAAAATGAGCGCGGATTCACTGCCGGGGGTCATTGGCAGCAGCCGTGCGATGCAGGAGGTGGCATGGCTCGCGCGCATGGTCGCGCCACGCACCACCACAGTGCTGATCGAAGGCGAAACCGGTACCGGCAAAGAGGTCATTGCCCGGGCTTTGCACAAGCTGAGCACCCGCGGTGCACGGCCCTTCGCCGTGCTGAACTGCGCGGCTATTCCGGAGTCGCTGCTGGAGGCCGAACTCTTTGGTCACGCGCGCGGCGCCTTCACCGGAGCGGTGCAGTCGCGCATGGGACGCATTGAGGCCGCGCACGGAGGCACGCTTCTGCTCGATGAGATTGGCGAGATGCCGGTCAGTATGCAAGCCAAGATGCTGCGCTTCCTGGAGTCAGGCGAACTGCAGCGTGTAGGCGACAATGACATCACCCGTGTCGATGTCCGGCTGATCGCGGCAACCCACCAGCCTCTGGAAAAAAACACGGCCGAAGGAACCTTCCGGCTCGATCTCTACCACCGGCTCGCGGTATTTCCCATTGAGGTGCCGCCGCTGCGAGAGCGCCTGGAAGATATCCCTGCACTCGCGCAGCACTTCCTCCACGAGCTAGCTGAAGGGGCTCCACCTAAGAGGCTGCGTGAGGACGCGCTGGCGCGCCTGTTCCAGCATGACTGGCCTGGCAATGTACGGGAGCTGATGCATGTGCTCGAGCGTGCGATGATCCTCTCCGGCCAATCTCCGCAGATCTCCGCCGCCGATATTCGCTACCGGCGCCGATCGCGCCAATCCAAGGAATGAGTGCGTGATTTTCAAGTGCCACAAAGTTTGTGACTGCTAATGCAGCGCAACCTGATGATTGAGCAATTCAAATCAATTGGAGACGCGACACGGGCAGCAGCGTTGGCGTTATCCAAGAATTCATTAAGCTTCGGAATGCTGGGCACCCGATGGAGGTACTAACCTGTCGCTCCCCATCGTATTCCGCCTGTATCTGGCGATTCTGAGGAACCTTTGCGGTTCCTAACATTTCCACTGTTTTCGTGGCACGCCTCATGCCCCTAGTCCTCGTGCAAGCCCGGCGAATACAAGCGCCGCGGCCCTTGCACGAGGAGAAGACGGGCCATGGGCAACACCTTTCACAGTGCCGCGCTGGCGCATCCGCCGAGCGCAGTAGTGGGTTTTATTTCTGCTGAAGGCACAGACCGCGAAGCACCCTGGGAATTTGAGCCGTCTGCAAAGGCGAGCCAGCCCTCCGACGCCGATCGGGAGAAGATGCTGATCGAGCATATGCCGACCGTGCGTTACCTCGCGCGTCGAATCCACGACAGATTGCCGCAGCACGTGGAGCTGGATGATCTGGTCTCCGCGGGGGTGGTTGGCCTGATTGACGCGCTCTCCAAGTTCGATTCCACCAAGAAAGTTCAGTTCAAAAGCTACGCACAGTTCCGTATTCGCGGCGCGATTCTCGATTCACTGCGGACCCTGGACTGGAGTCCGCGCGAGTTGCGCCGCAAAGGTCGCGCTGTCGAAGAATCCATCCGAGTTCTCACACACCGGCTCGGCCGGGCACCGGCGGAGCACGAGATTGCCAAGGAGATGGCGCTCGAACTTGCCGAGTATCAGCAACTGCTCGGCGACCTGAAAGGTCTGGAGATCGGTAGCCTGCACGTCGAGCGCTCGGAGGATTCCGGGGACGAAGAGCTCGCCTACATTCCCGGCTCGCCTGAAGACGATCCGCTGTTCAAGTGTCTGCAGGCCGAGATGCGCAACCGGCTCTCGGGGGCGATCGACAAGCTGCCGGAGAAGGAGCGGCTAGTCTTGACCCTCTACCACTACGAGGGACTGACAATGAAGGAGATCGGATCGCTGCTGAACGTGGTCGAGTCCCGTGTCTCCCAGATCCACTCCTCGGCTGTGGTGCGATTGCGCGCTGCATTGGGTGAGCAGGGACGTAACAAAGTGGCCAGGGCGGCTGCCCGACGCAGGGTCCCGCGGGCTCGTGTGGCCTAACCATCCCAGTGAATGACTCAAGCCCGGCGATAGTCGCCGGGCTTTCTGCGCGATTCTAAACAGCCTTTTGGTTTGCTCGCAAAGCGGGATCTCGAGCACCGCCTGCGAAAAAAGTCCAATCGAATTAAGGTTTTCGGCCAGCCGACGGAGCCGCGTTCGAGGCAGTACTCAAGTTCGCCGCCGCTGCCTCGGGGGCTTTCTCCGGACCAAGTCCCAGCTTGATCAGCGCGCGCGCGTCAGGCACCAGCTTGGTCTGCCAGCCGTTGTCGGACTGCAGCTTCACCATCGCCGCCTGGGACGCTGCGTCCCAGTGGCCTGAAGGCTCGCCGCTCAGGTATCCCGCCTTGACCAGTGCGGTTTGAATTTCGGTGGCGCGCTGGTCATCAATGACGTGCTGTCCGGCGGCCTTCTTGGAAGAGGCATGCTTGCCTTTGGACGAGGGATGCTTGCTGCTGCGGCTGCTCGAAAGCTTGGTGGTGCGGTGCTTCCGGGCTGCAGCCGAAGCGCCGCTGGCAGGTACCAGCAGGAGCAAAGGAACCGCTGCGAGAATCATGAACCTGCTGAGCTTTCGCACTGGGGAAGGGTATATCGGGAATTTACCGGGTTGCAACATGAAATCCAATGAGTTGGACGGTTGAGCCGGCCCAAAGGTGTGGCGGGGGCGGCCGTCTGCTCTTTCAGTGTACCGGACTGGCCTTTCTGCCGAATAAAAAGGGCGGCCGTGGCCGCCCTTTTCGAGAGTGCAGTGCTTCGATCAGGGCAACGTGCCGCCAAAGTAGGTGGGACCGGCGGCTGCTCCAGTTCCTGAGGTGGCACGCACGATGAAGGCCACGTCGTCGCCGGACTTGAGGCCGGAGACGATGGACTGGTACGCCGCCTGATCGGTCACGGGTCGCTTGCTGCTTGCCGTGTCGATCTCGGTGATGATGGCGCCTTTGGCCAGATTGATCTCATCAGCAAACGAGCCGGGACGGACGTTCGTGATGATGACGCCACCCTTGATCCCGAGCTTGGAAGCCAGAGTGCCTGGAACCGGAGTGACTGTAATGCCGAGCTTGCCTTCGCCCGCATCGGATTCTGCCGGCGGGGCGGTATCGTCCTGTTCCTTGCCAAGATTGGCAAAGAGCTTGGCGCGGTCTGCAATGCCGACGGATAGGGTCTGCTGCTTGCCATCGCGAAGCACGCCAAGCTGCACGGTCGACCCGACCTTGCGCGAGGAGATATCGGCGACGAGCTGGTCGCCGTTCTTCACCGGCTTTCCGTCGATGGAAACGATGACGTCGCCGGCTTTGACACCTCCCTTTGCGGCAGGTCCATCCGGCGTGACGGAGCTGACGTGTACGCCGCCATTGGCAAATCCATAGACGCGGCCCACAGCGGCCTGCTCGGAGCCCTGGAAGGTGATGCCGATGGAGCCGCGGATCACCTTATGTTCCGGGCTGATCAGCATGTTGTACACGTTGGCAATGATATTGGAGGGCATGGCGAATCCCACGCCCTGCGAGCCCATGGACTGGGTGTAGATTGCGGTGTTCATCCCGATCACCTGGCCAGCCATATCCACCAGCGGTCCACCCGAGTTGCCCGGGTTGATGGCGGCGTCGGTCTGGATGAACTTCTGGAACTGGTTGGTTCCGCCACTTGGTCCGGGCTCATCGATGGAGCGATTCTTGGCGGAGACGATGCCTGCAGTTACGGTCTCTGAGAGGGAGAACGGGCTGCCGATGGCGAGCACCCAATCTCCGACCTGCGCGCCGTCGGAGTTGCCGAGCTTTACCGTAGGCAGCGGCTGCGACGCATCGATTTTGATCACGGCAATGTCGGTCTCAGGGTCGGTGCCGATGACTCTCGCGGGATGCCCATGGTCCAGCGGGTTGTCGGGATCGCTGTCCAGCTTGACGTAGATCTTGTCGGCTTTATCGATGACGTGGTTGTTGGTGATGATGTATCCACGAGAGTCAACGATGAACCCGGAACCCAGGGCCTCGCGTTCGGAGTTGGAGGCACCGTCGTCGCCTCCACCCTGGCCGCCAAAGAAGCGGTTGAAGAAGTCCTGCATATCGCCGGGCGTCTGCTGGTCGTCGTCTCCGCCGGGGTTCGGCTGCTGGCGGCGGTTGCGGCGCGCCTGAGCGGCCTGTTTGGGCAGAGTGATGGTGTTGATGTTCACCACTGCGGGTCCGACGGCCTTGGTGATCTTTGAGAACTCGTTCGACATCGTCACAGGGCTCGGAATCGTGAGCGGGCGCGCGTCGGAGGAGTCAACCTGCTGCTCTTTGCCGCTGACGGATCGCGTCAGTACCGAGCCGGCGAGGATGCCGGCGGATAGGACTGTCAGCAGCGCGAATGTGGCGGTGAGCCGATTCTCGCGGATGCGGGTCATGAAGTCGCGTGGAGCTTGCCTGGGTGTATCCATTTCGGGAATAAGACCTCGTAACTTCCTGGGTAGTGCTGAATCCTGAGTGTGGCGCCGAAAACCGGAATTGCTGCTCTAGAGACGTTCGGGGTTACGGAATTGGATGCGTACCGGAGAGCTTCCGTTTGAGTATAGTCCGCGGCATGCGGAGCTTGAGGTGAGGGAAGTGCGCGCAGGGCATGTGGGATCCGCTGGATGCGTATGCTTCAGAACGGATTCGCTTCCCTGAGCCTGAGCGCGGTGTCGAGCACGGAGAGCAGGATGCGGCGGAGCGCGATGTCTCGCCCGGCGGGGTCGTACCACTCCGCGACGGTGTGAATGCCGCCGCCGGTTCCTCCGCTTCCCATCGCTAGGGCGGGGACGCCGAGCGAGAGCGGTACGTTGGCATCGGTGGATCCGAGGCCAGGGTCGGTGCGCAGATTCAGGTGACGGTCTATAGCCCGCACAGTTTGGAGCAGCGGCGAGTCGGCGGGAAGAGCGCCGGCGGGGCGGTCTCCCACGATCTCGATGGTGAGCGCGGGATGGGGTGCGGGAACGGGGTTGGTGTTGGGAAAAGGGATGCGAAGGATCTGCTGCTCCAGCGTGGAGCGGAGGGTGGTCTCAGCGGCGGCAAGCTGAGCCGCATCCGCTGAGCGAAGGTCAATCAGGGCGCTGGCAGACTCCGGGATGGAGTTGATGGAGGTGCCGCCCGAGATCTGGCCGACGTTCAGAGTGATGCGCGGCGTGGCTTCCTGCCGCAGCGGCTCCAAGGCCAGCAACGCACGTGCGAGCAGCAGGATGGGGTTGAGCGCGCCTGCGTCGGTCCACGAATGGCCGCCGGGACCAGTGACGGTAACCCGGAAACGGCGACTGGCCAGGGCGCGCGTCACCAGGGCGGAGTTGCCAGCGCCCTCGAGGGCAAACGCTGCCGCGATTCGTCCCGCATACGGCGAGCCGTTGAAGAGGTGGCGCATGCCACGAAGATTGCCCTCGCCCTCCTCTCCGACATTGGCGGCGAA
>Ga0207667_10003733_pt1 | contig 18785 bp, 13 predicted proteins | sample KBSCornC52_FD_184301 | JGI IMG/M metagenome (GOLD analysis project Ga0207667, IMG submission 184301) | Corn rhizosphere microbial communities from Kellogg Biological Station, Michigan, USA - KBS Corn C5-2 (SPAdes) (version 2) | ecosystem: Host-associated > Plants > Roots > Rhizosphere > Soil ...
CCTGAGCAAGGCCCGCGAGCGCGGCATCGACGCGCCCGATTCGCTGACCGACCAGGAGGTCTACGCGCTGATCTTCGCGCCGGGCTTCTCGACGGCCGACCAGGTCACCGACGTGTCCGGCCGCGGGGTCGGCATGGACGTGGTCAAGAAGAACATCTCGTCGCTCGGCGGCACGGTGGAGATCGATTCGGCCGAAGGCTACGGCATGAGCGTGAAGGTGCGCCTGCCGCTGACGCTGGCCATCATGGACGGCATGTCCATCGGCGTCGGCGACGAGTGCTACATCCTGCCGCTCGCCTCGGTGGTCGAATCGTTCCAGGTCGCCCCCGGCATGATCAAGACGATCGGCGGCTCCGGCCGCGTGGTCGAGGTGCGCGACGAGTTCATGCCCGTCATCGACCTGGAGCGCGTCTTCGAGGTGCCGCGCTTCGACTTCGAGCACGTCAGCAACATCATGGTGGTCGTCGAGGCCGAGGGCGCGCGCGTCGCGCTGCTGGTCGACGAGCTGCTGGGCCAGCAACAGGTGGTCGTGAAGAACCTGGAGGCGAACTACCGCAAGGTGCAGGACGTCTCGGGCGCCACGATCATGGGCGACGGCCGCGTCGCGCTGATCCTGGATACCGGCTCGCTGGTGCGACGCTCGCGCCATTGAGACCCAAGCCGGGCGACCGCGCCCGGCCGCTTGAACCATTCCAAATCAAAGACCTGATCGGATCCCTGAGATGCTGAACAACCTTCCCACGAGCGTCCGCGCGGCGCTGCTCTTCTCGCTGCTCGCCGGCAGCCAGATCGTCGTCGCGATCGGCCTGAGCCTCGGCTGGTCGTCGGGTGCGATCCTCGGGTGCGGCGTCACGCTGGTGGCGCTGGCCGCCGGCCTCTTCATCGTCTCGCTGAAGATGGTGCGTAGCATCGTCGGCGACTTCACGCGCCACGCGCGCGAGATGGCGGGCGGCAACCTCACCACCGACATCCGCATCACCGGCAACGCCGAGTCGACGCTGGCCCTGCGGGCCCTCAAGACGCTGCAGGAAGAGCTGCGCAAGACCATCGGCTCGATCCGCTCGGGCTCGCATGAAGTCTCGACCGCGTCGACCGAGATCGCCACCGGCAACCAGGATCTGAGCCAGCGCACCGAGCAGACCGCCAGCAACCTGCAGCAGACCGCCAGTTCGCTGTCGCAGCTGACCGCCAACGTGCGCCAGAGCGCCGACGCCGCCGCCCAGGCCAACCAGCTCGCCAGCTCGGCCACCTCGGTGGCGCGCCGCGGCGGCGCGGTGGTGTCGCAGGTCGTCTCGACGATGGAGGAGATCAACTCGTCGTCCAAGAAGATCGCCGACATCATCGGCGTCATCGACGGCATTGCCTTCCAGACCAACATCCTGGCGCTGAACGCTGCCGTCGAAGCGGCGCGTGCCGGCGAACAGGGCCGCGGCTTCGCGGTCGTGGCCGGCGAGGTGCGCTCGCTGGCCCAGCGTTCGGCCGAAGCGGCCAAGGAGATCAAGAGCCTGATCGGCACCTCGGTCGACAAGGTCGAGACCGGCTCGAAGCTGGTGCAGGATGCGGGCTCCACGATGGACGAGATCGTCGCCAGCGTGCAGCGCGTGACCGACATCATCGGCGAGATCAGCGCCGCCGCCCTCGAGCAGTCGCAGGGCATCGGCCAGGTCAACGAGGCCGTCACGCGCCTGGACCAGATGACCCAGCAGAACGCCGCGCTGGTGGAGGAATCCGCCGCCGCCGCCGAGAGCCTGAAGGACCAGGCGCATCGCATGACGACCGTCGTGGCCGGCTACCGCGTCGAGAGCGGCATGGACATCGGCTTCGCGGCCGCGCCCAAGCACCAGGCCGTGGCCACCAAGGCGATCGCCAAGGCCGCCACGCCGGCTGCCAGGCCGGCGGCCAAGCCGGTCGCCGCCGCCAGGCCGGCCGCGCCCAAGGCGGCGCCGGTCGCCGCGCCGGCTCCCGTCGCCGCCCCTGCGGCAACGGGCGCCAGCGACGACTGGGAATCGTTCTGATCCCGCACGGGAACGAGAGGGCGCGACGAGGCGCCCTTTTTTTCGCCCGTCCCCCGGCGGTGCCCGCCCCAAACGGCGCAAAAAGTCACTTCATTCCGACCGGCCCCGGCCGATAACGGAACAAGACGCCCTCCGCCTTCCCTTACCGAACACCCGAGACACCCCAGAGGATCCGCCATGGACATGACCAAGGAAGCCACCCACATCGCGCGCGACGCCGAGCGCAACGGCAAGGCCGGCAGCGGCGCCAAGGGCGAGTTCCTGACCTTCCGCCTGGGCGGCGAGGAGTACGGCATCGACATCCTGCGCGTGCAGGAGATCCGCTCCTACGAACAGCCGACCCGCATCGCCAACACGCCCGAATTCCTGCGCGGCGTCGTCAACCTGCGCGGCGTGATCGTGCCGATCGTCGACCTGCGCCTGAAGCTGGGCTGCGGCGCCGACTTCAACGCCTTCACGGTCGTGATCGTCCTGAACGTCAAGGGCCGCGTGATCGGCGCGGTCGTCGACTCGGTGTCGGACGTCTGCGAGCTCGGCGGCGACATGATCAAGCCGGCCCCGCTGATGAACTCCGGCGTCGACATGTCCTTCATCACGGGCATCGCCAACGTCGGCGAGCGCATGCTGATCCTGATGGACATCGAGGGCCTGATGAGCGCCTCGGACATGGGCCTGATCGAAGCGGCGGCCTGAGCGCCGATCCCGCCACAGGAAGGGCCGCCCGCAAGGCGGCCCTTTCGTTTTGGCGGATCGGTCAGCGCCGCAGGGCCGCGGCCGGCCGCGGCGCCGCCACCGGCAGCGCGCCGAGCGGCCGGCGGTGCGTGCGCTGCGGCGTGGCGCCGGCCGCGGTGAGTGCCGCGAAGACGCGCCCGTTGTAGGCGACGACCGCGTGGCCGGCGGCGTCGGTGCCCACGGCCAGGCCGCTGCCCGCGGGCGACCCGGTGGGCGGCGCGGCGTACAGGTCCTCGGCGCCGAAGCCACCGCCCGCCTGGGCGAGCAGCACGCCCAGCGACGACGGGTGTCCCACGATCGCGTCCAGGCGGCCGTCGCCGTCGACGTCGGCCAGCGCGACCCCGTCGATCTCGGCGGTGACGTTGATGGTGAGCGGATTCGCGAAGCCGTGGTCCGGTTGCTGCCGCAGCACGAGCAGGTGCGGCAGGCTCGAACCGTAGATCGACAGCACGATGTCCGAGCGGCCGTCGCCGTCGATGTCCGCGACGGAGACGCCACTGGGCCAGCCGTCGCCCGTGTCGATCCCGGTCGGCGCGCCGAACGCGCCGCCGCCCAGCCCCTTGAGGATGGACAGCCGCTGGGCCTGCGCGCCGATGGACGTGACGACCAGGTCCGGCACGCCGTCGCCGTCGAGGTCGGCCAGGCGCATCGGCCCGATCGAGCCGATGCCCGCGTCGGTCGTGCCCATGTCGACGAACTGCCCGCTGGCGTCCTGGTGCCAGCGCCGGAAGTACGTCTCGTCGCCGACGGACAGCATGTCGGGCCGGCCGTCGCCGTCGAAGTCGGCGAACAGCAGCTCGCCCGCCTGCTCGTAGTTGGGCAGGCTGATCGACTGCGTCTGCGTGAAGCCGCCGCCGGCCTGCTGCCGGTAGACGCGGATGCCGCAGCTGCCGCCCAGCACCAGGTCGGGACGGCCGTCGGCGTCCAGGTCCACTGCGGCGATGCGTTGCAGCGTGCAGGGGTACACCGGCGCCGCGATCGGCTCGGACACCGCGGCCAGGCTGCCGTCCGGCAGGGTGCGCCGCACGTACAGGTGCATCGCCGGCGGGAAGACCGACTCGTTCCACGTCGCCCAGACCGCGTCCGGCAGGCCGTCGCCATCGACGTCGGCCATGGCCTGCAGCGGCTCGAAGCCCATGTCGGGCGCGAGGACGGTCGCCGGGCCGAACACGCCCGGCGCGATCGTGAAGCGCGTGGTGACGGGCTGGCCCATCGTGTTGCCGACCAGGTCGGCGAACGACGCCGGGAACGTGACGATGTACGTGTGGCCGTGCGTCCAGAGGGTGCGGGGCGCGACGGTGATGGTCTCCAGGCCGTCGTAGTCGGGCCAGGTGTCCGCCGGCACGCCCGTGGTCGCGTCCACGATGGTGAACGCCGGGCCGCCGGGCCAGACCGTCTGCGGTGCCAGTGGCTCGCTGAAGACGAAGCTGGCCTTCAGGTCGGCGGGGATGCCCGTGGCGTCGGTGGCCGGCCAGGCCAGGGCCAGCGATGGCGCGACGGTGTCGAGCGTGAACTTCCACCATTGCGGCGCGGCCGCGTTGCCCTCGCGGTCGGTCGCCGCCGGGGTGATGCTGGCGGTGAAGACGCGGCTCGTCCAGCCGGCGACCGGCACGAAGACAGCGTTGCGTCCGGCGTCGTCCAGCGTGATCCGGCCGGGGACCTCGTTGCCCGCGGCGTCCGTCACCACGAAGCCGCCCTGCGACAGCGACATGGGGTCCATCGGCATCGAGAAGGCCGCCGTCACGGCGACGCCGCCCGAGTGCACCGCGGCGTCGGCAGGCGCGAACGACGTCACCGTGGGCGCCGCGCCGCCGTGCGCGTCGCCGACGCGCCAGGCCTGCAGCTCGGTGCGTTCGCGCTGCACCACGTTGCCGGCGTCGTCGGTGCCCAGCAGCGTGCTGCGCACGCGGCCCACGCCATCCACCAGCCAGACGTCCTGCACCACGGTGCTCGACCAGGACGGGATGCGGGTGCTGTACTTGAGCGTCTCGTGCAGCGTGGTTCGCAGGTGCAGCGCCTGCGTGAAGTCGCCGGCGGGCGTGGAGACGGTGCCGCGGTCGATCACCTGCACCGTCGACTCCAGCAGCAGCTGTTCGTTCACCTTGTCGCCGTCGGCGTCGTAGCCGCTGTCGACGGTGGTGTCGATCTGCGTGAACGCGTCGCCGATCGTGGCCGGCAGCTTCAGCAGCATGTACGAGCCGATCGCCCGGTCCAGGGCGTTGGCGCCGACGGCCGGGTACGCCATCAGTCCGTTCGACGTCGACAGGTAGCGCGAGTCGTCGCCCACGGGCGGGTTGGCGTCCAGCGAGGTCGTGACCAGGCTGGTCAGCACGTGGCCGCCGACCTGCGACGTGGCACCGACGTCCATCTGGTAGAGGGCCGACGGCGTGGTGCCGTCGCCCGAATAGTCGGCGTACACCCAGCGGGCGCCGGCCGACAGCGGGAAGAAGTTGCTGCCGGGCGGCGGCGGTTGGTCGGCGGGCGGGGACGTGACGCCGCCATTCGAGCCGCCATCGCCGGAACCGCCGCCCCCGCCTCCACCACCACAGGCGGCGAGCAGCGCAGTGACCAGGGTGGCCGCGGCCAGCGCAAGCCGGCGCGCCGCGAATGCGCGGCGGGCGCTCACGACGCACCTCCGGCCCGGCGCACGGCGGCGCCCAGGAAGCGTTCCGGGGGGTGGGCCGCGCGCCGGGCCTTCGCGTGCGACGCGCGCAGTGCGTGCGCATGCGAGAAGCCGGCCGCCGCGGCCTGCGCGGCGGGGCCGCTGTCGGGCGTGCGCTGGCGCAGGATCTGGCCGTCGACCACGAGGTCGGGGTGCCCGTCGCCGGTCAGGTCGCCGACCGCCAGCTGTTGCTGGTCGCCGGAGCCGTAGCCCGTGACGAACAGCGATTCGGCGCCCAGCGTGCCGTCCGGCCGCTGCAGGAAGGTGCTGACGTGGCCCCAGCCCATGTGCGTCACGACGATGTCGGGGCGGCCGTCGCCGTCGATGTCGGTCAGCGCGATGGCGCCCGGGATGTCCAGGCAAGGCAACTGCTCCGGCGTGCCAAAGCTGTGGTCGGCGCGCTGGTGGAAGACCGCCACGTAGACGGGCTTGTTGCCGCCCGCCGTCATGACCAGGTCGGGGCGGCCGTCGCCGTCGACGTCGCCGATCGCGATGCCGCGCGCGGCGCCCTCGCCCGTCAGCAGCGACTGCGTCCTGGCGAAGCTGCCGTCGGTCTGCTGCATCAGGACAGCGGCGTCCTCGTAGACGTAGGCACCCGAGATCACGAGGTCGGGGCGGCCGTCGCCGTCGAGGTCGGCCACGTGCAGGCCGGTGCCGATGTCGGCCGGCAGCGGGATCTTGGACGTGGCGGTCGCTGGGAAGCGGTGGTTGGCGTCCTGGTGCCACACCCACAGCGACGGGCTGAAGCCGGTCGACAGGCCCACCACCTCCAGCTGGCCGTCGCCGTCGATGTCGGCTACCTGCAGCCCGCTGACGACGAAGTTCACCTGCTCGGCCACCGTGAACGTGCGCGGCGCGCTCTGGCGCAGCACGCGCCAGCCGCAGTAGCCGCCGCCCTCGACGACGTCCTTGCGGCCGTCGCCGTCGAGGTCGACCACCAGGAGGCCGCTCATCTGCCAGCAGGTGTTGACGTCGCCGGCGGCGATCGGCACCGGCGCGTCGAGCGCGCCGTCGGCGCGGCCGTAGCGCACGAAGGCCCCGACCTGCCCGGTCGTCAGCACCGTGTAGAGCAGGTCGTTGTGGCCGTCGCCGTCGAGGTCCGCGATGGTCACGGAGTTCGTGTCGGCGGCCGCGATGGCCTGCGGCCAGTCGAACTGGCCGGCGTCGGTGTGGAAGCTCAGGTTGAAGCCGTCCGTCATCGGGTTGCCGGCGACGTCGGTGAGGCCGGACACGGCCACGTGCACGTCGATCTGCCGCGGCCAGCCCGGCGTGGGCGTGAGGGTGAGCGTGGCGCCCGCGACCTGGGTGGTGACCGGCACCATGTTCATGCCGTCGTTGACCCACACCGTGCCGGGATTCACGCTCGCCGGCGCGATCGGCTCGCTGAACTGGATCACCACGGGCGCCGTGGACGGCAGGTCGTACGACGCCTCTGCGGGTGTCGTGGACAGCACCGTGGGCGCGATGGCGTCCAGCGCGAAGTGCCAGGTGATGGCCTGCGCGAGCGGGTTGCCGACCAGGTCGGTGACCGCGGTGGTCAGCGTTGCGGTGTAAGTGCCGTTGGCCCAGCCGGCGTCGGGCACGAAGTGCGCGGTGTCGCCGACCAGGGTGACGTGGCCCGGGACGGCGTGGCCGTCGGGGTCGGTGATCTGCCAGCCGACCGCCAGCGTGTCGGCGTCGACCGCCTCGTCGAAGGTGACCGACACGTCGGCCCCGCTGGCTCGCGCGGTGGTGCCCGGCGCCGTGGCGGTGACCGTGGGCGCCTGCGTCTCGCTGCGCGCGTTGCCGACGTGGTAGGCCGTCAGGCTGCGGGTGGCCGGGACACCGGGAGGGTCGCCGACGACCTGGTCCACCTCGGTCGTGCGCAGCAACCCGACGCCGGCGCCGTACCAGTCGTCGACGACGACGTGGTAGGTCGAGGGCGGGGTCCGCCCGCTGCTGGGCGTGAAGGTCTCGGTCGAGTCGGTGCGCACGTGCAGCGCGGCGGCGAAATGGCCGGCGGGGACGTCGACGTCCTCGAAGCCCACGACGGTGACGACGGCCTTGACCGCGACGCGGTCGGGCTTGCCGTCCAGGTCCATGTCGAAATCGGGGGCGAACGTGCGGTCGATCTGGGTGAAGCTCTGGCCTGCGCGGGCCGGGAACGCGAGCAGCTTCAGCGGGCCGACGTCCTGCTCGAAGCCGCTGACGCCCGAGGGCGGAAACTGCGTGACGCCGGAGGCGTCGGCGTAGGCGACCGTGCGGTCGACCAGCGAGCCCGAGGCGTCGCTCGTGACGAGCGACACGCCCTGCCCCTTGGGCGTGGCGACCGCGCCGACGACGTCCACGCGCGCCAGGCTGCCGTCGTCGGCGGCGTAGATCCAGCGGGCCTGGGCGGGCACCGGGAAATAGTCGGCGCCTGCGGACGGCGTGCCGCCGCCGTTGCCGCCGTTGTCACCCCCGCCGCCGCCGCCGCACGCGGCCAGCAGCAGGCAGGCGAGCGCGACCGCGCCGCGCGTGCGGATTCCTTGCATTCTTCGTCCCTCCCTGGATCTGGGACGGATTCTAGGCACTGGGCGCGCGGCGGCGCCTCGGGGGCAAGTGCTCAGGCGCCGAACAGGCGGGACGCGGGCGTGGCCGCGCCCGTGGCCACGCGCGCGATCGCCCGGGCGATCTTGGCGCCGCCGATGGACGACGGCTCGATCGGGTTGGCATAGTCCTGCGGCAGGTCGCAGACGGCGCGCAGGTCAATCACGTCCAGGCCGTGCGCGCAGGCGGTGCGCACGATCGCGTCGTTCAGCGCGGTCAGGGCGACGATGGCGCGCTCGCGGAAGTCCGGGTCGGGGAAGTTGCCGTGGTAGATCGTGCAGACCGCGAGCGGCAGGCGGCGGGCAAGGCATGCCGCGACGGCGTCGCGGTAGCGCAGCTCGAACTCGCGCACCGTGGCGGCGATCAGGCGCAGCGCGTCGGCGCTCGAGTAGACAGGCTCGTCCAGCAGGCCCGAGGCCATCAGCGCGTCGTTGCCGCCCACGCTCAGCACCAGCTGCGTGGCGGATGCGTCGACGCCCGCCACCTGCGCGGCCACGTCCGCGGCCTGCGCGCCGTCGACCGCGGCCAGCGTCGCGCGCCAGCCCTCGGGCAGCAGGCCGCGCAGCTGCGTGACGACGTCGGGGCCGCCGTCGGTGTAGGCGGCGTTGTCGAAGATGGAGTCGCCGAGGAGGACGAGGTGCGGCATGGGGAGCGGGACGGCTGGTCGAGGCAAGGCCGGCATTGTCGGCGATCTCATGGTTTGTCCCGAGGCGCTCGTGCACCCCGATTGCCCCGCCGGCGGGGAGCGCCTTCGCGTGCCGCGCGGAAGAAAGTCTCACGCCGCGGGCCCGCGCGCGGCCCTACGATGGCGCCACGTTTCCAACGAGCCTCAAAGAGAGTTCACGTGCCCGATCTCATCGTCCATGGCGGCCGCCCCCTCAGCGGCCGCATCACGCCCTCCGCGAACAAGAACGCGGTGCTGCCGATCCTGTCGGCCACGCTGCTGACCCGCGAGCCGGTGACGCTGCGCGGCGTGCCCGACATCACCGACGTCCGCAAGATCCTGGCCGTGTTCCGCGAACTGGGCAGCCAGGTCGAGGGCGAGCTCAAGGACGGCGTGCTGCGCATCCACCACGAGCACACGAACTTCGATCCGGCGGTGCACAAGCTGCCCGAGGAGATGCGCTCGTCCGTGATGCTGGTGCCACCGCTGCTGGCGCGCTTCGGCAGCGCGCGCATCGAGAACGACGTGCAGGGCTGCACGCTGGGCGTGCGCGAGATCGATCCGCACGTCGAGGTGTTCGAGGGCTTCGGCGCGCAGGTCGAGCGCGGCCCGGGCGCGCTGATCGTGCACGCGCGCCGGCCCCTGCACGCGCATCGCCGCTGGCTGGACTACGCCTCGGTCACCACCACCGAGAACTTCGTGCTGTGCGCCGCGCTGGCCGACGGCGTGTCGGAGCTCACCAACGCCGCGTCCGAGCCGCACGTGCAGGAGTTCTGCGACTTCATGCAGCGCATGGGCGCGCAGGTCGATGGCATCGGCACCTCGCGGCTGACGGTCACCGGCGTCACGGAACTGCACGGCGTGGACTTCACCTTCGTCGAGGACTTCCACGAGGTGGTCACGTTCCTCGCGCTCGGCGCGATCACCGGCGGCAATGTCGAGGTCCGCAACAGCGCGCCGCAGTTCTTTCCGCTGCTCGATCGCAGCTTCGCCAAGCTGGGCGTGGAGATCACGCACGAGGGCGGCTGGTCGCGCGCGTACGTGCCGAACGGCCTGAAGGTGCGCGAACCGTTCACGCGCAACATGCTGCAGAAGATCGAGGCCGCGCCGTGGCCCTACTTCCCGGTCGACCTGCTGCCGATCTTCATCGCACTGGGCGTGCGCGCCGAGGGCCAGATGATGTTCTGGAACAAGGTGTACGACGGCGCGCTCGGCTGGACGTCCGAGCTGTCGAAGTTCGGCGCCCACGCGTTCCAGTCCGACCCGCACCGCGTCATCACCTTCGGCGGCAAGAAGCTGGTGGGCGCGGAGGTCGACAGCCCGTACATCATCCGCGTGGCGATCGCGCTGCTGATGCTGGCGTCGAGCATCGACGGCAAGTCGACGATCTACAACGGCACGCCGATCCGGCGCGCGCATCCGCGGTTCGTGGAGAACCTGGTCTCGCTGGGGGCGAACATCGAGTGGGTCGGACCGGACGCTTGACTGGCCGCTGAGCCTGCTGGCGCGGCCTTGTCCGCCGACCGGTGCAGACGCTCCGCGCCACTTGATGCGCAATCGCGCAGCAATGAGGACAGGGCGCCAGCCTGCGCGAAGCCGCAAGATCCGCGGGGGCCGGTTGCTCGCTCCTCGGGGCGTGCGCCTTGGCGGGCGTGGATCCTGCAACTTCGCGCAGGATGACACCGTATTGACGCTGCCGCGGGGTGCGATGTCGATTTGCCGTCGGCTGCGACGTCGATCCGCCGTCGTCGGTGGGCTCAACGGGCTGGCTTTGCAGGCGTTCCGGTTTCGTTGATCTGGCGGCGAGCCCTCATTCGCTGATCCGGGCGCCCGCCTCCTCCAGCAGCTCGCGCAGGATCGATCGGTGGCATCGCGCCTCGTTCTCGCAGTAGCAGCCGACGGAGAAATCGGCGTGCTGCGACAGCGCCGCCAGCAGCTCGATCGTCCGGGCGTTCTCGGGCTGCTTCATCTCGGCCCTGTAGCCGCGCGTGAACGCGGCCCATTCCTTCTCGCCGGCCGCGCTCAGGTCGGCCTGCGAGGCCAGTGCGCGCTTGACGAGCTCGGGCGTGGGCGACAGGTTCGGATACCAGACGTCATACCAATTGCCCGACGCGAACGCCGCCTTCGGCACCCCGCGCGGCGGGCGACGCACGGTGCCGATGCGCGTGCCCTCGTGCGGGTGGCGCGGCGTGCCGAGCCGGACGATGCGGACGGGCATGACGGGAATCTCCAGGTTGGCAGGCTTTTAGGCAGTGCGCAAGGATTCCAGCTCCACGATGCGAACGTTCACGTCGCGGCCGGACACCTGCATCAGCGCCACCGACACCGGCAGGTGGAAGCGCACCGGCCCGGCGCTGCCCGGGTTGACATAGAGGACGCCGCTGCGCCGCTCGACCTTCGGACGATGCGAGTGACCCGTGACGACCACGTCGACGCCCGCGGCGTTCGGGTCGATCGCAAGCTGGGCGAGGTCGTGCAGCACGTGCAGCGTGATCTCGCCGAAGCGCAGCCACTCCGTCTCCTGGATGCGCTGGGCCCAGGCCGCGCGGTCGTTGTTGCCGCGCACGGCGGTCACCGGCGCGAGGGTGGACAACGGCTCCAGCACGTTCTCGCCGATGTCTCCGGCGTGGACGATGAAGTCGCTGCCGCGCAGGACGTCGAGCGCCTCGGGACGCAGCAGGCCGTGGGTGTCGGAGATCAGGCCGATCCGGATCATGGCGTCATGGCATCAATCGGCGTGCCACCCGGTGCCCTCATTCCTGCGACGCACGCCGCAAGGTCTCCATCACGGGCCGCGCCAGCACCTCGTGCAGGCTCCACCAGCCCGCGCCCAGCGCCAGCACGCCGCCGCTGAGGGCGCCGGCCACCGGCACCCACCAGGGCGGGTTCCAGTGGAACTCGAACACCCAGGTGGCCAGGCTCCAGCCCACGGCCACCGCCGCGCTGGCGGCGAGCAGGCCGGCCAGCGCCCCGATGCCGGCCAGCTCGACCTGCTGCACGCGGCCCAGCAGCGCGCCCGACGCCCCCACCGCCCGCATCACGGCGAACTCGCGCGCCCGCGCCTCGCGCGTGGCCGACACCGTGGCCACGAGCACCACCAAGCCGGCGACCAGCGCGAACGCGAACAGCAGCTCCACCGCATGGATCACCTGATCGAGCACCCCCTGCACCTGGGCGATGGTGGCCGACACGTCGATCGCCGTCACGTTGGGAAATTGCGCCGCCAGCCGGTTGTCGAAGGCCGCTGCGGGCGGTGCCTTGAACGCGCTGATGTAGCTCAGCGGCAGGTCGCCCATGCTGGCGCGCGGGAACATCACGAAGAAGTTGACCCGCATGGAACCCCAGTCGACCTTGCGCAGGGTGGTGATGCGGCCCGAGACCATCTGCCCGCCGACGTCGAACACCATCGTGTCCCCGAGCTTGAGGCCCAGCGTCTTTGCAAGGCCCTCCTCGACGCTCAAGCCGTCCGCCTCGCCCGGTACCCACTTGCCGGCGACGATCTTGACCTTGTCCTGCAGCTGCGCGGAATGGCTCAGGTTGAGCTCGCGCTGGATCATGTTGGACGCGTCGGAGTCGGGCTTGTAGCGCTTTGCCACGGGCTCGCCGTCGATGGTGACGAGGCGGCCGCGGATCATCGGGAACCAGTCGTCGCCGCGCACGCCGGCGGACTTGAGCATGTCGCGGTAGGCCTCGGCCTGGTCGGGCTGGATGTTGACGACGAAGCGGTTGGGCGCGTCGGGCGGTGTGGCCGCGCGCCAGCTGTCGACCAGATCGGTGCGCAGCAGCACCAGCACCCACAGCGCCATCAGCCCGATGGCCATCGAGGCCACCTGCAGGACGGCGAAGGCCGGGCGCGCGGCGATGGCGCGCGTGGCCAGCACGAGCCAGCGCGGGGCGCGCGCCTCCGGCACGAAGCGGCGCAGCGCCCGCACTGCGAGCCAGCCCACGAGCGCGAACACCAGCCCCGCCCCCGCAAAGCCTCCGACGCTGATCAGGCCCAGCTTGACGTCGCGCGCCGCGATCACCATCAGTGCCGCGAAGCCCAGGAAGGCGCCCGCCAGCACGCCGACGCTGGCGGCCTTGGGCGTTCCGACGTCGCGCCGCAGCACGCGCAGCGGCGGCACGCGCGCCAGCTGCAGCACCGGCGGCAGGCCGAAACCCAGCAGCAGGATCAGGCCCACGCCCACGCCCAGCAGCGCCGGCAGCGGACCCGGCCAGGGCAGGCCGTTGGGCAGCCAGCCGGCGAGCAGAGCGACGAAACCCAGGTGCAGCAGGAAGCCGAGCGCCAGGCCGAGCAGGCTGGAAAACAGCCCCAGCCCGCAGAACTCGATCGCGTGCACGGCCGCGATTCGGCCCTGCGTCTGGCCCAGCACGCGCAGCATCGCGCAGTCGTCCAGGTGGCGCTGCGCGAAGTCGCGCGCAGCCACGGCCACCGCCACCGCCGACAGCAGCGCCGTGAGCAGCGCCACCAGGCTCAGGAACTGCTGGGCGCGGTCGACCGTCTGCGTCATCTCGGGCCGACCCGAGGCCAGGTTCTCGACGCGCATGCCGCGCAGGCCCTCGGACTTGATCCTGCCCTTGGCCCAGGCAGCGAAGTCGTCGGCCACCGTCTCGTCGCCGTTGGGCGCGCCCACCGCCAGGCGCCAGGTGATGCGGCTGGACGGCTGCACCAGGCCCGTGGCCGGCAGGTCGGCCACGTTGAGCAGCACGCGCGGCGCCAGCGCCGAGAAACCGGTGCCGCGATCGGGCTCGATGGCGATCAGCCCGGCGATGCGCAGCGTGGCGTCGCCCAGCTCCAGCGGGTCGCCCACCTTCAGGTGCAGCGCGCTCGCCAGCGCCGGGTCGATCCAGGTGGTGCCCGGCGCGGGGGCCTGGCGCAGCGACTGCACCGGCGCCGCCTCGCCCAGGCGCACGGCGATCCTGCCGCGCAATGGGTAGGCCGCGTCGACGGCCTTGACCGCCGCCAGCTTGGCCGCCCCACCCTGCGCTGCGCCGGCGCGCGCCATGCTCGGAAAATTGGCGGCCTGGCCGACGACGAAGCCGCGCCGCAGGGCCTCCTGCATGAACGCCGGCGCCAGCGGCTTGTCGCCCAGCACGACGGCATCGCCGCCCAGCAGCTGCGCGGCGTCGCGCACGAGGCCCGCGCGCATGCGGTCGGCGAAAAAGCCCACCGCCGTCAGCGCCCCCACGGCCAGCACCACGGCCCACAGCAGCAGCTTGAGCTCGCCCGCGACGAAATCGCGCCAGACCTGGCGGCCGGCCAGGCGCCAGACGGAGGCCTGGGGCCGGTTCGCGGGAAGGGTCGATGCACGCGCGTTCGTCATGGCCGCAACGGTACACCGAAGCCGCGAACGGCGCCGCGCGCGAAAGGCGCGATTCCGGCCTGGCGATGCGCAGGGCGACCCGTCAATGCCATTGAACGCCATCGCCAATCGCTTCGAACGCCGCCGCAGGGCCCCGGTGCTTCAATGGCGCCATGGACACCCGCTATCCGCCCGTCTTCCTCTCGCACGGCTCGCCGATGACGGCGCTGGAGTCCGGCCCCGCCGGCACGTTCTGGCGCCGGCTGGGCCAGGCCATCGATGCCCGCGTCGCCGCGGGGGGCGCGGCGCCGGCGGCCATCGTGGCCCTGTCCGCGCACACCCTCGCGCGGCGCGTCGTCACGCTCGCGGCCGCGCGCCACGAGGCGGTGCACGACTTCGGCGGCTTCCCGCAGGCCCTGTACGAGCTGCGCTACGACGTCGCGGGCGTGCCCTGCCTCGCGCCGCACGTCGAACAGTTGCTGCAGTGGGACGGCATCGAGGTGGAGCACGCCGAGGCCGGCGGGCTCGACCATGGCATCTGGGTGCCGCTGCGCGACATCCGCCCGCGCGCCGACATCCCCGTGTTGCCCGTCGCCTTCCCACCGGACTGGACGCCCGCGCAGCTGTCCAGGCTCGGCGGCGCGCTGCGTCCGCTCGTGGACGAAGGCGTGTGGATCGTGGGCACCGGCTCCATCACGCACAACCTGCGCCTGGGCCTGCCGCGTGCGGAACCGGTGCCCGAGATCCCCGCCAGTGCCGCGTTCCGCGCCTGGTTCGCGGAGCGCTCGGCCGCGCGCGACTGGGACGCGCTGCGGAACTACCGCACGCTGGCACCCCACGCCGTCGCCATGCATCCGACCGACGAGCACCTGCTGCCCTGGTTCATCGCGGCCGGCGCGGGCGGCGAGGCGCACGCAGCGATCCGCCTGCATGCGAGCGTGGCCGGCGGCCACCTGGGCATGGACGCCTACGCGTTCGGACCGGACGCGCGCGCGCTGGCCGACGACATCGCCGCGGTCACCGCGACCGCCTGAAACGCCGGCCGGGCACCCGGCCGGCGCAGGTACGATGCAGTCCTTCGCGACGTCGCACACCTGACGCCTTGTCCATGCTGGGAACCGCCCCCCTCGCCCGCTACGAGATCTCGACCGCGCGCCTGCGCCTGGTCGCCGGCGACGCCGACATCGCCCCCGCCGTGCTGCAGTTCCACCTGCGCAACCGCCAGCATTTCGCGCGCTGGGATCCGCCCACCGGCGACGTGTTCTACACGCTCGATGCCCAGGCCGCGCGCGTGGCCAGCGGCATCACGGCGTTCAACAACGACACCGCCTACCGCTGGTGGCTGGTCGACGCCACGCGCTGCGGCGGCGCGCGCCTGCCGTCGTCGGACGTCGAGGTGGTGGGCAGCGTGCACTTCAGCCAGGTCTCGCGCGGCGCGTTCCAGAGCGCGATGCTGGGTTACGCGCTCGACGAGGCACACGTGGGCCAGGGGCTGATGTCCGAGGCGATCGCCGCCGGCCTCGCGGAGGTGTTCTCGCCGCGCGTGAACCTGCACCGCGTGCAGGCCAACTACCGTCCCGAGAACCTGCGCAGCGCGCGCGTGCTCGAGCGCGCCGGTTTCCACAAGGAAGGCCTCGCGCCGGACTACCTCTACATCGACGGCGCCTGGCGCGACCACATCGTGACGTCGATCCGCAACCCGGCGTTCGTGCGGCCGGACGGCTGGTAGGCGACGGCGTCGCCACAGCGGATCCTGCGACTTCGCGCAGGATGACCGGCATGGCGGCGCTCAGAGCCGGAACGTCCCCACCGTCCGCGCGAGCGCGTCGGCCTGCACGCGCAGGCTCTCGGCGGCGGCGGCCGATTCCTCCACCAGCGCGGCGTTCTGCTGCGTGACCTGGTCGAGCTGGGTGACGGCGTCGCCGATCTGGCCGATGCCGCGCGACTGCTCGTCGCTGGCATCGCTGATCTCGGCGATGAGCGCGCTGACGCGCCGCACCTGGTCGACGATGTCGCCCATCGTGCGGCCCGCGTCGGCCACCAGGCGCGTGCCGTTCTCCACCTTGCCCACGCTCTCGCCGATCAGCACCTTGATCTGCCTGGCCGCCGTCGCCGAGCGCTGCGCCAGCGAGCGCACCTCGCTGGCCACGACAGCGAAGCCCCGGCCCTGCTCGCCCGCGCGCGCGGCCTCGACCGCGGCATTGAGCGCCAGGATGTTGGTCTGGAACGCGATGCCGTCGATCACGCCGATGATGTCGGTGATCCTGCGCGAGCTGTCGGTGATGTCGTCCATCGTGGCGACGACCCGGCCCACCACCGTGCCGCCCTGTGCCGCGACCCTGGACGCCCCCTCGGCCAGCTCGCTGGCGCGGCGCGCGGTGTCGGCGTTGTGCCTGACGGTGGCGCCAAGCTGCTCCATCGAAGCCGCCGTCTGCTCCAGGTTGCTTGCCTGCTCCTCGGTGCGCTGGCTCAGGTCGGCGTTGCCGTGCGCGATCTGGGACGAGCCGGTGGCGATCGACTCCGATGCGTTGCGCACGTCGCCCACGATGGTCACCAGGCTCTCGTTCATGTGCTTGAGCGCGGCCAGCATCGTGCCGATCTCGTCGTGTCGGTCGACCACGACCTGCGACCCGAGGTCGCCCGCGGCCACGGTCCGGGCCACCTTCACGGCCGCGTCGATGCCGCGCGTGATGGAGCGCACCAGGCCGGTGCTCACGAGCGCGGCCAGCGCCAGCACGCCGGCGCCGATGGCCAGCGTCGTCCACAGCACCGTCCCGTCGAGCTTCTGCGCGGCGGCGTACTCCGCGGCCGCGCCCTCCAGCTGCAGCAGCGCGAGCTTGTCGATGACATCGGCGAGCGGATCGACCGACGGATACAGGCTGCTCGAGGCGAGCTTGAAGACGCCGTCGACGTCGTCCTTGGCGAGCGCCGCCAGCAGCTCCGCCGTCACGGCGTCGGCCCTGGCCATCAGCGGCGTGGCCTGGGCGATGAGCGCGCGCTCGCTGGCGTCGATGTCGGTGGCCAGCCAGGCGGTCCAGTTGCTGGCCGCCTTGGCCTGCGCCGCCCTGACCTGCGCGGCGCCCACGGTCGCCGTCATCTGCGCCGCGCCCACCTTGTGCGCGATGTCGACGATCTCGTTGTCGCCGTCGCCCACGTGCTTCAGGCGCTCGATCGACATGACGCGGTCGTTGTAGAGCGACCCCAGCGACTGGTTGCCGGCCTTCATGCGCAGCACTCCGGAACCAGCGGCGGCGACGAACAGCGACAGCAGGCAGCCGACCAGGAGCAGGAGGCGGGTCTTGATGTTCAGGCGATTCATGGGGGCTCACGGAATGCGCCACGGCGCGGCGCTCCCGTCGGGGTTTCGGCTGCCGGCCCTGAACCTTAACCAGGCCTGACGTCTGGCTGAAGCGCGCCAAGAACTCCCTACGGACTGTTCGTTCAGGGCTCGTTGGCCGCGAATACGGAGTCCAGCTCCTCCGTCCACAACGCCCGGTCCTCGTCCTCCACGAAGGCCGCGTCGAAGCTGTTGCGCAGCAGCGTGTAGGCGTCGCGCGCCGTCAGCTGCGGCAGCGATTGGAACAATTGAACGAAGTTGTCGTTGATATAGCCGCCGAAGTAGGCGGGATCATCGGAGTTGACGGTGACGCACAGCCCAGCGGCCAGCAGGGCCGGAATGTTGTGCCGGTCCAGCCCATCGAACACCCGCAGCTTGATGTTGGACAGCGGACAGACGGTCAGCGGCATGCGCTCGCGCGCCAGGCGTGCCACCAGGTCGGGATCCTCGACGCAGCGCACGCCGTGGTCGATGCGCTCGACCTTCAGCACGTCCAGCGCGGAGCGGATATAGGCCGGCGGGCCCTCCTCGCCCGCGTGCGCCACGAGGTGCAGGCCGGCCTCGCGGGCGCGCGCGAAGACCCGCTCGAACTTCTCGGGCGGATGGCCCATCTCGCTGGAATCCAGGCCCACGCCGACGAACCTGTCCCGGTACGGCAGGGCCGCCGCCAGCGTGGCGAGCGCGTCCTCCTCGCTCAGGTGGCGCAGGAAGCACAGGATCAGGCGCACGCTCAGGCCCAGCTCGGCCTCGGCCCGCCGCGCCGCGCGATCCAGGCCGCGGATGACGACCCCCATGTCGATGCCGCGGGCGGTGTGGGTCTGCGGGTCGAAGAAGATCTCGGTGTGGACCACGTTGTCGCGCGCCGCGCGGCGGAAGTAGGCCCAGGCCATGGCGTCGAAGTCGTCCTCGGTGATGAGCACGCTCGCGCCCGCGTAGTACACGTCCAGGAAGCTCTGCAGGTTCGTGAACGCGTAGGCCTGGCGCAGCGCGTCGACGCTGGCATAGGGCAGCGCCACGCCGTTGCGCCGGGCCAGCTCGAAGATCAGCTCGGGTTCCAGCGAGCCCTCGATGTGGATGTGCAGCTCGGCCTTGGGCGCGTCGCGCAGCAGTTGCATCAGGTGCGGGCGGGAGATGTGCGGGAAATCGATGGGCAGGGTCATGGCCGGATCCAGGCGGAGGGGCGGGGTTGGAGCTGACTTTAAGCCGGCGCACGCCCGGCGGGGAATGAATCCCGAGCATGGCGGCTATGCATCCTCGGTTTTTGCATAACGGCCATCGCCAGCAAGCCGGAAAATGTTGCCTGACCTGCATTTCGCGCGTGCCGTGGCACGCCGCAGTTTCCCGGCCCCCGTCCGCGCCCCGACGCGGCTTCCCGTCCATTCCGCATCCTGCAGGCCCCGTCTTGACCTTCGATCTCATGCATGCCGTCGCCGGCCTCCTTGTGGGCGCCGTCGTCGGCGTCACCGGCGTGGGAGGCGGCGCGTTGATGACGCCGCTGCTGGTG